>Ga0307377_10001754_pt1 | contig 26636 bp, 43 predicted proteins | sample TR3MG_FD_202535 | JGI IMG/M metagenome (GOLD analysis project Ga0307377, IMG submission 202535) | Soil microbial communities from Risofladan, Vaasa, Finland - TR-3 | ecosystem: Environmental > Terrestrial > Soil > Coastal area > Acid sulfate soil | place: Finland: Risofladan, Vaasa | collected... | reverse complement strand
TCCAATCTTGTTTAGATCCAGCATTATCGGCAATGGATTGCCATTTTGTAATTTTTGGTTTTGATAAGTCCAAAGTTCTCTGCATTTTCTTATTTTCTGCAATAAGCTTTGCTATTTTCATTCTGAATTCTGAAATCTGCGCCTTGCTATCCTCTATTGCAAACTTACCATCCCTTACTGTATCTTCAAGTTTTTCTGATACGATTCCAAACAAACCCCTGAAAAAGTTAATTATTGCTTTTATCAATCGTCCCATTATTTTTCTCCTTGTTTTTTATTTCTACAAGAGTATTATTTTTCTCTTCTAGAACTGGTGTTCCTATTACATATTGTAATAATTTAATAGTTCCTGTGAGATCTCCCAAATCATCCCACTCAAGTATATCGTTTCTCTCACACCACCCATCTATTTCTCCATTCTCGTCACGATACACTTCTGCAATTGTATAAAGATAAACTGGTTTTCCTGGGATATTGCACCAGACTGTATTAGGTTGAGTCTTTCTTAATATTCTATAATTCCAAGACATTGTTATTTTCCTTTGCGATAAACATTGAAATCCAATGGGCTTAAATCAGCTCCGAGGAATAGAGATATAACTCCACCAGGATCATCATCCTCTTCCTCGTCGTCTTCATCATCCTCATAAGATTCTTCGTCGTCATATTCGTCTTCACTATCGTCATACTCAAAATCTTCATCAATGTCTTCACATTCTTCATCTGGCATCATACACTCTTCTTCTATTATTAATAGAAACGGATTGTCACAATCTACATCTGTACTATACTCAGAGATTGTCATGAATATATCACCCATTCCAGATTCTGGAGGATTGTATTTACACTCTCCGCTCAATTCTCCCTGCGGTAATTGGTTAAATTCAACTTCCTCTTCATCAACAACTTGTTCTATAACGTCGGCATATTCCAACTCAGAAACCTGGAAATCTTCAGGATCTTCAGGCTCTTTGAATATCCATTCATCACCACGATCCAGAATATCTTGCCGATTTCCAATATCGAATTCATCAACCTTGAAAAATATTCGTTGTTCTACTATATCATCAACAATTTTTACAACCATCATTATTTCTTCATCTTCTCTTTCAAGAGTTAGAAATAAACGTTCAGATAGTCCATTACTATCTTTGAATGTTCTTATGGTTTTTATTTCATAATCGGTTTCTCCGAGTATCTTCCCTTCTTCCATCTGATCTTCAATGGCCTGTTTGTCTTGCAGACCAATTATATCATCAATTTTTAAACTTTTCCAAAACTCTCTTGTATTTTTAGAAATTTCCATACGGTTCTCCATAATATGATAAAAAAGAGGGCATCATAAGATACCCTCCTTTTACCAGTCGGATTGGTTATAATTTTTTAACTTTAGTTATTACATACATTAACATGCATATAATCACTACGTGTGCAGCCCCACCAAATAAAAATCCTATCAGTTTAAACATCTTTAGATTTCTCCTGAACGCTTTATAGCATGAACTATTCCATAGAGGACGATTAGAACAATAATCAGATATAAGAAGTTAAGTAGAAAATAACCAGGACCTCTTATTGGAACTGGTCTTCCAAGATCGGAAGCTACTACATACCCAGTACGGTTCATCATCATATCCATCATGACCATATCAGACATCATATCATACATAATCCATCTACCACCAACACCCATGTATCCATACCCACCAAATCCAGCATTGTATCCAATATTAACACTTACACCATTGACCATTGTACTTTGTGGTATATGGGCTGGTCTTGTGGCCGGTTTTGTTGCATATTTAGAAGTATATTTTTTAGCATTTTTCTTCTTAAAATCTTCTCGTGCTGCTTTTCTGGTCTTGTGGTATTTGCCTGATTTCTTTGCTTTTTCGGCTAATTTCTTATCTGCCTTTGAAAGTTTCCTCTTTGTGGTTTTCTTGACAGCCGTTTTCTTTGCAGTAGACTTCTTGGTTATTGTATTTTTCTTATTTCTACTTCCACTGATATTATCTTTCTTTTTGGTTCCCCATGTTGATTTCTTCTTGGGTGTTGATTTGGTGGAGTTCCTTGATTTGCTACCACTTCCCCATCCACTGCTTCCGCCACTTCTTGATCTCGACGGCGATGATCGAAAACTACCTCCACCTCTACTACCCCCCCTGGCAAGTTCGATGGGTGTCGATGTATGATAGTATGTCTCCTGATAAAGGTTTGGAAGAATGATATCACTTCCGGCATCGTCGGTTTCTATAATATTAATTAAATTTGTTAACTCCTCATTGGGATTGACATTGGTTTTCCCGATGCTTGGGAAAATTAATAATACTACTAATAAAGGTAATAATGCTTTGAAAATTTTCTTCATTTTGGATTTCTCCTTATAAGGGTTTATGGAATATTTATTCTCTGAACCTGTATACAACGAAGAATTATTTACATATAGCTCTCCTTATGTTATAGTGTTTTTCTTATACCACATACTGTGCATACACCTTCGTTTTTGGTTTTTTCACGAAGGTTTCTATTAAAAACTCTTTTACCTTTGCCATATTTTTCATCTTGATAGAGATGGGAACATTTACAAGAAGCTATTACTACTCCTCCAGAATCATTACTAGATGAAGACACTGCAGAACTTTTCTTTGCCATTTTAAATACCCCCTTTTTATATTGTTGCTAAACACATTGCAAATAAACAAACTGATAATATTATTAAACACATAGCAGATACGATACGTTCGCTCATAATTATTCCTCCTTAACTTTATAGATAGTTAAAAACCTTCCATAAAATTTTTGGCGCTTTTCGATTACGATAAATTATTCTTACTAATATAATATATATTATCATACCTGTATAGATATATGGAGATGTTATCTCCATTATAGAAATAAAATGATTCACAGCTACTCCTTAATACAAATTTACTTATTTTTTAAATTTGATCTAGAAGATTTAATTCTGACTCTACACACCCACGAGTCTGTTTCTCTACCAAAATTTATTCTACTGCTATTAACTATATATCTTCCTCCTATATCTACGTAATCAGCAGTTCTAGGTATAAAATTTATAGGAACACCAACCCTAGATAATTTACCTATAGATAAATTTCTATCTATAAATAATTCAATTTCAGAAATAGAAGATATCTTTCTAGACATTCTAGCCATGTACGGAGCATTTGATGTCTCTAAACCTACTTCTAGTATGTTGTTATATCTATAAATATCCTTCAGAGATTCATTTATATCAAGTTCCGGCCCATCTTTAACTGAATTTTCAAATACATCATCCATGGATAAACTTATCAATTCGTATAAATCATTGGATGGTTTGGACATAAATTTATTAGTATAGTTATTTATGATTATATCCTGATTTCCCCTGTATATATGATTGATATCATTACGGGTATAGAACACATCATTTTCAACACCAGCATTTTCCATTATATCACTATCTTCTCCACCCAATGCCAGCTGATATATTGTGTATTCTACTTCTCCAGACATTATTTTTCCTAAATCCCACATACAGAATGTATTCGTACCATCTACTTCAAATCTATTTGTGAAGAACATTGGACCATTATATATACCAACACCAGGACCAAATTTTTCAACTGTTTCCATATCTGAACCATCTATATATTTTATAGCCGTGATAAGATCGACAGGGGGAATTATAAATTGATATAGTTTTTCTGTGTTGCTATTGCCATTTATAATATTAGTATTCATATTTGGTAGAAAATCGGTTATAACATCTTCCACTATCTCTATAGGAGATTTGTTATGAGATTCATCATATAGTTTATTAACATTGGTACTCATTTGTATATATGGCTGCTTAACAACATTTACAACGGTCAGAACATCCTGCACCTCTAAACCTATATCTCCAGGATCTTTTAGAGATAATGGAGCATCTTGTCTAATGGTAACTAAATCAAGTTTGACATTCTCTGTTGGAATAACTTCATCTGTCATTAATTGAATTTCTAATGACATATTTCCTTTCCCAAATAAATCTTTTCTCACCATTATTTTACTATCAATTAGGAAAGATGTTATTACAGTTTGATAAGGAGAATTAATAGAAGACGCTATAGTAACATTCATAAGATTCTGAGATAGATCAATTTCTTCATCCTCGTGTTTAACGGTGCATATTAAAGAATAATATGGTCTTATATTTCTATTTACGTCTTCAGGCAATAGTATCTCCTTTTAAAGTTTGTCCTAACAAATCAAGAATTAACAAGTTTAATTTATATCTTCATTTATACCATGTACTAGCTGAAAGAAATCATTTACAATTCCAGATACAATCTCACTTTTACACATGGCTGTTTCTATTATCTTACCAACTACAAATCCACCAATTCCAAATAAAGGGCCATTAGAAATTCCACAATATGTTGATAGCAACATTGAAAGAGATACATTATTACTCTCTTCCAATTCTTTTGAATTTTCTTTTGCTTCTTTTAACTCTCTAACAGCATCTTGTATCTGATCTGATCCTTTTCTTGTCTCAATAACTTTTTGGAGATTTTTAATTGCGTTCTCCAAATTTTTATCTTTCATATAAATATCTCCTTTCTGTTTATATTATAATTTAATATATATAATTGGAAGGGAGTTTTTACACTCTTCTAAATATAGCTCTTATATAAATATCTCTATTTTCAAATTCAAATTTATGAAAGATTTTTTCTAGAACAAATCTATTCTCTAATCCAAAATAATAAATTAATCTTTCAGCTGTCCATATAGATGCATGTGGATCATAGGGTTCGTTTAACAACTCAGTAGTAAGTAATATGTTATTATACTCAAAATCTAACTTGTAAACATTTTCATTCAAAATCATTTCTGCTAGTTTGGTATAATCAGGAACAATAACATCTACTAAACCATCTTTTTCAATTACTTGTGATAATAAATATATAAAATATGGAACTTGTGTAAATTCTACATGTTCCAAAAATCTGTATACACATACTAAATCAAATTTATTATAGTATGTTTCTAGAAAATTGAATATACCATGTTTACATCTATATGTTTTAGATGATTCTATTTTTACTACTCCATTATACCAATCATGTATTTTTTCAAGTTCTCCTATATCAATACTGGTAATATAATTCTTATCCAAATTTATTAAAAAAGGATAAGGATGAAATTTTTCCATATCGATAGGTAGTAATTTACCAGCACCTACATTTAATATAGTATTGTGTCTAGAAGAAGGAAATAAACCCTCATTGTTTACCGTAATATTATGCATTAAATCTCCTCTATCTTAAATTCTGGATATATCTCATTCCAGAACTTTTTACAATTTTTACAACTCATTTTTTGTACTGCTCTATCTTGATTTATTATTTTAAATTCTTCTTTGGTTATAATTATAACAGATTCTTTACCACAATATGGACACATCTTCCCCTTGTTATCTTTATATTCTTTTATTTTAATAAAACTAAACATTCTTCCTATACAATTGTTTTCATTCCAAACACAAGCATCATTATTATTGGGACCATTACCCAGAGTACTATTGTTATATATTTAACAAGATCAAATACCCTATTACAGCTTGCGAAATAATAATTTTTATCATCATTAGATCGAGTCAAGAAATTCCCAATGGTCTCTACTATCTTGGTTTTATCAATGATATTCCAACTAATCCATCTTAATGATGTATACAAACCTATTGTTATCAGTACAGTATTTAATAAATCTATACATAAATATCTCATTTATTTGTCCTCATCTTTACCAAAAGTTGCAGACACTTCAGATTTTTTATCCTTCCCAACCTTTATAGATAAAGTTCCTTCTAAATTTGTTGTTTCATCATTTAAACTCATATCTATATTGTGATTACTATCATCCTTTTGATATTTCAAATTTACTCCTTTTAAAACATTTAATAAAAATCCTATAACGTCCATTCTTCTCCTAACCTTTAACTTTTGCTACAGACACTTTTTTACATATACTACATACGTATTCATATCCATCCTCAGTTTTTCCAACTGGTTTCCAATCATGAATACAATCTTTCCTTATAATATTAATATCTTTTTCTAATTCTAACACTCTATTATTATGTAACTCTGTTATATGTTCGACTGCTATCTTAAATGATTCTTCTTCTTTCTCAAGTCTCGCCATTCCTTCTTCTAACAATTTCATATTAAGATCTTCAGAATCTGTCAATAGTTTTATTCTGTCAAATTCGCTCTCATGAATTTGAATAGCTGTCAATGTTTCAGAATCTATAAATCTAATCTGAAGTCTTTGTTCGTCAAACAAATCATTGAAACCGACCGATGATATTCTACCTTTCCAATCATGGAATTGTATAATCATTCCTTCTTTATATTTACATCCAGAAATAATATTATCTTTTATCTCTTTGACTTTATTATTATAAGTTGTTTCTAACTCCGCCTTTTTTACCAAATAATTATTGTATAAACCATCAATATTTTCCACATTTATCCTTTCTTTGAAAATATATATTCTACATTTCTATGAGACCCATCTTCAAAATCTGTGCCATATCCAAACAAAAATCCTTCTACTCCAGATTTGTGAGAAAAATCTACTTTTATATCTTTATTATTATCATTTTTCTTAACTACCAATGCACATATTCTTAATGATTTGGGACAATATTTCAATATTTCATCTCGAACCAGTCTTATAGTATTTCCACTATCTATAATAGTATCAACTATTAGCACATCTCTATTCTCTATTTCTGATTGTGATATACACGTATGTAATATTGGTTTGCCTGGAATACCGTTATTATAACTTTCTACTTTTACAAATTTAAAATAGGTGTTGACATTCCTTATACGTTTGGATAGATCTGACGCAAACATGAATACTGCATCTAAAATAGGAACAATTGTTATTTTTTCTATTTCATGATATACTATATTTATTTCCTCAGATATCTTAATTACTAAATTACTAATATCTTTTTTCCCCATAACCACTTTATCTATCACTATTCGCTCCACAATGAATTTCCTATATCTTCATGCGATATGAATTTTACAGATGTAAAACGTGAATTTTTATCATCAACATTAAATCCCAATTGTTTTAATTCTAATATATCCTCATATGATACAACATAAGGATCTATCCCAACAATATGAAACTGTTCATTCTCACATACTATGGGACATTCTGGATTCCCATAATTCAAAAATATTTGTAATGCTTTTATTAAATCTTCCATTAATTATTCCTTTACCAAAATTTAAAACCGTATCTCAATGGGTTTTTATTTGATATCCACAATATCATAATAACAATCATGAAAGAAAAAATATTTCCAATAAAACTTACAGTAATCGAAAATACTAAATCCTCTCTATAATTTGTTATATTAAAACCTCTTTGACACCAAGCAAATAACATACCATGACATATAATAGAACTTATTGCCCATATAGATATAAACCATATCATATAATCACCTCTCTATATTATTTCATCCACTAAACCATATTCAATACACTCTTCTGCATTCAACCAAATATCATGTTTCAAAATTTCGTCTAACTTATCTTCGGGCATTTTTGTGTACTTACAATATACTTCCTTAATCAGACCCATGAATTTATTTACATTATCCATCTGATCTTTGATTTCCTCATATTTTCCCCAATAACCAGAACTCAATTGATGTATTAACAAATATGAATGAGGAGTTATATATCTCTTAGTACCAACTACACTTAAAAATGTAGCTGCTGATGCACAACAACCATCAACAATCGTGATCACTGGTAACTTTGATTTAATCAATGCATCCATGGCAGAAAATCCTGAAAATATACTCCCTCCAAAGCTATTTAAATATAAATAGATGGGAATATCTTCTTCAAGATTTAATTGATCTTTTTGTCTACACATACTATTGTTCAATTCTCTTATTTTTTTGTTTAGCTGTAATACTTTGTCTCTATATATCTCTGCATAGAAATATATTTTATTATCAACTGTTTCTAAATATGCAGGTTCTTTACTTATGTCACTACCTAAAATCCTATTTGATCCTTCTAAAATTATTTCCGATTCCTTAGAACTCCCCCAAAAATACATTTCAATCTCCTTTCACTATGCACTACAATGAATTAGAATGGATCTAGCAAATGGCCAAACATACTCTTCCCAAAGGAAATGTTTGTCTAATTCATCTGGATCAATAAGTTGCAACGAAGCTCTGTTCAACTTTAAAATTCCAGATCCTATAATAGGCACATTATAACTATCTCCATCTGTGGTAGAAAACCACAATATATTATCACTACTCAGTATTGTTTGTCTCATACTTTCTAATCCTATAACCAAACTCTTTTTTGTTGTAAAATTAAGATTTCTGAATAGGTTATAAAATGAGACATCTGTAGTTTTATTTTTTATACCTTTAATCTCAACATCTCCATTGGTATGAATTGCCAAGTATTTTTTTCTATCTGTTGATATTATAAGTTTTGATATTGTACTTCTAAGATCTATTGGCATTGTATGGTTTAAAATTTCCATCTTTTTATTTACGATGAAACCATCTCTTGCTCGTACAATGAGATTATCTTGGGCAATATCATTTATTATAAAATAGTGATTTACTAAATTATTTATACTATCTAACAGGAATTTTACTAATCTAGGATTATCTTTTTGTAACAATCCTATTTGTATATTTCTTTTCTTTTTATCATCAAAATCTATATTACTTAAATCCCAGCCTATGCTTTTTAAAATGTTATAAGCACAGGCTGAGAAATCATAATTAAACAAAGTAGTTAGAACTAGACTACAATTCTTAGAAATTTCCATTAAGAAGTAACCTCAGCTAACAGATCATTAAACTCCAATGTTCTAACATTCTTTTCTATTTCAGAGATATTTTCTTTTGTGGTTGAAATTCTTGATATTAATATTTCATGAAGATCTTTAACTGTTTTAGCTTTTATTGTAACGCAAGAATCATAACTATCATCTAGTGATAAAGACCCACCATTAAATATAACATTCTCCACTCCTTTTGGACTTCTGACTGTTTTTAGAGTTGCTCGCATTCTACCAGAATATAATAAATCATAATGTATATCTATTGTGAAAAACTCTGTTTTTATTTCTTTAGGTAGAACTAGATGACAAGGTTTCGCTAGATCTTTAATATTTTTCGACAAATTGATTAATCCCATAACAATCTCCTAAACTAAAGACGATTCTAATACTAAAAGCTCCAATTTATTATCAGAATGTGTAACGGTAAGATGATCTTCCTCATGGATATGTTCAGAAATAATACCATCCGAAATCTTATTACATATACAATCATCAATACATCTATTTAAAAATCTGGCACCATATTCTTTGCTAAATCCATTGTTTTTCAACCATTCCTTAGCTTTAGGTTCTATAGATACAGTTATATTCTTAGACTCTAGTTTATCATTGAGTTCTTCAATCTTTATATCTATTATATTATAGATATCTTGTTTACTAAGATTATTGAATACAACCACACTATTAACTCTATTTATAAATTCTACAGGTAAGCGCATTTTTAACTCATTCATAACTATTTCTTTATCGTAGTCAATAGTGTCTTCAATAGTTTTAAACCCTAGGGATTTTTCTTTATGTACATTTTTACCTATATTCGATGTCATTATTATTATGGTATTTTTGAAATTAACAGTTCTTCCTTTTCCATCTGTTATATGACCATCTTCCAATATCTGTAAAAACACATTTATTACTTCAGGATGTGCTTTCTCCAATTCATCTATAAGTACAACAGAGTGCGGTTTAGTTCGAACTTTTTCAGTTAATTGACCACCTTCCTCATATCCAACATATCCAGGAGGAGATCCTATCAATTTTGATACAGAAAACGATTGATTGTATTCAGACATATCTAATTGAATTATTGCATCTTTTCTTCCGAATAGGTACTCAGCTAGACATTTGCTAAGTTCTGATTTTCCAACCCCGCTTGGTCCTAAAAAGATAAATGATCCAATTGGTTTATTAATATCACCAATACCTATCTTTGATCTTTTTATAACATTTCCTATAGAGTATATAGCATTTTCTTGTCCAATAACTAACTTAGACAATTTATTTTCTATACCTTTTATTTTTAAAGTTTCAGACTCATTCATTTTATTTACAGGTATTCCAGTCCAGCTAGTTATAACATGAGCAATATCGTCAACTTTAACCACAGAATCTTTAGGAATTTTCAATTTTACATAGCAAGCGGCTTCATCTATAACATCTATAGCTTTGTCTGGAAGATATCTATCTGATATATAATTATCAGATAAATACACTGCTTGATTTATAGCATCTTCTTCAAATGTTATTCCATGGTATGCTTCGTATTTGGATTTTATATGTTTAACGATTTCAATTGTATCATTAACATCGGTAGGTTCTACGACAATAGATTGAAACCTCCTTTCCAATGCTCCGTTATTTTCTATATATCTTTTATATTCTTTTATAGTTGTTGCCCCAATACAGTGCAATTCCCCACGAGCCAATGCAGGTTTTATCAAATTGGATACATCTAAAGATCCTTCTGCAGCGCCAGCACCAATTATAGTATGTAACTCATCAATGAACAAAATGATATTAGGATTATCATATACTTCTTTTAACAGCTTTGTCATACGTTCTTCAAACATTCCTCTGTATTTAGTGCCGGCTAATAACAATCCTAGATCGAGAGATATAATTCTTTTCCTGTTAAGTATAGATGGAGATTTTTCATCTGCTATCATTTGGGCTAAACCTTCGACAATAGCTGTCTTTCCAACACCAGGTTCACCTATAAGTACAGGATTGTTTTTAGTTCTTCGACATAGAATTTGTATAAGTCTTTCTATTTCTCTATCTCGACCAAAAACCGGATCTAATTTTTTATCATTTGCCAATTTTGTTAAATCTTGGCTATATTTATCAAGATTAGGAGTTGGAATATTTATAATAGGTTTGTTTTCAATAATAGATCTGGTGAGTTCTCTTCTGACATCCACAAGATCTATATGATTTTCTCTTAATATTTTCGATGCTTCACCTCTCTCTTCTTTTATCAATCCTAGTAAAATATGTCCAGTACCAACCTTTGAGTGTTGCATAAATTCAGATTCTTTTGAAGCTTGCTCAAGGGATGACTTTGATATAGTTGTAAATGGAATATCTGTAATTTCAACATTATCTGTTTCAGCCTTGGTTTTTTTATCTACTTCATTATATAATCCTTTTATATCTTTTACACCTAAATTTTTTAATATATTAACTGCAGAACAATCTTCATTTGATAACAATCCCAATAACAAATGGTTAGTATTTAGATTTTTAAATTTAGTTCTTATTGTTTCCGTCCTAGCCTTTAATACTAAATGTCTTGCATTATCGGTAAACCGAGATAATAACATAAAAATCTCCTATTGATTAGAAAGTTAACATTTATTTTTTATTCTTATCTATTGAATGACAGCATCCTATTCAATGTCATAAGCTTGCTTATATATGAAGAATCAACAGTCTCATATATAATGTTATTAATATACCCCAATACATCTGAAAGAGTATGCCATGATGATAATTTATTTCTAAATCTAGTGGATGTGTTTGATATTACTACTTTGTCTGTATCAGTGAGTGTTTCGCTCAAAGGCCTAGGTATTATATCTGGGTTTATAGATATGTTTGGAATGCCAGTATTTGGTTTGAATATTCCTACATAATAGAATTGTTTCGTGCTTGAAGTAGTTCTTTTAACGTACAAACCAACTATTTTCTTTCCATCAATAAATGGAATATAGCTTATCATACCCATATTATCTTTCATTGCTTCTATTATAAACCCTTTGCCATTTACTTGTTTGGTATTCTTGGTATGTATATCAAATCTAGTAAATCCTTCTATGCATGGTATCTGATGTTCAGGATTTGTAATAATAATTCTTGTTTTATTTTCAAATGTTTTAGTCTCAAATAATATAACTTGATCATCACAAATCTCTTTCTCAAAATGGCTACCTACAAGTTTGAATACTCCTATATTGTCACAAAACTGCTTCCAATTAAAATTCAAGATTCTCAAAGGTAATGAAAATAATTCATTTTCTATTGCTTCTGTTCTATTAACAATTCCTTCAGCATGTTGAATAGATTGATTTATAATATCTCCATTTAGAACATTACCAATTGTATTTAATGGTAATTGATTAACTACTTCTTCGGGTGAATCTCCTTGGTTTAAAGCTATATCTGACATTGTTTCTCCTTTAGGTTTTTATTTTTTTGTTTCATACACTGTTATATTTTTAATTACTGGTATTACTTCTTCACATTCTATTTCAGGTGGTTCATATTCAAACGGTTCTTCACATTGCTGTTCCGTTGCACCTGTGCTATAAAATGTTCTATACAACTTTTCTTCAAATTCAAAAATTAGCTCATAATGAATACTCCATCTAGATGTATCATATATTTTGTTTTCTATAATCTTAACTTCATTTTTATCATAATCTTCATACGCCAATTCCTGTAACCATTCTTTTTTAAACTTCATCTAATTCTCCCTACAAAACTCCATGAACTCATCTTTTACTGTTTTATGATCTCTAAACCACCCTCTCATTTCTGATGTTGTTGTATATGTTTTTGGTTGTTCTAGACCCCTGGCAGACATACACATATGCTTACCTTTTACTATTAATCCTATACCTTCTGGATTCAATTTTCTCATAAATATATCTGCAAGCTTTTTAGTGTATTCTTCCTGCAATATAGGCTGACTTGCTAATAATTTTATAACTCTTCCTGGTTTTGATAGACCGACAACCTTTCCATTTGTATATCTTGGAATGTATCCAAAATATACCAAGTAACTAATACTCTCAAAATGATGTGGGCATAGACTATATACTTCCAAAGGTCCAATAGTTATCATACCATCGTAGGTAGTTGGAAATTGCTCGTTTAGTAAATCTTCACATTCTCTTTCGCTATCTATTCCTATACATCTTTCATTTACAATAGAACTAGCAATTCTAAATGGTGTATCTTTTAGATTTGGATCTTTAGTCCAATCCATATATCCAGTGGGTGTCTGAAAAAGACTAGTTAATATTTTTTCCCATGCTTCTTTTATTTCTTCTATTTTAATATCCTTCATATAATTTTCAAATTTAACCATCGTTATCCTTATTATAATTTTTAATTTCTAATATAAAACTTTTAATTTCATTTACTAGATTTACTAGATCTTTAATCTGGTCTTTTATTTCAATTAAAGCATAAACCGCTACATACAAAAACAAACTAATCGTCGTCAAACCTATAAAAAATCTCAATGACCAAGGCATGTTATATTACCTCCTTTATCTAAAGCCGTATTTTTCGATTGGACAATTAAGGTCTATGATTTTAAGTATTTCTTTGAATAATGCATCTATATCTTTTTTTAACGAATATCTTCTTTTAAATTTTTTAAAATCCTCCTCAATTCCCAACCATCTAAATATAGTAACATCTCGTCTATTTTTATTTCTTTCAATTCTTAGATAAAGATTATCTTTATATTTACCTATATATAAATCAATGTAATAACCACATGTAAATATATACAGAGACAATCTACAATCATTGATAATTCTATTTTCTAAGATAATACTACTATAACCTTTCAATGTTTCTATATAATTATTCATAATTTTACTCTTTAGACTTTTAATTCTCTAATTGATAACAAAATTATTATTGGTACACCTATTATCCAGAATTCTCTGGTGTTTATTGGGTGATAGTTAGCAATAATAAATCCAATTATAAATACTAATATGCTTTCAATGGTTTTCATTATATCTCCTTATAAGTAGTATACGGAGAGGATAGGATTCGAACCTACGAGAGTTTTACCCCAACTAGTTTAGCAAACTAGCGCCTTAACCATTCGGCCACCTCTCCTTTTTCATGTTATTTACTACGCTCATATATTCTATATCAATACAAATTGTTCATCTATATTGATTTCCTATATAAGAATTTCCCTTTAAAAATAATCAATAATATTACAAGTTTTTATATCCATTTTATCATTCTCAAATGACCTATTTTCTTTTTGTTAGATTCTTGCAAACATATCCTCTATGTGATTTTTGATAACCATTTGCAACTTCATGCATTCTTTTCCTGTTGAGACCAAGTTTATCACAAGTTGTAGTAAAATCTTCAGTTATAATTTCATAGTTATCTTCTATTCTTGTAATTAACCATTTATCACATCTGTTCTTATTACCTTTTCTAGACGTGGACATTTTATCTCTTGTTTCTTGAGAAATTTCTCCAGTAGAATATCCATCTCCTCCATCGTTTCGATTTAGAAGTGGACCTCTACAACTAGGATCTGGATGATTTTGTCTTCCTATTAATGGAATTAAGATTTTTTCACCTTCTTTGCCTTGTTCGGTAGTCAAATTTTCTTTTATGATATAAATTATTGGTTTAGGCCATTCTCATTTATCTCTAATATCCTAGCTCGTCTAAATAGATTATTTGTATCATCATAGGAGGAGGAATATTTAGCTCTTTCTTTCATCTTACCAAATCCACAATAAAATGGTTCGTAATCAAAATTTATTTCTATATATTCACCCAATAAATTTATATTACCATAATTATATATACCTAATTTTAGTGGATCACATAACATATATATTTTACGATCATTTGGAGCAATTCCATTTGTATAACCTAAAGGAAAATACTGTTGTTTATATTCTTCCAAATTTGGATGTGTTTCAGTTGGATTATTTTTAGATAATTGTTGTATGTGTTTGCTTAATCCTTTCCAACTTTTAAATTTCCGTTTACATATTTCACATTTAAATTCTTTCCATTTATTCACGTCTTCAAATAGATACATTTATTTTTCCTTTCCTACGGTTCTAATTTTAAACCTAATACCCTAAGATAAGCTTCAAATAATCTTAGAGATTGAGGTTTGTCATCTGTTGTATTACTCTCTGCTAATTCTGGATTTTGTAACACATTAGCTAGAAATTTATTTTTAAGTCCTGGTGAATCTGACTGTAGAGTTAGAAAATCTGTTAGAAGATCTTCAGCCCCATGAGCAATGAGTGACCATGACTCCATCTCACCGAGTCTATGTCCTCCTAGTCTAGACTTTCCTCCTAATGGTTGTAATGTTTTCTTTGAATAAGGACCAATTGATCTTGCAGACATTTTATCTGAAGATCTATGTACCAACTTAAGAAAATAAATATATCCACAACCAATGAGATTATCTATATACATTTTATTCGCGGGATCGAAAACTCTATATTTAAGTTTTGCTCCAGTGTAATCCATAGCATCAAAAAGTTCTTCTGGTCCTATAGATTGAAATGGAGGTTGTATCAGATACAACAGATCCTCTGCTTCACCTTCCGCAAGTTCTCCTCTCTCAACTCTTTCCAAACCTTCTTTGTAATCTTCTATTATCTTTTTACTTGTCCAGCTATCTGGTGTAACATCTATATTTTCTAAAAATCTTTCCAGATATATTATCTTATATGTTGGAACAGTTCCTGGGAAATCTCCAATATCTTCCCGTTTCTGTATAGTCTTCAAATATTTCTTTAATTGATATAGTGCTTCATTCAAATGAAGTTCATATAATTGACCCACATTCATCCTGCTTATTATACCCAATGGGTTAATTATTATATCTAATTTTCTTCCATCTTCTAATTCAGGCATTAACTCGTCTGGAATTATTTTAGATATTACTCCTTTATTGCCATGTCTGTTTGCAATCTTATCCCCAATTCCAATTTTCTCTTCATAAACAGCTTGAATTTTTATTAATACTCCTCCAAACTTTTTACCTTTAGTTGTATATTTCCCTGTTCTATTTTCACAATCTAATTTTGACAACCCATTCATGGTAACAAATTTTTCTATTTCTTCTTTAGACATATATCTACTAAGTTTGGAATGCATATTTATAAATTTATCTGTTTGTTTTAAAGATATTCCTTTTATAAAATCATCAAACTCTTTTACTTGATGATTCCAAGAGTTTGGGTATATTTCTATATCTACAATTTTACAATCTATTGGTGCTACCATTTCTAATGCTTCTATATTAATAGACTCAAATCCTTCTTCACCATCAAGAATTTTTACTTTAGCGTATACATCTCCCTTATTAAGGGTATCTCCTATATTTGGTAAAGGTATATATGCTTCATCGTCTAGACTTAATAATACCTGCCCAGGTTCTATGGAAAAATACATATCTACACTATGTAACGATGTGAATTTCCTTTTACTTACCGACTCACTTATGACAATAGCATCCTCATAATTAAAACCTTTCCATATTGCTACACCAGTAAGAAGATTATGTCCAATAGCTAGTTCATCATTTTTTATCATCATTGAACTATTCAACGTATCACCTTTTTTGAACTCTTCTCCTTCTTTAACTTTTGGTACTATATAATCTACAGAACCTAAATATAAACTTCTGTATGAAAGTTTTGATACTTTAGATATTTTATTATTGTAAGTAACTATCATCAAATTTGGATCTATATGTGTAACTTTACCATCTTCTTCTGCTTTAAATAAAAAAGTAGATCTATCTAAATAGCTACTTTCTACACCACTTCGTATGAGTGGTTGTTCAGAATCTTTGACGAATAGAGATTGTTTCATTTGATTAGATGCCATTTGTAATCTTATCTGATCATCATGTTCTAGAAATGGAACATTTGAAATTGGATAAGATGTAATTGATTCATAATTTGGAGCTTTAAAATTTCCATGCTCATCCACGTCTACAGTTGGAATCATATTCAAAACAACTCCACAACCTTCTCTATCTGGAGTATCTGCACCACAAATATATCCTAACTGACTGATATCTATATCTCTCAGATGGGATGGGACATTATTCTTTTTAAATCCACCTGGTCCTGTTAAAGATATTTGGCATATAGAAGATAATTCTCCTATGGGATTTATTGGAAAATTATAATGAATTATTTCACTAACACTGCAGTTATCTATTATTATAGATTGTGGAATTTGAAACTTTATTCGTTTTGAATTGTGTAAAGTTAGGAGCATATCATACACTTTTCTAACAAGAGGAGCTAGTACATATTCAGAAAATCTAACTCTTTTTCTTTTTATATTTGTATCTTCTCTCTCACCTTCATAAATAGCATTAAGCATTTCAAATATCAAAGAATCTGTCTTAAAAAACTTTTTGGAAAAGAAATCTACTTCTAGTGCTGATCTGAACGAGAATAGTACACTCTTTCCTCTCTTCATTTTGTCTGTGTTTGTAGAAGAGAATATAGTACCGAGTTCGAGTATCAGATCTTCTTCTGGAGTATCCCATCTCTCTTCACATTTATTACTGATATTTATCAGATCTGGATTCTCTCCTAGTTTGTCACTAATAAACTCTTCAAATTCTTCCTTATCATACAATATAGATATTAACAAATATATAGGAACCTGTTTGTTAAATACTGATATTTTATTATTGTTTTTATTCAAATCCATAGAAATCGTTATTGTATTAGTTCTAAGTTTCAATAATCCATTTCTGAATATAACTGGATAATCAAACAATTGAAATATAGGTATCTTTAGATGTCCACCAACATAGAAAAATTGATCATCTATAAGTTCTGGAACCTGTATAGTATATGTCACCATGTTATCATTTGGATCAGAAATTGTTGCTTTGAATGGACTTGTTATGTGTTTCTTTAATTCTTCAAATCTTTTTGTCTTCTGTTGATTGGACCATTCTGAAGACACAAACTTCCACCCATCAATTATTTCTATTGATTTAAATAAATTTGTAATATATCCTCCTATTGTATCTTTATTCCACTCTTCTTTTCTCCTATTAAAAATAGTTGCTTTACTATATCTAGGATCCATATATTCTCCCTATATTAATTTATTTATTTGATCTCTGGCTTCTTCCGCCCTACTCAGTGCCAACCCATAATTTCTATTATACAAATCTCTAATAATCTCTATAATCTCAATGCGAATTTTTGTTATTAGATCTTCATCTAATTCAGTCTTTTTAATATGCATATTATTAAATATCCTTCAATTCTCGTTTCAACCATTCTTCTCCAACATCTTCCTTTTTGAAGATATCATCGAGACCAACTTCCCCTTTAAAATATTTGACAAACATCTCCATCATGTTAGGGTTACATTCAAATCCATTTACATATTCCCTATTATTAATAAAAAATTCCATCGGTCCTAAATCGTTGTTCATTTTAGTCTCCTATTATAATCTAAATAATCTAGATAACGCATTACAGTTATCAGATTTTCCATTTATTAATCCATCTAATAACTTTGCTTTTAAATTACTAAATGCTACTCCTAATAACCATGATGCTCTTGATGGTATTTGTAATATACTCACCCATTCATATTTATTATCGTCTCTATTTTCTGTCAATCTCCATTGAGTATTACCAACCCACATCATTGCAGATATGATAATCTCATAATGAATCATATGTATTTTCTTATATTCATTAAATACTTTATATGTTGCATTTACAAGGTCTGAAGGATTGTTAATATCTACAACAGACTCTGGTTTGTGAAATAACTTATTTGCTACACCAAGTCCAGATATGATATCATCTTGATCTTCACTCTCTGCTTTTGATTTAGCAACACCGCTTAAATGGAAAGTTCTTAATACCAATTGAGTTGTTATTTCACCAATAGCTTGTGTGGCAATTATACCTATTTGATCACTATGTAATATTTTGTGAAGATCTCCATAACATTTTTTACATATCTTTTTTGATTTGCAGTATATGGGTGTTCTTAAATTTATAGTTTTACCAATTATATTTTTATAGTTGGATGTAGTTATCTTTATAAGTCTATTATCAACTTTAAAATATCTCCACAAAACACTTTTAGCCATCTCATGATCTTCAATAAATATTCTCATATAATCAGTAGAACCACAATCATCAAGTTGATTATCAAGTTCTACAAATACACAACTATATATTAATTGCCTTGTCAAATATCCTGAAACTCCGGTAGACAAAGCAGTGTCTAACAAACCCTTACGAGCACCCCAACAAGAATTGAAAAACTCTTCTTGGTTTAATCCTTTAAGTAAATTACCCCTTATTAGATTTGGTCTTATCTTACCTTTCGAATCTGATACATACCCTCTAGATAATACTAGCTGCTTAATTTGATCCCATGATCCTCTTGCTCCAGATTCTATATAATCACGAAATGAAAATGTTTTTAATATATCCATAACTTTCTTACTATTAAGGATTTTCATATCTTCTTTCATATCTCCAGTAAGATTATCAGCAATGTCCATTAATTCTTTTGAATATAGATCATCAATTCCTAAAGTATATCCTCTGATTGTAGACTGAGTAAACCCTAAGTTTTTTATGTTGTCTAGTGTATTTATAACTATTTTAGGTGGATATCTCATAGCAACATCATTCAAAATTTTTGATAGAAGTTTACCGTCTATACATTTATCTATAATAGGATAATCTTCTGGCAAACATTTATTGAATAGATATCTTCCTACTTTTAATTTATGTCCTTTAAACTCAACTATTTCGTCTAATTTTTCTGACATTCAAATCCTTTCTTAAACATATCTATTATTAGTCGGATCTTCCTTTTTATCCATTCTCTCATTCATGGATTTAAGCATCATACGTATATCTTTTAATTCTTTGTTCATATCTTCTAATAATTTTATTTTGATACTGTCTCGTTTCACCTCTTCCATTCTTCTTATCATAGCTTCATGTCTAGCCATCTCGTTGAATCCATTAGACATATCTTTTCGTATTTCTTCTTGCTCCTTTTCTACAGGAGCATTAACATCTTTATTTTTACTTTCTTCCATCTTTAACCCCTTACTTTCAAAAACCATTAAAATCTATTATTCCAATTTCTTATTGCTATGTTTATGTCCCCTACTCCTAAATTATTATTTGGAGAAAAAGGCCTAACAAAACATTTGTCATTACTACAACCTACCTGAAACCACCTATTTCCTATTTTGTAAACCTCTGCTGATGAACCACAGAATGGGCATTTTAATAAAATATATTTTTCTTTGTCCATATACTCATTCCTTTTCATTATTAAAATTTTCTAACATTTTAGATAAATTTTGTACATCTTCATTTCTCATTATCCAACAATCCCAATGACCATATTCACATTTATATCCAAAAATATATCTTATGGCTATAAATAATCTTTTGAAAATATTTCTATAGTTATTAAGAAAAACAGATGTGTATATTTCTCGATCTTCTTTGTCTAATGTGAATCTTAATGTGTGTTCATCAGAACCACACTTACACTCGAAAAAATATGATCCATCTAGCACTTTACCCCTCCTTATTTTTTTGTTATTTTTTCCCCACACCATGGGCAATATTTAAATTTCTCACCTGTATATTTAGGTGCTGCTGATTGGATAGAACAAAATACTTGTTGATCTTGTAGTCGATCCATCGATTTGTTCCAACCAGAACACCGGCTACCCTTGTAACAAATATTATAATAACTATCTTCAAGAAATTCTGTACACCCACAAGCAGGACAGCAATCTATTAAACCCTTATCCAAGGGGTTGAGGGGATTATCATTATCCCAATCCATATCAAAAGACTCATCGCAATATTCTGAATTACACGCTTTACATACTATTATTTTCTTCATATTTGTTTTTTGCTCTCAAAAGTCTATTAATGAAAATTTAAGATTTAGTAGAATTATTTATAATTAATTCTTTTATTTCAATTAATTCTGATTCTATATCATCTAAACGATCATCAATATTTGTACATTTATTCGATATATCATTTAAGATAACTTTTAACTCATCTCCAAAACAGGTTGTTTGAGAATTAATCTTAGAACTATCATTAATAATCTTTTCATAATTCTTTTTTTCTGCTTCTTTTCTAATTCTATCTAATTTCTCGATTTCTGCGTTTGTTGGGTTGTCTTCTTTTTCTAGGTCCATTATTAAACATTCCTTTCTATCTAATTATTGTTGCATCTTCACCATAAAATGGTAAAAAACATCCTCCAGCAGATTCCATCAAAAATCTTACTGTGATAAAATCTCCTTTATTTAAGTAATACCCCGCATTCTTATCTGCAAAACTAACTGAAAGATCTGCTAGTCCTTTTCCATCTATATTTAATGATATTTTTCCTGACTCAACATAGACTATTTCACCTCTCCATTCTAAATAATGATCTTTATAGTATTTATTAAATATATCTTTTTTTCTGTCTTCGCTAAATTTACTATCACATCCTACAGATGAATTAGCTTGACTATAGGAAAAAGATGAATATTTGTCTTCCTTTTTCTCATGAGACTGACTCATTTCAGAGTTTTCATCTGGGCATCTTTTCTTACATGCGTAATAATCATCCCATCTTATGTAGTAATGAATTTCCATATCGTTATCGTAATTAGATCCACAACTTGTATCCCAACATTCTTGTTCACATTCTTTAAAATTTTCAGAATAACATTTAACTGAAAACATACCTACAAACAAACTAATTATAAATAAAATAACTATATATTTTTTCATTTTTACTCTCCTTATATTTCTTATCATTCTATTGAGTTACTGAAAATATTCCCAATATAATATCTTGAGACGGTTGTGGTACTAATGATATATCCGTCTGAGATATAAGATTATTCCACACTCCGACTTTTTCATATGTATCTTTAATCGATCTTTCAGTAATTGGAAAGTACAATGCCATGGCATCCCCATCAAAATCTGCATTAAAGGGATGACATATCATTGGATGTATTTGTATAGTATTGCCTAGGTGTATAGACACTCTAAATGCCAATACAGATAATCTATGTAGTGTTGGTTGTCTATTCAAAATACACAACTTATTATTACAAAACTCTGATACTACATCGAATAATTCTGTACTTTTTGATTTTATACATGTATCTATTAGTTTTACAGCCTGGTTATATCTTTTGCATATTCTTCTGTTAACTAAATGAGTTACTATCTGAGGTTTTAATACCTCTAACATCATCCAATATGGTATACGACATCTATCCAAAGTGATAGTAGGATCTGGAGATATAACTGCCCTTCCAGAGAAATCAATTCTTTTACCAAGTATATTTGCTCTTAACAAACCTTCTTTCTTTGACATCTTGGTTAGTATATAGTCGAATAATTTCATCACATTTATTTGTATGTGCTTAAAATTTGTTTTGTATATGTCTGTATTCTCATCTATATCATATGGTATCTTTTTAACCTTATTACAAGATGATATAAGAAACCTATATAAACCATTTATAGAATCTATTATATGCTTACTACTAGCATTATTACCACAAGGTCTAAAGTCTGGTGGTATTACTAAGACATTGTTTATGACTATCTTATCAAAATTATCTCTTATAAATTGAAATTCTGGTCTGTCATTCTTTTCTATTAAATATTCTACATATTTTAATACACCTTTTAAACCAGTTAATATTTCTGTACCAACTTCTACTACTTCTCCTTCTTCTATCTTTTTAACAAGTCCTTCAGAATTAATGTAATATCTCGATGCATATGTTAACATACCATTAAGAATTTCTTTTGCTGAGGATTTTGTAAGAGTTATTATATAATAGAATATTGGATTTAGTATTGGCAAAGGTAGTGTTATTTTTGCGTACCTCTTACGTCTTTCCTCTGAAGACACTATATCAACATTACATTTCTTACAAGTAGAATCTCTAAATACTCTACCCTTGTAAGTTATCTTATTACAGGCGCATGAATCTGATTTTAAAGGTCCAAATATTTGTAAACTGAATAATCCTTCTTTTGAAAATTTTCCAGATTCAAATATTTTTTGATTATTTACCTCTTTTAAATCTTTACATATGATGTCTGTATTTAATAAAGTTAAAAACATTAAATCCCTCCTGGATATTATAGTCAGGGTATTATTAACCCTGACTATATTCTATCCACTCTTTATAATTTTTAGGTTTCCAATAACAATCTCTCAATTGGTAACATTTTATTTGTTCTATTAATGAATTTATAGACTCTACACTTAATGGTAGGAATTTTAAATCTCCCAAGCAGTACCACCCATTATTATCTGCATTTGGATGACTTCCATATAATCTCACTGAGGTAATAGCGCAAGAAGGATCTACATATATATCTATCTTTTCTATATTAGTTCTATCTTTTGGTGGTATAATCATAACTTTATTTTTTATTAATGCCTTATCTGGAATTATAGTATTATATATTTCTATCTTTTCACCTTTTATAACCAATCCTTCGACACCATCAACTACCTCTGAAAATCTTTTTGATAAATAAGACATGCATTTATCTATGTCATATTTTACTATGAATAGTTTTCTGTTCATACTATCATCTTTAAATCTTTCAAATAAATGAACTAAATCATATAATCCATCCCACTCGAATAAAATAGTAATTATCTTATTTTGATGAATTATAATTATTGATTTATATGCTCGTATTATTTCATCTTCGTCGTCAGCATGGGTTAAAAATCCCAACCATTTATTTTTCATATACATATCAGTTTTATAGAATATAAGATTTCTACTATCTAATATATCCATAAATGGTAGTCTATGTTCAAACAAATTTCCATTATCTACTTGTTTCTGTATAAAACTTAATAAATCATAAGATTTACCAAATCCAAAAATATCTTTTAAAATATATCCCAATACATCCACATTAAATAAACCACCTTTCTTTTTTTAGATAATTTATTATACCAATTTTAATTTACCTTCTTCAGCATCGTTATCATCTTTTGATTCTTCTGGCTGAGAATCTTCATTTTTATCTTCTTTATCAGACCCATCACTAATACCACCAAGTATATATCCACATTTAGTACATCTAAACGTTGGTTCTGGAATTATATTTTCTTGTCCATTTGGTGATTGTAATGCTGATAGAACTCTCAACAAAAACACGTTTTCAAAACATATGCCTCCACACGTTGGGCATTTTATAACTGGAAGCGTTCCTAGTGCTGGCATACCCATTGCTGCTCCACCCCCTTGACCTATTATGTGTTCCATTTCTTACTCTCCTTTTCTTACATTTTTACGTTTTAATCATTTGTCCGTCATCTTTTTTTAGAGTCCAGACTTTTATAAATTCTTTACAAAGCTAGATAAATATTTATGAAACTCAATTACCCAACCTATAGCCTCACTCTCTCTACTAGGATAATTAGACGCGCCAACATATTCTACAGCATTTATAGCTTTTTCATAGAACTCGTCTACTAATTTAATGAGTTTATTCTTTTTATCTTCAGATAAATAATCATAAGTCTTATCGCGTGGTGTATTTATCTCATTCCAAGATTCTATTGCTAAATCTTTCCGACATTCTTCTGGACTGCGAATTTTACAATTAGGACATTTTACATACCATCTCCTATTAAACCTATCTCCTCTTTTTATAGTAACTTCAAAATGTATTGATGGCATTCTACAATTACAATTTACACAATTATTAATTTCCATTTTATATTACTCCTTTTTAAAATCCATTAAAGGGTAAAAAATAGCCCAGAAAATTTGTAGCCATTTTTCGTTTTTTATTCGGAAACCGTTTTGGAATTATTTACCGTTTCTAATGCTAACCTCTCAGCTTCTTCATATGTTTTTGCGAACACATGAACCATTAGATTGCCTTTATAATCTTTATCCTCTTTATAATTCATAGCCAGACTAGAAAAATAAATATCAATGCCTTCCTTTTTTACTTCTAATACCTCTGATTTATCTTTCTTAACTCTAACAAAATAAAGATATTTTCCTTTTGGAATCTTCATGAGATCATCGATAAACATTTCTTTAGGAACGTTAAAATCTTCATCTGAAAATTGATCCATAAATTCTTTTGCTTTTTCCGGTTTGGATGCTGCTCCTATAACATTGAAGTCATCATACTCACCTGTTGTTATAATATATATTTTACCAGAAGCTGGAAAAAGTGGACCATTATTCATTTGTAGACTCCTTCTTTCCAACCAGAGAATTCCAGCCATTCATGGCTTCTTTAATAGTATCTCTGTTCTGACCAGCTATTCCACAAGACATACATGTTACCTGATATTCTTTTTTTCTAACCTTCTTTGGAGGATCTATTAACAATCTAAAATTTACTTTTGGTTTTTTATTCCCACATATGCACTTTACTAGTTCTGCCAATTTTGTACTCCTTTACTATATATATTGAATTCTGAATTCCCTCAAGCGGAGGGTCCGATCATTATTTTATATTTTTTGTCATTAATCTTCAGCCAGAAGCTTTGTTATGATTGGATCTACATCTCCAAGATCTAAGTTCGTCACTTCGACCATTGCTATTCTGGATAGACAATTAAGCATAATAATTTCTTCAATAGTGTGTGTTGTATCAGCATTGATTTTCCATAAATTTGGAGTCGTCATATTCATTACAAAATATGAAAATTGATGTTGTATATTTTCAGTTTCTTCAAAATGTTTATATACTATCTTTAATAACAAATTCAGTATGTTTTCAATGCTTACATATTTGTAATCTAAGCCGCATCTTTTACCAACTATCTTTTTTAGATCATCTACAACATCCCTATGTTCATAATGCCCTTTTGCATATAGATATATATGTGTATTAGGATTCATAATCTATCTCCTTAATAAAGTTTAATAGAAACTCTTTGTTATTATCTCCAGGATTATCTAAACAATATTCAAAACATTTCTTTAATACGATTCCAACGTTTGGTCCTTGAGATATCGATAATGTATTCATAACATCATTACCATTTATTGATAATGTATCTAATGAAAATGTGTTTTCATTCTCATATAGATATTTTATTTTTTCTAGAAATGATTTCAATTCTCCAAATTTAAAATCTCTACTTTTCATATTACCGTGTTTGTCTGCAATAAATAATCTAAACCAATCTCTATAATCAATGCCAGACTTACTTAATCTTACCAAGAATCTTTTAGTAGCTTTTTTAGATAACTTTTTACTAAAAGAATTCATATGACAATATATCAAACCACAAATATATTTTATCTCATCGTTACTAAAACATAGAGCTTTAAGCTCATCCCTTACAAGATCAGCACCAACTTTTTCATGTTCTATAAATTTCAAAGAATAATCTTTGTCATCTATAATAGCACATGGTGGTTTTCCTACGTCGTGTAGGTATCCAGCTAGTTTTATCAATGGATATTTAGAATGTATTGCATCACCAGAGATCATATTATGTTCAAAAATAGTTTCATCGTGATGAGGTCCACCATCTTTATCATGACAAGCTCTTAGAGAAGGAAATACATATTTCAAACAACCTATGAGTTTCATAGTCTCAAAGAAAACAGAGGCTTTTCTAATTTTCATAGCCTT
>Ga0307377_10001753_pt1 | contig 26651 bp, 15 predicted proteins | sample TR3MG_FD_202535 | JGI IMG/M metagenome (GOLD analysis project Ga0307377, IMG submission 202535) | Soil microbial communities from Risofladan, Vaasa, Finland - TR-3 | ecosystem: Environmental > Terrestrial > Soil > Coastal area > Acid sulfate soil | place: Finland: Risofladan, Vaasa | collected... | reverse complement strand
GGGAGGGGACTAATGGAGATTCAAGATGCCGTAGAGCGCCTCGCTGGCCGGGTTGAGCTCTACGAGGCAAAACCCTCCGATTTTCGAATCCGGCTCTCGATTCCGCTGGAGACCAAATGAGCTATCCGCTTACGATTCATGCCCTGGTGATCGAAGATGACGAGGGCGCGAAAGAGGCCTATAAAAGCATCTTCGAGAGCATTGCCGCAGAGGTCACCGGTCTTCCATTTTCGACAGTTCTCCCTTCCTTCGCATTTTCTTACGAGGAAGCGGTCGCCTGTTTAGACTCGAGCAAGATATTCCACGTCGTTGTTCTCGACCTGCGCCTTCCCGAGAAGCCCAAGATGCCGACCGCCGAAGGTGTCGACCTGGGCATCAAACTTCTGAATCGATGCATCGAGCGAGATTGCTACCCAATTCCTTCTCTCCTGGTCATAAGCGGTCACATCGGATCGACGGAGCAGGCCCGACTCCAGGATGCAGTTCGCCAGGGCTTTTACTACGGCCGCACGTTGGTAAAGGGCGACTATGGTCTTCTTGAGGCGGAGATTCGGCAAGCATGCAACGAAGCTCTTCGCTACTGTTCTGTTGGCGTTCACGTTCGCGATGCGGGCCAGGAACAGTTCCCGACGATCTCTCCCCGCGAGGAGGATTTGCTGCGCCGTTCCGCACTACAGCAGTCCGGAATTATCGGATTGGATCTGACTTGGTGGTCGGCCAAGCGCCTTATCGCCATCTCCAAGAATCGCAGTGACTCGACGAATTCGTGGACGAAGGTACTGATGGGGAGATATCTGCTGGACGGCGGACGTGGAGCTTCCCGGCCTAAGTTCTTCAAGTTGATGGACGGTTTCGACGCAAAGAGCGTCATCGATAGCGCCCGCTACGTGGAGCAGAAGCTTACCCATATCAAGCTTGCCTGTCACATTACCACCAAGAGTCGTGCCCTCATTGTCACCGAGAAGGTCGGCGCACAGGATGCCAGGCCCAGTTCACTCGAAGCTATCTTCACCGGATCTGAACCGAGTCGGGCCCGGGAGGTGGCTCTTCAGATCGCCGATCAGGTGCGGCAACTCGGCGACCTCTTGCCGGAAAGCAAGCCGTTGAAGGATCTGCTTTGGCCAGGCCACAACACTGCTCTAGTGATCGAGCAGTGGAATCGGTTCGCGCCTCAGGTGCGGGAAGAGTTGGGCTACGACACGGACCCGGTTTCTCTTTTCTCAGAGTTACTTGCCAACGAAGAGAAGCAGCGAATCACCGAGGGATCGCTTGTCCATGGTGATCTGCACATGAGCAATGTTGCGCTCGATCTCGGTCCCAGGGGGGCGCACGCTTATATATTCGACGCGGGTGTCGTCAAGCGCAACGTTGCCGGCCGAGACATTGCGGTCATCGAGGCGTCTGTCCTTCTTCATCAGCGGATTGAACATGAGGTCTTTGTGCGGATCTGCTCGATCCTTTACGGATCGGCAACATCTGGGATAGATAACTTCGCCGAGGAACCCGTTGTTGGGATCGCCAAAGATATTGTCGACTTCATCCAGGCGCTCCGGGAAGCCGCCAAGCCATGGAACGATCCGGAAATCTACGCGCTTATGGTCTTTGATTTTGTCCTGATCCAGGTTGGCGGATTGGCTTTCGGATCCTACGGCAACAGAATCGTCGACCAGCAGTCAGCAGTGTATCTGCTGGCCGTGGTCGGGGATTGGTATCGGCGGGTGCGCAACGCGAATCCGGTCCATGCAGACACATGACCCGCTGGCATGAGGGCGTGTTCGGATAGCCGGTGCCCGTCGGGCGCGTGATGCCGCTCCTGCCGGAGGGCAGGCCCGCGCAGGAGGGAGGGTAAACGGGCAGGCACACAAATAAATACGGGCCTGTAGTTGCAGACCCCGGTAACGTGTTCCGGTTGCGACAGTTCAATGTTGTTCGGCTTCTGGGCCGCATACAATGTAGTCGCGTGGTAGGTTCTGAAAATTGAAGTGATCGACTTCGCAGCAAATTGGGGAGGGACCGTTGAAAGCAGACCCATTTCAGATTGGCGACGTGCTGATGAACCCGAAGCGCTTCGTTGTGCCTATATACCAGCGGACATATTCGTGGAAGATCGCTCCGCACCTTGAGGCTTTCTTCGATCAGGTTGAAGCGAAAGCAGTCGAAAGGCTGAATTCCAGCGATCGATATCCTCACTATATGGGTGCATTGCTCGTTATTCCGCGAGGTGCCTATTCATTCGGGCGAATGGAAGTGCTCGATGTTGTGGACGGTCAGCAGCGACTGATGACATTTGAGATCTTACTGGCAGCACTTCGAGATCTCGCCATCTCCCTTGGCCTAATTCAGGTCGCTGATCTCCTTTCGCCACTTCTGCTGAATGCTGAAGGTCCCCAAATGCAGGATAGGCGTGTAGAGCGGTATAAGCTACATCCCACTGCATATGACCGGACTCTTTACCGCGATCTGGTCGATCTTGACCTCAATGGGCTTCGAGGGCAATACCCAGGCGCATTTTACGTGAACGGCAAGATTAAAGAAGACGCTCCACTGCCATTGCGCGCCTGGGCTTTCTTCCGTGCCGAAGCGGAGACTTTTGTCAATACAGGCACCACCGATGAGCGTGCTGAGAGACTGAATGCACTCTCGGCGGCAATCCTCGAAGATTTCCGCGTGATCGTTATTACATTGGACGAGCGCGATGATGCGCAGGTGATTTTCGAAACACTAAACAGCGGTGGCGAGCCGCTTGCCGCCATGGATCTCGTGCGCAACGACGTTTTTCATCGTGCAACGCGTGCGGGGGAAGATGTTGAATCTCTGATGGAGAGGCGGTGGAGCACCTTCGAAACTCCATTTTGGAAGGTACTTGGGACTCGTGGTCGAATCAAGAAGCCGCGGATTGATTTCTTCTTGAGTGACACGCTTGCTGCCGAAACGGGCAAGGAAGTTCTCCTAGCCGAGCTCTATGCTCGTTATAAGAGCTTCGCGCGTGAACGTAACTTCACTAGCGTCGATACGGAACTAGAAACATTGTTGCGCCATGCACCAACATATCGCGAACTTGTACAGCAAGATGGCGATGGCGCCCTGACGACGCTTGCGTGGCAGCTCTCCGTCTTCGACGTAAGTACAGCTTACCCATTGGTCTTTGTCATCGAAGCAAGCAGCGCGTCTGAAGAAGAGAAAGCAAAGCTCTACCGCCTGATAGTCAGCTACGTAGTTCGCCGCACGCTTTGCGGTCTCACAGGAAAGAATTACAACAATGTGTTTCTCCGAATTACTGCCCAGATGCGTGCAACCGGAACATCGAGTTCGAGCTTTGCGACAGTATTTTCGACATCCGATGGGGATGCTGTTCGATTCCCAAATGATGCGGAGCTTCGCAAGAACATACTCGAGCGCAAGCAGTACGGAAACATTCAACAAGCACGATTGCGGCACATCCTTTGCGAACTCGAACGAGCTGCGCGCGACCGATTTGATGAAGACGCTGAACTGCCAGCCGACCTCACAATTGAGCATGTGCTACCTGAATCCTGGATGGAACACTGGCCATTGCCTGCGAACGTGAGGGCTCCTTCAGACCTTAGGACTGGAATGGCCGAGCCTCAGCTCATGGTAATTGCGACTCGCGAAATGCTGAAGCACACTCTGGGTAATCTGACGCTTCTAACGGGGGCGCGAAATCCTGCTCTGGGCAATCTTGGCTTCGACACCAAACGGGCTGCATTGAGCAGGTCATTGCTAAAGTTGAACCATGAGATCGCCGACCTTCCTTCCTGGACTGAGGACAGCATTCGAGATCGGGCTGGAAGATTGGCAGGTATTGCAATCAGTATTTGGCCGCAAATAACTTGTGATGCCCGAGCTGACTGATTTCACTGGCATTTTCAATTCAGTGCAACCTGACCAGCCGGCAATTCTTGATTGAAAAGAAGCAGTGAAGCGGAATCACCAACCGTCGCCCGCTCACCAATAGTCATCGCGGGCGACGACGTCTAAGCGGCCGGACCATAACAGGGTGATCCGCGGAATCGTTTCCCGGAACATCAAGGAATGCACCCCAAGGGCGTGTTTGTACCGTGCGGCACTCTCACCTCAAACGAAAGCACTAGCGCCGTCCACGTTTTGTAGGTCAGCGAACTCTGCAGCTGTCAATTCCCCGGTACCGTTGAGCATGTCTCGCGACAACCCTCGTTTCCAACCCAGCAAGCTGTCGAGCTTCGCATCAAAAGTGATGAAATCGGGAGCAACTACAACAGGGTAGTAGACATAAACGTCTTTCACTTGCCCGATACGGTAAGCTCTGTCCGTAGCTTGATCCTCTTTGGCTGGGTTCCAGGACCGTGTGAAGTGGATGACGTGGTTGGCACCTTGAATGTTGACCCCGAAACCAACTGCCAGGGGGGATAGAATTATGACGCCAAATCCGGGTTCAGACTGGAATTGCTTAATCCGTCGCTGGCGGTTGGCGGGATCATCCGCGGCAGCCGTCGTCTCTCCGTTAATTATGTCGGGGACTACTTCGAACCTTTGAGCTACAGCAGATTGGAGCTTTCTCTGAAGGTCGCGGAGTTCACAAAATACTATAACCTTCTCGTCTTTGTCCTGGATTTTCTGCAACTGCTTCAAGAGCCAAGCGAGTTTCGGTGAGTGCTTTTCTGACTCTTCCAGCCGTTCAACCGCAGCAGTGCTGCCATATAACGCTTGCGGATCTGAGCAGATCCTTCGCAGATTCTGAAGCAAGCCTAGGTGATTCTGCGTGCCCTGATCACCGTGTTCGGCGGGACTCTTTTGCCGGAATTTGCTGATCTCTTGAGAGTAAATCGCCCTTTGACGCTCTGAAATAATGAGGCCCCTGCACTCGTCCACCTCAATCTTCTTGGGCAAGTCCTTTGCAACCTCCTGCTTTGTCCGACGCAGTTTTTGGGGTTCGATCAACTCTCGCAGTTCATCTATTCGGACTTTCTCATCTTCAGTTTCTGCCTCAATGGGTCTCCGGTAAAGCTGTCCAAACTTGGTCAATGACCCGAGTAGGCCCGGCTGTATGAAGTCAAACAGGCACCAGAGATCCGTCAAGGTGTTCTCAACTGGAGTTCCCGTGCAGGCAATCTTGAATCGTGCATTTTGCTTCTTTGCCGCTCTGGAAACCAAGGCGTTTGGGTTCTTAATCTTTTGGGCCTCATCGCAGATCATCACAGACCATTTCTGACGCGAGAGAGAGAACTCCAGATCACGCAACGTTTCGTACGTAGTAAGCACGATATGTGCACCACCCAGCCAATTCCTGATGAGGAGTCTTCCGACCCCTGAAGCTTTCAGCTCTTCGTCGATTTCTGCACGCGAAAGGCGGAGATTGGAAAGTCCTGCCCCGTACAGGGTTAGAACGCGAAGGCTGCCTTCCTCGAAGAATTTGTCTATCTCATCTTTCCAATTCTCCAGGAGCGAGACGGGCGCAACGATCAAGCACGGATCGAGAGACGGATTGTCTTCGAGTTCGGCTGCCATGAACGTGAGCAGTTGAAGGGTCTTGCCCAACCCCATGTCATCCGCAAGTAGAGCCCCTCTGCAGTCATTTGGCGACTTTGTCCAGAGATGCTGAAGCCATTTGACGCCGTCTTGTTGATGATCCTTTAGCGGGATGTCGGGCTTGAGCGAACTTGGTAATCGAGGGCTGAGGCCAATCGGCGGTGTTAGTCCACCTCGCCTCTCTTCGTAGTCGAGCTCGATAATATTTGGCTTCACGACAAGGCCCCTGCGCTCTGTCGATCTTTGTCCCTTGCCCCTCTTGTCGGGGTGAAACTGGTTGTTTGAGATGTCGCGACGGGCTTCGTCCAGTGTCTCTAGAATCTGTTGCGCTTCCGAAGTACTTATCGGCCGGGGACAGCCCGGGAACGTAAAGCTGTCCTGCGAGTCCGCTTGCGCGGACTGCGCCTCTCGCCTGAATGCTTCCAATGTCCGCGCGTCCAGCTCCAGTGCAGTTGGGTCCTGAGAGTCTGTCGGGGTGAAGAGAATGCCCGAAACCAAGTTTTCCGGAACCCATGGAATGCCATCGCTTTTCCGAGCGATGAACGGACAATAGTAGCGCTTTTCTACGCCGAATCCCTCTATTCGTTCCGAGTACCTACTAAGGTCCAATATTTCGGATGCGACGAAGGGCTTTGACATGCGCCATTCAACAAGGGCACTTTGCAAGACAGAAATATGTTCGGAGGTATCACCGAGAATTTCAAGGTCGAAGCCGTTCCAGGAACAGCACTGTGCGTTGCACTCAATCCTATGTGTGATCTTCAGGATGAACTTTTGAAGTTCGTCAGAATTCTCGAACGGCAGAAGTTCCTCCCGAACCTTACTTTGTTTGGCTTCCTCCACGCGCAGGCCAACACCTATGAGAATTCCTGTCGTATCACGAACTAGGCTAGGTGTAAAGCTGGTGAGTGCGAGGCCGGCAGCTTCCCGTTCCAATTCAAACTCCGCGGGGTCGATCACCGCATTCGCATCTGGACCAAGCATCGCAAACGGATTGCGAACAAATGCTTCTGCTCGTTCCCCAACGACCCTCCGCCCTGGCAAGCGCTTGATTTCTTTCAGGACACTTCTGGTTTCCTCTGGCAGTAAGACGTGGGTCAGGCCCTCTTGATCCGGAATGTCGTAGCGTTCGGGCACTTCTGCAATGCGGTCGAAGAACTCGATCCAGCGGGAAGGAGACCCATCAAAGGTGGGGATGACCTCCACGAGATCTGGAGCACCTTCGTTGCCTCTGCGAAGCTCAAGCCGCAATCGGTCAGGACTCACCACCACTGTGTGGCGTAGGAAATCTGTTAAGTCGGCATCTGCTGCCAACGCGTGTTTTCGAATCTCCGCCCAAGCTCGTCTGTTCGAGTCGGCAGTTCGCTCGTGAGCATCCCGCTGATGGAACTTACGAATCGAGCTGACGGCTGCCCATGCAGCCGTGCCCATCATCGACAGACTCTCGTTGTGCTGCACGACGGCGCCTGTCACTGTAGCGAGGTCCTCAACATGACCGCTGGCCGATGCGATCCATCCGACTACATAGATCGAGAAATCTTCGTCAGTAAACCCGCCCGAACTTTGCAATACAGGACGCCATGGCGCAATTGGAGGCAAGCCCATGATTCTGTAAACGTCGGCGTATTGTGAGGAATCGCCGAGTTGGAATATAGAATCCCAAGGAACCGAAAAGCTTCCTTCTTCCCAACCGCCAAATCCCTCTTCCTCCAATTGGGCAAGCAGGGATGCAATCTCTGCGTCCAATCCGCTGCGGACACACTCGGGCAACCATCCCGCACCTGGCCATCGTGTGTTCGAGAAAACCACGCCGCGATCAGTAAATTGGACAACGATCGTCTTTGCAGGAGGTGCAGCGCTCGGGACGCATTGCGCTTTTGAGCTCATCTCGGCATTCAACAGGGGACCTTTCACTCTCTCCACCATCCCTTTCCTGGCTTATACCGAAATCCCCAAGACCGGAGTGGATTCGTGATCTCAGGTAGAGTGTTGTCTATGAGGACCCAATAGGCTCCCCCAACTCTGCGATTGTCAGCCACTTTCAGACGATGTTTGGTGATATGCAGCTCGAGTTCACTCCAACTAAAGAGCGGTCGGGCGGATGGGGAGCTTACCTTCTTATCTGGAGGAACCCAAAGGACTGTCTGTTTTTGGGGGCTAGCTCGAAGCGCCCCCCGGCTAGGAGCAGACTCCACGCTTCGGCTTCCGCGAAGTGAATACGGTCGGCCGGCTTGTACAGCGTTCAAGACTGGAATTAGCTCCTCATCGAACTTCTCTTCCCAGCTCCGAAGCAATGACGGGCTGTCCATGTGAATCAAGCGCTTCAGCCATGTCTTAAATCGCAAAGTATGGATATCGATTTCCAGCCTTTGAACACCACTCAGCAGCTTCTTCGTTACATCTGTGGGTATCCCATCCCAAGCAAACACGAAACAGGCGTTTCCCTTCTCGCCAAACTCTATGACAACATGGTCTCCGATCTTCATTACGAATGCATTATTCGTCGGAGATGTTTGGCCGCCCAATTGAAGAATACGGCCGCGCGCTCGGCTTTTGAATTCCACGTATTCTTTGTCCTGAGAATTAAAGGCGGTATTCCCAAGGATGAACCACATGTCGACAATTGAAGCTTCGTAGCGCAACCAATAGTTGAGCCGTCTTTGATCGGCCGCCTTCTCTTCGCTCAGGAGCTCGAAGAAGTCCTTAATCAAACGGGTCCGAAGCCACCCATGAATCATCTCTCGTGGAACATGATCGGGCTGCCCATTTGGTTTGAGAACGTGAGCATCCCACGCAGCCCTTCGAAGCCAAGGGTTACCAATGAACTCCAGACACACGTCTCGAAGCGGAATGTGTTCTGGCGTTGTCGCACATTTTGCGTATCGAGAGACTAAGGATGCGATGCATCGAGTGGCAAGTGACTTGGATATCTGTTTTCCACCACTGGCAAGGACGATGTTCAGAATCAGAGGCAATTTCTGCATGAACTCGCTGTCTTTGGCTTCCGTGCAATACCGAACCTGAGCCACAATGGCCTCATCGTAGACCCAAGATCCGGTGGGAATTCCAAGGCCCTGAACTGCAGATTCAAGGAGCGAATTGTCTCCTGACAGGAGGGAAGCGCCGTACCTGCCACAAGAGTCCCTAGTCAGCAGGTTTCGGTGCTCTTCGAGAACGGAGAACCATTGAGGCAATCTTGTGTTCGGATCAGCTTTTAGATCCCGTTTGATCCGATCAAAGCAACCGTCGAGCCAGCCACGAAGCCTCAACCAACCTTGATAAGCTCTTCCACTCGGTTCGGCCGTTTGCGCCGCGAAGGACCAATAGCTCCATAGGAGCCCTTGATAGCACTTGATTCGCTTGCGAAGCTCTCCTTGGGCGGCTCGCTCGCAGACGATCGGCCAGAGCTCGTCATCACTGATTAGGTACCAGTCTCCAATCGGCAGGCCAGCACCCAAGCAGATGTACCGCAGATGAGTGTACGTCGGAACTTGCTTGGTGCGCCGAAGCGCAGTGAGTGCTTCGGTGATGGACTCCTTATCGGTACGAACGGTGGGGTTGTCGAACGCTTGTTTAATCGAGCGGAGTGTTTTGGCGAACGTGGTGGGAGCGATCCATCCGCTCATTCGGCTGCTTGCGTTGCCGAGCGAAATGCTCAACTGTGCATCGAGGACCCCAAGTGGATCCGTTATCTCAACTCGACTGGACATGGAACATCCCCGCTCAATGGAATATCCGGTGTTGCTTTTTCCCGAGGTTCCTTCAGGTCGTAGAACTCGACCCTCAGTTCGATTCTTCGACTCTCCTCTCGGCTACTCTTGAGTGAATTTGAAGATGAACCACCAACCAAGAAAAGCTTCTGAATTAGACTTCGGTCATCTGAGCTTGGTGCGTTGGACGCCGTTGGGTCAAGCAGCACGCAAAGAACCCGCTCAGAGCGCTGAATGCTGAGGTTCAGGTTGCCCATGTAAGATCCCTCATCGCTCGCAAAACCATTAACGACTATTCTCTTGAGCCACTTCTGACACTGAGGGCTCTTGGTGATTGTCAGCACTCGTGGTACGAAACCGCGTAGGAATTCTTCTTGAGCTGGAGTCAGCCTGTTGCTAGCAAGTGGGAAGTTCGCAAGCGTTCCGAAGTCGATCGTGTGGTCTCTTACGCTTACTTCTCCGAACTGCTGTGACACATCCCGGATTCCGGCAATGCAGGAATCGACGTCAACGGCACGAGCACCCTCGGCGGCCTTGATATCGCTCACACCCTTAGTAACTGCAAGTAATGCAACTGCCATCGCCACCAAAAAGAGGACCATGAGCGCAGTCATCAGATCGGCGAAAGAGATCCAAAATGGCTTTTCTGCGTCTTCTCTTCCCGGGGGTTTGGCACTCATTCTCAGGGCCATGAAAAGTGTCTACCTCCTGGTTGGGATCTTTTCTAGAAGATCGCCAAGATCCTGAATCCCTCCAGAAAGTAGGCTCATGGCCTCGGAGAGCTCTTTGTGGAACTGCGCATTTCCAGAGCGCAAGGTGCGCTCGATGTTCTCTGCGAACGCCTGATGTGCTTTTCCAAGCACATCGCTGACTCCAGCCAGGTAGGATTCGGCCTGCTTTTCTGCTGTGCCCAACTGTTCGGAAGCGGCGCGAATCGCGGCGACGAGTTCCGTAGTCAAGACGGCCTCCCGCTTCGCGGTTTCAATTGTAGTTCTGAGTTCGCTAACGATCAGTCCGAACGAATCCCGAGACTTGGCATACTCCGCAGTGACCTGCTGAGTTGTGTTGCTCGCATTCAAAAGAGATTGAGCGGCAGCATGGATCTTCTCGGTAGCTGGAGCAGTCAGCTTCAGGACTTCGGTCACTCCTTGACCAGCTTTTGCAAAGTCACTGGAAGCGATGTAAAGCATTTCGGCTCCGGAGTTCATTTTCGAAATCGAATCTGCCGTTGCAGAGGAAAGAGCTTGAACACTTGACTGCAAAGACCTGTTCACTTCTATGGACTGGGCGATTAATTGCTCGACTTGTCCGGAAATTGAATCTAGCGCAGCGCCAGTCTGCAACGCCATCCGACTTGTTTGCTCATTCTGAGCCGATGCTGTCGATTCCACTTGAGACCGCAACTGATCTCCTACAGCAAGAACTTGCTCGCCAAGTTGCCCTAGCACCTCTTGCAGCTTGACACTTGATTCCGATTGGGACTGAATCACCACGGCTCGGATCTGCTCAACGAATTCGCCCATTTGGTGGTTCAGCATCTGCTGACGGGCCTCCATAGCAGTGACCGCAGCGAGAAGCCTTTCGGACATTGCGTCGGCCGCGGTCTTGCCCGCGTTTTCCATATTCGCTGCGAGTTGCTCAAACTTGCTCGCCGTGGACTGCATAGCCTGAGCAGATTGCTGTAGCAGTTCGCTCAAGCCGGTCAACTGGCCACCGAACATTTCTCGCACCTGGTTTGAAAAGCTGGCGAGCACATCCACGAGCAGCCGATTAACTGCATCTCCCTGACTGGCTCCGACGCGTTCCACCGCTTGCGAGATCCTCTCAATCGGCGGACCGAGACTCTCAGTGATTACCCGGCCGACGTCGACCGAGATCATGCTACTGTGACGAGCAGATGCTTCCACCTGAAGATTTGTAATCTCCGATAGAACCTGTTTCAGGTCAGCAACGAGCGAATCCTTGATCTGAAGTGCTTGAGTAGCCGACGTTTCCGATGCCCGGACGATTCTCTCCAGGTACTCCTCTTCGGCACCCGTGGCGAACAACTTGTCGATGCCCTGCTGCAGCTTCTCAACTTGCCTGTAACGGGCGCTCATTAGCCTCTTCTCGATCCCTGTGAACAGCATCGCGAGCCCAATCGCTGTTCCGGAAACGATGAAGGCATGGCTGACGGCATGCAGCAATTGGGTGAGACTTGCCTCTGCGAGTGTAGGGTCCGACGAAACGTCAAAGCGCAGCAAACCTGCAATTAGACCTGTAAAAGTCCCAATAATGCCTATCCCAGTGAGAATGCCAGGGACGTGTTTGTAGTACTCCGCGCGAAGAGGAGAATCGACGAGGGCTTGCTCCGTGAAGAAAGTCCCGGCAAGAGAGGTGGCTCTCCACCGCTTGACATAGCTCATGCCCAGATTGTCACGATCCTTCTGCGGGTGGAGAGTCTTAATGTATTCACCCCAAAGGTGTGCAAGGCGGTCGGTGGTCATGACTCGCTCGGCTACCTGATTGAGATCTGTGACGCCCCCGATTTGCTGCGTCTGAACGTCTGCGACGGCCGCGATTGCCCGATCCAGCTCTTTTCCGAGCGCGATTCCCTTCCGGACGAACACCAGTAGGAAGTCCAACGTGAATAAGAGCAGGAACAATCCGATGATTAATGCTGCCCAGTAGCTCGCTATTGTCTGCATGAGTCTCTCTGAGATTTCGCACGACGCTCCGAGTGCATGCCAGAGGTGGCGGGAACAACCCTTTCCTCGCAATGCGCTTCAGATTGGCGGCGATCCAGCAGTCCGCCGCATAGGAGAAGATCGATGTTCCAAAGTCTAACATGCTGTTCGTTTTAGTTGCCTGACAGAAAGGACGACAGTTCGTTGGACTCGGCGAGCGCAATCAGGAGACTCTGCCCAGGGAATTGGGGCCGTGGGACCCAATCCGGGCTGCCTATCCAATTAAAGTGACCCACCGGTTCTGATCAGGGATCGCCTCGGACCGATGCCGCCAAGTGCGAGCCATTGGCTTACGGCATGAAAACAAAGCAGATAAGGACGAGATGGACCATTATCCAAAAGCTTTCTAATCCCGACAATTTGGAACCCTCTTGGAGCTTTCTATTCGACTGGATCGCGGAGCGTCGTCCAGCGAATGTCTGGCAAGTTCCTGTCGCCATGCTGACATCCAGCAAGAGGACCCTAAATCCACGTTCGGAGAAGCAGCCTCATGTCCTGCTGGCCTGCTGCTCGCAACGATTCGGGGTTGTGTTTTCCGTAGCGTGGATCAGAACACGCGCAGAACATTTATATTTAGCGTGCACCCTGAGAATGCACAAATGGCGCAACAAATAGACCTGTCAGCACTTGAATCCCATCTTTGGGAATCCGCGAACATTCTTCGGGGGCCCGTCGATGCCGCTGACTTCAAATCATACGTATTTCCGCTTCTCTTCTTCAAGCGGATCTCCGATGTCTACGACGAGGAGTACGCGATCGCCCTTGAGGAGTCCGGCGGGGACGAAGAATACGCTTCGTTCCCCCAGAATTACCGTTTCCAGATCCCTGCTGGATGCCACTGGTCCGATGTCCGCGCCGTCACCAGCAATGTCGGCCTGGCGCTCCAGAAGGCCATGCGCGGGATCGAAAAGGCCAATCCTGAGACGCTCTACGGCATCTTTGGCGATGCCCAATGGACTAACAAAGACCGTCTCCCGGATTCCTTGCTTCGCGACCTGCTCGAACACTTCTCCAAGATCGCGCTCGGCAACACCGCGGCTCAGGCTGACATCCTCGGCCAATCTTACGAGTACCTCATCAAGAAGTTCGCCGACCTCACCAACAAAAAGGCCGGCGAATTCTACACGCCCCGATCCGTCGTGCGTCTGATGGTGCAAATCCTCGATCCTAAAGAGGGCGAGTCCATCTACGATCCCGCCTGCGGAACGGGCGGCATGCTGATGGAAGCCATTCATCATGTCCGTGAGAACCACGGCGATGACCGCACGCTGTGGGGAAAGCTCTTCGGGCAGGAGAAGAACCTGACGACCTCCGCCATTGCCCGAATGAACCTCTTCCTGCACGGCGCGTCCGATTTTCAGGTCGTAAGGGGGGATACACTCCGCCAGCCGGCCTTTTTCTCTGGGGACAACCTGGCCACATTCGACTGCGTGATCGCCAATCCGCCCTTTTCCCTTGAAAAGTGGGGTGAGGAAGTCTGGACCAGCGATCCATATGGCCGCAACTTTGCGGGGATGCCCCCTGGCAAGACCGGCGACTACGCCTGGGTGCAGCACATGATCAAGTCCATGGCGCCTTCCACTGGCCGCATGGCCGTCGTTCTGCCCCACGGTGCCCTCTTCCGAATGGGTAAGGAGGGCGCGATCCGCACCAAGCTGCTTGAGATGGACCTGCTCGAAGCGGTCATCGGCCTTGGGCCAAACCTCTTTTATGGGACGGGACTGGCCGCCTGCATCCTGGTTCTGCGCCTGCGAAAGAAGAAGGATCGCAAGAAGAAGGTCTTCGTACTGGACGCGTCAAGGGAATTCAAGACCGGGCGAGCACAGAACGAACTCCTTCCTGAACATGTGGATCGTATTTTCGCGTGGTATCGCGACTACGAAGATGTGGAAGGCATTGCCAAGGTCGTGACACTCGGCGATATTGCCGCGAACGACTACAACCTGAACATCACGCGCTATGTCGAGCGGAAGAATGAAGGAACGGTGCTTTCGGTGGAAGAAGCCATTGAGCAGCTGCGGAAAAGTGCGAGTGCTGCATTCGAGGCCGAGCGGAAGCTGGTCTCAGTACTTGTAGAAAACGGGATTCTCGTAACTGAACCAAAATGAGGAAGCTGGCATGACAATCACTCGTCATATGATCGATCAGGCATTTTCAGACCACCGCACTGTCTATGGTGGGGTTCCAGAAGACTATTTTGGCCTTCTGTACCTCGAACGCGAGCACAAGGTTCCGCGAGATGTTGCAGCAAACCGTGTGGCCTTTGGTGGGAATGACTATGGGCTTGATGCGTTTCATTTCGACGAGGCAAAGCGGAATCTGTACCTGTTCCAATTCAAGTTCTCTGATTCCCACAGCCAGTTCAAAGTTTCGCTCCAGCGATTGATTGATGCGGGGATGGACCGAATCTTTCACAACCCTACCAAGGATGATCTCAAGAACCAGGTTCTTCTCCAGCTCAGAAGCTGCTTGGTAGAGAATAAATCGGTGATTGACCAGATTTGCTTCCGCTTTATCTTTACCGGCGACCCTGAGGAAGCGGAACACAGCAAACTGCTCGATAAGCTGCGCGAAGACCTTGAGAACAAGAAGTACCTCGTGGATCAGTTCTTCGGAGACCGGAAAGTCGGATTTGTTGTGGAGTTCCGATCTTCAACAGGCAAGGTAGGCATTGTTCGCCAGCCTCATCAAACCACCAGCTTCGAGGTCCCTTTAACCGACCGCGTATCCATCGATGGCCCCACTGGAGAAAAGATGCATATCGGTTTTATCAGGCTGGCGGACCTGGGCCGGATGCATCGGGAGTTGGGCTCTTACTTCTTTCACAGCAACATTCGCTACGGGCTCGGCGAGAGCGAAGCCGTGAACCGAGCTATCTCAAACACCCTTAAACAGATTGTCCTAGATCAAGTCGAGCACCCAGGAACCTTTGCCTTCAATCACAATGGGATCACGCTCTGCGCTGAAAGCGTGGAACTTCTGGATAGCCATTGCCGGCTCAAGGCGCCCCGGTTGCTGAATGGGGCTCAGACTGTGACCACATTCGGCAAATTCCTGGAGAAGAACAAGGACAATCCGAAGCTGGCAAAGGCGATACCTGTCTATGAGTCGATTCGCGTCTTGTGCAAGATCATCACCGCCGCTGACCAGGACTTCACAACACGGGTAACGATCAACAACAACCGTCAGAACCCTGTCGAACCGTGGAATTTACATGCCAACGACGTGATCCAGCTTGAACTTCAGGACAAGCTCAGTTCTGACGTTGGGATCTACTATGAGCGTCAAGAGAATGCATTCGATCAGCTCACAACGGAGGACCTCGCTGAATACGGCATCAAGGAAGAGTCAAAAGCCCTGCAGATGCTGAAGCTGACGCAGACTTTCCTGTTAACCGACGGCAATCTCAGTCGGATTTCAGAGATACGCAGAGTGTTCGAAGACGATAAAGTCTATAACCAGGTTTTCCGCCCGACGCGACTGAAGGCTGATTCGCGGCGGATTGTCCTTTGCTACAAAGTGCAGCTCCGTCTTAGTAAGTTGGCCAGAGAGATTGAACAGAAGGGTCAAAACAAGTACGCATTCATCCATCGCTCCCGATACTTGCTTTGGGCTCTAATGTGTCAAGGACTGCTTAATCATAGCGACATCGAGGCGTTGGCCCAGAAGTTTGGACGCTCTATGACGTTGCCAGTCGATTTCAGTGAGGTGCTTAGTCAACTTGCAACCACGCGTGTGCGCCTGCTCTTGGGAGCGCTCATGGACGCCCCTGAATATAAGCAGAAAGTTGCTGAAGGGAATCTCAGCTTCTTGAGAACAGATATCGCTTTCGAGAAGTGCATGGAAATCGCATACAAGAAGTGGCATTGGCTCCACAAGAAGCTGGCATGAGCACAAGAATCTCGCAGCAGCAACTCGAATCATACCTCTGGGGCGCAGCCACGCTTCTGCGCGGAACTATTGATGCCGGGGACTACAAGCAGTTCATTTTCCCGCTCCTATTCTACAAGCGGCTCTGTGATGTTTTCGACGAGGAAACGCAGCTAGCGTTGAAGGAGTCCAGCGGGGATAAGACTTTCGCTGCATACCCCGAAAATCATCGTTTCCAGGTGCCGCAGGAAGCCCACTGGTTCGAGGTGCGGCAGACCTCGAACAATGTTGGCAAGGCGCTGCAGGCTGCCATGCGGGCCATAGAGAAGGCCAACCCAGACAAGCTCTATGGCATCTTCGGAGATGCGCAGTGGACGAACAAGGATCGCCTGTCTGACGCCATGCTGCGCGACCTCATCGAGCACTTCAGTTGCCTTGAGCTCACGGTTGCCAATCTGCCAGAAGATGAGCTGGGCCAGGGGTATGAGTACCTAATCAAGAAGTTTGCAGACGACTCCGGCCACACGGCTGCCGAGTTCTACACGAACCGCACTGTTGTTCATCTGATGACGGAGATGCTTGAGCCGCAACCGGGCGAGTCCATCTACGACCCCACCTGCGGCTCCGGCGGCATGTTGCTTTCCTGCATCGCGCACCTCCGCCGGCAGAAAAAGGAGTGGCGCAACGCCCGCCTCTACGGGCAGGAGCGGAACCTGATGACCTCCTCCATCGCGCGAATGAACTGCTTCCTGCATGGCATCGAGGACTTTCAGATTGTTCGCGGCGACACGCTCTCGGAGCCGAAGCTGGTTGAGGGTGACCGGCTCAAACGTTTCGATGTGGTACTGGCCAATCCTCCGTATTCGATCAAACAGTGGGATCGAGATGCCTTCGCCTCAGACCCATGGGGACGCAACCTCTATGGCACACCGCCGCAAGGGCGTGCAGACTATGCTTTCTGGCAGCATATCCTGCTGAGTCTCACTCCTAAGACAGGACGTTGCGCCATACTCTTTCCGCACGGTGTGCTCTTCCGGCAGGAAGAGGCAGAGATGCGGCGCAAACTCATTGAAGCTGATGTGATTGAGTGCGTCCTTGGCCTGGGGCCGAACCTCTTCTACAACTCACCCATGGAAGCCTGCGTTGTGATTTGCCGCATGAACAAGCCGAAGGCGCACCGTGGGCGGGTTCTCTTCATCAACGCTTTGAGTGAGGTTACACGTGAGCGAACACAGAGCTTCTTGACCAACGATCACATCGAGCGCATCGTGAATACGTATCAGCGATTCGAGAATGAGCCCGGTCTCGCACGCGTAGTTCCGCTCGTGGAGGTTCGCTCCAATGGCGGGAACCTCAGCATCCCCATGTACATCGCATCTGGTGAAGCTCCGGGCGATAGTTCTGCCGCCGAAAACACTAGCAACGTCGGGATTTCGATCTCTAGCTGGATTGATTCAACTCTCGATATACGCGTGGCGTTGAGTAAGGTTCTTGGAGAGACCTTCGAGCCCATGCTTGACCCTGCTGCGAAGGCCCAACTTGCATTGCCCGCATGGCTCAATCGAAGTGAATGGAGGCAACTGCCCTTCGGTCAGTTCGCTGAAAGCATCAACGAGAGGGTTGAGCCCGCCGATGCCGCCGAAGAGATCTACGTAGGCCTCGACGACCTGGACCCAGAGAGCCTGCATCTTCGCCGTTGGGGCAAGGGCAGCGATGTCATCGGTACGAAGCTTCGCTTCCGGAAGGGCGACATCATCTTCGGGCGTCGCCGTGCATATCAGCGCAAATTGGTCTTGGCCGAGTTTGACGGAATCTGCTCGGCCCATGCAATGGTTGTGCGCGCCAAGCCGGAAGTTGTCTTGCCTAAATTCTTGCCCTTCCTAATGACGAGCAACAAGTTTATGAGTCGAGCGGTAGAAATATCTGTCGGCTCGCTTTCGCCCACCATCAACTGGACAACTCTCAAGCTTGAGAAGTTCGACCTTCCGCCACTCCATCAGCAGCGGCTCATCGCAGAGATTTTCGGCGCAATTGATTCATCGCTGGTTGAGGCCAGGAGTGTTTTCGATTGTGCCAAGGACTTCGGTAAGCTTTACCTTCATTCGCTTTTTCAGTATCAGGGCCCAAACTCACAGAAGACAGCATTCGGCCTGATCAAGGGAGATTGGCGCCTGAGCACTATCGAGCGCGAGGGTGATGTGCAGCTGGGCCAGCAGAAACATCCGAAATACGACTTTGGGACAAATGTAAGGCCCTACCTTCGGGTGAACAATGTACGCGATGGTTGGATTGATCAATCCGACGTGCTGCGAATGCACTTCCCAGAGTCAGAACTCCCGAAATTCGAGCTGTCCCCTGGCGACATACTCTTGAATGAGGGTCAGACTCTTGAGTATCTCGGCAGAAGCGCAATATATCAGGGGGAAATCCCCGGCTGTTGCTTTCAGAAAACGCTGATCCGCTTCCGGTGTGGAGAGTCACTGTTACCCGAATACAGCCATGCATTTTTCCGATTCCTTCTTTACTCTGGTTTTTTCGCAACCCACGCAGCACAAACCGCAATTGCACATGTTACCGCCATCCGATTCAAACGGATGCAGATGCCAGTTCCGCCGATGAGCGAGCAGAAGTGCATCGTGGAAGAGCTTAAGCATCTCGAAGCGTTGAAGGAAACGTGTCGTGTGAACCATCTAAAGATCAGAGAAATGGCTTCATCACTTATGGGGGCATTCGTGTCAAACGCGCCAAATCTAACAGGGGACTGACTAGGCCCTCGAATCGACTTCGTGCGCGTAACAAGTAAGGTGCACCACCACTGGGCTACGGAGTTATGACGATGGGCAGCTTCAACGAATCCAATACCGTCGAGCAGATGATTCTCGACGCCGCAACGAATCACAGTGGCACGGGAACAAAGTGGACCTACGTGTTTGGCCCCCAACTCCCGCGCTTGACGACCGAAGTTATGGTGGAATCGTGGTTGCGTGAGGCGCTAGTGAGGATCAACCCGGAGATTGCAGCGCAGCCTGACCGTGCTGACGAGGTGATCTACAACCTCCGCGCCTGCATCCTTTCAGTAAAGGCCGACGGACTGGTGAGGGCCAACGAGAACTTCATGGCCTGGCTGCGCGCCGAGAAGTCGATGCCCTTTGGCCCGAATGATGAACACGTGCCGGTTCGCCTGATCGACGCTGAATCTCCCGCCAACAATCGCCTGACGGTCTGCAATCAGTGGACCTATCAGGTTGGTTCAGTCGAAAAGCGCTTCGATGTTGTCTTCCTGGTGAATGGATTGCCGCTTGTCATTGGTGAAGCCAAGACTCCGACTCGGAGCGCGGTGACCTGGTTCGACGGCGCATACCAAGTAAATGAGATTTACGAAAAGCAAGTTCCGGCAATGTTTGTGCCGAATGTCTTTTCCTTTGCCACGGAGGGCAAGCTCTTTCGATACGGTTCTATCCGCATGCCGATCGACATCTGGGGACCGTGGCGGGATGAGGAACACCAGAAAGAGGGCGACCTAGGCCTGGTGAAGCTCACGGTGGAGAGCATGCTGCGGCCTGAGGTTGTGCTAGACATTGCGCAGAACTTTACGCTCTTCGCCACCGACAACAAGCATCGCCGCATCAAGATCATCTGCCGCTACCAGCAGTACTTCACCACCAACCAGATCGTTGACCGCGTGGTCGCCGGGTATCCGAAGAAGGGCCTGATCTGGCATTTCCAGGGCAGCGGCAAGTCGCTGCTGATGGTGTTTGCCGCGCTGAAGCTGCGCATGCATCCCAAGCTAGGCAGCCCAACCGTGATCATCGTGGTGGACCGCATAGACCTGGACACGCAGATCACCGCAACATTCAATGCGGCAGATGTTCCCAACATGCTGGGGGTGGGGACGCGCCAGGAGTTGCAGACGTTGCTTGGGCAGGACGTGCGCAAGGTACTGATCACCACCATCCACAAGTTTGCCGAGGCCGGCGGTACGCTGAATGATCGGTCGAACATTATTGTGATGGTGGATGAGGCGCATCGTACGCAGGAAGGTGACCTGGGCCGCAAGATGCGCGCTGCGTTGCCCAATGCTTTCCTGTTTGGACTGACCGGCACACCGATTAACCGCGCGGACAGGAATACGTATTGGGCGTTTGGCGCCGACGAGGACGAGCACGGCTACATGAGCCGCTACTCGTTTCAGGATTCAATCCGTGACAAGGCGACGCTGCCGCTGCATTTTGAGGCACCCGAGGTCCGGCTGAAGATCGACAAGGCGGCTATCGATGAAGCCTACAGGCAGATCACCGGCGCCTTGAGCGAACAGGACCGGGACGACCTGGCGAAGCGGGCCGCCAAGATGGCGGTCCTGGTGAAGAATCCGGAACGAGTGCGCGCGGTAGTGACGCACATTGTTCAACACTTCCAGTCGAAGGTGGAGCCGAATGGCTTCAAGGCGCAGGTGGTGACCTTTGACCGTGAATGCTGCGTTCTGTACAAGCAGATCATGGATGAGCTGATTGGCCCGGAGGCAAGTGCCATCGTGATGAGTGCCTCCCCTGGTGACCCGCCAGCGTGGAAGGAACATATCCGCGACAAAGATGCCGAGGAGAAGCTCCTGGACCGCTTCCGCGATCCGGCTGATCCGCTGAAGTTCGTCATCGTGACCAGCAAGCTGCTGACCGGCTTTGATGCGCCGATTCTCCAGGTCATGTACCTTGATAAGCCGATGAAGGACCACAACCTGTTGCAAGCAATTTGCCGTACGAATCGCACCTTCGGGCAAGAAAAGACGCATGGGCTGATCGTGGACTACATCGGCATCTTCGACGATGTGGCGCGTGCACTGGATTTCGATGAGAAAGCTGTACAGCGGGTGGTTTCAAATATCGATGACTTACGAAAGACGCTGCCGGTTCAGATGCAGACGTGTCTGGCGTTCTTTGGGGGCGTCGATAGAAGCGTGGGAGGGTATGAGGGCTTGATGGCCGCGCAGGAGCGGCTGCCCAACAATGAAGTGCGCGACAAGTTTGCGGCGGAATACACTGTTCTCGGCCGGATTTGGGAGGCGCTGTCTCCGGATCCGATGTTGAGTATGTACGAGGTCGATTACCGCTGGCTGACGCAGGTTTACGAGTCGGTAAAGCCACCCAGTGGCAACGGCAAGCTGCTCTGGCATTCATTGGGCGCAAAGACTGTCGAACTTATCAACGAGAATGTCCACGTCGAATCGGTTCGGGATGATGTTGACACTCTGGTGATGGACGCACAGGTATTGGAAGGGATTCTGAATGACGCTCAGCCCGAAAAGAAGGCGCGCGAGATCGAGATTAAGATCATTGCCCGGCTGCGCAAACACGGGAACAACCCGAAGTTTACGGAGCTCGGAGAGCGCCTGGAGAAAGTGAAGGAGCGGCACGAGCAAGGCTTCCTTACGAGCCTGGAATTCCTGAAGGCGGTCCTGGAGATTGCCACGGATGTTGTGGAGGCCGAGAAAACCGTCTCATCGGATGACGAGCGCAATCGCGCGAAAGAAGCCCTGACGGAATTGTTCACCGCGGCAAAGAATGGCAACACCCACATTATTGTCGAGAGGATTGTTGCCGATATCGATGAGATCGTGAAGAAGGTGCGCTTCCCGGACTGGCAGCACACAAGCCAAGGTGAGCGGCTAGTCCAAAAGGAGCTTCGGCGGACCCTGCTCAAGTACAAGCTGCACACTGACCAGGAGTTGTTCGACAAGGCGTACGAGTACATCCGACAGTATTACTAGCCTGCGTTATTTCATTGGTAGCGGTGTTCCGCAGAGCCTCACAGATGCCTATTCTTGGTATTCCATTGTTTCTGCCAACACACCGACCAGATTTCACTCCTGCGTCGACGCAGTCAGACTAGCCGCAAATGAATGCCTCGCTTTACCTGAGCGCCAGGGACCTCCACGTTGTGGCTCGCGGCTTCCTTGATTGCATCGTTGCTTGGCTTGTCATCCCGGATGCAGCTTGCTAGAGCCCTGGATGTGTCCTCTGGAAGGAGCGCAAGGACCGTTTGCCACACACGGCCTGGTACCTGAAGATTCATTTCACGGTAATTTATCGGAACCCGGCCCACATCGGTGATCTCGACAGAATCCTGGCTGTTCTTCTGTTGCCTCAGCGTGAATTCCTTGCCCTCGATCTTCTTGAGTCCTCGTGCAGCAAGGAAGTAGAGCACCATATTCTTCGTGCTCACGACCTTCGCATCTGTTGAGCGAGCGCGCCTCTGAAAGTGCTCTGCCTGCTGGCGGCAGTATTTCAGTCGGCTGTCCATCAATGTCAGGAAACGCCCAATCCTGTCTACCTTGTCGCTTTCAGTCTGACAGAACTGCTGGAATCGTTCCAGCAATTCGGGTGATGCGGTGCCGTTCTCTTCGGCTTCCTCTTCAATCTGTTCGAGAAGCGAATCGAGTTCACGGTCAATCTCGAACAGCGTGTTGGCCTCGCTCATTGCGGTCTCTCCTAAAGATTGACTGGCGGGCAGCACGGCCTGATAGCCATGCCGGCGAGTAGTGTTATGCGGCCATCCGCAGGCCGCTGCATTGGGTGCGCGCGGCCCGGTAGGCTAGGGCGTCGGCACGGGTCTGGAACGGATGCCGGTTGTGGCCTCTGATCCATTGCCACTGAATGTTCAACCGCTCGTTCACCGCAAGCAATTCTCTCCATAGATACTGGTGCTGCAAAGGAACGCCGCGGCTGTTGCGCCATTCGTGGGCCTGCCAATGCCGACTTTGGAAGAGCATTCCACTGATCAGCAGTTCGGAGTCAGAGTAAAGCTGGACAGAGGACCCGGCAGGGATCGAGCGCAATGCCTCGACGGCTGCCAGTAGCTCCATCTCCGAGATCGTCGTCCACGGACTTGATCCCGACATCTCCCAAATCTTGTCGCCGCTCGTCAGGACCGCCGCCCATCCGCCGGACCCTGGATTCCCGATCACCGAACCATCAGTAAAGATGTGAAATGTCCTCTCCATAATCTCTTCCAGTTCAAGCTATGCTGCCTGCATGGGAATGACGCTGCCGAATGGAGCCCTTCGGCGCTCGGTGGATGCCCAGATCACTGGATACGCTGGCTCAGTCTCGGGGAACGTTCCGCATAGATCGGTCAAAAACACCAGAGTCTGTGGCTGGATTCCATGCTCATCCAGCCAGTCGAAGCATGGGCCGAAGTCGGTCCCTCCGCCGCCGACGGGATTGAGATGAACTTGCTCACCGGCCTGATAGGTCTCCACTTTGTGTACCTCTGTGTCGAAGTACAAGACATGAACGCACTGAGGCCGCTGGCCTTCGAGGATCGAGCAAACTTCAGCTTCAAACAGGCGCAACAGACGGGCATTGACTGACCCAGAGCAATCGACAGCGATGGCTATCTCGCCGACTCCCTCCCGCACGACTCCGGGCAGGTAGAGACCTGCCCAGATGTGGCGCCGGTTCGGCCGCATCCAACTCGAATCGGCCGGAATGGTGTCTGACCAGAGCCTGCGCAACAACTCACGCCAATCGACTGCTGCCTCCGCCGCGCCTTCGAGAGTTCGTGCGAGGCCCGCTGGAACCTTGCTTGCTTGTTTCGAGAGAGTGACCGCCTGGTTGACAGCAACACTCCATTCTCGTGCCTGCTCTTCGACACTTGGCGTCCCATCGTCCGGAAGTGGCGCATCGAGAACCTGGCCGATGCCGCCTTCGGTTACTGGCGCAATCGGCTCGCCGGAGTCACCTTGCTTTTCTGGCGTTTCGCCCGCGCCAGCTCCTGCACCTTCGTTCGTCTCGTCCTGGCCTCCGGATTCTGGCTGCGCTTCCGCTTCACGCAAGTTGTAAATCTGCTCTGCGCTCATGCCACGGAAGCGGGGATCGACAAGAACGCCGTCCGGCAGACTAAGGCCGGCATCGAGCAGCAGCGGGTTTATGGCATAGTCGCAGGCTTCGTTCCAACGGCTTGGGTCGCGTTTGGAACGGCGCAGATGGTGCTGCAAAGCAGGGTGCATGACCTCGTGGGCCAGCACCCCGGCCAGCGTTGCCGAGTTCAGCGTATCGACGAACTCGGGGTTGAAGTAAAGCGACACGCCATCGGTCGCCATGGTTGGAATCGACCGCCGTTCTCGCCCCTTCAAGCGAAACAGGAGCGAACCAAAGAACGGATGGTCCAACAGAAGCGTGGTACGCGCTTTCTGAATGCGAATAGTTGCTGGGGTCTCGTGTCTCATGCCGCCGCGGGCGCCTCCATGTACGCAGACATACGAGCCAAAATGTCATCGACGGTTGGAGCATCGGGGGTTTTCTCCAACGCGCCGGCTTCTCGATCGCGCAGAACACTATCAATCTCTGCAACGATCTCCGCAGCGTCCGTTGCCGCTGCCACACGCAACAAATCGTGCTTCTTGAGATCCTGGGCCGAGAAGTTGCACAGCCGCTGCCGAATCTGCTCAGCGAAACGGTTCAGGTCGGCATCATTATTGACATTCAGATGAGGCAGGAGTTCCACCAGGTCAAAGACATTCGTGACCATCGTGGCGTGAAAGCGCGACTCCGGCTCATTCAGCCGGTCCACCATGTGTGAGACGACATCCCGGAGCCTCTTCCATAGATCCTCAGTCCCTCGCGTCAAGGACTCGCGAACATTGGAGTCGATCTCGCGAGCTACACGCGCCTGCTCCTCGGTCGACATCTGCACGCGAAAGTCGTTGCCAGTTGGGATCGGAAGTACCTCCAACTTGACACCGAACTTCTTGCGCAGCTTTTCTGCCGCCGGGTAATCTTCCTCTCGAAACAGGCCATTCAACTCCGGCCGAACCTGCTCAATGTATTGCGGATAGACCTGAAGGAAGCCCTCCACGCCTTGCTCAAAGCTGGCCTCGAATTCACGCATCCGGGTCGTCAGATCGAAATACAGATTCGACGGCAGCAGTCGAAATCCCTCATCGGACCACGGCAACGTGATCTTGTAGAAGTACTGCCGCACCTGCCCTGCGAGTGTGCGCAACTCATCGAGTTTGTCGGCGCCGCGAAGCAACTGCTTGTTGTATCGGCCAGCGCCCTGGTGCGCGCCGTTCTGGTTGGCAACGTCGCGGCTGATCTTGCGGTCGTGTTTGACGGCCGTCCAGATGCTGATGTGGATGGCGGCGAGCATTGCGCGCTCGGTAATCATTGGATTGCCTCCGAATGTTGCACTCCGAAGCGAACGAACTCCGGTGTGTGGGTGATGGCGGTGTCCCGCACCGCCGCGTCGCGCATCGCCATGACGCGCATCTCGGTCGGCATCCGGTCGAGATACTTCAGGCCTCTGGCCACCGAGTTGTCGGTCATGGCCCGGCCCAGCGCCGTGGCAATTGCGATCTGTGCCGAGGTCTCCGCCGGAAGTGGTGCCGTCTCAGGGTTGAGCAGAATCTCGTCAATCGACGGCAACTGACGGAAGAGCCGGAGGAATGCAATCAACTCCGCCGCAGCCGCAGGCCCGACCGTGCCGTCAAGCAACTGCGCCTCGAACTCGTTCGCACCTGAAAGGAACGTGGTCTTCTGCCGGCGAGCGATCCCGCGCAGAACGTTCGAGGCCATCTCCCACGAGCGGGGTGTGGGCCAGGCATTGGCGTCCGAGGTGGCATCGGCGGTGTGCAGAAGGTCCGGCTTGAAGCGCAGGAATGCGATGATCTCAGGACGAACTCCGGCGCCGACGGCCCACTTGCACCAGTCGTTCAAATCCGCTTCGAGGTCGAGATGAACAAACCGGTTCCGCAACGGCCGCGGCATTGAGAAATGCACACCCCGCTCGGAGGCGGGATTGCCGGCGGCGATGACCACCCAGCCATCCGGCAGCAAATATTCTCCCAGCTTGTGATCGAGCACCAGCTGGTAGCAGCCGGCCTGCGTCATCTGTGGCGCCGAGGTCAGCTCATCGAGGAACAGGATGCCCTTCCCGGTAGTGGGAAGAAACTTGGGAGGCACCCATTCGGTCTGGTCCTCCTTGATCCGCGGCAGTCCCCGCAGATCCACCGGATCGAGTTGCACGGCACGAACATCAAGGAAATCGAAGTCGAGATCGTCCGCGACCTGGGCAACGATCTGCGACTTGCCAACGCCGCAGGCGCCCCAGATATGCAGAGGCACACGCTCCCCGATCAGCGCATGAAGCGCCTCGTAAAGCTTGGATGGTTTCATTGATTTGTCCTTGTTGGCAGAGGTTGCTAAAACGCGGCCCACTGGTGAGGCCATTATTTACGAAGACTCATTCGCGCCGTTTCGGCTTGAGAGTTCTGAGAACGCGCGAGTCTCCGTTCCTGAATTCAAGCAATCGTGCTGAGGCCTGAAAGCCAACGCGAAAGATCAGCTCGAGTGAGATGCCGCCCTGGAACTGGAGGTCGAGGTTCAGCGCATCTTCAGTTTGGTAGAACTCAAGGGATTGGAGAGGCTTGCCTTCGACTTGGCCGAGCGGAATATCCGCAAGGCCATGCCCTGAAGGTACGAGATGGCCACGCATAGATTGGTCCTCATGGTGTGGGGTAATAGTGGCAGGCCGCAGAAAGATGCCTATGTCGTAGACCGCGATGGCTGGAACCTCACTGAGGCACCTGTCTTCCATGAACTGTTTCGGCGAACCGCAAGACAGCGGTAGTATTGGGGAGTGCCAAACAATATGGTTTTGAGTCGGCTGCCAGCGGGGAGGCGGTGTGCTGTGGCTGGCTTGGAACGAAATGGAGGGGTTGTGAGACTGATTTCGTTCAGAATTCAGAATTATCGTTCCATTAACGACAGTGGTGACGTCGCTATAGGCAAGCTAACGAGCCTTGTCGGGCGCAATGAGTCTGGCA
>Ga0307377_10001752_pt1 | contig 26651 bp, 27 predicted proteins | sample TR3MG_FD_202535 | JGI IMG/M metagenome (GOLD analysis project Ga0307377, IMG submission 202535) | Soil microbial communities from Risofladan, Vaasa, Finland - TR-3 | ecosystem: Environmental > Terrestrial > Soil > Coastal area > Acid sulfate soil | place: Finland: Risofladan, Vaasa | collected... | reverse complement strand
CACAACAGGAGATAGATACAGCGATGGAGAGATTGAACAGCCGACCCAGAAAACGACTTGGATACCAGACACCCAATCAGGTATTCTTCAAGTCAGGCGTTGCACTTCATATTTGAACCCGCGTATGGATTTGCGGATGCAACGCCCTTGTTACCAGGACGCAAGGAATAAATCAGCTTGAGCGGATCGGAGAAGCCGCCATCACGAAATGTGGTGTTGGTTTGAGGGCTGGACATCGTGGTTTCAATAAGCTTACTTAGCTCATAAGAAATGGTGGATGCCACGCTCGCCGGCAGACCAACTATTAACGGAATATTAGCGACACTAGATACCTGCCCGGTATAGTAGTCTTCAATATTCAACGTCATTTTCGGCTGAATGCCGGCAAAATAAATTAAAAACACTGACAAAAAAGCAATGTAATTCGGCTTTCCCCCACTCACCGCTGGCATTACCGTAAACATCAAAGCAATTAAAAACGCAAGCAGAATTAGTGAGCCGCCACTAAATGTGGAAGAATTGAAAATCATGGCAACCGCGTTCAACACCTGCGTCACCATGCCAATCTCGCCAAATGAAAAGATTTGTCCGACTGACATGATTTTCCCTTAATGAGTGCTTAAACTAATTAAGCTGATGATCGATTGCTCGATTTCTATTGCTGATAATTCCATCTACAAACTCTCTTGCCTTTTTCATATCGTCAGAGGTTTGATTAAATTCTGTCAGCAAAATATTCTGCTCCACTCGCAATGCCGCCAATCGATCACGCACTTGTTGCGGCAATTCAGCAATAGTAGTGCTGCCGGCGATCGGATTCCCGGACGCATCCACCCGCTTTGCTATAGCAAAATCATTGATCGACATGAAAAACGCGTCAGCAAATTGTATTGCAGTGCTAAGCACCATCCGATTTTCGAGTTTGTCGGCTAAATATTGAATATTGCGGTACTCATCTCCATGTATATCTCTGATCAGGCCAACAACACTATTCCCCATGACATCCAGGAATTTCGATTGATTGGGGTCAAGGGCTTGATTTGCAGTTGATGCGCCAGCAACAATTGCGACAAGAGATTGGGGGTTGGCAGATAACGGCTGCCCTAGAGCAGTTGCCGTCATATTTGTCTGATCATCAAGCATTTTATTTGCCGCTACTGAATCCCCTGTCGCAAGCCATGCTGGATCTCCAAATAGCATCACCCGAACGTATGTGCGCGCATCAATAAAAGTGAGATCCGCAGTTGTTACGTTAAGCTTGCATTCAACCAAATCAGTTGAGTCACAGACGAATTTCTTTTTCCCTTGTCCCCCTTTAAGAAGATCCAGGAAGCCAATCTGCGAATCATGCTCAATCGAAGTAACATCGTTTATTGCGGTCGCGTCGGTTTTGCTTGAATTACCAATTGTTGTAACGACAGTTCCAAGAAACGACATTAGTAATTCGCGTTTATATTGAACATCATTCGGTGAAGCTGGAATGGGGAACATTGACGCATCTATCTTTGCATCGGCTTGGGAATTTACAATGGCTTTCCACACAATATTTCCTGAAGACGCATCAATTTTCTCTTTTGTGGCCGCCGTGGCCGCCGTAATATCTGATGGGCTGGTTTTTGTTGTTAGCCAATCTCCTACAGCGCCGGTGCTTGCCAACCATGTTGCAGAAGATTCTCCGTAGGATTGGGCTGCCTTGGAAATTGGCCCCATCATTGATGTCGCAATCTGGCAGCTATTCATCTGCATTGAGTTCAGCTTCGTTGCAAGGTCATTGAACTTTGTCATCAGCCCCGAGATCATCGGGCTGATGAACTCAATGGCAGACTGGAACAGCAAGCCCTGAGCATTGTTCATGATTGCCTTTAGTGTGGAGACAATCTGGTTCTTGTTGATGTACGAGAATGAGCCCATGTAGATGTCCGCGCCAGAGCAACCGGCAGAAACATGCGGGGGAGAAAAATTGAACAATTGAATTGATGCGATAGGGGTGCGCATAATCGCACTTCCACCAGTCCATCCGCTGCGATTCGTTGTATCGAAACTACCACCAGCTGTAACGTTGCTATTCCACATGTCCTGCAGACCGGTGGATTCCGCCGTTTGAACATTAGCCATCAACGCTATCAATACCGCACAAGAAATTTTCTTCACATTCGTTTTCATCACGCCCCCCAATTTAGTACCTGCCGTCCAGCTTGTTTTTGACGTAATCCACGAACTTGCCTGGATCGTCATACGCGCCATCTTTCATGTCATCCAAGGTCAACACACCACGAGTGAATGGGTCTATGTCTTTCACCATGTCAGCGGGGATTAAATTAGCCGCCTTCGCAGCCGACAAAAGCGTTGATTCCAGTTGATCCTCCGCCATCAATCCAAACGAAATGGGTACATAGTCTTTTGGCGGAATGGCCAGCACGGTAGTCGGATACCGTTTGATGCCCAGCATCTTGACGTGGCCGTTGTCCTTTACCCACCCCGTCGCGCCTGGCAGTCCTTTGCCGTCGACGGAAATAAACATCACCTCGAATTTGTAGCGTTTCGCGACGCTGTTCACGATTGAAATCTGTGTCTTGCAGAACGCGCACTTGGAATCGAAGAAAACAAACAACCCTGCTGACTTTTGAGCCACCAGCGCCAATGCCTTGCGCTTTACCTCCCCGGCTCCGCTCATCACCTCATTGCGCTGCGTCCCGTTGAACGGCATGGAGTTGTTCATATCAAGAAATGGGTCTGTCTTGATCAGCTCCATGTGCACGTCGGTATAGCGTTGCGCCTTGTCCCCCAGCACCCTCACCAAATAGGCGTATGCCGCAACGTTCTCCCTGGTTGGGTCATCGAGCGCGCGCTCTTGCAGGATGGGCAACATTTTTTTCATCCAGGCAGCCGTCATTGGCTTTTTATCTGCCGGTACCGGTTCAGGCTTTACCTCTGGTTCAGGCTTTTTTTCTGGCGCAGGAGCGGGCTTCCCTGGCTCTGGATTGGTCTCGTAGAAAAACCACCCTTTGTCAGGGTGGTCTTCCTCTGCGTGACATACACCGACAGCAAGAATCAGCGCGAATGCCGTCAGGACATACCGCATGGCTACTTGTCCAGAACCAGTTCCAGCTTCGCCGCGACTTCACTTGTGATGTCATGCCCATCAGGGGCCGTAACCACGTAGCGCTTATCCAAGACCATCACGCCGGTACGCCGGTACTCATCCAGGAGCGCCGCCATGCGATTGGAGAACTCTTTACCACTGGTAGCAGGATCGTTCTTGCCCACCTCCTCCTTGCTGCCGCTGATAAACTTCTTGGTCGCCGCCGAGATGATTCCACCAACGTCCAGGTATACAACGTTCGATATCGTTGATGCCTGAGCAACTGGTGAACCAAAGTGTCCTCCATACTGCTTCCAACCAAACAGAGCGAGTGCGCCCATGACAATTGCACCCACGAAGACGATAGCGACGTTGAAACTCGATTTGACTGGCTGAACGACCTCTGTTTGCTTTGTCATGTCCCGTCCTTAATAAATCGGGTACACCGTACCCAACACCGCATCCTGCGGCAAGAAACCCCAATAGCGCCCATCAAAGCTATGTGGCAACGTTCCAACCATCAATATGCTGCCTGATGGCACTGTTTCAGTGCGATCAAAACTGGCCATATCACGGTTCAGGTATTTGGATGCTGACTTAACGATATCCAGCGACCCAAATACCTTGTTGTTGATGCTGAACTGACCATTCCTTACTGAAACAATATCACCGGGTACAGCTCCCACCATCTTCACAATAACCTTCCCGTCAAAGAGGTAGCCCATCTGTTGGTTTGGCGTAAATACAATAATATCGCCACGCTTGAATTCATCCACATGGTGATATCTGACAAGATATAAAGTGAATTGCAGGCAAGATACGTTCTGTTCGTCATATAACAATCTTAGATTTAATACACTTGCGGTTATTAGTAAAAATAAGGCGAAAAAAAGAATGCCTATCCCGGTTTTTTTGAGGACAGACAAAAAATCCGAATTATTTCGCACCCTGATCCATCCCGGAAGCTTTCCATATCTTGCCAATTTCAATGATTTGCATGAAGGAAATACCAAAAGCGACCCCGGCCATGATCGCTGGTAAAACAAAGATACTCGCCGCCGCCGCGTCACTTCGCGGTACAAGCAACATGCCAAAAAATGCAGCAATAATCGCGATAGATATCTTTCTCCCTCTTGCGCTAAGTATTAAATTTTTCATCTTGCTTCCTTTCGTTGAATATCTCCACGAACCCCGTGGCGGGTCGCCCTACGGGCCTTGTGATGCTTACCGCAGCCGGTTATGAGCCTCTGCCCCCTACCTTGTTCTTTATCCGCGCTCTGCGATCAAATTATTAATTACATCGACAGGATCTTCGCCAGCATGAATTCTTTCCAGAACGTCATCTCGCTCCCAACCTTTTGTTGAAAACAGGACTTGCGAAAACCTGTCAACAACCAAGCGGACAATTCCCCACGAATCACCACTACGAATCATCATCTCTGAATAACTGCCAGGGATTGTGTGAATCGACTTCATCATGTTTAAGGTGTACGGATCCAGCTTCAAGTTGCCTGATTTAAGGGCGTGTTCAATCGAGTCGGATTTTTGTTGCAAAATAATTTGCCATGCCGAGCTACCGATGATCGCGCGCCCAACAGAAGAGTCATACAGGTCGGCAATGCTTTGAGTAATAATCCATGCTGCACCATCATGTTTACGAACTTTCCGATAAGCGGCTTCAATAGCCTTGCCCATGATCGGGTCATCCAATAATGACCACGCCTCATCGACAAGAAGCAATTTTTTACGCCCGTGAGTCAAATACATCTCATGACTAATGCTGCCAAACAGCAATAGCAAAACGACCTGTTGCAGAACCTTCTTGCTATGCAACTCTTGCAATTCAAGCACCACGTAATCGTTGGTCAAATCGACGTTATTCTTGCCGTTAAACCAGCGCCCGAATGATCCTTGGCGAGTAAACGGGTACAGTTGTGTGCCGATATCGCGTATACGCATATCCTTGTCGTTCAGACATTGCTCTGCGACCAGCGTAATGTCTGAATCGTGTCCAGCGACGCTGAACGCCGCGAGAATCTTTGCTTCGATTGCCGCTTGTCTAAAATCATCAAGACCATCTACTGGAGCAGCCATTTTGGTAATGACCGCTTTAAGCATGTCCATGTCTTCTTTGATATCGACTACATGGGTAAATGGATTTAAGCAAATGTCGCTGTCTTCGGAAAATTCAATGAACTGCCCCCCGAGTACGCGACACAATTTTTCCTGGGAACGCCCTTGGTCGATAGACCAGACACGACCGCCATTTGCCCTCATATCGCAAATAAGTTTTTGTGCAACGAACGATTTGCCCGCCCCGGCCTCGGCCACAATAAATCCGTTGTAGTTTGTTGGAGAATCATAGGGATCGAACAATGCTAACTGCCCTCTTCGTCCGATATACAAACCCATCCCACCCGTGCCGCTGCCCAGCCAATTCCCAAGAATAGGTAGATGATGAATGACGTGAGAAACGCACATCGTACTGAACCGATATAGGTTTTTTATGCCAAGAACACTTTGTCCGAACGGCAAGACGGTATAAAAAAGCGGCATCAAGATGCGGCGATCTTCACGCATTTCAAAACCAAATGAGGAAGCCCACGCACGCCAGGAAGCAGTTAATCCAGACAGCCTTTCCCTGCTGCGAGAAAATAGAGTCATGGTGAAATTTAGCTCGCACAGCATTCCGGCATCACCATCAATCTCGTGAATTAGCGTGTCCATGCCTCTTTTTTTATAGCCCAGCATCGGAATAAAACGAGCAACGGGACCAATTGCCTGATTGGTTAACCATGCATACTTTGCACGGACAGCCGACTGTTTCTTATCTTGATCCGGGTAATAGATCGTGGCTGACATCCAAAATGGATCTGTAAGTTGATTCTGCGAACCCATAGGATCACCAATCAGCATATTCATCAGTCCAATACCGGCTGTTTTCGGGTAACGTTTGACAGAAAGCATCTTGGCGTAATATTTGCCTTCGTCAAAATTGATCTCGTCACTTTTTGTAAAATCAACAGATGTCGCTGGTGCAAATACCTGCTCACGGATTGGAGAATATTCATCAACGGAGAAATCATCTCGATCGTACAAATAGAAAAAACGACGCAATAATGCGAGATAAGATGACTCATCCATTCGCCGCAAATTCAGCCCCGCAGAACCCAGCCCTTCTTTGAGCTTTGCGGCAAGATCTGAAACCAACCTGATCTCATCAGCACTTGGCGAGAGCGCGCACGGAATTGAAATATTGATAATGACTTTTTGACGATTCAAGCAAGTGTTGTTCATGCCTCGAAGAGGCTCTTCAACGCCGCGCGTCAACATTTCAACGTGCTTTTGAGCAACCTCAGCAAGAATGCCTTCAGCATTTATTTTTTTAGACAGGTAATGCCCTGACAACAACGATACATCTGGCTCAGAGAAAAGACCGAACTGAATAAACGTATCGTTCGGCATCCGCGTTGTCAAAACAGATTTAAGGCGACTGACTGTGCTTTCATCTGCACCAGTAATTGGTTGTGCTTCAAAACAAATTCCCAAGCGGTTTTCTCCAGAATCAAATTGCAGAAGAAATGCTCCGCTTTCCGGATCGAAAGACCTGGCAGGAATGTGCTTATATGGCAAACCGGCACGCTCTGGTTGAAGTTGGATTTTTGATAATTCTGTATGCTCTGTATGCATTGAATAATTTTATTAATCCAAAATAGAAACATGCTTTGGCAATCTAGCCATTTCTGGCTAGATTGACTTGCATTACGCTACAAATGGCAAAGTGGCGGCGAACATACCGTTGAGCACGGCAGGTCCGACGTTCATGACGATCGCAACACCGATAGCCGTTACAACGGCCGTCAGCTTGCCGGTAATGGCGGAGATAACTGCCACTGCCAATGCGATGATCGAAATCAACACGCCCATGGAACCCTTCATCCAGGCATACAGCATCCCCACCGGAGTGGTGGCTGTGGCAATCGTACCGAACGTTGTATCACCGGCTGCCAAAGCTGCACCACTAAACAATGCACCCAGAACACAGACTACCCCTACGGCGCAAAACATTACCTTCAACTTACGCATACCATTCTCCCTCTAAAGATTAAAAACGCCCTGTACGGCTTGCGCCGATTTCTTAGTTTAAAATCTCATTCTGGGCTTTAGGTTGAGATCTCGCGCTGCCATCACCATCAACAGGTTTAGCTGCTGGCATTGGCAACACTGAAGAAATACGATGGGGAACAGGCGGCTCAACCCCTTCGAAGTTATCGTCGCCAACCTTCCATTGATGCGCTTGCATGACTGTAAATATGAGTCCGGGCCAATGCTGATCCTTGTTTTTATCTGTCCAGGGAGCAATCCAAATCCGCATAACACGCGCCTGCTCCAAGACTGGAACCGGTTCAAGATTGTCGATATGGTCTCGACCGACCATGACGACTTCAACTGGCCCTGGGTTGTAACCAGACTTCCCTGACTTCTGCTTGTTGGTAGAAATGTCATAGACTTGTCGAGGGGTCTTGCAGACAATCCCATTTGGCATCCCTGGGCAAGCAAAATCGCTACTCCCACCAGGGCTAAAAATAGAACAACCGGTCAGAAAAGATACCCCCGACAAAATCAATAATTTCCAGTTCATTTTTTTCCTCCGTTCACGTTCAGTTCAACACCCCGAACAAGAATGATGGTTACCCGACGCATCGCATCAATTTCGATTACAGGAAACATTTCCCTGGCCATCTCCAAGTAAAACTGCGACAACGATTTGGCAGTTTCAGTCAGCCCATTAGCCGTCGCTGCAGTTGCGACGGCGTTTAAGCTTGGGATCTGAACTTGTGTTGAGACACCCGGATTAACATTTAATTGGGGAACAGCTACTGGAGCCAACGCCTGCCCGATCCCCGATAAAATTCCAGCAGCAAAAGTCTTTGCAAGCAACTGCCCCTGTTTTGTAACCAAGCGGCCTCGCATCCCAACTTTGCCATCTTCACCAACCACATATCCTTCCAGCTTCGACTCAATGACAGAACCATCAGTCTTGATGCAAGAAATGGTGGTCGTTTGCAACTGAGCACGTTCGGTAGAAAGCACACCAAAACCAGTCACAATCGAAAAACACTCTTTTACGTCGTAACGATATCTACTCGGCAAAATTGCATCGGTATCCAGGCGGATCAGTGCTGGAACCGGATTTGACTTGGCTGCACCCGAGGTAGGGGCATCCATACCATTCATTAAAACGCCTTCGAAATTCGAGCCGGGTGGCAAATAAACCAGAGGTTGCTGATCGTCTTCAGCAATCTTCTCCTCTCGCTTGTGATCGCCTCCAATAATGCGTATCAACGGTCTCTCGACTTTAGTCTCACGCGGCTGAGTGGAGGGCGCTTCTAACGCACCAGGACTATCCGACGGCGGAAGCTGTTCGTCCGGCAACGGACCCGGCAATATGGCTGCTTTTTGTGTTTTCAAGGTATCAATCTCGACCCGCAAGTCACGAACTTCGCGAGCCACATCTGCGGTCAGAGGATCGTTTCTGGGCTGCTTGCTGGCCTCTAAATTAACCGCCTCAAGACGTTGGCGCGCCGCTTTTTCCTCTTGCTGGCCTTGTCTCAAAGATTCAAACTGGGCAGCAAGTTGTTCCACACTGATATCTTTGTCCATAGGGACAGAGAAATTGCTAAGCCCCTTCCCTGGTGTAATTTTTAAATCAGCTGGAGCTGGGCTACCAAAGAACACTGTAAGCAATGCAAGAACCCCAAGGCCGCTGCCTCCAGCAATCATCATCCGACGATTGGGTGACATTGCGCGCCATTTATCAAGCAGATGTTCTTTATTTACCATGTGCCTAATCCCCATCCAGAGCGGACTTGTCGGCGACAACATAGACATCAGTTGTGTCGCCTGGACGCAAGGTTAGATTTGGATAAATTGCAACAGCTCGCACACCTTTGCGGTAAAAAGATGTTTCAGAAAGCTCAGCCATTTCTTTGCCATTATTCAAAATCGAATAACGATAAATATCCATCCAGGAACCCGAGTAGCGCGATTTTGGAGTAATAGATAGCTCGCCATTAATCGCAATAGCATAAGGTATGCGTCCCTCTGAAAACCCCTCAGGAGCTTTTCCTGCCGCTACCAGACGCAACAGTTCAATAAGTTGCTGTGTATAGCTTTCGGTCTTTTGCTGACGAACCACAGCGGTCGTATCAACTTGAAGAACAATCGTTTGAGCCGGAATGTCTTTGGGGATTAAAGTCAAAGAAATCACCTGATCACCAGGCTCACTTCCCGTGATATAAATAACAAATGGATCTGTTGTTTTCGGGCTGACAAAAATGTTTGAACCATCCTGCTTGATGTCCACGTTCGAACTATCAATCACCCTGGGGGCATAGAATGGTGTAGAGATGCGATTGGGAAACACCTTCGACAGCATGACCATACGCGTGCCTTCGTTGCCAACCGATACAACGGTAAGCGGCAGCGCGTTGCGCGTGTCCAGTGTGTAGGCTGCAATGCCAGGCAATCTTTTGCGCTTTTTCGCGGGAGCCTGAACCGCATCGGAACTACCCGATGAAACTGCATTCAGCACTTGTCCAGGAATACTCGGCCCGGCAAACGCCGGCAAAGAAATGGCCGTTAAAATCAGCGATAAAACAAGTCCGCGTTTCATTTTGGAGAGCTATCCTTTTCAGTGACCGGATGAAACGAAATCCAATCTTTGGTATGAGGAACGTCAGAGTAGTTATCAAACGAATAAACGATAGGCATCCCACTCTCAATTCTGATTACCATTTCGTATGTCATCGGACGCTTGTCTTTTCCAGTTGCGGTAGATGACTCCATAATTCCAGTCACAAACGCTTTTGATGTTTCCGCTTCATATTCAACAGAGCTGGGCAAATACCTCGTTGAATTTGCAAGCTCTCGAAATTGTCGAGTTATCGCAACGGCAAGCATTTTTCTTCGCAAATCGGCATAAATAGATGGATGCATAAACCGCGACAAGGCATCAACAACAAACGTAACGTTTTCCGGGGTCAAGTCACCGACAAGCTGAGCCACACTCAATGCAAACGCCTTGATATAAGTCTCGTCAGCAGTACTCCAATCAAGCACCATCTTCTTATCAACCACTATCGGAGTAAGAACAATTCGCTCGTGTTTTGTTTGAGAATAAAACACCGCCGACAGGGCTATTATTGACAGGATCAGTGCAACAAAAGACAGGACCAGGTTCGCTCGCGTAGCGTTTTCCCAGGTTGATTGTTGCCAGAAAAATTTCATGCGAACAGATCCATTTCAAGCAAATCAGGAAATTCTTTGTTAAAGAAAAACATTCCTGTAGCGCATGCAATATGAATTGCCGCACCGTTCAAACTATTGTTTTTCATTTTCTTGATGAAAGGTATGGCAAACACAACAACAATCAAGCTGGTCATAATCCAGTGGGTCATAATGCCTATACCCACAATGCCAATGGCGGCACCAAACTCATCCATTTCCCAGAATAAAATCTGCGCTTGAGAATCAACATGCTCTGGCATTTCAATGGTCATTGACATCAGACTGTTCCCCCTTGATTACGGCCCGACGATTCATCGCTCTACCCTCGCTCGTTTTGTTATCCGCAATTGGATATTGCTTGCCATTGCCGATCACCTGAATAAGACCGGATGCCACGCCACGAGCTGCCAAAAGTTCTTTCACTCGCGATGCGCGTCGCAACGACAATTTGAGGTTGAAGTCATCAGCTCCAACAGCATCGGTATGGCCAATTACAACTACGGATATCTTTCCACCAGCTGCGGCATCTGCCATTTGATTTAAAATGGATTGGTCTTTTGGCTCGGAAGAACCAGTATCAAATTGAATGATTGCTCCACGCATTAACTGCCCGCGCATACGCTCGGCATCAATGCGTTTCAAATCACATTGAGAATTTGGCAAGCAATCTATCTCTGCAATTTCTTGCTCTGAGTAATAATCATTTGGGTTGAGATACTCATCCAGGTCACTTGTCAGATCTTCAGCAACCTGCCCGATGTAAATAAAAACCGTATCGGACTCGCGCACATGCACGTGCTTGCAACTATCAATAAATTGGTTTATTCCGCCCTGCTCTGTATACATACGCCCGCCGGACAGCTTGTCGTTAGAACGGTACACGCAAAATTTACCGACAAAGTAATCAATATTTTTAACAGCCGATGGGGCATCAACAATCGCTGATTTCCCAGAAAGACTTGAACAACCAGAAAAAAATAACGAGACGATGATCGCGGACATCGAATACTTCGGAAATTTGAGTTTGATCTGGCTTGAATTCATTTTCGCAGAATATCATCTATAAAATACTGTTGCAACTATTTATAAACATCATCCGGATTTTTCAGTTAAACGCGATCTAAGCCGCTTGTTACTCACTATCGCCAGCAAATTAAAATCGATTCCACCCCACTCTCCGTAGCCCGTTGCACTATTTGCAATGCCATATCATGGTCAGGTTACCTCTCTGCCAAGCTGGTTTTAAAAGCTACGCGTACCTCAATCGTTCATCGCGAATGGAGCGCTAGCGACACCCCTTTGCCCCCCGACCGCGTTTTTTGCGGTCGGGTGCATAGGGGACGCAAGCGGCTTGCCGCACTGCGGTTCGTGTACCACTGTCCGTGGCGTACCGCCAACCAAACAAAAAATCACGGCGTAGCCGTGACCTTTTGGGGAGAGGGAGCCTCCCGAAGGGTGGGGGAACCCCGCAGGGGTGCCCCTCGCTTTTCGCGCGGAATTCACGGTTAAAAAAAGGGTAAGCAAAGGCTAAAAGAATAGGCGCAAAAAATGCCGTTTTTTCTTGCCATACTTCAACAACTTACAAAAACGACCAGCCCCTTATACCTACCGAGGCGGCGGGTTTTTTTGGCGACCCGCCCTCTATACCTACCGAAAAAAACGCAACCTGCCCCCTATACCTACCTATGAAAAATTGGTTTTGCTTAATTTTCAAGCAACTTCTAACGAGCCGCCCCTTATACCTACCGAGTTTTTTCTGTGATTTGAGGCAAAAAGATGTGAAAAATTGCACCCGCCCCCTATACCTACCGACATCCGCCCCCTGTACCTACCGAAAAAAGGCGCGACCCGCCCCCTATACCTACCGACAATTGGGCGGTTGTGAATAACTTTGGTACATTTTGAAGCGGCATCAGAAGTCGATTTTTCCGGATATCCCCGAGGCGATCATCCAATGAGATACGGAAGACGAGTCTATGTCGATGGCGGCGGATGCATGGTGGGGGCGTAGCCGGTGTGCCGCACGCGCGGCACACCCGATGACGAAGCCAATGGCTGAGGACGCAGGCGCGGCGTAGCGCGTCTGGTCTCCTGCACTTCGGCGCAAGCTTACTTAGGAAGTCTGACGTTTGTTGGCCGCTTTCACCTCGGCCACAAATTCGTTGGAAGGAACAAGCGTATAAACAATGTCCAAAATTTTACCTCGCTCACCGGCCTCGATGCGCCGCTCTAGCGTTGCCAGAACCCCATTCGTTATCAGCTCATTTATCGAGAAGTCACAAGCCTCCTGCGCCTTTCTTGGGCGAGTATAGTTATAAAGCATGGAGCTATCACGCTTGATCGTTGAATAGCGAATTTCGAACGGTTTTAACCTGCTGGCAAATGTGTATTTCAGAATGAGTTGTTTGTGCAGCCATCGCGCTAACTGTGTAGTGTGGCTCATTAACTGGTGATAGTTGAACTGCCGGTATGACAGCTTATCAATACTTGCCGTGACGAAAGGATGGAATTGCGCCATCCACTTTTTGCCTGGGTCGATCGTCATGTCTTTGCGAGTTACTCCTGTCAATGCTGCCAGGTAGTTACTTTTCCCAAAGGGCAGGTCTATCGACGTGGGTGAGTTGGCAATTATCTTGATGTTGCTGCCTGATAGAATGTCCAGGCTTAATTTGATTTCGTCGAACGACCGAGTGTGGCCGCGTTGTTTCAATTCTTCACGAAGTTGGTACAAGCTGAAAACGACCCCGCTTCTAGCGGTGGATTTCTCGTTAATTAAAAATCCGTGTTCTTGGTCGACTGCCAATTTCCGTAAAACCTCTTCGACCAGCTCCTCATTCGCGCTAGGATAATATGCGGTTGTTACTGGCTTCCCATCTTTAGTTTTTTTGGGTTTGTTGTTCTCGTCTTTTTCTTCTATTTGGGTTGCCTGGATCGAGACACTAAACTTTGTTCCCCGGTATTCAAATTCGAGTTGAAGCAAGGGTAAATTACCACGCTCATCACGCATTTTTACCATTGCCTGGCGGGAGATGGAGTAACGCGGAACGGCATCCCAAAGCTCTATGGAATTTGAAAATCTTTGTCGCTCATCGTCGGTGTTGCAAAGGAATTGCTGGAACAAACCAAGTTGTCTATTTTGAAAATGCTGCTCGGTTGGTAATTTTGAGGCCATGTTTGTGTGGCTGGCGGCCTACTTGACGTGCGCTATGGCCAGGATGGTCAGATAGTGCTGTCTGACGACATCACACTGCGCGTCGGTGCAGAGAGCCTCAACCAAGAATACCGCTTTATCCATGCTTTTAATATACCATTGCATTTATTTGTACTGCAACAAAAAAATTGAACGCAGCTTCTTTCGCGCCCAACTTACACTTTCAGGAAAGGGCGTCTTCTGCGCCCTGCGCGATGGCCAGCCAGTGCTGCCCTGACGACATCGCGTTGCGCGTCGGTGCAGAGCGCCTCAGCGAACATCCAGCTGGAAACCAGCAGGATATTTGCCACATGCTCCGGGCGTTTGCGCATCGCCTTCACCGTGACCTCGGTGAGGTCGCCGAGGTGTATCTGGTCAGCATCTTGCCCGGCTGCTCCCTCTATTTCAGCCGGCCTGATTTCGACACACGCCAGGTGCGATTCACTTAACACATTCAACAGGGGGAATGGGCAAACAAGCGCGGTTGCGGTGTCAACCAGCAAACTCGGTTTAAGTGAACATTCCTTGTCTTTGCTGGATTAAACCGCTCAATTCCGAAATGGGTAATGGATAACGGGTAATAGCTAACTGGTAAGGTAAATCAGTATGGGTGTGCTTAATGCCGATATGTGACACCAATTTCATCTGCACACTGAGAAACCAGTCCGTTGGCCAATTGCGCGAATAATTCTGGATCACCATTTGCGCTATCGGGAGAGATCATCCACTTGCCGCAGATGACCAATGATGGTGTGTTGGTCGGGCGATAATGCGCCTGCCGATCATAACGGGCGGCACCAAGATCAATCTCCGCCTTCCATGCAGAAACGATGCTTTGGCGCTTCATTCCTTGAGCAAGTAGCGCGTCAAACCACCGATCACGGTTAGCGCCGGCCTTTTCATCCTGAACCAGAGAGTATGCTTCGGCAGCAAAGGACTCTTGCTGTACCGGTGTGCCTATTCGCTCGGCAACCCAATACGTCTGCAGTCCCAGCATCGTTTCGTCAGAGATGTCACGCCCGTCACCCGGCTCTACAACAGGATAGAACTGGAAAGATATGCCTTTGGGCAGCGACTTCCCCCAGGCAGAAAGTGATGAATGGAACATGCGGCATGCCGGGCAACCAAATCTGTAGAAGGCAATGACTGAGGTCCTATCCTTTTCGACATACGGAGTCACATCCTTGATCGGGATCGGCATAGCAGAAGGCTGGGTATCAGCAGACGCACACTGAGAAGAAGTTAAAACGATCACGAATGCTAAATTAAAAAGTGTTCGCATCAGTCAGCTCCTCAGAAGAAACAAGATTGGAATCCAGCGCCGTCTTGAATAGGGAATCCACGCCTGGCGTCCATTTTTGAACCAAATTCGCAAGAGCATGCCGACGCTCTTCTGTTATGCAGATGCGCAACAAGACATCATGAGCTTCTGCGGTAAAGCCGACCGCATCCATCAAATCATCGGCGGAACACATCCCTCGGTCCAGCAGCATTTTCCCGATTCTATGATGGTTGCCTTGCTTGCGGCATTCAGACTGCAACGAAAGCAGGTTATACATATCCCCTGCAGAAACATGACCTTTTCCCACAAGAACTTGACCAAGGCGACGATTCTTGATGGTGGGGGCCTCTTGTACTGAGGAAACACGACAAGCCTCTTCAAGAGATGTCAGCCCGTAGTACGCAAAATGCTCGGCAGCTTGAGCCAGCGTCTCGAATTGAGATTGACGACTCGCTGCGGCATATATTTCATCCACTCCATGAAGGAATGCCTTCTTTACGCGATGATCCGCGAGAATGACTTCCATCACCGGGGTGAAGCCCTTGTAATTCTTCGGCTCGGTTGGACGCAAATATTCCGCGTCAGGCCTGAAAACATTACTCGCCCTGAGCCAGGCTTTCTCTGCCTCATTGGGAAGCGCGCGAACGCATTCCTCTGGATTGGCGAGCGTCCTGATAAGGCGCTGGGCTGTCACCCCGCGCAGAGCTGCAGATAAAGTGTGCGGATCAATGCCAAATTCAAGCATTCTCGTGATCGCCATGGCAGCATTGTTTGCATGCAATGTCGATAGAACCAGGTGGCCGGTGATGGCCGCCTGAACCGCTATATTGGCGGTCTCCTGGTCACGAATCTCGCCGATCAATATCACATCGGGATCTTGGCGAAGTACAGAGCGCAACGCCCCAGCGAACGTGACGGACTGACCATCGACGTTGATCTGGTGAAATTCCGGAATACGATACTCGACAGGATTTTCGATCGTGATGATGTTACGCGCCTCATTATTGAGTTCATTGAGTAACGCATACAATGTTGTTGTCTTTCCGGAGCCGGTCGGCCCGGTAACGAGGAGCAAGCCATTCGGCTCAAGCAGCACGCGGTCGAATGCCTCGCGCACAGCAGGCGTCATGTTGATATCAGCAAGACGCCTGTTAGAATTCGACTGATCCAAGAGGCGACAGACAATCAGCTGACTGCCATTCACCCCTGGCGAGATTGCAACACGGATATCAACATTGCAGTTGTTTACCTTCAAACTGATACGTCCATCTTGCATCCCCATCCTGTCGGTAACAGAAAGACGCGCGCGTGCACGGATCTTCTCGTCAATAACCGTCATCCATAAGCGATCAATATCCTTGTGATTTATCAGCGATCCGCCAGGCATGCGGAAGCGAACACGGCAAAGCCCATCAGTCTGCTGAAAATGAACGTCCGCAACACGCTCTTGAACTGCCCGGATGATTATGCCGTTTAGACAATTAACAATTTCCTCTTCATTTTTAGAGGTGTTGATGAAGAGCTTATTTGACATTCGCCCGGCGTTCCGCAATCTTTACCTGAATAAAGTCGATCACCTGACAACCTTTTACCCGCACAAATTGCACCACACAACCAACCATCCAAAACACCGAGCTACTCAAAATCAAAAGGACTGCGCGGACAATCCAAGCAGCCAAAATTGCGGAAAAACCACCTAAAAATACAGCGCCGATTATCATTGCCATTTCATTATTGATCATCACGAATTACTCCAAACACAACGCAGTTCTTTTGAAAAAAAGGTTCTTGCAATCAACTTTTCAGCCGTCTCTCTTGCCTCAGCAGACCAGACATATGCGGACGTGCGCTCTTCGTTGTCTATCCAATTTGCGGATAACTCACGAGCGCCCCATGAAACAAGATTGACTGGAGCCGCGAAGCGTTGAACCTGATCACAATCTGTTTTGGCTGAAAGCGCCCATAACGCCCAGCCAACAATAGAAAACATTAAAAAACCACCGATCATAGCCTTCATTATTTTTGTCCTTGCGTTGATGTTGAAACTACCGGTTGTCCTGACCACAACACGTCCGGTATGGGCATCAAGCGATCGCCTTTAGCTGCTTGTATTTAAGCCAGACTTTCATTTTATATATCGATCTATTCCGTTCTGCCTTGGCTGTTTTTGAATGCCCTGCATTGAAAGCGCCTACAGCAGTCCACGTATTCCCATGTATTCGCATGCAGTCTTTCAGAATCAGTGCACCAACATGGATATTGATACAAGCGTTGAAGAGATCTTTACGCTCGATCCCAACGGATTTAAGAAATTCGAAATGGCTTGAGTTGATCTGCATGACCCCAACGTCTTCTGTTCCATTACTGTTCTTGTGAACAGCAATTCTATTGAGGTGTGATTCAACCATTGCGATTGCGATCAAAATGTCTTTATTAACCCCGGCTTTTTCGGCAGCATCATCAAAACAATAACGGTTTTGAATACCGGCCAAGGAATAAGGGGACAGCAAAATCAATGTCAAAAATAGGCAAATACGCATTTAGAGATTCTATTGCACTTGTGTATAATTAGCAATTATCATAATTTTTTCACAAAATGAAAATCAAGAAGTTTGTATTGATTTTAATGGTTGCGCTAGCAGCAAATGCTCAGGCAAAAAGCGAAGATGACTTAAAGCCTGATTTTGATCTGACGGCTTTGTATGCAAAGTTCAAAGCGGCACCTGAAGTATCAAATAATCAGCAAATAATTCTGTCAGAATTCAATGCAGCAATTACCAAAAATACCCCACCAGACAAATTATTTTTTTATGCAAAAAAAGGTGACTCCTCGGCGTGTAATTTTGTTGGTTATTTATTCGAGGCAGGGAAAGGTGTAAAGCAGGATTCTGTAAAAGCAGAGAAATGGTTTTTGTATTGCGCTAAAACCAATCCCAAAGCGGCCTACAACCTCGGGGTAATGTATTCCGATGGGCGAGCGGGTGTTCCTCAAGACAAAGCCCGTGCGATCCCATATCTCAAGATGGCATGGGATGAATTGCACTTACCTCTCGCAGGAATCAGAATGGCATATTGGTACCGGTCTCAAAAAGATTGGCAACATGAATGGGACTTATTAACGGCCCTTGAAATCGGAAAAAAATACGCCCGGCATTGGGGATATTTGATGGGTGAAATGATCATCAAAAAACAAGCTCCGTTCTACGACCCAACAAAAGCAAATAACACCCTAAGTCTGGCGGTCGACAAATACAATGGGCAAGCGGCAGAATTATTGGCTTTTTCGCTTGGGACTGGCCTAAATGGAACCGTAGATACCTTTCATGCATGCGTCACAGAAGTATTTGCAGAAACTTTTGGCGGGGGATCTGGGAATGTTAGATGGCGCTCTGGAATGAGCGATAGTGAAGTCGTCTCCTGCAAAGGAGAAGCGGCAATCTGGCTCTCTAAAAACAAGCGGCCAGACCCAATCGATTTTAAATCACTGATGTACTAAATCTCCCCATGGTACGTGTGTTTTTGGTCGAAGAGGCTCACCTCGCCCCCATTCAAATCGCCGCACACGCGCCTTCCGTGAGGCAGCGTGCGTTGCTTAGACGCGGCTAGTCGTCGCAATTCGGATGGGCCGCGTTTGGAGATCCGCTCGCCGCATAGCTCGATTTCAGTCAGCTCAACACACAGGCCACCTCGCAAGCACCATGGCCGCCGATAATGGCATGGTGGCTACTTCCCAGCATCTGATGACGCATAAATGCGGTGGTTATAGCCGTCGTGGTGGGTTATGTGCTGGCCGGGTATAGAGATGGCGAACGGCATATTGACGATCTGCTAAGCTTTGAATCATTTACCTGTAGCTGCCATTTCTTGTGCTCCTTCTTAGCGTGGTGAGAACATTACCTCTCTCAACTCTTAGCACTAAAAATGACTTCAGTTCAGCCAATCAAATTGCCAACGCCTTCAGCAACGCATCCCGCGCATCGAGGTAATAGTGGATGGTGATCTTGGCCGCCAGATCGTCGGGTAGATCGTTCAATTGCCGACGGCTACTAATCGGCATCAAGATACTGGCCGCACCTTTCTCAATGGCAGTTTCGACAACGGCAACAGGGTTGAAGATAGTCTCGATGGAACCGCCTAGATTCAGACCACCAGTGACAGCAAGCCCGCCCTTGATGCTCTTCTGTAGGAGCGACGAACACAGTGCGAGCAGCACGCCGACGCCAACTGCAGAGCCGCTCTTGGCGCTGTCAAAGGCCCGCAGTTGAACCGAGAACTCGTGCTGGCGAGGCTCACGGTCCCCGACAAGCTCCTTCGCCCGCGCATAGAGGTTTTGTTCTGCGCACCGGACACTTTCTTTGAATGGTGGCGGTGCTGGCTGATTCAGTATTTTCACACCACTGCCGGGGCCTTCAGTGATGTCCACGCGATACAAACCTGTATTTTCTTCGCCTCCTCCAGGTGCAATAACCCAGACCTGCCCAGGTGGCAGAGGATCACTGCCAATGCTGTTCTCGCTGTAAAGCTCTGGCGTGGACACAAACTTCTCCACCCCGTCTTCGCCCATCGAATAGCTGAATTGAGTGTTGCGAAACTCGGCCGAACCAATGCGCTTTTGCTGCTCCTTAACCCGCCGGCGACATTCCAATGCTAGGCGTAACGCCCACTCCAGCACCTCGTCGGAAACAGGAATATCCGGATTCGGCGACACTAGCTTGATCAAGCCGCTGACGGTTTTCTGGACTCCCGTCGTGTCGCGTCCGCTCAGGGCGCCACCCAAGTGAATTCGCCCCTGAAAAATATTTTGTCTACTCTGGCGCCGCAATTGGTTCCAGCATTCGGATAGAAAGTCGCTGACTAGACCAAAGTGATTAGTCAACAAATCGCGGTTTACCTTTGGTAAATCCCAGCCGGGCAAGTATGCGTGGATTCGGTCCATGAAAGCGGTGTCGTTACGCATTTCGGACGGTAGTGGGCCAAACAGATGACCCACCCGCTGCTGATGCTGCACGTCCACGTCAAAGTTGCCTACCATCACCACGCCGCCATCCGCGCGGATGCTCTCTTTCCCTCGACTGAACTCACCGGACTCCATGTAGCCCTTCATGATGTTCACGCCATCCTTCTGGTCGAAGGAGACGCCGGAGATTTCATCGAAGCAGACTACGTCATACTGGCAGACCAATCCTCGTTGACCATTTGCATTATTGACAAACATGCGTGCAACTGTCGCCTTCCCTCCCGAGATCAGGTGGGCATATGGCGAGACTTGCTGGAACAGGTGGCTTTTGCCTGTGCCTCGCGGGCCGAGCTCCACCATGTTGTAGTTGCGCTCCACGAACGGGACCATCCTGAGGAGCACCATGTCGCGGGCACGGGGGCTGAGCTTCTCCGGTTCCATGCCAATGCTCCGAATCAGGAAATCTTTCCACTCCTCGGTGGCAAAGGCCTCACGACCCTGATAGAGCGCCGGGAGCACCTCGCGCTTGGACAACTGGATCTCGCGCAGCGAATCGATGCCGAATGGTCGACCATTCTTCTCCTGGGCGATGGTCGGGTCGTAGGCGAGTTCCACTTCAGCATAGAAGCCGCCCGTGAGCATGCGTTCGTTGGCGTGGACCATCGCTTCACTGATGCGCACGTCCTTCAGTTGCAAGCTCGGCAACGTAGCCAAGAACGAATCTGATCCAGCATCCAGTCGGGCGGTGATAATGTCGATCAACTTCACATGCCCCTTTTCCTTGGCGCGCGCCTTGAACAGTTCATGCTCACCGGCGCGGATGGTCTTTTCGCTGAGCTGGCGTTCGACTATCTTTAGGCCTTCGGCAATTTCCTCTTCATCCACCGAGGCGCAGTAGCGGCCCAGAAGAAACTCCGCAACATAGGTGGGGACGGGATACTGCCCCTTGAATTTGCGCACCAAATCCTTGCGTACCACATAGCCTTCAAAGGCCTTGGTAGCAATTGTATCGATGGAATCCAGTTGTTGGCTCATATGGTTATTGTCCTAGTGTGGTGGGCAGAAAATGAATCACTTGCCCAGAAGAATCCAACAAAACAATCTCTGCATTATTGCCGATGTCGGCGTCGTTTTCTAGGAAGACCGTCACCTTGCCGTCAGCCGTGGTTTCGCGCGCTTGCTTGTCCGTCAGCAGAGATGTATTCGGATCGGATTGGCTGGTGCGGACATCTACGCGAACGCCTGCAAAATGGCCTCCCACCGACACGCGGCATTTTGCCCCCGTCCACTTCGCTTCCAGCAGGCGGGCCGAACCGCCCGTCGGATGCGCGGCCTTCACTCGAATTACGGGGGTCACCATTTCCTGGAGCGACACGCCTCCATGGGAATATTCAATGCCGGCGCGGAAGCTGCCAGCACCGGGCGGGCTTGCCATCATGACTGCGGGGTTCCAGTACCATTTGAACGCCAGCGCATCGGTTTGTGCCTCGGCCTTCAACGCGGCGCATCGGCTCCAGCGGGTTTCTGTCAGAAATGCCTTCAGATCGACCTTTGGCAAACCATTAGGCACCAACAGCCAGCCGTGATCCGTCACCACCACCACCTCCGTCCAACCGGCCTTGAGCAGTGCGTCAATCCGACTGACCAGATCACGAACTTCCGTTTCAACACTGCGCGCTAGTTTCCAGCCTTCCGTATGTCCGCGCTTGTCGAGGGCGCCGGCTTCCGTCCAAGCCGAGCCGGATGGGTCTCCGGTTTCATCTGAGCCAAGGAATTGCCAACCGCGTTCTTTCAATGCGGTCACAAAACGATCTTGCGTCAGGAGCTGCCCCGTAGAAACCAGTCGCGTGGCGAACTCGTCGCTTGCGTCGCCACCCTGTACAGCATCGGCGATAGGCGAGGCAGCAGGTTTGGCGGTAGCCGTCACCGACGGAATAGCCGACCACTCCCAGTCCTGCGTGGATTCAATACCAGACGACGCCAGTTTTTCAGCCAACTGCTGGGCCACGTCCATCCGTAGTCCGTCGGCAAACACAACGAGTCGCCCCGCATCCGTTTCGATGGGTTTGGCGCGCCTGGAAACCGACTGCCCATTGGCGTGAATGAGTTGTTGCAGATGGCGGGCGGTACTCTCTAACCAAGGCAGATATACGGCTCGCAAGGTCCCTAACACCGCACCATGCTCCTCCGGTGACCCACAGGCCGCCATGGTGGCCAGGGCGGCGGCATCCACACGCCAGCCGTCGCTGGCATAAAAGGCTGCATACATCTCGGGGGTTGGCGCGCCGGGTGCCGACTGGCTCATCCCTGCCAGTTGCGCCAGCGGCGCCAGCGCCGTCGCCAGCGGGCTGAGCCCCAGCTTCTGCCACGGGTAAGCGCGCCGCTCAGCGTGTTGTTTCTCCAGTTCAGCAACCCGGCGAATCACCTCGTCCTGCGGCCGATCCACCAACGACTCCAGCGCCTGCTGCAATTTTCGTTCTTCGCTTTCGTTGATGTTCGGCCACACCTCGGCGGTATCAAAAATGCCGCGGTTTTTCGGTGCGGCCCGTTTCAGCCATTCCACGATACCTGGATAATTTGCCGGTGCCTCGGCAAACCGCTGCCAGACCTTGCTCCAGTGATTTACGCGCTCACCAAGCAAACCTGCTGCTTTCAGTGGGCCGTCCTTGACAGGATCAAAGCCGGCATCTGTCTTGCACTGCTGGCAGAAGGCTTTCCATTCAGCGTCCGAGCGGCGCTGTTTGAACGCCTCTGGATCGCTTAGCCAGCGCAGCATTAATCCGATCGCATCCGGCGCTACCAACCCGTTAAAAAACTCCGAATCTAACCGACGGCCCTGCAACTGGGCAATCGGTTCCGCCATCAACGACGGTAGCGCGCCAGCCAGTGCATCGAGTGTCGCCTGGTCCTTGGCCACATCGAGCTCAAGGCCGCCGTGTTTGGAAACCAGAAAGCCGTAAGGTGTCCACTCCTTGCCGTTTAAGTGCAGCCACATCGCGCCACGATACTGCAACTCCACCAAGGCGGCTAGTTCCTGCGGACAATCTTCTGCGCCTTGCAACTGCTCCCGGCTGATGCCCGGCAGGTAAAGAATCGGCGTGGTTCCCGGAGGCGGCGCAGCTTCAACGACTCGTGCCTCGATGCAACGCAGCCACAGCGACGGCCCCCTTCGCTTTTCTGGCGCATAGCTGCCCAATAGAAACAGCTCTGGCAGCATCGGCTGTAGCTCCGGCATGACGGCTTCCCACAAGCGCTCTGGATCAGTCCAGAGCACGACGCAGGGCGCGACCTGATCACCGGCAGCGTAGGCCTGAGCCGTTGTTCTCAGCGCCGCGACCACACGTAGACCGAGGGTCTGGCTCATGCGATCTTGTAAAGCAGCCCGAAGGACAATGTCTGCCTCAACCCGAGGGCATGCACATGATGGGCAACCGATTCGCGCCAATATTTTAAGCTCATTTTTCAGCTACCAGAAATTTGAAGACGACCAGCTACGTAGTGGCTGCGACCGCCTGCACCGTGGAATACGGGTGGAGCAGTCAAGGTCTCGGGAATGTTTTCTGCCGCACCTCCAATTGCCACAGCCAATTGCGGGTAGACAGTCGAAAATTCGCTAGAAACGTCATCCATCCACAAGGGTTTGGGGTCGACCGGCTTTCGCAGGATGCGGAATCCCTTAACCTCAATCATTCCCTGACCCAAGGCCTTCATCATCGGTAGTGACGAACTGCCACCGGTAAGCACAACATGCAAGCGAACACCCTCCATGGCAAGCCAGCGCAGCCAAGTCTCATCCACTGCTTCAAGGGATTTCCTGAATCCCGCATCAATTAACAGACCAAATCGCTTAACGTTATCATCCTCCAGAAACTCTTCAAGAGTGACGTTCCCTACCGTGCCATCGGCCAATGCGTACTCAAGCTTTTCGGTCTTGAACAGCACCTCCTTCAAGCCTCGAATACGACGACCCAGATCGGCCAGGATCATTCGTCCCGAATTGTCGGTAGTGTCAATGGACTCTTTACGCGCGATGAAAGTGCGCAACATGCCGTCTACCTTGTCACCTGCCTGCATCAGGCCTTGTATCGACGCTGGAATTTGGAAGACTCGCGGTGCATCGTCCTCATTGCCGGAAGTTCGAGTCGATACGAATAACCCGAAATCGGTTGTACCTGCGCCAACATCTACAACCATGAATCCATCACGAAGGTTCTCGCTATCTGCGATGGCCCCAGCTGCAACAGCGACTGGCTCTGGAACACCAACATCAATCAGATAGTCGGGGCGCTTGCCCAGCACCTTAATCTGTTCGACCGCCGCCTTCAGTTCGGCGATGTCAATACCGCCGACCCAGCGACCACTGAATGTATCAGCTAGGATTTGCGCTTCTGCGAGCATCGAGCGCATAAGCTTGTCTGCCCACTGAGCCTGCGCTGCATCTGGCCAGCACGGCCGAGCGAAGCGTCTCTTGACGTAGCGGCCAACCGCCTTCCCGTCAACTTGATGCTTGCCCAGTGCGATATCGGCCATGTCTGTCAAGTAGGCTAGGTATATACGGATCATATCCCCCTGAGTCAGCTTGTATGCCGTTGGATTCAGCGCCCGCTGCAACAGGCACGCCTCACCATCCAGGTTGCCTTCTCGGCGCAGACTGAGCCACCCCTTAATGGAATCAAGTCGCTCGCGGCCGGAATCGACCAGGTCCTGGCTGAGGTCAATTGCTTCAAAGCCGAAATATGCCTTGCCATCATCACTGATGAATACGGAAGATGGTAAGGTATAGCCGTCGCGACCAGCTACCGCACCCAGCTCCAAATCAAAATAGCCGTTCGGGCTTACAGAAGCGAAGGCCTTGGACATCGCCGTCCCAAAATCGAGGCACATCAAGACCTTGGGGTCGCTTGTCTTTTCACACGTGACAGAGTCGAGCATAAGCTGCACTTTCGGCAACTTTGGAGGAGTAGATGTTGCTGTTAGTGCTTCGACTGCCCGTTGTTTCAGCACGGGTGCTACTTGCGCAGAAAGCTCAACGCCAATCCCGTCCCCCAACCTCTGTATTGCGAGTTGCATCGCTTGGCGTTCCAATGACGACATGATTCCGATGGTTTGCTCGCGATCTACGCGCTCCATCAGACTGGTAAGCAATATTGCGGCGATTTTGTTGTCCACTCGTTATCCCTCAGTTCAGTTGCTGTTTTTTGCGATACGCTCGTCAGTCGACGAGCCCTTTTGAAACCACCGCTCCAATGGTGCCGTCGGCGCGCTTCCTCACAACAGCGGGCTGCCTGACAGTCATTCGCTGTCTGGGCGCATTGCCGGCAACGTTGAAGAACTTGGTCGACATTTCAACTTCGTCGCCAATCACGCCATACAGGTCTAGTCCACGTAGGATAGCTGCTTGCTCAACCTGCACCGCAAGAACCTGCACTCGGCCCAGCAATTCTTGCGTTGCCGATGCCAATGCGAGATCATAAATTTCAAGATTCGATGCCAAAGGTTCGCGGAGACTGTCGCTTAGCGCCCGTGCCTGTCGGGCTGCTTGCAAAACGAGACCTATGCTTTCGTCCGCATTTCTGGCCGCAACCTCGATGGCGGTGTCGCTAGCTTGACGCACCGTCCGCATTCGGCCTCGCTCCAGCCAGTCGCGCACTTCTTCCGGCAGCTCTGCGTGCTTGGCGGCTAGTTCGCGCGCCACAACGCGGGCCCGTTCAGGGTTGTTGCACAGAATGTTCAGTTGACCCAAAAGTGCCTGATCACATTGCCCCTGCCGGCCCAGAAGCAACAAAGCTTCAGTCACATCAGTAGTCAGCTTTTCTAGCGGCTTCTTCAGGTTAACTGGCCACGAACCACCACCGCAAAGTTTCCTGCAATACTCGACCACTCGATACATCTCGGGGTCTGTCACTACCGATAGTCGTGTACGCACGATGTCATGTACGGCCAGCAGCGCCTCTATGGAAAGGTCCACCTGCACTTTCTCCTCCTGTGGGCGTCCGACCGCTACCAGTGGCGTTGCGACCAACGCATACAATGCCTTGCCCAGATCATCACCTGCCTCAAGTTCGCTTTCCATTAATGCCTCGCGCAGGGCAGACAACGTTCGAGTCAACCGCCTGGATAACGTGTCCCCAGGGGATTCTGTGACAGGACGCAACCGTGCAAAGGCTGTAGACAGCCGCCGTAAGGCGTCGGCCAAACTACCGGCACCTGCTAGCAATGCCGAAACCATTTCGTTTCGCGCTTTCTCGCCGGTCTCCTCTTCGGCGATCGAGTTGGCCAAGTAGTCATTTAGCCAGCTGGCCGACATCAGCGAACACGCGCGAGCAAGATTCAGGCGATCATCCGCCTCGTTCAGCAGTTGCATCGATGGCAATTGCTCGACGAATGCAGGTTGCAACTGTTTGGCAATGTCAGCTGCCCAACGCTTCACGACTTGGCCCAACCGGATACTCTCTGCTATGGCGAGCAGCCGGTGCATCGGGAGTTCAGCATTGGTCACCTGATCAAGCAAGTGCGAACGGCCTGCTTTCACCATGGAGTCATCGGCCAGCTTGGGCAGGAGTTTGGCGGTAATCAATGATGTTAGCGCGGCGCGGCGCCTTTCCGGCGACGTTTCTGCTGCTGCAAACATAGCCATGGCCGCATCAGAAGTAACCCTAACAGCGTCAGGCACAGGTGTGATCGTGTCCGTCATTGGAGTGCTCCCTCGGTATAGATATCGAGCGCGGGTTCAAATATGAAGTGCAACGCCTGACTTGAAGAATACCTGATTGGGTGTCTGGTATCCAAGTCGTTTTCTGGGTCGGCTGTTCAATCTCTCCATCGCTGTATCTATCTCCTGTTGTGTAAT
>Ga0307377_10001751_pt1 | contig 26652 bp, 22 predicted proteins | sample TR3MG_FD_202535 | JGI IMG/M metagenome (GOLD analysis project Ga0307377, IMG submission 202535) | Soil microbial communities from Risofladan, Vaasa, Finland - TR-3 | ecosystem: Environmental > Terrestrial > Soil > Coastal area > Acid sulfate soil | place: Finland: Risofladan, Vaasa | collected... | reverse complement strand
CTCCGGGCTACGCCCTCCGCAAGCAGGCCCCTCTCAACCAACAAAACAAGAACCAACAAACCCGAGGAATGGAATTCTACAGAACTTTTAGGACTTGACTCGCTGCGTGGGGTCGAGCGCAGAACAAGTCCGATTATTCCAACACCAACCGGGCCATGTTGCGGATAATCGCGCACCTGCGGAGCACCATCGATCTTGGTCAAAATCTTTCTGTCCATTTAAGGAAGATCCGCCGTACGCACGGCGGCAATTCCTAAAAAACCATCCATACCCCTTCGAAATGAAGATACTGCAGGAGAGCCCCGGTGCAATAAAAATCTTAGAGAGACGCCCGCTCCATAAATCACCGAGAGGAAGAAATTTGCGTCCAGAAACTTGCTGCGTACGGGGCTAGGCAGACTGTGGAGAGCCTGCAAGCCGATATACATTACATCGCCAGTATCTCGGCCCAAACCGCTTCTTCCACCGGCAGACCAAGCTTTTCATTCTCCGCCCGCACCCGCAGCGTCTGCTCGCCCGGATACCGCACCTTGCCGCCTTCTTTCGCCGCCTTCGACCCATGCAGAGAAGCCACAATCTCGTCGGCAATCTGCGCCGCGCGCGGAGAAGGCCCAAGCGCCTCCGGATTCAGCGTCAAAAATACCTGCGAAATCCCCGCCTCAAACAGCGCATCGGAAGATAATTCATGCGTTGCCCTGCCCAGCGACATCATCGCCGCAATCATGTCCAGCACCACCGAAAGCCCCGACCCCTTCCAGTACCCAACCGGCAGCGGTCGCCACGTCTTCTCAATCGCCCCCGGATCGCGCGTCAGGTTCCCCTCTTCGTCGAACCCTCCATCCACCGGCAGCATCTCACCCTTCTTCCGATAGCTCTCCAGAGTCCCATACGAAAATTGCGACATCGCCATATCCAGCACCACCGGCCCCTTCGCCCGCGGCACCGCAATCACCAGCGGGTTATTGCCAATCACTCGCTCCACTCCGCCCCACGGCGGCAGATTCGGCATCGTGTTCGTCCAGCAGAGCCCGATCATCCCCGCCTCGGCCGCCTGCCAGCCATACGTGCCCGCGCGCATCCAGTGGTTGGTGTTGCCCATCGCAACGCAACCCACCCCATGCTGCCGCCCCAGCCCGATCGCCCGCTCCATCGCCGCCAGCGCGTTCAGGTTACCGGGCCCGCGCTGCCCGTCCCAGCGTTCCAGCGCGCCAAATCCGCCCACCTTCCGCGCCTCCGCCGTCACATCCACGCTGCCGTTGCGTATTGTCCCCACAAACCGAGGAAACCGGTTGATCCCGTGCGTATAAACCCCGTCCCGCGTCGTCTCCGCAAACAGCCGCGCGCACCGCTCCGCCCGCTCCGCATCCATGCCAAGCCCAACCAGAACGCCCGCGAGCGTATCCTTCACTTCACCAAATGGAATCCGATTCATAAGACCCTTCGATCAGGTGCGATAGCACCGATCCCTGCACATTAACGCGTGCCGCGTGTGTCTAACTCGGTGCCTCAGGTGCGGCGCAAGCCGCGTCTGCCCCACCCCAGCGGTCTAGTCCTTCAGCGTCACAGTAATCTTTCGCGCATCGCCGCCCGTCGACACAATCGCAATCTCTCCCGTGGCCCGCTTGCGAATGCTCTTGAACTTGTCGCCCCACTCCACTAGCATCAGCGCATCCGGCGTCAGCAGCTCGTCCAACCCCAGCGTCTCCAACTGCCGCTCGCCCTCCAGCCGGTACACGTCCAGGTGGTAGAGCTTCAAAGCCTTGCCGTCCTGCGTGCCGTCGTACTCGTGCAGCAGCGTAAACGTCGGGCTGGTCACTTCATCCGCTTCGGCTGCGTCCAGCGCCTCGGCAATCCCCTTCACCAGCGTCGTCTTTCCTGTGCCCAGGTCGCCGCGAAGCAGCAGCAGTTGCGGTGGCTTCAGCAGGCCGGCCAGCTTGCGCCCCACCTCAATCGTGTCAGCGCCGCTCACGGTCGTAAACTCGTGTATCTTGCTGGCAGCTGCCTCGCTTGTCGTGTCCCCGATGTTGCTCATTCCTGTCCCTCGCGCAAGGCTCGCCCCGGCAGCGCATCCGCCGGCAGCCCCTGCATCCAAACATATCCGTTCGCACCGCCCTTGCGAAAGTGCGCCGTCCCATACCGAAACGCCCGCGCAAGCTGCCCAAAGCTGTCCGTCGCCAGCAAAGTATGCTCATCACCCTCGCGAACCGCCAGGTCCGCAGCCTTCCCATGCAGATAAACCGCCGCCTCCACCGCTCGCGCCACATCATTCGGATACTGCGCCAACAGCCCCGCAATCAGTCCCGTCAGCAGATCTCCGCTTCCGCCCTTCGCCATCGCCGGATTCCCCGTCGTATTCACCGCAACCCGTCCATCTGGATGCGCAATCAGCGTCCGCGCCCCCTTCAAAACCAGCGTCACGCCCAGCCGCTCGGCAAACCCGCGCGCCGTCTCCAGCCTCTTCGCCTGCACCTCCGCAACCGTCACCCCCGCCAGCCGCGCCATCTCCCCCGGATGCGGCGTCAGCACCAGCGTTCGTCCCTTCGCCAGCTTCCCCAGCAACACAGGCTTGCCTGCAAGAATATTCAAGGCATCCGCATCAATCACCGCCGGAATCTTCGTCGCTGCCAGCAATCCCGTCGTAAATTTCACCGTCCCTGCAAGCTGACCCAACCCTGGCCCGATCGCCAGCACCGTCTTGCCCGCCATCAGCGCCGTAACGCGATCCACGGCAAGATTTGCATCCGAAATACTACCGGCAATCGTCGCCTCCAGCCCCCACGTCATCAACTCCGGCGCAACCGCGGAAACGACTGCCATCGCCGGCGCAGGAACCGCCGCCGTCACCAGGCCCGCCCCCGCGCGCAGCGCCGCCATCGCCGCCATCGCCGGCGCGCCCGCCTTGCCGCCGGCAGCGCCAAACGTTCCGCCCACCACCAGCACATGTCCGAAATTGCCTTTGTTCGCTCCCGCCGCCCGCGAAGCCTGCACCAGCGACCTCGCCGACCCAGCCCAGTGCAGCTTCAGCTCGGAAACAATCGCCGCATCCGGCGACCCAATCGGCGCAACCACCACCGGCGCATCCCACCGCCGCGTCAACTGTCCAAATACGTGCGCCGGCTTCGGCGCTGTAAAAGTAATCACCGCGTCAGAAGGAAATACAGGCGAACTCGTCGCTGCATCGGTTGCATCCGCCGCCCACCCCGAAGGCAAATCCACCGAAAGCACTGGCGCAGCGCTCGTTTTCATCCACTCCAACGCCGCCAGCGCCAGCCCTTTTAACGGCGGCTTGAATCCAGTGCCCACCACCGCATCCACAATCAAATCGGTATCGAGAGCGGCCTTTAGCCGCCCCAGTTCGTCGGCCGCCGTCACCACGTGAATCTTCCCGCGCTCTGGATTCGTCAACTCAGCCCAGGCCTCGGCCGCATCGCCCTTCAAGCCCTCAGGCTCGCCCAGCAGCAGCGTCGTCACGTCCAGCCCCGCATCGGCCAGCAGCCACGCCGTCATCATGCCATCGCCGCCGTTGTTGCCCCGCCCGCACAGTACCATCACCCGCCGCGCCTGCGGAAACTGCTCCCGCGCAAACGCCGCCACAGCCGCAGCAGCCGCCCGCATCAGGTCAATCGACGCCACCCCGTACCGCTCCGTCGTCGCGCGGTCACAGGCCTGCATCTCGGCAGCAGAGAGAACTAGCATCGCCTCCATACTAGCCCATGTCAGAACTCCACCCGCGCCTGAAACGCAATCATGCGCGGCAAGCTGTCCCCGCCCAGCCCCACGCCCAGCAATCCCGTCGGCGGCGAAATCGTGCTTTTCAGCGTTCCAAACTTCGCCGGAATGTAGCTCCCCGGCACGCCCGCCTCCACATTGCTCGGCAGCGCAAAATTCACATGGTTGAACGCGTTGAACATCTGCGTGTCAAAGCGCACCGAAACTCCATTCCGCAGCGGAAACAGCTTCGTCAGATAGATATCGGAATCCGTAAAGTGCGGCCCCCGCACCGTATTCCGTCCCGAGTCGCCAAACTGGCAACCGCTCACCGTATCCCCACCCGTACAAGCCCCTGTCGTCGGATCGACAACGGAAACAAACGCCTCAGGATTCAGCCACTGCCGCGTTCCCGCCACCGTCACGCCGGCGTAATCCGTCTTCCGGTAGAGCGGCACACCCACGACCCTGCGCGCAAACTGCGGTCCGCTGCTCAGGAAGATCCCCTGGCCATTGGCCGTGTAAGGCTGGCTCAGCACCGTAAACGGGAGTCCGCTGTGCAAGATCGCCGTCTCTGAAAACGACCAACCCCCAAACAGCGTGCACAGCAGCCTATGCGAAGACCTGAAGGGAATCCGGTAAATCCCATAAGCCGAAATGTTATGCCGCACGTCGTAATCGCAATCGCCATACTGCCTTCTAAGTTCTCCCGGCAGCGGCGAAAGAATCCCCTGGCTCGAAAATGAAAGCAATCCTCCGTTCGATACCTCATCCAGGCAATGGCTGAAGGTATAGTTCCCTCGCAGCGTCAGCCCACCAAACTGCTCTGTAACTGCCGTCTGCAATCCCGAGTAACTGCTGTTGGCGCCCGTTTGAAACTCGTTCACGCTCCCAAATCGCTGATCGAGCGGCTTCTGGTACGGATATGGCGCAAAGCATCCTGAGCAAACCGTCTGATAACCGTTCAATTGCACCTGATAAGGTTCGTGAACTCCGCGCGTCCCCACATAGTCCACACGCACCGCCCCATGCGCCCCTGCCGGAACTTCAACCCCAAAGTTATATTGGTAGTAATACGGTGTCTTGAGTGTTCCACTCGGAAAAGTATTCATGCTTACCGCCAGCGGACACGTCGCCGCACCCGCTGCAATCCCCGCGCACGGCGCAGCGCCTGCGCTGAATACGGATTGAAAGCTCCGGTTTGCGTTGCTGGCCGCATCTACCGCGCTCCCGCTCACATTCGGCGCAATGGCCACGCCGCCAGCCTGTCCGCCCATCCCGTCCACAAATGTCGGCGAGTAAGGAGCGTTGGTCGCCGCCAGATCCGCAACCTGCGCCGGAATAATATCGTTGAATACTCCAAATCCGGCATGAACCACAGCTCCATGAGTTACCTCGTAAGCCACCGAGGCGCGAGGTTGCCACACCAGCAGCGGCGTCGCCGGAAACAATCCTCTCACCGCCGTCTGAATAACTTGATCGAGCGGCTGACTGATCGAGTGGGATAAGTCAAGAAACGATCCTTCCGGCCTTGCAAATAAACGTTGCTGATTGATTGGATTCGTATTCCAGGTCACTCGCACTCCGGCCGTCAGGGTTACCCGCGGCGAAGGCTTGTAGGTATCCATCGCATATAGATCCAGATTCCCCGCTGCCACCCGCTCCTTCAGCGACACCGGAAAGGTCTGACTCGCCGTATAAGCCGTGCCATATGTAAATTGAGCAAGATCGTTGTAGATCGCCGTGGGCACAGTCCCTTCGCCAAGGTCGTAGTTGCTCACGTCGATGCGCCGCGTGTCGATGCCGAACTTGTAAGTATCCCGCCCCCGCGTCCAGATAAGGTTATCGTTGATTTGCCATTGCGTAACCTTGCGCCCTTGCGGATAAGTATTGTTATTGCCGCCGATGGTTGTGAACGGCGCGCTGTTTGTCCCCGCCGCCAGCACAATCGGAAAGGCCTGCAGTACCTGGGCAAAATTGTTCGGCTCAAAAATACTCGAATACCAGCTCGCACCGGGATTGAACTGGTTCACAAGGTTCGAGCTGAACAGGTGCGTATAACCCACCACCAGCGTGCGCTGGGGCTGCGGAGAAAATGAGTTGAACATCGGATTGATCGCATCCGTATACGCCGCCTGCAATCCCGTGTCCTGCTGAAACCGGTACCAGACGCTGTTGTTCGTATTGATGGTGTGATCGATCTTCACCACCACCAGGTTTTCGCTGTCGCTGTTGGTCAGCGACTCTTGCCGCTGATTTGCGCACCCACTGCCATTGAACAGATTCCCGCTCGTCTGCGTTCCTTGGAGCACTGCTCCGCTCGCATCCAGCGGACACGAACTCACCGCAACCGGCGTACCGGCCGTATTGCTGTACAGCTTGAACATCGCCCCGTAGAATCCAACCTCCTCTGGCTCCGCCGGCAGCACGGTTCCGGTAATCGGGTCGGTCCCGCCCACCGCAAGCTGGCCCAGCACATATTGCTGATAGGCGGGCGTAGGCACCACTGTCTGCGTCACCAGAGGCAGCGCAATCCGGATTCCCTCGTAATGCGCCAAGAAGAACAGCCTGTCTCTTTTCACCGGTCCGCCGACGCTTACTCCAAACTCATTCACCGTGGAGCGCGGTTTCTTCGCAAAGCTATCCGCGGTGTCGTTGGCGTGGAGAAAATAATTCTCTGCATTCAGCAGAGATCCATTCCATAACTCGTATAAGTCGCCGTGAAAGTGGTTACTTCCAGACTTGGTAAAGTAATTCACCTGCGACGCCCCATATCTTCCCTGATCCACAGAGTAGGAATTGGTATTGACCGTCGCCTCCTGCACCGCGTCCAGTCCGATCACAAGGTTTGTCGATAAGCCGATATTGAGCCCCAACCATGGGTCGTTGCTGTCGAATCCATCCAATATGTAACCATTCGAGGTAGCAGGTAGTCCGTTGAACTCCACGTTGCCGTAGCCCCCAGCCGCCTTTGCGTCATTCGACGAGCCGGCCGTATTCATCAGCGCCCCCGGCGAAAACTGCGCAACATAAGTCAGGTCCTGCCCAGGGTTAGGCAGGCTCGCAATCGTCTTGCTCTCCAGCGTCGTCGTCGTGTTCGGGTTTTCCAGCGTCAGCATCGCCTGCTGCGCAGTCACGGTCACACTCTGCGTCGTGGACGACATGGCAAGCGTAAAGTTCAGTGTCACTGTCCGCCCCACGCCCACCGCAATCGGCCGCGAACTCTGCTCCGTCATTCCCTCCGATTTCACAGTCACCGTATAAGTGCCCGGATTGATCTGCGAAAACAAAAATCTTCCTTCGGAGTTAGTCTGTCCAGACCGCTCCGCTTTTGTATCTACATTCGTCGCTGTAACTGCCGTATTCGGCAATACCGCGCCCGTCGAGTCCTCAACCGTCCCTGAGATAGCGCTCGATGTCCCGCTTTGTCCCATAAGCGACGATAAGTTAACCGCAGTTAATAACAGGATAATTACAGAGATATACCCGGACTTATAAGTGCATTTCATCAATATCTCCAGTAATTAGCCGCGAGCTACTTCCCCATCGCAGTCTGAATCAGCAGCCATCCATTCAGCACCACAATCAGCGCCGCCGCAGTCCACGCCAGCCCTTGCAGCCAGCGCGCATTCACAAACTCGCCCATCCATTTGCGGCTGCCCGTAAACAGCACCAGAGGCACCACGGCAAAGCTCAGTTGCAGAGAAAGAATCACCTGGCTCAGAATCAGAAGCTTCTCCGTCCCCTCCGAGCCATAGACCGCCACCACAATGATTGTGGGAACAATTGCCAATGAGCGCGTAATCATGCGCCTCAACCACGGCGACAACTTCAGATGGATGAATCCCTCCATCACCACTTGACCCGCCAGCGTGCCGGTGATCGACGAGTTCTGTCCGCTCGCCAGCAGCGCCACGGCAAACAGCGTGCTCGCTCCTGCCGCGCCCAGCAGCGGACTCAGAAGTTTATACGCATCCTCGATGGCGGCCACGTTAAACATGCCCCGGCGATGAAACACCGCCGCCGCCACAATCAGAATCGCCGCGTTCACAAACAGCGCCAGCGTCAGCGCCAGAGCCGAGTCCACATTCGCCATGAAGATGGCCTCGCGCTTGCCCTTCGGCGTCCGCTTGTAGTTCCGGCTCTGCACAATCGACGAGTGCAGATAAAGATTATGCGGCATCACCGTCGCGCCCTGAATCCCGATCGCTATATACAGCATCTCCGGATTCGTAACAATCGACGCCGACGGAATAAACAAATTGCGCAGCACCGGCCAAAACTCCGGCCGCGACAGAAACATCTGCACCCCAAACATCGAAATTATCGTCGCGATCAGCGCAATTACCAGCGCCTCAACGTACCGGAACCCCCACCGCTGAAGCAGCAGAATCAGCAGCACGTCCAGCCCCGTAATCAGCACGCCGTAAAACAACGGAATATGAAAAAGCAGATTCAGCGCAATCGCCGACCCGATCACCTCGGCCAGGTCGCAGGCTGCAATCGCAATCTCGGCGCCAATCCAAAGCGCAAAGCTCACCTTGCGCCCATAAGCTTCGTTGCAAAGCTGCGCCAGGTCCCGCTCTGTCGCCACGCCCAGCTTCAGGCTCAGGCTCTGCAGCAGAATCGCCATCAGGTTCGACGCCATGATCACAAACAGCAGCGTGTACCCGAACCGCGAACCGCCCGCAATATCGGTGGCCCAGTTCCCTGGGTCCATGTACCCCACCGAAATCAAAAATCCCGGTCCAAGAAATCCCAGCAACCGCCGCCAGCCAATCGTCGAGGCCGAGATCCGGACGCTCGAATTCACTTCGGGCAGGGAGGGCTCGTTGAGCTTGGCAGTAGGTATGAGTTCTGTGGCCATAGGTGCGGGAGAAGAGACACACCGACTCTTCAACTCTAGTATGCCACGGCTTGTTAATTATGGTTAATAATTTTTATTATATTGAATTACCCAACGCGCTCAGGCCGCAGCCAAACCGCCTCCGCCGCCGGACGACCCAGAATGCACCCCCCCGTAGAAAGCTCAATCGAAACAGTTTGGTCGTAGTTCTGGCTTTTCACGCGCAGCTTCTTCCCCGGCCCAATTCCCGCTTGGTGCAGAAACAAAAGCAACTTCGGGTCGCGCTCCTGCAGGCTCGTCACCGTGTACTGCCCACCCTCCGCCGCCTCTGACAGTCGAGCCTCGCCCCGCCGTTTTCGCTCCGCCGGATTCTCCGGCAGCACCGCGTTCCCGTGCGGGCAAGCCCCGCCCTCGCCCAGCTTCTCTTTCAGCTTGGCCTCAAACGCCGGAGAAACCGCGTGCTCCAGCCGCTCCGCCTCTTCGTGAATCTCGTGCCACTCCATCCCGAAAACTTCGCTCAGCATCCGCTCAATCAGGTGGTGCCGCAGAGCCGTGCGATACGCCGTCTCGCGCCCCGCCGCAGTCAGCCGCACAATCCCGTCGCCGCCCACCTCCACCAGTCCATCCCGCTTCAGCCGTTTCAGCGCCATCGTCACCGCCGGTGCGGAAACCTCAAGCCAGTGCGCAAGCATCGCCGGAATCACCTGGTGACCCTCGGCCTCGGCCTCAAGCACCGCCTTCAGGTAGTTCTCTTTCGAAACGTGTATCGAGTCTTTCATCGTTGTTCTGCATCCACTCTAAATTGTTTCCCGCCCTTTGGCCTTAAACCCCTCGCCCTCGGCCCTTCCAACGCGCCCATCCCTGCCTCCCCCGCGTTGCGCATCGCCAACTCCAACTGTCACAATGCTCTTGACTCAAGTGCGCGCCAGACGCATACTCCCCCAGCCGAATCAGGGCGGCACAATGAAGATTTGCCCGCAATGCGAATGCGGATACCCAGACACGCAGGCCACATGCCCCGTCCACGGAGGCATGCTCAGCGAAATTCGCGATCTCCGTCCCGGCATGTTGATCCGCGGCACCTACCGCATTGTCCAAAAGCTCGGCAGAGGCGGCATGGGCGCCGTCTATCTCGCCCGCCACACGCTGCTCAACGAGCCGCGCGCTCTCAAGTTCCTCGCCCCCGATCTAGGCGGCGAAGAAGAATTCACCCGCCGCTTTCTCCGAGAAGTCCGCACCCTCCGCCAGGTTCGCAACCGCCACGTCGTCGACTGCGGTGATCCCGAGCGCGCCGAAGACGGATCCCTCTTCTTCTCCATGGAATTTGTCGACGGCCCCAATCTCAGAAACTTTCTCAAAGACGCTCCCCGCCCTTTCGATGTGGCCCTGGCTCTCGAAATCGCCCGCGGCATCGCCGAAGGGCTCGGCGCAGCCCACGCCAAGGGCCTCGTCCATCGCGACATCAAGCCAGACAACATCCTCCTCGCCCGCGAGGGCCAGCACTGGGTTCCCAAAATCGCAGACTTCGGCATCGTCGCCACCAAGGACAGCGGCCACCAAACGCGCACCGGAAACATGCTCCTCACCATGGCCTTTGCCGCACCCGAGCAATGGGCCGGAACCCGCGCCGCAGACCTCGACGGACGCACCGATCTCTACGCCCTCGGCGGCCTGCTCTTCGACATGCTCACTGGCCGACCCGTCTTCGACGCGGAAAATTATCACGAGTGGGCTCAGAGCCACATCAACACCCCGCCGCGCGCCCCCAGTTCGCTCCGCCCCGAACTCACAAACTGGAAAGGCCTCGACGAACTCGTCCTCCGCCTGCTTGCCAAAGACCGCAACCTCCGCCCGCAAAACGTCCCCGAGCTGCTCGCACTCATCGACGCTATCGTCTACGCCCCACCCGTTTCCGTCGTCGCTCATCCGGATGCGCCCGCCCAGCAGCCACCCATCCCACTCGCCAACATCGCCGCAGCGGATGCCCAGGCCTCTCTGCCGCTCTCTACGGATGACCCGCCGCTCGCACAAATTCCATCGGCCCAGCCCCCGCCATTGCCCACTCAATCTTTCGCCGCCCACCAACCCTCCGCCGCCTACAAATCCCGCAACAAAGCCACCAAGGCTGCCGCACGCCAATCTCTCGCCTCCAGCGACACCGACCCCATCGCCAAGCGCTCCGGCGCAAGCTCCGGTTGGTTCTGGCTGGCTCTCATCCTCATTGCAGCCGCCGTCGGATACGGCGTGCAGCGCTTCCACGCGCCCAAAGCCAAGTTCGTCTCGCTCCTCAGCCAGTCCCAGCCCATTCTCTCCGTCGCCTTCAGCGCCAACGGAGAAATCCTCGCCTCCGCCAGCCACGACAACACAATTCAGTTATGGGATGTAGCCAGGGGCCGTGCCTTGAACGACCTGCCCGACCACGTCGTCGCTCTCGCCTTCTCGCCCACCGGCCACACCCTCGCCACTGCCGAGTGGGATGGAACCGTCAAGCAATGGGACATGACCAACGCCCAGGTCCTCGTCACCCTCGACGGCCACCACGGCAAGGTCAACTCCGTAGCCTTCTCCCCCGACAGCCGCTTTCTCGTCTCCGGCGGCAGCGACAAAACCGTCCGCATCTGGGACCTCGCCGCCGAAAGGCTCGTCCGCACCCTCACCGGCCACAAAGCCGACGTCAACTCCGTCGCATTCTCCCCCGACGGCCGCACCATCGCCTCGGCCAGCGCAGACTCCACCATCAAACTCTGGGATGCAGCCTCCGGAACCCTGCTCCGCACCCTCCGCGGCCACAGTCGCGCCGTCAACTCCGTAGCCTTCTCCCCCGACGGCCGCACCCTGGCCTCGGCCAGCGACGACTCCACCATCCTCCTCTGGGATCTCGCAACCGGCAACGTCATCCGAACCCTCACCGGACACACCGGCCCCGTCCACTCCGTAGCCTTCTCGCCCGATGGCCGCACCCTAGCCTCCGGCGGCGACGACTCAACCGTAAAACTCTGGCATCCCGCCAACGCAACCACCCCTTATGTCACCCTCAAAGGCCAGGCCGCCGCCATCAACTCCGTAGCCTTCAGCCACGACGGCAACCTCCTCGCCTCAGGCAGCGCCGACAACACCGTCCGCATCTGGTACATGGCCACCATCCGCAATTAATCCTGTCACAGCCACCAGCAAAATTCCGAGCACGCAAGTTTTGAAAGAGCGCGACATTTTAGGCACAGCAAGACGTCTTCAAGTAAGAAGAATTCTGCGACTCGTGCTAAGGCAGCGAAATGGTCACTGCCGAGTAGGCGACATCCATGTAAGTCTCTGTCAAGTGAAAAGCACAGCATCTCTGGGCGCGCTCCGGAGAGCGCGCAACGCGATCTGATCAGATCTTCCCCCTACGCAGCATTTGCCTCTCGGCTGATGGTCCCCGCTCTCGCAGAACCAGACATCCATTTGCTGTCCAGGACTCCGAGGAGTCCGCACAGAAGATTGAGTTTGTGTTCTCTGCCAGTCCCGAAACAATTCGGAGAGAGCCTCTGGAGTGTGAACTCCTTCGCTCAGTCGCCTACGGGCAGGACCTGACAGCCTGCGCATCGAAGAATCCTGATGTTTTTGTTCTTTCCTTAGTTGGAAAGGTTTTTCACGCTGCCGTCGTACAGTTGAAGTTTTCGGCAGGCACGAAGCTTTGTTTTCTGCGCTCGACGGCGAGCATGTAGCCGACCATCTTCCTGGCTACGGCAAGCGTGGCGCGGTTGGGATTTCCTTTTTGCAGTTCTCTGTCGCGAACCATGGCCAGCTCATGGCACTCTCTTGGAGCAAGCTTCGCGGCTTCGATCAGCACTCGCTGGATATGCTTGTTGCGCTGTTTGGAAAGTGGCATGCGCATTACCTTGTCGGCTGAACTCCTCTCGTCTCCGCATAGACCACAGTAGCTGATGGCCTGCTTGATCGACCGAAACCGGGTGAAGTCGCCGATCTCCAATGCCCAGGTCAGCGCGGTGATCGAACCCACTCCTGGAACAGTCCTTAACCGCTCCAGTCTCTCTCGAAGGAGTGGATCACGCTCCAGCGAGCTGACCAGGGCGTAGTCCAACCTCTGCGCGCGCACGATGTGTTCGCGGCTGAGCCTCAACAGTGGCCGGATACTCTCGTTGACCTCTTCGTTGGTCGACATCAGATCCGCGAAGTAGCCCACCTTGTGTAGCCGCTGCTTGTTGTAGCTGACCCCGGTTTCCAGCAGAAGACCCGACACGCGGTTCTTCATCTGCACCATCTGCTTGATCAAAAGGTTCCGGTAGCGCAGTGTACGGCGCCGGTCCCGGATCTCGGTTGAGGCCATGTGGCACTCCGGCAGGAAATCACAGCGCAGACAGTCGGCGATCTTGGCCGCGTCAATCCTGTCGTTCTTCTTCTTCGCCGCCGCGATCGCTCGCAACATAAGCGGATGCGCCACCTTCACCTTCTCGGCATGCGGAAGCAGATGATCGTAAATCCAGCCGGTGAAGATCGTTGCCTCCATGGCAATCATCCGAGGCTGGGGAACAGTCTTGATCCACGCATCTAACTCGCACCGGGTTGATCCGATCTTGCCTTCCTGGTGCACATGACCAGCTGCATCCTTCACGCAATAGCTGATCGTCCGCTTGTGTACGTCAAGTCCGATGTAATACATATGGTCTCGAGGAGCCTCCGTGGTTGTTCTCTGAATCAGCGTCGCCGCTGAGTTCAGCTTATGCAACACCCCGTGCTCCTCATTGACTTAACATTCAAACAAACCGACCGCAAACAAGCGTAAACTCTATCCGAGATCCCATTATGGATTTTCGTCCGCTAGGAGCAATCAAGAGAGCTGTAGATATGAATGGCCGATTGACACAGTTTCTCGCATTGGTTTCATGCGTGTGCCCATTCGCTCTTTCCTGCATACTTGTGACCGCACCCGTAGGGGCAGCTGAATCACAGTCGCAGTCGTACACAGTACAACCAGCTCCAATGCTGCCCTTATTCGACTGGAATGCCTGTCCATTTGAGGGTTGCAGCTATAGAAAATGGACAGCCGCGGCAGCAGTGGATATTTTTGATACCTGGAAGCCAAGCCGCGAGCGGATAGCAACGCTCCCCGTGAAAGCTGTTGTTACCGGCGTTTCGGGGGTAGTCATCACCTACAAGCCGGGCTTGATCCGGCTTGATAGGGATATGCCGCAGGATGATTTACGACGCGGAGACACGATCCGCACTTACACATACCTCGGCGAGGGCTTCTCTACTGTTTGGTTTAAGGGGCGTTTCTATCGCGAATTTGACATTAGCTTCGCGAAATGGCCAGACGGAAGCGGCTGCGGCGGGACTCACTGCGCGGGTACCTATGTCGATCTCGGAAAAAAGGCCTGGTGGGCAAAAGTGAAATTGCAGTCTGGAGTTATAGGCTGGGTCAATATGGATAAGGCAGAATTCGAGGGAGTTGACCTACTCGCTTTCATTTCACCACCTTCACTATTCTTTTGTCATATGTCGCCTGCGCCGCTGAAGAAGTAGAGTCGCGAGTCAAGCGCCAACCCAGCGACGTGGGCGAGTAAACCGCCCAACAGGAAGTACCACTTAACGAACGACCGGCACACTTCGGCCTGGATTTCGCTCGCTAGATACCTTCCAGAGAAATGAGGGTTCTCCAGCAAAACCAACCCTGAAATTGTTTTAGCCGCCCGTTTTGCACCTAAAGCTTCGGATTCCATCTATTGGCAAAGATTGCTAACCATGTTACTCTGAACTCCTATTCGGTTCTCCCAGGGCGAAGGAGGAACACCGCCATGCCGACTCGAAATGTAAATCTCACTAAGGAACTCGACAGTTTCGTACTGGCGCGCGTCGAAAGTGGTCGCTTTGAGAATGCCAGCGAGGTCGTGCGCGCGGCCCTCAGAACCTTGGAGCGCGAAGAGCGCCTCTACGAGGCAAAACTCGAAGCCTTGCGCGCGGCCATCGATGAGGGCGATGCCAGCGGAGTTTCCAAGGGCGACGTGTTTGCTCAAGTCCGCAAGGCGCTCAAACTAGCTCCGAACCCACGCTAGCCATGGCAACGTTGCGCTTTTCCCGCATTGCCAAAGCAGACTTGCTGCGAATCGGCGCATACTCCCTTCAAACCTGGGGCGAAGCGCAGACCGAGCGCTACCTTGACACCCTGGAGCGATGCGCGACTGCCCTAGCCCGCCGTCCCTCGCTGGGAAGACCCTGCGACTCAATTCGCCCTGGCCTCTACCGCTTTGAAAAAGAGCAGCATGTGTTTTTCTACCGGCGCAACGTCGATGGCATTCTCATCGCGCGCATCCTGCATCGAAGCATGCTCCCCGAACCACAAACTTTCGAGGATTTGTCTCCGAATCCATAAGCCTTGGGACGGAAAATAACCACCAATCCTATCCATTCACCCCCCAAAAACAAAGTCCCCCGCCTTCTTGCGAAGGCGGGGGACTTTTAGCTAAAAGCTAGAAGCTAACAGCGAATAGCTGCCCCTCAGTTCTTCACCCAAACCTTAGGCTCAACCGACAACCCCGGCCGCAGCAAATGATCCGCGTCCTCTTTCCCGAGATCAGTAAAATCGATCCGCACCGGAACCCGCTGCACCACCTTCACGTAATTTCCCGTCGCATTCTCCGGCGGAAACAGCGAAAGCACCGAACCCGTCGCTCCGCCAATCTGCGTCACCTTCCCGTGATAGGTCTTGCCCGTTGCATCCACGGCAATGTCCACGTTCTGCCCCGCGCTCATGTGCCGCAGTTGCGTCTCCTTGAAGTTCGCCGTCACCCACAGGTCTTCCAGAGAAACCAGCGTCAGCAGATTCTGTCCCTGCGCCACGTTCTGGTTAATCTCCACGCTCTTGCGCGTAATGATCCCAGCCACCGGAGCCACAATCTTCGTATAGCTCAGATTCAGCTTGGCCTGGTCCAGTTGCGCCTGAGCCTGCGCCACCTGGGCCAGCGCCTGCTTGGCGCGTGCGCTCTGCGCGGCCACCTGCTGCGGCCCGGTCTCGGCATACTTCAGTTGCGCCCGCGCCTGCGCCTCACGCTCGTGCGCAACCCGTATGCCATCGGCCGCCGCCTGCTCGGTCGCATGCGCATCGGCCACCCCAGCCTTGGCCGCTTCCGCCGCCGCCACTGCCGCGTCCCACTGCTGCTTGCTGATCACATCCTTCGCAACCAACGGCCTGTAGCGCTCCAGATCAGCCTGTGCTTTGGTGTTATTGGCCTCGGCCTGCGCTACGCGCGCCTTCGCCGCCTCCAGTTGCTTTTCCGCCTGCGACACTCCGGCCTGCGTCCCGCTCACGTCCGCGCCTGCCGAACGCAGGTTGCTCCCCGTGCTCGCCGTCGAAATCGGCACGGCTACATTCGCCGCGGCTGCATTCGCCTCCGCGCTGGCCAGCGCCGCCTCGGCATTCTCAACCGCAACCTGGTAGTCCCTCGGGTCAAGCTCCGCAATTGTATCCCCGGCCTTCACCTTCTGGTTTTCTTCCACGTCCACCTTGATCACCTGGCCGCCAATCCGCGAGCTCACCTGGATCAAGTGCCCGTTCACCTGCGCGTCGTCCGTGTCTTCGCTATAGGTCGAGCGCCACCAGATGCCCACGGCAACCAGCACAAGCACCACCACCACGGCTATCAGAATGCCCCTGCGCCGCGGACGCGGCTGCACTATCTCCGTCTCTGCAATCGCTTCGCTCGGGGCCGGTGTTGGATTCGAATCCGCCACGTTTACTTCCCTCCAAAATAATTCTTGTAGTGCGCGCCGGCGCCCAGCGCCCGCGCAAGGCTCAGCTTCGCCATGTTATGCCGGTAAAGGCTCGTCACATACTGGTCGTTCGCCTGCGCTACCGACTGCTGCGCCTGGCTCACTCCCAGGTTGTCGCTTACGCCGCTCGCGTAACGCTCCTGCGCCTCTTTCAACTCCTCGCCGGCCAGCGCCACGCTCGATTGCGCCACTTCCACCTGCTTCTCCGACGACTCAATATCCAGCAGCGCATCCCGAACATCCGCATCCACCTGCGCGCTCTTGTCGCTCGCCTGCGCACGCGCCGTGTCCAGTTGCGCCTGCGCCGTCTCCGCCTCGCCCCGGAATGCAAACTCCTTGAACAGCGGAACGCTGATCGTTCCCGTCGCGTCCCCGGTTCCATGCGAGTGGGACACATTCACGCCGATATCCCCATAGTCGCCATTGAACGTAAACGTCGGATACCGCTCCGCCGTTGCTGCTTTTCTCTGCTGCTCGGCCGCCTGCGTCTGCTCAATCAGCGCCGCCAGGTCTTTCCGATTACCATGTGCCTCGCGAATCGCCGCATCCACGTCGATCTTGTCGAACGCCACATACGGAACCTTGTCGCTCAACGTAAACTTCTGCTCCAGCGGCAGCCCGATCGTCCGCGCCAGCGCCAGCTTGTCCTTTTCCAGCGAGTTCTGCGCCACAATCAATCTCTGCTGCAGCGTCTGGTAGTCCACCTTCGCCCGCAGCTCGTCAAGCAGCGGCGCCGTCCCCGCATCGTGATTGGCAACCGCCTGGTCCAGCGAAACCTTTGCCGTCGCAACCTGCTGCTCCACGCTGCTCACTTCCGTCTCATCGGCCACCGCCAGCAGGTACGCATTCCCCACCGTCAGCACCACCATTTCCCGCGCGTCCTCGGCCGACAACTGCGCCGAAGCAAAATTGTGCTTCGCCGCCATGTAATTCCGAAGCGACGCCACATCTACCAGCGACCAGCTCAGCGACGCCCGCAAATCCGTATACCCAAACGGCCCGATAATCTTCGGAAATCCCGCTATCCGCAACCCCTGCGCCGGAAGGTCTAGCTGCGTCAGCGTCTCCTGCGCTTTAAAGTTCACTTCCGGCAGCAGCGCCTGCAACTCGCTCAGCCGCTCCCCGCGCGCCGCCTGCGTCTGCGTCCCGCTCAAAATCACGCCCAGGTTCGTCTTCAGGCCCCGCTCAATCGCATCGTCCAGCGACAGCCCAATCGTGTCCTCTGTCGCCTCGCCCGTGGCCACGCTGCCCTCAAAACTGGCTGCTGTTGGCGCTGTCTGCGAGGGAACCTGCGGCGTCTGCGCCCGCACTCCAGCCGCTGCCAGAATCGCAAGGCTCAACAGCCCCGTGCAACCGCAGGGCCCTTTCGCTTTTTTCAGCAAAGATTTAGATGAAATCAAGGGTCGTCAACTCACCGCAAAATGCGTATGCAGAAAAAATGAACCTGCCCAGAATTTGCAGAAATAGATTCCGCCCATAATAGATGCGCGCAACCGGCAGCAGGGTTCTATTTTGGATTGTACCGAACCAGACGCAACCCCGCCCCCAACGTGAAATCCCGCCAGGGTGGAACTATCGTTCCTGAAACCCGGAACTCGAGGAAGTCCAATGAAGGGCTTTTCTGATCCCTGATCCCTGATCCCTGCCCTCCGGTCCTAGCTCTTCCCCGCCTCAAGCACCTGCGACCCCAGCGAACAAAGCCCCTGCCGGAACACCGCGCGCACCAATTCCACGTTCCAGCCCGCCGCCTTCATTCCGCCATGCTCCACCAGCAACCCGGCCGTCTCGGCCGCCGTAAACCCCGCCACCGCCCGCAGCACAAACACCGTCCGCACATTGGCCGCCAACTCTTCCAGCCACGTCCGCACGCGGTCCCGGCCAGGCCCCTCAATCGCAAGTTCCAGTTCGTCCAGCGAAACGCCGGCTGCCTTCAGGTCGTCGTCGTCGATGCAGCCTCCGCAAGGCTCCAGCCCTTCCGGCGCAGCCAGGCAGCCCGGCGCCCGCTTTTCCAGCATTCCCAGCGCCGCCCTTGCCAGTGCTCTCCGGCTGTTCTTGCGCGTCTGGATTACATCGGAACACGCGCCAACCTCCGCCGTGGCCACCGCCGTCTCCACCAGCCGCACGCCGTCCTCGCCCTCGCCCACCAGCATCGACGCCAGGCTGTAAAGTCTCGCCGCAATCACGTCCAGCGTCGTGTCCAGCCCCTCCAGCGCCCGTTCGACCACCGCATCGTTCTTGGCCTGACCGTCCATCAGTCCGTGCACCCGTTTTGAGAAATCCTGAGCCCCAGCCGGCAGTGGCTGCGGAGGAATCAAGCTCCCGCTCAAAGAATTCGATGTTCCAGGCATAAAAAGTCCCCTCTCAGTGGGATTGGATCGAAGTCAACTCTTCCCTTATCCTCAACCCGCAGCACCCAAGCGTCAACTCGAACCCGGCCCTTCACCCGGACTTGGGGTTGCGTACAGGCAACCTGCGCGCAAGCATGAACACGAAAGTTGAAAAAGGCGGCTTGGCAATCCACTTGACTCTTTCCTCACCTCGTCGCAGACGACGAACGGAAGGGAAGATACAGCAGCAGGAATAGGCCCAATGCGACGCCTTCGGTTGCCAAGATGTACCACGGCCATGGTCCCAGAAAATTCAGAAGAGACGCACTTTCAGGTTTGGCGCGCAGATACATGTAGTTTGTCCTGAATAGCCAGTCAAATATGCCCACGATCGCGGCAAAGATATTTCCGGCAAGCAGCGCTCTGCCCACCGATCCGGCCCGTGGCCGCGCCTGCTTCGACCAAACCAGGTACAAAGCGCCGGTCACAACCAGCCCATGCGCGATAAAGAACTGAACGGTCGATAGAGACGGAAACGCCTCCCATAGATCCGGCGTGAGCAGCGCCATCGAAGTTCCAGCAACCGCGTAATAATACGCCACATCGAAAACCACCGGCTTCAGAGTGAACAACGCAATAATCATGATGCACAGCGTCGCATCGCAAAGCTCCAGCGGAAGATTTTCTGGAAACGTAAGCTGGCCATGGAACGCCAGATATCCGTACCACCAGATCACGTCCAAAAGAAGCACGACCGCAAATCCGACCCGCAGACCCTTGAACTCGGGCGAAAGCCTCCGCTGCACTGCGGCAAGAATTGCCGCAAGCAACGGAACCGCACCAAGAATGACGACGTGCGCCGGTACGGTAATGTAGGAGTTGCTTTCCATCGCTTCGTTGAACTTCTTCAGCCGTCAACCGATGCGCCCTCAACTGAAATGCCACAGCCGCTCCGGAGTCTTCGACAATATCCAGCTCTTGTCTTCCGCATTCAGAAATTTCATCTCATCCCGCACCACGCTCAGCGTCCGCGCATACGTCGTCCACTTCTCATGCACCGGCCAATCCGACCCCCACATCAGCCGCTCCGGCCCATACGCCGCATACAGACGCTTCACATACTCCTGCGCATCCAGCCATGGATAAGCCTCCCGCGAAATCGACCACGTGTGCGAAATCTTCACATACACCCGCGGAAACCGCGCCAGCGCAATCAGCTTCTCCAGCTCCACAGGCCGGTCAATCGGGCAATCGGCCATGTGGTCAATCACCACATCAAGCTCCGGACACTGCTCAATCAGCGGCATCAAATCCGGCATCCGCGTAATCGGTGCCAAAATCAGCATCGGCACATGCAATTGCTCCGCGCGCTTCCACAACGGCAGCATCAGCGGCCCTTTGATCCAGTCGCCACTCGCCTCCCCGCCCGGACTCAGCCGCACTCCATGCAATCCCTGCGCCGTCAGTTCCGTCAGCCGGTCCGGCGCAGCCGCATCCATCGGATTCACCCGGCAAACACCCATGAAACGCGGCGCATACTTCTTCATCGAGTCCTCAACATACCGGTTGTCCCACAGATACCCGATGTACTGCACCAGCACCGTCCGCTCCACTGCGTTTGCGCGCATCAGCTCCAGCAGCATCGCCGGCGTGCGATCGGTGTCGGGCGGGTTCTTGGTCCCCGCCGCCCACGGAAAACGCGCGTCGCGCACCCATACATGAACGTGCGGGTCGATAATTCTGTAACTCGGCTTGCTCTCGCCCAGAGCCGCTCCCACAGCCGTCACCGCCATCGCCCCTAGCGCAAATTCCCTCCGATTCAATCCCTGTCGCTTCATAAATAAATCGGCTCCAGCTTCTTCACAATGTAGTCGCCGCAACGCGCAAAGTCGGCCTTCGGGCCCAGCCGCGCCGTATCCAGATCAACGCAAATCCAACCCGTGTAGTTCACGCTCTTCAGCACCCGATGGCAACCGGGAAAATCAACCTCGCCATCGCCCAGGTCGTAAATGCTCGCCAAAAACCGCGCCTGCGGCGAGTCCTTCGCCAGCACCTTCCCATCCGGCTGAACCCAGTCGCTCGTCGGCGTCGTCCAACGCGCATCCTTGTAGTCCAGAAACTTGATCCGATGCTTGTACCGTTCAATCGTTCCCACTACATTGCACCCCGCCAGGTCCAGATGCGCCGTATCCGGCGATAGCCCAAACAGCTTCGGATCGGTCATCGCCATAAATCGGTCCACCTCTTCCTGCGTCTGCACCATCTCGCCCATGTGGTTGTGCAGCCCCGCCGTGAACCCCATCTCCCCGGCCAGCTCACCAATCTGGTTGCAGCGCGCGCACAGCTCCGCAAAAGCCGCCAGCGTATTGGCTCCCGGCTTGTTGCGGTTCGGCGTAAACACCACCAGGTGATTGGCTCCGCAATCGCCCAGAAACTTCATCGCATTCCGCGCGCTCTCCAACACCTGCGTCCGCTGCGCCGGGTCTTCCAGCGCCCCGTTCCAACTCATCGTCGCCACGTGCAAGTTGCGCTTGGAAACCTCCCGCTGCAGCTGCGAAGCCGTCAAACCATACCGCTCCAGAATGTGCGGAAATCCCGTCACCCGCAGCCCGATAAATCCCGTCGCCGCCATCACGTCCAGAATGTCCGTAAACTTCGTCGACGGCCGCGAATTCCAAAGCGCCGCGGAAAGCGCCCAACGAATATTTCGATTCGCCGGCCGGCTCTCTTCCGCCCGCGCCCGCGCCGCTGCCAGCCCCGTCCCAAGCCCCGCCCCAAGCATAGAAACGGAAGCAATAAACTCCCTGCGGTTCATCATCCCTCAACCTCCGCCGGTCGCGCCCAGCGCCTCCCCGGCTACCGAACAATATACCCCTCCGCAGCCGCACCCGTACCCCACGTCCGGGCCGCACCGGCCCGGACGTACCTCCACATCGGCCTCCATGCTTCTAAAAGTGATGCGCGATGTTCGCAATGATCGTGTAATCGGAGAAGAACGCATCGCCGTTGGTAATGTTGTACTGAATCTCCGGCAGACTCGGCGGACGATTCCGATAGAGCGCCCAGGGCCCGTTCACATAAATGCTTTCTCGCTTGTATTCGAACATCAGTCCAGGGTCGAGCGAAACAATGCTGCCCGGCCGCCGGAACCCATCGCTCGAGCCCAGCAGATCGCGCACCGGCACCCCCTCCCCGCGAACCCCCACGCTCAGCGCCAACCCCCTCAGCTTGGGAATGCCCTGCGAAACACCCGCTCGGTAAAGGTACTGATCGGCAACCGACATCACGCCCTGCCCGGGCTGGCTGCGAAACGTCGCCACGCCGTTCGTGTCTTCCGGATTGAATAGATAGTTCGCCTCCGCATAGCCCATCGCAATCCGCCAAAGACGCTTGTGCGCCTGTGTGCCCACATTGAATCCCCACCCCCCGTCGCCGGGCTGCAAAGATTGATCGGCCGTCGCAATAATGGTCTGCCCCTGATACAGGGCAGCGCCCGTCGCATCCTTGAGCCCCGTCGGAATCTTCAGCGATGCGCTCACCGCCACATTGCCCTCATTCTCCGTCGGCTCGCGGAACAGCCACCGCTCAGCGCCAATGCTGATATCGCCAAGGCCGCTCACCTCAAAAATCCCGGTGGGAGGATAAATCTGGTTGCGCGTCCCGTTGTACACAGGCACATCCGCAATCAAGCTCCAGCGGGAAGTCAGAACATATTCAACACCTACATCAAATATGTTCTGGTGATTGCGAACCGCATTCGGCCTTGCGATTTCCGTGCTGCCCTGGAAATATTTGTTTGAATTGAACACGCGATAGCCGATCACAACCGTCAGATTATGACGCCACGTAGACGATACTTCTCCGCCAGCGTCGAGGCTGCCTAACCCCTCGCCCAGCCCGTTGCCCAGCCTGCTTTCCAGCCCGTCAATCACGCGCTGATTGCTATGTGCCGCAACGCATCCCTGCGCCACAGCTCTTCCTCCAACAAGCGTCACTCCGGCAAAAGCCAGCAACGCACACACTCTGCCTGCAGTTTTCATTCCGAGCCTCCAAAGGGGAAACATCATTCAATGTGAGCTAAATCACAACAATTTAGCGATCCGCCAAAGCTACCCGAGAAATCAGCGTTTGTCCTCGCCTAATGGGTGGAGATTTGGCTCCATCCCCCGTACTACCGGATTGTCACGACCATGCGGCCTTCCTGGCTCGTTTTTTCGTCTTTTAACATCCCTTCCATATCCCTCCTGTATGGGTTCCCTATCCGGTCTTTCCCATCGATTCCGGCGCCCATAGCAATTCCAGGGTTGGTATCGCTCGACGGAAGACGACAAGGTTGATGCAACCATCACGGAGCGGCAACCTCCAATGAATTTCGCAACGCCACGCCACTAACCGGAATTGCCCTAAAGATGCCAACCCCGCCCAAACGCGGTAGACTTTTCAACACGGCGCTCGAAAGATTCCCATGGCTCGAACCACACAAAAACAAAAGCTCTTCAACGGACGCGACCACTCCTGGATGCAGTTCAATCGCCGCGTCCTCGAAGAAGCCGAAGATTCCACCAACCCACTCATCGAGCGCGTCAAGTTCCTCGCCATCACCGGCTCCAACCTCGACGAATACGTCGAAGTCCGCCAGGCCGGACTCATGCAGCGCATCGAAGACGGCTACCGCGAGCCCGGCTATGACGGCCTTCGCCCCACAGAATCCCTCGCCGTTCTCACCGCGGAAATCCACTCCTTCGTCAAAGCCCAGTACCAATGCTGGAACCACCAACTGCTCCCCGAACTTGGCCAACAGAAAATCAACCTCCTCGATTGGGAAGAGCTCACCGACGAGGCCCGCGCCTTCGCCAAAAACTACTTCCAGCGCGAGGTCGATCCGCTCCTCACTCCCATTTCCATCGACCCGGCCCACCCCTTTCCCCGCGTCCTCAACAAGGCTCTCTGCATCGCCCTGCTGCTCCGCGCCAAGCGCCGCAGCTCCGGCCCTCAGGTCCTCGGCGTCGTCACCGTGCCTCGCGCTCTGCCCCGCTTCATCCGCCTACCCTCCGAGGAAGGCACATACAACTGCCTGCTCCTCCAGGACCTCATCACGCAGCACCTGGCCGGCATGTACCGCGGTTACGAGGTTCTGGCCCACGCCAGCTTCCGCGTCACCCGCAACTCAAACCTCTACTTCGAAGAAGAAGAAGCGCGCTCCCTGCTTGAAGCCATCCGCGTCGAGCTCCACAACCGCCGCAAGGGAGACGCCGTTCGGCTGGAAATCGAAACCGGAGGAGACCCTGAAATCGTCGAACGCCTCCGCGTCAATTTCCAGCTCGACGAAGACCAGGTCTTCCTCTGCGACGGCCCCGTCAATCTCTCCCGCCTCATGTTCTTCTACCAGGACGTCAACCGGCCCGACCTCAAGTTCCAACCCTTCACCCCCAGGCCCCTCACACTCAGCCGCAAGTCCGCCAACATCTTCGACGAGCTCCGCCTCCACGACATCCTGCTCCACCACCCCTACGACGCCTACGATCCTGTCGTCGACTTCATCGAGCACGGCGCACAGGACCCCGCCGTCGTCACCATGAAGCAAACCCTCTACCGCACCAGCAACGACTCGCCCGTCTTCGCCGCACTCACTGAGGCTGCGTCCACCAAGGAAGCCACCCTCGTCGTCGAGCTCATGGCCCGCTTCGACGAGGCCTCCAACATCCGCTGGGCGCGCAGCATGGAAGACGCCGGTGTCCAGGTCTTTCACGGCATCGTCGGACTCAAAACCCACTGCAAGCTCGCCCTGCTCGTCCGCCGCGACGACGACGGTGTCACCCGCCGCTATTGCCACCTCGGCACCGGCAACTACAACCCCGTCACCGCACGCTTCTACACAGACCTCAGCCTGCTCACCTGCGACCCGCAGATCACCGAGCGCATCCACATGGTCTTCAACTACCTCACCGCCCACTCCCAGATCGACGACTACAGCCCGTTGCTCGTCGCCCCGCTCACCATGGCCGAGAGCTTCCTCCGCCTCATCCGCCGCGAGCAGGAGCACGCCCAGGCCGGCCGCCCCGCGCGCATCGTCGCCAAAATGAACGCCCTGCTCGAGCCCTCCGTCATTGAGGCGCTCTATCAGGCCTCGCAGGCCGGCGTCCAAATCGACCTCATCGTCCGCGGCCTCTCCATCCTCCGCCCCGGCGTCAAGGGCCTGTCTGAAAACATCCGCGTCCGCTCCATCGTCGGCCGTTTCCTCGAGCACTCCCGCATCTTCCACTTCGCCAACGGCGGCAGCGACGAAATCTATCTCGGCTCCGCAGACTGGATGCCCCGCAATCTCTTCGAGCGATGCGAAGTCGCCTTCCCAGTCCGCGACCTCGCCGCCCGCGCACGCATCCTCGACGAAATCCTTCCCGCCTGCCTCGCAGACACCGTCAAGGCCCGCCTCCAGCAGCCCGACGGAGTCTACATCCGCGCCACCAAGCTCCTCAAAGACGCCCCGCCCTTCTCCTGCCAGAACTTCCTCATGAATCTCGCCGAAGGCAAAGCCGACCTCGCAGCCATCCCCACCCCCCAGCCAGCCAAGCTTGAGCCCGCGCGCCCCGCGCCAAAAGCCCCCGCGCGCGCCGCGGCTAAAAATCGCAAACTCAAAAAAGCCACCGCCGCCGACTGAACCCATTCACGACATCCTTCGAATCGTCGGCGCAATAAAAAGTTGGCGCCCTGCAAGCGGGCGTCCAATCCGCGCCGCCACCTCCAACGCGTTCCGATTCCTGTTTCTTTTTGCGCTCCACTTGGTGTATGGTTGCCGCGGGCCAAAGTTCCCCCTTTCCCACTCACTGTGTCTGGTCCCCCAACCACTCAACCACAACGCAAGCTCATGGAGGTTTGAGACATGTCATTTCCCAAAATTCTGCTCGGCGCAGCTCTCGCTGCGCTGTCTACACTGCCACTCATGGCGCAACAACCAGCCCCAACCGGCTACCACAACATTCAGTGCATAAAGATAAACCCCGGCCAGGGGGCCGCATCTCACGAATGGATCACCGGCACCGACCACAAGGTAATGCAGGCGCTGGTGGATTCCGGCGTGTATGCACAAGGGATCACACTGCAAACCGTCATGCCGGCGGGAACGGATGCGGAGTGCGACTATGTGTTTGTCTCCTTCTACAAGGGCCTGCCGCATTCACCGATAACCAGGGAAGAGCTGAACGCGATTCTGCGCAAAGCGGACATCCCGATTACAGCAGAGGCGATCCGCGAGAAGCATGCGCAATTGGCCAAGCTGGTGTACAACAACATCACCCAGTACCACGCGCTGGTCGGCGGCGCAAAGAAAGGCGATTACCTGGTCTTCAACTCGATTCGTCCTGAGAATGGAAATGTGAACGCCTGCGTCGACGCCGAGAAAAAGATGTGGCAGCCTGTCGCCGAAGAACTGGTCAAGGCCGGAAAAACTTCCGGCTGGGCAGTCAATACGCAGGTCTTCCCCTGGGGCACAAAGGACGGCCCCGCAGTGAGCACCGTAGACATCTATCCGAGTTATGATGCCTTCATAAGCCAGGGCCCCAGCGTTGTCGAGGCTTGGAAGAAAGCGCATCCGGACTCGGACATCGGCACCGGCATCGCGCCGATGAGCAAGATGTGCCCGATTGAACACAATGTTCTGTACGAGGTTGTGGGCTCAACAACTCCGGCCAAGTAATCCTTCGCCAAACAAGATGTAACTATTCGTAGGAATCAAAACAGCCCGGGCCGTAATCCCTGCCGCCTTTGCGGATCGCGAATTGCAGGTCCGGGCGTTACTTTTGCTCCCAACCGCAGTGCGTCGTCCTTGACGTGGACTGCTCCCTTCTCATACCCGCGTTTCACACACCGCCGTAAAAAGTCCCGCTCCGCCAGTTCCCCAATCCAACGGCAGGGTGATCGCATGAAGAGAAGGCGAAAGTAGAAAGAGCATGAGGGCGCCTTGCGATTATCCCAGTCCGAGTAGATGGGCGCGGTAGTTGTCGCTTG
>Ga0307377_10001750_pt1 | contig 26659 bp, 34 predicted proteins | sample TR3MG_FD_202535 | JGI IMG/M metagenome (GOLD analysis project Ga0307377, IMG submission 202535) | Soil microbial communities from Risofladan, Vaasa, Finland - TR-3 | ecosystem: Environmental > Terrestrial > Soil > Coastal area > Acid sulfate soil | place: Finland: Risofladan, Vaasa | collected... | reverse complement strand
AAGTATGGAACTACTTTACTCTGACCGAACTCCACTTCCAATTATTTAAATATTTTCAAGTCTTGAAGAACTATTTTACAAGAATCATTTTCAATAACAACTCTCATTTCCTTAAACTTTCCAGTTGCAAATTCATTAGTTGTAAATTTAACAATATACATATCATTAACTTTAACAATTGATTTAACCTTAAGTTTATAGTTATAATCATAACTTGTATATGATTCAAGAACTTTTTTGGCACCAAATTTTTGAATAGACTCTTTAGAAGTAAACTTTAAAGCCATATCATAATGTTGATTACCCAACATTGAGATAAAAAAATCTCCAAAATTAGAACCAAAAACATTAGCTGGGTTGTCATATGGCTTACCAACTGTTTGACAATTAGCTCCGTATGATAAAATGATGGCGAATAATGCGATTAATTTAGTTTTCATATTGTCTCCTTTTATTATTTAAACGCGTAAAATTGAAAAATGTTACAGTTTTAATAAAAATTTAACAAAAAAACAAAAACTAGGCTATTGGCCGCTCTTATCAATAAAAGATAAGCTTTCTTTAACAATATCATGTATTCTTGGGTTTACTTTTTCTTTCCAAGAATCAACTCCTTCAGAAATTTCCTTTCTTATTTGAGTTGCACTAATATTGTAAATAGATGGAGGTGGTTCAAATTCATTTACCTCATAACCAACACCTCTACCCCAATTCACAGATTCAATATCCGGTATAATCATAACTTCAACATCATCATTCTCATATGCTTTTTTAATTATTTCAGCTGACGTTTCTGCTGACAAAGGATTTGCATCATCTGGCGCAACATCTCTTACCATTATTAAAATTGGAATACCTTTATCTAATTTATTTTTAATTAACCATTCATGACCTAAATGGAATGGTTGCCACCTACCGATGAATACTGCTCTTTTTTTGTTTGACATTTTTATTTTATTTAAATGATTCTAAAATTATTAATTTAACTTTTATAACCAATAATGAAATGCGCGATAAATATGAAACAAAGGAATCCCATGCTAAATACAAATCTATTAAGTCAAAATGCGATTGTGCATCTGGACACATTCCTATTATATGATAAAGTGTTTCCATATTATAATTTTGTGCTCCCACCTGGGCTCGAACCAGGGACCCTCAGATTATGAGTCTGATGCTCTGACCAACTGAGCTATAGGAGCAATTTTTTGTAGTCCCGGTTGGAGTCGAACCAACGACCGCAGGTTTAGAAAACCTGTGCTCTATCCAGCTGAGCTACGGAACCATGTTGTGCAAATATAATTATTATTTTTTAATCATCAAAACCATTTTCATAATCATATTCAAATTGTTGTTTTTCACCTTTAGGAGCAAACTTTTCAAACATAACAATTCTTTTATTAAGATTGTTATGTCCTTCAAACTCCATTGAAATTTTTATTAAATTTCCCAAATCCATATTGCCATATCTTCCTTTAAAAATTTCATTAAGTTTATATTTTGACAAATCTAAATTAAGCGCCAACTCTTTAAGAGAAAGTTTTTTATTAACTACGTGCTCTTTTAAACAGGTTCCAATAAAATACACTAGTGAGTTTTTGCCTTCTGCTGAAGTTTTTATTAGTTTAAATTCACCATTTTTGCCAATAGTTATTTTTTTTGAAATTAAAAACATAAACGAAATAGTATCTGACGCGAACCAACATCCACCTTTTCTATATAAAAGAGGGTGACTCATTTTTAGTTTCGACTTTTCAACATTATTATCAAATAAATAAAGAGGATGAACGACAGAACTTATAGAATATTGTTTTGTCGTTTTATTTTCATTACAAATAAAACTAGTAACATAATCTTGAGGATTTAATCCTTTTGATTTTAATGATTTTTTGGTATAACTTATATATGAATTACTTATGTTTACCATGATGTTCTTTAGCTTTTTTTCTTCTAATTTCTTTTCTCGTTTTTTCACTAGTTGAACCAATATGTTCTCTTAAAAACAATTCTTTTTTAAATGCTTTTTCTAATTCAATATTATCATCATCATAGTCAGAGTGATAAAATTTTCTCATTTTCCTAAATTCAGTAAGAAGTTGTCTTGTAGGCATTTTTTGTAATTTTTCCGGAACTTCTATTTTTTCAAATTCAACTATTTCTTGAAGCGTTCTATCTGGAATAACTTGATTAAATGTTTTTTCAAATTTCACTTTATTTTTACCACAAACAACACCTATTTTAGGAGAATTCTCATTTTCAACATTAAAATATTCAATAACTCCACTTCTCCAAGTATTATCTGGTTTACTGACTCTAACTGGCATGCCCACAAAAAGAAGATTGTCTCCCCAGCCATATCGAGAAAGACCGCCATTTTCGCTAAGATAAAACTTATTTTCTTTATAGTTTTTTTTAAGAATTTCTAATTCTCGTTCTTTACGTAGTCTTTCTATTTTTTCTTCTTTTGATTCCATATTATTGAATTAATATTTAAACGAAAAAAATAACATAAAGTTACTTATGAAATTATTTCTAACTGATGGCATTCTATTAAGCTTGGAATTTCCATTTTTCTAGAATAGCGCTTTATAACCTCATCTTTAACTATTTTAGATTCTTCTCTTTTTCTATTTTGAATCAAAGCTTGTTCGACAGAACAATCAACATATATAATTTTTACCTTTGCGCGATAATCAAGAGCAATATCTGCAATGGTTGACCTTTGAAGTTCGGTCATATTAGTTCCATTCCAAAGAACATCTTGTTTCTTTCTGAGATTAACTTTTAATTCTTCTTTTGCTTCTTGAAAAACAAATCCTTGAGCTTTTTCATCACTCCATTTTATTTTATGCTTCTTTCTAATGGCGTCTAGCTCAATAATTGGACCATCATAATTTTTTTCTATCCAAGTGTTTTTTCCACTACCAGGAAGACCGCACATAATTGTAACCCATCCACCTTCTGGTTCCCAAATTTCTTTACCTGGATATCCACCATTTTTAAAGTAATGAATTCTAGCCCAATCGTTTGAAAATTTATAAGACTGCTCGAAACAATTTAAATTTTGTGCTCTTTCTTTGAATAATTCTATTTTAAAAACACACTCATCAAAATCACTACAAATTCTTCCTCTAAAATCACATTCTGCAAACGTAGACAACTCATTAATGTTACAACCCATAGAAGCTTTTATTATAGACATATCTGGGTCTTCTTTTTCTTCATTCCAAATAGGCAATCCATGATAGCGAATTAATTTTGCAATTTGCTCTCTTTGACTATGATTGAATTTATTCCACATTAAATCTCTAAACATAGGTTCTCCGATTTTTGAATGTTTTGGACTAATCCAATCTTTTATTTCTTCATCAAAAACTGTTGTTTTTGGCTTTGCGATATCATGAAAAATTCCAGTATAAACAAGTCTTTCTTGAGCGTCTGATTTAAAGTTATTTTTTATTTTTTCAACCTCATCAACAACCATGCAAGTATGAGTGTACACGTCACCTTCAGCGTGATGAATAGGGCTTTGTTTAGTTACTTTCATTTGTTCGAAAATATCCAACACATCCTTATTAAAGTTATTGTATGACTCTATTTTTTTCATTTTACTTTTTCAAACAACACTATTCTTGTTTCTTTCAACATGCTTATAAATTCATAATGAGTATCATATTGACTTCTTTTCCAAATTGTTTTTCTGTTTTTAAATTCATCATTTATTTTTTGGTTAGAAATTGAAATGTCGTCGCCTAAATAATTATAATTAATACCTTCATCTCCTAACATAGTTAAAAATGAATATGTTTTCATGCAAGCATGAAAACTTTCATTTGCATTAAAACTATCTTGCTCATTATATATTTCAGTAGATTCTAAATCTTCTTTAAACCAAAATTCAGTCCATTTCCCTTCAGTTATTCTTACTTTATGTATTGTCTTTATTAAATTTTCAGACATTTTTGTCAACTCTTCTCAAAATGACATAAAGTGCAAAAAACACAATCGCAAAATCAGCGCGATTCATTGATTTTTCATATTGACCAGAAATAAGCCAAATAACAGCAGAGCCAACATGAAAACCAGATGAAAATGCTAAAATTGACTTTGTAAAACTTATTAATCCATTCATATTATTTATTTTTGTAATTATTTTCATATCCATACCAACCGTATTTTTCTCCATTAATTAATTTGGCTGCTTTCCAATTTTTTGTCCAATGCTCATCAGTTTTAACATGTTTACCGCGAACAAGTTTAAATAAATTATTAAACTCATTATCAGCTACCGGCAATACTCCATCATTCGTTTTAAATGAATTTGAGTTTCTAATTACAAACCCTTCTGAACAAGGTTTTCCTGTCACTGGGTCCTTTCCTCCGAGTAACCCTTCTGTATCTACACTTTCTTCCCAAGTCATTCCTAGATTAGCCCTAAACCAATCTCTTAATATAAAATTCTCATCATGTCCCTCTTTTAATGCAAAAGAAAAATCTTTTAATGGAACTTTAATTTCTATTTCCGGAACTGTAGGAAAGTCAAAAAGATTAGCATAAAATTTAACTTCTTCCCAACTAAGCCAAACGCCTTTTTCTCTAATTCCAAACATATAATAAAAAGATTCAAGATTAGAATATTGAATAGAGTGCACTCCATACATGCCTTCACCAAATATTTCTAAATCACCTAAGTCATTTTTTATAAGCTCCCAACGCTCTCTTAGTGGCTTTGTCCAAGGACTTACCGTTGGCGCCGTATGACTTCTGGCAAATAAACCATATTTTGTAAATGCGTTATTTTCTCCATCTAATTTTTCTGTAAGAACTAGAGAGGACATATCAACAAAAGCTTTTATGTACCCATCAGGCATAAACCGGTCATCACTTGTAGTCCCAAGAGAGATTTGAGCATGTAAGCTTCTACAATATTTTTGACTTTCATTCATTGTTTACAACTATCAAATATAGTGAAAAAAATGACATAAATAAAATGTCTTTAAATAAAAAAAGCAGCTCACAAGAACTGCTTTTTAATATTATTTAATTATAATTATCTAACAACCATACCTTGTTCTTGGCTCCATGTTGAAAGTGTTTCTTTTTTTCCGTTTTTGTATTTTATATATAAAAACATCTGACCTTTTTCATTATATAATTTCCAATCACCGTCTTTTTTGTCATTTTTAAAATTCGCTTCTCCAACAATGTTTCCATTTTCAGAATAACGAATCCAACATCCAGTTTTGTTTTTATTTAAATCAAAAAATTCATTTTCTTCAACTGCTCCGGTTTCATAATACTTAATTACTTCGAAGAATTTTTCGTGTTTAATTACTTTTGATTTAATTACTCCGTTTGTGTAATATTCAACGTTTGAGTCGCCATTACTAGCGTTTATTGATAATGATACTATGAAAATAATCAATGTTAAAAATAGCTTTTTCATGTTTTTAAGTTTTAATGTTACTAAATTGTTATCCTTGTATTAGTTAAATATAAACAAATATATTAAAAAATCAATAAACAAAAAAATTTAACATTGAAAATCTCGTAAATTTAGCCTTAATTCAAGCATTTCTTTAGTTTCTTTAACATTAACTTTACCTTGAGATGATTTCATGACTTCTCCAAATAATTTATTGATAAGTCCGATTTTGCCTTTTTTATAATTTTCCACTATTTGTGGATTATTTCTAATTACATCGTCAATTATTTTTTCTACTTCACCCAAATCTTTTACAGAGAAATCGATTGTTTCTATAATATCTTTATAGTGCATAAATTCATTTAATAATTTAGGAAGAACTTCAGTATTCATAATTTTTTTATCTTTTTTGCCCCAAGTAATATCCGCGATAAAATCTTCTAAATTATTAAACCATATAGGATATTCATCAATTGGTAAAGATATCATTTCTCCTTTTTTCCAAGGTCTTAAATCCGGTACTTTGTGTTCATTACAAAATGCAGACATTTCATTCGTAACGAAATTTACACAACTATTAAAATAAGGCGCCATTAAATGATTAGAGCCGGCTAACTCTTTTTTAAGTTCTTCCAGCTCTTCAATATAATCGTGATAATATAACGTAATGACATTCCATAAAATAATGTCAGTTGTATGCGGTCCATCTTTTAATTTTGGAGACAATTCATCATAATATAATACTCGGATATTAAATCCATGATATTTTCCGTGTTCTTTCATATATAAATGCTGTTGAAAAAATAGGACTCGAACCTATATCTCTACATCCAGAATGTAGAATCCTTCCATTAGACGATTTTTCAATATGTTCTCCCGCAAGGACTCGAACCTCGATTTTATGGACCAAAACCACACGTCCTACATTAGACGAAAGGAGAATATGTTGTTGACGGAGTAGGGTTCGAACCTACAAACAGTTACCTGCAACAGATTCAAAATCTGCATGCTTGCCAATTTGCATATCCGTCAATATGTTGTCCCGACACGGGTCGAACGTGTATCTTGGAGTCCAAAGCTCCAAATGCTTCCATTACACCACAGGACAATATAAAATAAAAAAGCCCGGAACATTTAAGTTCCAGGCTTTGTACATCATTAATTAATTTTTTACGACATAGCAATTCCGGAACCCTTGTTCAGAGTTTGTTGTTGTTGCTGTTGTTGTACAAAATTTGTTTTCATTTTTTCTTTTTTTTTATTCGTACCGTGAAGGAGACTCGAACTCCTACGCCTTTCGGCACTGGCTCCTTAAACCAGCATGTCTACCAATTCCATCATCTCGGCATTATATAAAAATAACATTTTTATTTAAAAACGCAATTCTTATTTGTAACCCCAACGGAATTCGAATCCGTATCGACGCCTTGAGAAAGCATCATCCTAACCATTAGACGATAGGGTCATATTTTGTAGTCCATGCGGAAGTCGAATCCGCGTTTCCGCCGTGAAAGGGCAGCGTCCTTGGCCTCTAGACGAATGGACCATTTTAAACCTATCTAAATTGTGTGCACTCAATTCAGAAAAACATTTTTACAAATTCTTTCAGTTGTAAAAACATTCTTTTCAGTTAGTACCTCCTTCCGGACTCGAACCGGAACATCTTTCGATACTGGTTCCTAAGACCAGCGCGTCTACTCTTTCCACCAAGGAGGCATTTTAAATTACATTTTTTGTAATTCAATTTTTAGTTCTTGAATTTTTCTTTGGTAAGAAGGAACATTTATTTCTTTAGTCGTTGATGTTTTTTTAGTCAACGCCAAAGTCATTTCGTCTTGCAAAGTTTTAATTCTCTCTTTTAATTTTTCTTTTTTCTTTTCTATTTTACTCATTTTGTTTTTATTTGTAGCTACGAAGGGAATCGAACCCCCAACCTTGACGATATAAGCGTCCTGCTCTCACCGTTGAGCTACGTAGCCATTTGTGATGTGTATGGGGCTCGAACCCATAAATCCTTTCGGACGCCAGTTTGAAAAACTGACCGCGTAAACCAGTTTGCATAACACACCATTTGTACGTCCAGAGGGATTCGAACCCCCATCACATTGTTTAGAAAACAATGACATTAATCCATTATGCTATGGACGCATTTATTATTTTGTACCTCTACCGGAACTCGAATCCGGATGCACTTAAGCGACAGATTTTAAGTCTGTTGTGTCTATGTCCAATTTCACCATAGAGGCATTTTATGAGCCTTAGACCAGTTCGACCTGGCGACCTTCTCTTTACGAAAGAGACGCTCTAACAACTGAGCTACAAAGGCAATATTCAATAAAACAAAAAACCCCGACTTTTCAAGCCGGGGTTTCTAAAAGAACGTTATTTATATATTACTTAACAAACGAACATAACCCGGCCTTACAACTTAATATCAGTTGTTCTAAAGACAATTGTCTTTGAGAAGTCGTGTATGTGTTTATATTTTTCATTTTTAAAATTCTAATCAAGTTGCAAAAGACCCTCACTTTATCTTTTGTTTTTCTGGGGTTCAACTTATATTAAATAGTTCATTTTTTTATTTATACGACAAAGATAGTACAAAGTTACAAAAAAACCAAATATTTTTTAAAATATTTTTATTTATTTTCTAAACCTAATAATTTTGCTGAAATAATTGCTTCTAACATACTTTCTTTGTTCTGGCCATTTCCACCACCGCTAAAATATGTTGAAGGTAATACTAACTTAGATATTGCAGTGGCTACACCAATCTTTGTTTTCATTTCAAAATCAGCTTTATCCCATGGACTTAAACCGGCCGATACTAATTTTGCGGCTTTATAAGCTTCAGCGTCCGCATCAGTTCTTGTAGTTTGAGCATTAAATATCGCAGTCTTGGCCTCTAACTCAGCAACTGCTTTCTTTTGCTCTGCTTCTGTAACTAATTTTGCCTTTATAACTTCTTGTGCCCACTTTGCACTTGCAGCATCAGCTTTACCTTTTTGCTCAGCTGTTAACGCATCTTGTTCTGATTTTTTCGCGTTAGCAATAGATGTTTGAACTTGCATGGTTAAACCTTGTTGGTCTTTAATTTGTTTCTCAACATTCTTATCGTAATCAACACCATTTATAGACAAATTAGATAACTTTACTGCATAACGTTGAATTGGTGATTTTTCAACTCTTAAAAACGTACCTTTAGAATCTGTTTCTATTTCAACTATTGTAATAACTTTTTCAGCTTTCGTTAAAGCATCAATTGTTTTTTCATCTTTTTGTGTTGTTTTATAAACACCATTACTAGACTGGTCTTCAATATAAGAAATTAAAGCATTTCTTTTTTCAGCATACGATTCCTTAGAAGACATAAGTGGCCCACTCATAAATACAGCTTTTTGTATAATTGTAGTTACCAAGTCATGTTCAATTGCTTCTTGTGAACCAAAATTCGTATGTAATGCTATGATACTCTTAATATCCAAAGGAAGTTCCATAGAAACCGAACCTGCGATGTTAGCGTGACCACCATCATTAAATCGTATTTTAATTGATTGGTCTATAGTGTCTACTCCTTGTATGATTTTAGAAAACCAAATTTGACTTCTACGTTTATAATGTGTAGCCTTACCAAGATATTGAGGGTAAGTTCCTGCAGTTGTAATAACATCAAGTTCTCCACTTAATGGATGTTGAATTACTACTATTTCACCAGCATCTACTTCTTCAAACATCTTCCCAGAATAACTGATACAGATTATTAAAAATATTATTGAAAATGCGATAAGTGTAATTTTTTTGATTGTGAAATTTTTTAAGTTTATCATTTTTTTACTTTTTAAATTATTTTTAAATTAAATTATCTGTTTCTTTTTTTAAATCTTCAGCTGATTTATAGTTTTTATCAACTTTACTTTTTACTTTATTGACTTTTTCTTTCGTTTCATTAACAACATTTTTTGTATCCTCTACTTCTTTTATTAATTCATTCCCATCAGAACTTTCAATTTCTTTAGTATTTTTTTTATTACCTCTAAATAACCACCATGTTTGTTGATTAAAAAGTGTAGGTATTATATACTGACTAAATATTAACAGCACCAATATCCAAGGCATCCATTGTTGTAAAATTTTCCACATCATTTTGTTTAGTTTAAGTTTTAGTTTACAAATATAGTTATATTTTTAATATGGCCAAATTAATTAAAAACTCTTTCTTTTTCCATTCGTCTTAAAGTTTGTAAAGGTGTCTCTCCTTTTAGCATGGAATATCCACAACCTAAAGTGCCACCTTTCCAACCACCAGTTCTTTCTCCAACTTCTCCGGTATATTTATTTTTTAATTTAAATCCTTTTTTCTCAACTATAACCTCTCTGGCTATTGGTCCTCCATAACTAAAATCAACAGAAATATCCTTATGTATCATCCTTGGATAAGGGAGCCATTTAAAACCTCTACATCTCCACTCTCTTTCTTCGACTTTAACAGTTGCTATTTGTTCTTGTATTGTACCGTTTTTTAAATTATAAACATATGGGTATTCTTCTGTCCAGATAATATTTCTCCATTTTTTTTCATCATAAAAATCTTTTCTATTATTTCGCGTTTCATGTTCAAAAGTGCCATCTTTTTTTAAAACACTTGTGCGAACCCAGTCCCATTGCCAAGGCATGTGAAAACATTTTACTTCTTTACCTAAGCACAACCAAAAACTATTAAACATTTTTGAACCTTCTGAGTAAAAATAAAATCCATATTGAGGAGGTTCACAATCATCAATGCCAGAATGTATTGGTAAATGCAAATATATTTGTCCATAACCAATAAACAAAAGTGGTAACCAAACTAAGGACCAAAGAGATATTCCGGTAAAAAAAAATCCAATAAATATAATAAATAAAGAAGGCGTAAAACTAAAATACATTCTATCATCAAAATAAGATGCTGGTCCTACGCGAAAATTTGTTTTATTAAATCCTCTATAAATAGAAATCCAGTCATTTTTATATATTTGTTTATTTTCCATAATTCAAAAATAACAAAAAAAAAGGAGAATCAAAAACTCTCCTTTTTATTAATGTGAAAATTATTTATTATCCTACTGTTTTGTCGTAAGTTTTTGACAAACTCTTAAAAGAGTTATAAAGCTCACGATTTATAGAACGGTTCTTATAGTTCTTTTCGATTCTTGCTTTAATGTCAGAAACATAATTTCTTCCATGTCCTTTTTCGCGAGCAGCTTCTGAAATAGAAGTTTTGTTTTTAATAGCGTACTGAATAACTTTAATTCCATTTTCAACACTTCTAACAGATTTGTCTGAAGTTGTGTTTTTCGATTTCGAAACAGCTTTTGTTTTAGAAACAGCTTTTGTTTGTCTTTTTGTTGTTGTTTTTGATTTTTTCATTTTTTATGTTTTTTATTTAAGTTTCAAATATAATGATTTTTTTTAACTTTATGAATTTAACATTAATTCTTTTATGTCTTCATAAACCTTTTTGTGGCCTTCTCCATATTTTTGCCATGCAATCCCTAAAGCTTTTAGGTCAAAGTTTTTAAGAATTGTACTATATTCAGTCACTCCTTCTGGGTGACCTATAACATAAATACTATCAGCCAACTCAACAGCTAAGTTGATGTCATGTGTTGAAAATATAATCGTATTTAATTCGTGATTGTTTTGAATTTTTTCAAATGATTGTTTTGCTTTTTCAATATTTCCAACATCTAAACCTGAAAACGGTTCATCAAAGACAATAAAATGTTTAGAAGATAATAATTGTTCAATGATTGCCGTTCTTTGTTTTTGGCCCCCAGATAGCTCATTTGGATATTTATCCGCATGTTCTAAAAGTCCCCAATCTTTTAAGTAATTAATTATCAATTCTTCTTTTTCTTGTTTCGGCATGTTATTTTTACGTAAAGCAAAATGACAAGCTTGTCTTATTGTTTTATGTCTAAATAAAGTATATTTCTGGTCAACAAAGCCAACATCACCCTCCTCAACTTCTTTAGCATCCTCTTTCGACTCTGTTATTATATCAGTTATTAAAACCTTACCCTCCATTGGCTTAATAAGACCAGTAAGTATCTTGAAAAGAGTGGATTTTCCACGACCAGACCTTCCTAAAAAAGCAACGATTTGTCCGGTTGATTCACGCCCTTCACGAACGATATTTTTTTCAACAAAACTAACGTCTTTTAAAATTATTTTACCATCATACCCAGCACTTACTTTGTCTAGATATATTATTGTTTCTTCTGAACTATAATTCATAATTAAAAATTTGAATACCTAAATGATAATTTTCTTATTTTTGTTAAAGAGTAATCTAAACCCAAACCTATTAAGATAATAACAATTTGTACAGCTATAACTCTACCATTACTACCAACTCTGTCTGAATTTTTTATTAAAGTACCTAATCCACCAGCAGCTATTAATATTGATTCAACTGATACTAACATCATCCATACAATAGCTAAATTTTGACGAATAGATTCAATAACATAATCAAATCTACCTTTAATAACAACCTCCCAAAGCATTTCCCAACGCGAACATCCTTGTGTTTTTGCATGGTCAAATTCAACTTCTGGAATATCATTAATAACCCCCAGGATTGTTGTAATTAAAAACGTTGTCATAAAAACAACTAACACCCACATTTGAATTTCTCTAGCATCATTTATTAATGTTGCAACATAATAAGAAATTCCAGTTAATGGTAAGAATCTTAATTTTGATATGAAATTAGCTAATGGTTTTAAAATTGGAACCGGAGATAGATAACAAAACACTAAAGATATTAATGCTCCAACAAATACTGATTGAGCGCACAACCAAAGAGAACTAAAAACATGTACTGTTAATCCTCCTAAAAATAAATCTTTAAACCCAACTAACACTTGTATTGGTGTTGGAAATAAATGAGTTTCTCCAAGTCCTGCAATTGTCCATACTAAGATTATAAAAATTAACCACCCTAACTGGATGGTTAATTTTATTGAACCTTTAATTTCCTCGAAAGGTTTTAGAAGTTTCATATTTTTATTTTAATAATGTAATTACTACACGTCTGTTTTTTGCTTTTCCAACTGATGTGTTATTGTCAGAAGCTGGATTAGTGTCACCTTTTCCATCAACTAATTGAAAACGGTCAGCAGATATTCCTTTATTAATTAAATAATTAACAACTGAATTTGCGCGTCCTTTTGAAAGTGTCATATTAGAGTTTGAATTACCAGTATTGTCAGTGTGTCCAATAATTGATAATTTTGTATTCTCAGCTTGTATTAACAAATTATAAATTGTTTGTAAATCTTTATCTGAACCACTTATTGCATCACTTCCTGTTGCAAAATTAATGTGCCACTCTCCAGTTGCCATTACTTCTGTTTTTGTTGCAGTGTAATCAACTTTTTCAGTCTTACCAGCATCAATATCATTTATGTTTTTTAAGAAATATAAATTAACAGCCTCATCATAAGGAACAACTCCGCTTTTTACTGACCCGTTAAAGTCACAAGGATTTAATTCAGTTAAATAACTAGATACTTGATTATAAACTGATTTATAACGATTGTTTCCGTCAGTTATTCCATAATATTGCATTGCGTCAGCATAATTTAAAACCTTAGTTCCACCAACATTAAATTTAACGCCATCCTTAATTCCTTCTTGACCTTTAAATAAATCATACCAGTATTTACCATCTTCTAAATTATATGTCTTAGCAACAGCTTCTGCAGCTTTAACTTTCCACTCATCATATTGCTTAATTTGATTATTAGCCATATAAGTTCCTTTCAATAAATTACTAACTAACTTATCATTTTTAACAGCCCATTCTTTAATGGTAATAATTGTTGTAGCCATTTGATTATTATAATCTTTTGTTGAAACAATATCTGTAAATCCAGATAAAGCTTCGAACGCCATCTTATCACCAGGAGTCCAAGTTGTAGCGCCATCAATCTTTTTATTAATAGTTTTTCCAGTTAATTTACCATTTTTAACCTCTTTTAATGGGATTGTATAACCTGTTTTTTGAGACTGAATTAATTCTTTTACTGACTGAATATAATCATCATCCTTTGATGGTGTGAAATTAACCGCATCTTCATCATATGTTGTTACATCTGGATTAACGCGTAACCCACAAGCAAAAGCGTGATTTACATTTAAAACCCAATCACCATCTCCAACAACAGAAGAAATTAAAGCACCTTTCATTAATTGAGGATTTTCTTTCCACTCTTTTGGGCCAATTAATTTATCTTCACCATAAGACATTCCAATGGCACCAATAACTTGCGCATGATATTTTCCTTCACCAAATTTTTCATTTAAAGCATTTTGAAGTGTGGCAATAAAAAATGGCCCACCATCACCCATTATACTAACAAGAGGAGTTGACTTATCAGATATTGGAGAATTATTTCCTTTCGAAAATTCTTCAACGAATTTAATCATCATATCACGTAGTTCACCAACCATGTCTTGTCTAACAATTTCCAAGTTGATATCTAAAGATTCCATAATTGAACCTTTTGTTGTTCTTGGGCCACCATTAGCACCAATCATTCCAGTGTTTCCGTTCCAAGCGTATTCTGCAATTCGAATAAAAGGTTTATTTGAAACAGATGTTGATACTTCGAAAGACGGAAGTGACATTAAACTTCCCTTTGCTGCATTGTCGATATTTTCTTTATTAATATCTAATGCTTGTAATTGTTTTGACTCACCTACTCTAAGTCCTGGAGCCACATAGTACACACCGGTACCAACGATTCCTAATCCGAAGATTAATATTACAAACTCAAGAAGAGTTGTAAATTTTTGAATTTTGAAGATTTTTCCCATTTTTTCTTTTTTTTTACGTTTTTAATTAATTGTTTGTTTTTACTTATTTGTTTTTTGTTTTTACTTATTTGTTTTTATTGTAATTTTCCTAACTTAATTGTTGCACCTTCTTTGATACTAACTAATGTGTGCTTATCATAAGGTCTTACATCAAAAGTAAGCGATTGGCCGGTGTCTAACCATCTTTTATATAAAAGCTTCCCGTTCATATAAACATACAGTTCTTTACCTATTATTTCTTTATGTACAGCCATGACTAAAATACATTATCTAATCCACCACTATGTACTCTATCATTTTGAGTTAATACATAATCAGGATTTGCGTAAGTTTTTGCTTTAGGAACAACGTTTTCTCCAACTTTTATTCCATCAGCTAATAAATTTAAGTTTATATATAACTCATCGCTGTTTACATTAAATTGAGTCATTGAATCTATATCTCTTAAATTTCCAGATGTGATTGCAATATCTTCTGCAATTGTTGAAGTAACGACATCTAAAGCATATTCAAGTTCCCAGCTTTTTGTAAACAACATTGCTGATTTCGCACTTTCTGTTGCCATTCTGGATTTAGAAGCAAATTCAAAATCTTTTTTAAGAATCTCAACAGTTGCATCAAAGTCGGAAATTTTTATCTCCATTGAAGTTTCTACCATTTTAAGTTTGTGAGTAAACTTCTTCATAATAGATGCACGAGTTCCGTATTTTGTAACAAAATCTTTTGCTTGTATTAATTTATTTCGAACAACATCTGATTTTGATAATGCTTTTATGTATTCAGAATTCAAATTAACATATTCATCTGTTTCGCGAGCTGCAACACCTTGAGTTTTTACCATATCCTCTAAAGCATTTTTCATTTTTTCAACCTGACCTTGTATTACTAAAATATCAGTTTGTAATTTCGTAGCGTCTTTTTCGGATTTTACAGATTCTGTTTCCATATCACTTCTAAGTTGAGCTACCTTTCCAGTTGCAGCGCGAAATTGTTGTTGATTTTCCAACATTTTCACTCTTTCTCTTTCTAGTTGACCAAATGGGTCACTTTTAATAAGGTTTTTATGCATAGTTCTTGCAAGTTTACGCATCCATCTAACACCTACTGGAGCGAATATTATAGCCAGTACAACGGCAGCAACAGAAAGTATTGCCCCAATTGTTGCACCAACCATAACCATAATTTTAGGTAATGCAAACATAAAGAACGCAACTCCTAAAGCACCAAAAAATATTAACTTTAAAATACTAAAAAGTCCTTTCTCTCCCTTTCTAAAGGAGTCTACTTTTTTGGTAATTTCACTTTCACTAAAGTGTTTAAAAATCGGCAACTCCATCATCTTGTCATTTGAACCAAGAGAGCTAGTACCGTTTATACTAATTGTTTTTGAATTTTGTGTTTGCATAATTTTATTTTAAATTATTAATTATTCCTTGTTTAACTGTTTCTATTGTTGACATCATTTTATTTCTAGCCTCGTCATTTGCTAATAATTTATTTTCAACTTCTGTAATCAAAGGTTGATATTTATCATCAATAAAGGATAGTTTACTTTCTTTATCCTGAATCTGAGTTTTAATACTTTCTAACTGTTGTTTAAGAGAAGATAGTTCACTTGAAAGATTTTCATTTTCCGTATGCTTTTGATTTTCTAAATCTTGCTTTTTAGAACCACCATCAGTAATAAACTTATTATAAATTTTAGATGTTTCAGCAATGTAGTACTCTGAATATTGTAAAAGCTTTTCTTTCGTAACTGTTTTATCCATCGCTTTGCCCATATTAAAAGCCATGGCGTATGTTTTTGGGTCAGAAATATCTCCACTAATAACTGCAGTGTAATATTCAAAAAAATCATACCCGGGCTGATTTAACCCTTCAAATGTAGTATGATAAATTTCTGCAAATTTTTCCAAATGTTTTTGAATATCTGGATTACTTTGAGATTTAACATTACTTTGTTTAACTGATGAGTCAAACTGATTATTTGTAGGAAATTTAACTGCGGATTCTTTTTTAGTCTCCACCTTAACCTCTTGTTCTTGTTTACTGTCTTCACCGACAATGAATAATTTTTTAAAGCTCATTTTTATGTTATTTTTAGTTTAAACGTAATTTTTATCTTTTTGTTACAAAAGAATGTGAATTATTATCATAAACACACTCAATGTGTTGACTTTGATTAGAATATCTTGATTTTACGATTCTTATAGTATAGCTATTTTCAATATTATCTCTATTTTTTTCTGTTGTTATTATTAAATTACTACTCAATGCCAGACTCATGTTTATACTAATAGGATTATGATTGTTAGTAAGGCTCCTATTTAATTGAGTTGTGGTTATAATTGATAAATTAAATCTATGCGACAATTCTTGTAAAGCTTCAATATTTCTTCTTGTAGATTCAAAAGTACCCATTTTTTTAGTATAAGAAAACATTTTGTTATTTGAATTTATTTTTTCAAAAAGAACATATCTTGTATTTTCACATTTTATTTTATCACAAACCATAGATTCTGAATTATGAGTTAAAAATAAAGGTGAATCTAAAATTATAACAGTTTTTCCATTTAAAAATGGAATGTGGTGATTTAATACTTTATTAAAAGTATCAATAGTATTTTCGTATGTTCCAAAATTTTCAACAATAATAGCTGCAGCCCTAATTCTATTATTTATTGGATTTAATTTTCTAACAACACCTTCTGAAAACATTATTACATTAATTCCTAATTCTAAAAAATAATACATCATTGAGTTGCATAATAAAGTTTTACCTTCACCACATTTAGATGCAACAGTAATAATGCCGGCGCTGCGTTTGGCATCTAAAAAATTATTATTTCGCATTATAATAGAAGCTGGGTTCATTTTTAAAAATTAACAGTTAAACCAGTTGAAACATAACTTGTTCTTGCCCAATTACTATATTGTACAAAATATCCTATTTTTTTAGGACAATATGAAAATCCGGCACCATATTCAATAAAATTATTAAATCCATTTTCCATATAAGCTCCAATACCAAATAATGTATACCCAGCATAATCTCCCCATGGTCTTGAAATTGATGTTTTTAGTTCATAAAATCCTCTTGAACTTGATGAGACAAACAAATTTTCACATCCAATAATTGCTCCTAAACTCCAATTGTTTCTAGACATACCTAATTCCAAAGATGGATACGATGCTTTGTTGAAGTTATTTGAATTTTCATCATTAACATCCACATGACCAATAGATAAACCAACAGCAGTATAAAAACTGGTTTTTGTTTTTAATGAGTCTGTTTGAGAAAACACACTAAATGAAAGTGTAACCAAGACTAATGTGATAATTTTTTTCATAATTTATATTATTTATTTTCAGGTTTTTTTACATCAATTAAATCCATATATCCAATAACAGCTCCCATAGGAGCCACTGGAATACCTATAATTCTTAAAACTTCACTTTTATAGCTTGGTTCAAAATCACAATCAATTAATTTGGATATATTTTTTATCCAACCAATTAATCCGAAAATTGCTATTAAAGCGTAAATACTAAATGTTATTACTGCTGATTTCATGTTTTATTTTTTATTTGTTTTTTTTACTTTAATTACGTGATGATTAAAATATGTAGCTGTGTCTCCATCTATTGTTAAAAATTTGACACTATCAGGATATTCTTTATAAAACTCTTTAATTCGTTCTTTATGAGAATTCGGCGCCATAATTACATAAAACACTAAACTAAAACATAATCCTAACGAAATTAAAATTAAAAATAAAATGATATTTTTTTTCATATTTTATTTTTTAAAAATTTCTAATGTTGTTAATTCATCCATACCTAACTCTCGAAGTTCTTTATATATTTCATCTGCAATATTTTCACATCCAACCACATTTGATGTTGTGTCTGACAACAAAGTTATTTGCTTAACAAAATCTGGGTGTGTTTCTGCAATTTGTTTTAAAGAAGTTGCTACACAATGTGATTTTGCTTGACCAGAAACTAAAACTTCACTTTTAGAACCAAATAATGAATAAAAAAGATTGTGATTAAATTCTCCTTCATCATCACCTGTTTTTACTTCTTGTTTAAAAATTCCAAACTGTTCAGAAGTTGGATTCATACCTTTTATGTATGTGGTGAAAGTTTTTTTATTTACCTCCATCCATCCTTTTAAGGCAACTAAAAGTGGCGGAAAAATATTTGAACCTTGTGTTCCAGCAATACAATGATTTGGCCATATTGTATGGGTAAAATTTCCATTCGATTCCAATTGCTCAAGATAGTACAATACATGACTTTGCATTTTTGGATTATTAGCTTTCCAAACACCGGTTTTTACATCATCTAAAGTAATACTTGTAAAAGGTGCAGGATGCTCTCCTTTTGAATTAACCCAATAAATTGAATGAGCTATATGTTCCAGATTATGCATATCAAGAGAGATGATTATAGAATCTATTTGTTCTGCGTTTTCTGTAATAAAACTTGAAAGTTTTTGCATGTCGACATCTGCATTTTTAACATAAAGTGCACCTCCAGGCATACAAAAATCTACTTGTGGGTCAATAATCAATAAAGTTTTCTTCATAAATTGTTCTTATTTGTTTAAACGTAATTTTTTAAAAAATGTTACTTACTTTGTAAAAGTAATTTTTTATTTCTTTCTGTCGACAATCTCTTAAACTCATATTTTATTTTTGATTCCACTTCTGCTGGTGACATAATATCAAATTCATGTCTATCCATACGAAATCTTCCGGATTTAACTTTTTTATCCCTTTGCATAAGATATGCCCATTCCATATTAAAAACTTCTGTATCTATTTCTTTTATTATTTTTGGCATTGGATATTGCAAATTAAATTTCTTAGCAATTGCAATATGAAGATTATTTTCAACAGCTCTATAGTTTGGCATTTGCCTTTTTATTGGAGTAGCCAAGTCTGTAACATAAGCTTCCGGAAAATCATGTGTCAATCCTTCAAGCTTAAATTCATCAGGACATAATTCCATAACTAATAAAGAATGTTGTCCAACAGAATATAATTTTTCTGTATGACCAGTAAATCTACAAATCAAACTTAATGAGTGCGCGATATCTTCAATTAAAATATCTTTTTGTTTAGGATTAAAAATATAAAATTTTTTACCACTATACGTTCTAATCCATTCTAAAGTTTTCATGATACAAATATACGATTTTTTATTAATCTACAAAAAACGTAAGTTATTGATTTATAGGTTAATAATATTCATCAATGTTATTTTCTTCGTCACCATAATAACCTTCATCTTCAAAATATCCATTTTTATACTCATTAACTTCATTTAAAATTAAACGCAATCTCTCAATTGGATTCATAGCATCATATTTTTGCCAATTTCTATTTTTTCTTTTTTCTTGAAAATCTTTATGAGTAAATCCTGATGTTAATTTAATCAAAACTTGATGTAGTCTTTTTTCCTCAAAATGCATAAGCAAATGTAGTGTTTTTTGTGATATTAAATGAAAATTATTAGTTTTTAGAGACTATTTACAATAAAAAGTCATGGGATTAGAATCAAAAAATTACGAAGCCATAAATTTGGCGGCAGGAACTTATACAGAAGGGCAATTAGGTAATGGAGTGACTGGAAACTCAGTTCATCAAATTTATTGTTTAACAGTTGGAAACATAACTATAACTGCAAAAGGTGGCGGAACTTTTACTTGGACACCTACTGCTGCAAATACATTTATAGATGTTGTCCCTTCGAGATTAGTTGTGAATTCAGGAACTTATGTTGCTTTTAAAACTAAAGATATGGGAATATCTTACAGACCTCAATAACTAAAATATAATTATGGATATTTGCGCAGATAATTGCTTAACAGGAATGACTCAATCGGATGTCTCAAGACTTTATCGTAGAATACGAAGAAAACTTGGTGAGCCGGTTATGGGAGTTGAATTACGTGATGAACAACTTGAAGAGTGTGTCTGCGAAGCTATTGAGGAATATTCTGCTTTTATTAACAATTGGGCACTTGAAAACAAAATGTCACAAATGCTTGGCTTGCCAAGTAATATCGATTTTACTTTAAAATTCGTTTCTAATAATTTTGGTTTTGAAAGAACATACGCAAGAGCATATGGAGAAATAGCTGGAACTTCCTCAACTTCTCTTAGAGAACTTAAATTAACTGGAATCACATTATCAGCTGGGACTCAACATTATTTCATACCAGCAGGTAGAGAGGTAAATGAAGTTTTATGGTACACCCCAAGTTTTATTAACTTATTTGGATTAGACCCTTTTTCTAATGCAAACATTGCTTTTACTGAGTTTGGTGCAAGTTTTGCAGGAAATTCTCTTTATAGCGTAATGCCTATTTATGATACAATGATGACAGCTCAAGCTGCTACTGTTAGAAATAAAGTTAGAGGTTCAGAATATTCTTATAGATTAATTGGCGGACCTAATGGAACAAAGAGATTATCTGTTTATCCAATTCCTAGAGTACCTGCGGCAGCCGGGACCTCTGTAAATCCAATGTATAGCAATCCAGGTACTCTTTTTTATTATTATTACGATGATGCTAGTGTTGGTGGAAATATGGCATTTTCTGGATATAATTCAAATCCAGGATTTACCGGAACTACAGATGCTTTTGGAAATGTAAGTCAAGGAAATGGACTTGTTTCAGGCCCTTCAGATGCAAAATTGTATAATTTAACTTACGACGAACTTAATGACCCAGCAAAAAGATGGGTAAAAAGATTCGCGCAAGCCAATGCTAAAGAACTTTTAGGATTAGGTGTTAGAGGTAAATTTAGTGGTGTTTTACCAATCCCAGGCGGAGAAGTTACGCTTAATGCTGAATCATTAATTACTAATGGCAGAGCTGACATGGATGCTTTAAGAGAAGAAATAAAGAATACTTTAGAGAAATTAAATTATAAAGCAATATTAGAAAATAATGCTGCTATACAAGAAAGTATAAATAAAACATTCATGTACAGCCCTTTAGGGGTTTGGAGAGGATAATAAATTATGGCAAATCCCCCTTATAATAACAACGAAGAAAAGCCGGAAGAGGCAAGAAATCAAGATATCTCCAAAAAGGGTATCGATTTATTTTTTGGTGAAAAAGAAAGAGCTTTTTTTGATAGTGTTGGTAGGGAAATTGTTAATGATATTCTAAAAGAAAGCTTTATTTTTTATAAAATAGATTACGCAAAAACAAAGACACATTCACTTTATGGCGAAGCTAAGAAAAAGGTTTACCATACACCAGTTGAAATTTTTGGTAGAATAAATGTTGAAGTAGAAGCTCCAGAATATATGACTGCGGGCGGTATTATTAAAAAAGGTTACGGCAAAATAACTGCAGATGTGTTTAGGTCGCACCTAAATGAACTTAATGTAAATGTTAGAATAGGTGATTATATGTATTTTAAAGGACATTATTATGAAGTTATTGATGACGGTTCTTCGAACATAGGAAATGAACAATCTTATGCAGGAGATATTGTATTTTCAATAAAAATAGTAGGAATAAGAGTTAAAGACGATGTTTTTAACGCGAAGTAATTTTTAATCAAAATGTTAAAGGTGGGGAATTCTGAAATACTATATAATATTATATAGTAGTATCTATATTATATATTATTACTTTTGATAGGAAAACTCAACAAAAACAAGTTGTCAAAAAACCCTACAAAAAACCAACTTGTTTATCTGTAATTTATTGAAATTTAAAAAACGATAATAAAGGACATAGTAGTCATTTTCTATTTGACATGCCAGAATGTTTAGGTTTACATTTCCTTAACAAACAAAATTTAACTCTTTAAAGAGCGCTAATAGCACTACTTCAGTCAGTGTAAACTCCCCGGAGCAGATACAAGTTTTCGAAAAAAACTGCTTTACGGGTAAAAAACCTATTGCAAATATATAACGTTATTTCAATAAAAGCAAATTATGATAAAAAGGATTCTATTTATTTAAAAGAATTGTTAATAAATGTCTATTCAAAAAAACATAAATAACCTACTTAATCAAAGTTTTGAAAACAATGATTATTTACCAAAAAAGCTTCTTTTAGAAGATATTGACCAAGGTGCAGTAGATTATATCAACTCTTTAAACATTTCTGTTGTTAACGCTGAAGATAGATTGGCTAAGGTTCCTCTTATATTTTTAAACCAAGAAAGATGGGCTGAATTTAAAATGAATTGGAAATTTTTAAAAGATGAAAGTGGAGAGGAAATAAATATGCCTTTTATGACAATTAGAAGAATGGGTGTAAAACCAGGTCAAAATCCTTTAAAAAGAACAATTCCAAAAAAGAAAAAATTTGTTTTTGTAAAAGTCCCTCTTTTTGATGGCACCCTTAAGGGTTATGATTTGTATAAAATTCCACAACCTCCACGAGTAGATGTTCAATATGAATTACGTTTTTTAACGCACTATATACAAGATACAAATACTTCTTATGAAAGAATGATAATGGATGGTTTTTCTGATGGACAAGGATATATGAATGTAAATGGATATCATATTCCATTAATGCTTAATGACCCAAGTGAAGATAATACTGTTGATGAAATAACTGCTGATAGAAAATTTCAAATTGTGTTTCCATTATCAGTTTATGGTAAATTGGTAGACCCAACAAACTTCGAAAGAGTGCCTACTATAACTAAAATTAAAATAGACATAAAAGAGCTGTGAGTTTTGATAATTTCCCACTATTTATTGGAAATAAAAATTAAGAGATGGTGAAACTTAAAAATAATAGTGTAGGACCGAAAGTAATTCACTATGTTAGTTTACAAGGTGGCAGAAAAAATATAACAATTGATTCTAATCAAACTGTTGAAATTGCCGATTGTGAAAGAATTATAAATAATGAAGAAGTTGAAAATAAATGGATAAGCATAATTGATGATTCATCATCTTCTGAACAAAAAATGAAACAAGCAAGTAAGGACGTAGAGAGCTATATGTCTAAAGAAAATAAAAGCTCAAAGAAAAAATAAAAACAGTATAAAACAAATAAATAAATGGCAACAGTTTTCGTATCACCCGGCGTTTATACAAGAGAACAAGATTTCTCAGTATTCGCATCTCAAATAGGAATAACAAGACTAGGATTAGTAGGTGAAACTACTAAAGGACCAGCTTTTGAACCTATAAAAATAGGAAGCACAGATGAATATGCAGCAAGATTCGGTACTACAGATACAAGAATCCAATTGCCGTATGTTGCAAATTCGTTTTTGCAACAATCACAAGAGCTTACTATAACAAGAATTCTTGGTAAAGAAGGGTATACAGATTCGCCTGCTTGGATTATAACTGCTAGTGTTGAAGATTTCTTTTCAGGAACAACAACGTCTTCTGGTATGACATTTTCTATTGCAAATGTAGAAAACGTTTCAGGTTGGACTTTTACAACTTCTGCCGACACTATTATGGCTAATGGTACAATATCTGCTACAACAATTGCAAACGATGTTTATGTAAGCTATAGTGGTAATATTTCTACAAATACATGGTTAAGTACAATTAATTCAACTCCATTTAGTGGTTTTGGTATCTCTATAGTAGGAGCTAGTGCATTTTCTGGTATTGGAGATGATGTTGTTACTTTAAATGCAAATGTGTTACAAAGTTCAGGAACATTCTCAGGAGCACCTCTTTGTATATTAAGAAGCAAGTCTTCTGATGAGGGAGCTGGTCCAACATTTTATGCAAACCTTGCAAGTGCTATTCAATTAGGCGCTACTACAGGAACATTGCTTCCGTTCTTTATAAGTGGAACAACTGGTCCTTTAACTGCTCAAACGCAAAGTGGGCTTACTGTTTCATTGGATGAAACAAGAGATGATTATATTGTTAAGGTTCTTGGAAAGAATCCAAAGAAATTTAATAATGATTTTGGAATATATGTTGAAAGTATTTATCCTCACTTTACAAGAGAAGCCTCAAAGAGAGGTCAAATCCTAGCTATTCAGCCAACAATTACTTATTCTACAAATGCAATATATACTGATTATAACACGGAATTTAAAACTCCAGAAACTCCTTATATAGTTTCTAAAGTTGCCGGTGGTATTGTGAGAGATTTGTTTAAATTTACTTCTATTTCTGATGGAGATAGTGCAAATCAAGAAATTAAAATTACAATCGGAAACATTGATGATGTTACAAAAACTTTTGATGTTATAATTAGAGCTTACAATGATACTGATAGTGCTATTGTTTCTTTAGAAAGATTTAGAGCATTAACTCTTGACCCTTCTCAGCCAAACTTTATTGCAAAAGCAATTGGTACAACTGATGAGGAATACCCAAGACGTTCAAATTATGTAACTCTTGACTTGGCAGAAAATGCTCCTATTAATACGGTTCCTGCAGGTTTTGGAGGTTATACGTTTAGAGAAATTAATGGTACTGGAGCAACCCCACATCTTTATTATAAAACTCAGTACTTTAGCGGAGATTCAGTATTTAAAACTTATCTTGGAGTATCTGAGTTAGCTTATACTGGTTACACTTCTTCTCAAGTTTCAGTTGGTCAATCTATTCAAACTCTTGAGCATGATTTATGGAATTATCTTGGCGCAACACCTAGTGGAACTACTGTTGTAAAAGGATTTCACTTAGAAAGTACAGCTCCTACTGCAACTTATGAAGTTGGTGATAAAATTGCTCTTAGTGCCTATACAAAAGCAGAACGTAAGTTTACTTTAGTTCCTGCTGGAGGATTTGATGGGTGGAATAAATTTAGAAGCCCTGATTTCACATCTTCTGCAATAGATGCTAATAATGTCGTTGCTATAAAAGAAGGTATTGACGCAATGTCAAATCCTGAAAAAGTTGATATTAACTTAGTTGCTGTTCCGGGTGTTGATTATGACAATCATGAATCTGTTGTAAAATACGCTTTAACAATGGTTGAAAACAGAGCTGACTCACTTTATATTGTTGATGCTCCAAGATTAACCATTCCAGGCACAAAAGGATTATCCTCAGATGCTGTAACGGCTCTTCAGAGTACTGGAATTGATTCTAATTACGCTGCAACATACTGGCCTTGGATTCAAATTAATGACCAAAACTACAATAAATACGTTTATGTAGCCCCTACTATGGAAGTAGTAAGAGCAATAGCATTAACTGATAATGTAGCTTACCCTTGGTTTGCACCTGCAGGTTACAATAGAGGTGTTGTGTCGAACATGGTTCAAAGAGCCGATATTAGACTTGACCAAAATGATAGAGATACCTTATATCAAGATAGGATTAATCCTATAGCGACATTTGTACAACAAGGTGTTGTTATTTTTGGACAAAAAACTTTACAAGTTAAACAGTCTACTCTTGATAGAGTTAATGTTAGAAGGTTATTGTTACAAGTTAGAAGATTGATAGCAGCAGCATCTCAAACATTATTGTTTGAACAAAATGATGCAACTGTTAGAGACCAATTCTTACAAAAAGTAGAGCCAATCCTTCTTCAGATTCAAAATCAAAGAGGTTTAGAAGCTTTCAGAGTTGTTCTTGATAGTAGTCCACAAGCTGACCCAAATACTTTAACCGGTAAAATTCAGCTTAAGCCTACACCAGCTTTAGAATTTATTGACTTGACGTTCCAAGTTTTACCTCAAGGAGCTAATTTCCAAGATTTCTAATAAAAAACGCAAATTAAATAATAAAGGGATACAGTAAAACGTATCCCTTTTTTTGTGTTATTTATTATAAAAAATGAATACACCAAAAGCAATTTATAGCCCAAAACGTACTTATTTAGTTACGGGATATACAGAAAATAACACTTATTTAGTTCGTGGAAATGAACCATTAAATGAAGATGGTACCTTTGCTTATGATTCTATAAGTCGAAAATTAAAAAAGTTAATCCCTAATTTTGATTTAAAACAAAATAAGCTTATTACAATATCTATAATTGATAATAACCCGGCAAGCGAAAGAGGAGACCTTGAAGATGAATTTATTGCCTATGGAATGTCTGAAGCAGACTTTAATACAACTTTCCCTTTTCAAACAACTTGGCCCCCATTTTTTAGAGGTGTTGATGTAAAAAAACAATATGGAACCCAAGTTAATGGTTATAGCGGAAGTGTAATTTGGTACCCAGTACAAGGCTGTACTGATATGAGTAATTGTAGCATAGTCGAACCACCTCAGTTCAATTTTTCAGGACTTATAGACTATATTCATTCAATGATGACTGGCTATAGCAATACTGTAATATATTACCATTGTGAACATGGTCATGATAGAACTGGTGCCGTTACCGGAGCTTATATGCTTAAATATATGGACATACCACTTCAAAATGTTTTGACA
>Ga0307377_10001748_pt1 | contig 26675 bp, 27 predicted proteins | sample TR3MG_FD_202535 | JGI IMG/M metagenome (GOLD analysis project Ga0307377, IMG submission 202535) | Soil microbial communities from Risofladan, Vaasa, Finland - TR-3 | ecosystem: Environmental > Terrestrial > Soil > Coastal area > Acid sulfate soil | place: Finland: Risofladan, Vaasa | collected... | reverse complement strand
ATCCTCTCGCAGCTCGGTGGCCTTGGCGACGTGCTCGCCGGAGGGGTCCAGCAGCCAGAGGCTGGCGCGGCGGGAGACGGCCTCGTCGGGACGCTCGTCGAGAAGGCGGATGATGAGGGTGTCGTCGTTCTCCCCCGAGGAACCGGCAGACGAGTCGAGGGGGCAGCCGCAGTGCTTGCAGAAGCTGCTTTCTTCGTCGTTCACTCGATCGCAGCGAGGACAGCGTGCCATAGTGCGAAAGACTCCCACCGAATTCTAGGCATGGCGACGGGCGTTGTCAACCGAGCCGACGTGAAGAGGGACCTGAATGACCCGCTGACGCCCCGGGAGACCGGCGGCGAGGCGGCCTCGATGGAAGGCGGGCTAAGAGGTGAGAGTTCGTGCGCCGGCTTCGACGAAGCGGGCGACGGCGCTCGCAATCGCCTGCGGCTCGAGGCCGAGGTCGGCGAGGAGGTGCTCGCGCGATGCGTGCTCGATGAACCGGTCCGGGAGGCCGAGCGGCAGGATGGGAACGCAGAGGCCGCGCTCCTGAAGCGCGCCGGCGACAGCGCTGCCGAAGCCGCCGGCGACGGCATTCTCTTCGATGGTGACGACGCGGCCGCAGGCGCTCGCCAGCTCGCATATCAGCTCGATATCGAGCGGCTTCACGAAGCGGGCGTTGACGAGGGCGGCGTGAAGTCCTTGCTCGGCGAGGATCTCGGCCGCGACCTGCGCCGGGGCGACCATCGTGCCCACGGCGACAATGGCGACAGCGTCGCCGGGACTGAGGAGCTCCGCCTTGCCGACGGGGATGGCCGCGACCTCGCCCTCGGGCGGGTCCGTTCCCTCGCCCCGCGGGTAGCGGACGGCGGCCGGGGCGCCGAGCTCGATCCCCGTGCGCAGCATGGCGGCGAGCTCGGAGAGATCCTTGGGGGCCATGACGACGAGCCCGGGAATGTGATGGAGATAGGAGAGATCGAAGGTGCCGTGGTGGGTGGGGCCGTCCTCGCCGACGAGGCCGGCCCGGTCGAGGGCGAGCGTTACGGGGAGCCGGGGGAGGGCGACGTCGTGGACGATCTGGTCGTAGCCGCGCTGGAGGAAGGTCGAGTAGACGGCGACGACGGGCCGCATTCCCTCCGCCGCCAGGCCGGCGCCGAAGGTGACGGCGGTCTGCTCGGCCATGCCGACGTCGAAGAACCGATCGGGGAATCTCTCGGCGAAGTCTGCGAGTCCGGTTCCCTCTTTCATGGCGGCTGTGATGGCGACGACGCGGGGGTCGCTCTCGGCGATCCGGACCAAGGCCTGGCCGAAGGCGTGGGTGAAGGAGAGGCCGCTGGAGGAGCTGAGCGGCTCACCGGTGTCGATGTCGAAGGCGCCGGTGCGATGCCATTTCGCGGCATCGTTTTCGGCGGGGACGTAGCCGCGGCCCTTCTGGGTGATGCAGTGGATGAGAACGGGCCGGGCGAGCGAGCGCGCCTGCTCCAGGGTTTCGAAGAGAGCGGAGAGGTCGTGGCCGTCGATCGGCCCGAGATAGGTGAAGCCGAGCTCCTCGAAGAGCATGCCGGGGAGGAGGAGCTGCTTGATGCCGTCCTTGAAGCGGGTGACGGCGTCGATGAGGCTTTCGCCGAGGGGGACCTTGGCCACCAAGGATTCGAAGTCGGCCTTGGCGCGCCGGTAGTGTGGGTCGAGCCGGACTCTGCTGAGATAGCCGGCGAGCGCGCCGACGTTGCGGGCGATGGACATCTGGTTATCGTTCAGGACGACGATGACGGGTGTCTTCAGGTGTCCGGTGAGGTTGAGCGCCTCGAAGGCCATGCCGCCCGTCATGGCGCCATCGCCGACGACGGCGACGACGGCGTTGGTGCGGTTCTCGAGGTCGCGCGCCTTGGCCATTCCGAGGGCGGCGGCGATGGCCGTGCTCCCGTGGCCGGTGTCGAAGGCGTCGTACTCGCTCTCGGCGCGGCGCGGGAAGCCCGAGATGCCGCCGGCCTGTCGCAGGGTGTCGAACCGGTCTCGGCGGCCGGTGAGCAGCTTATGGGCGTAGGCCTGGTGGCCGACGTCCCAGATGATCTTGTCGGTCGGGGTATCGAAGATGTAATGGAGGGCGACGGCGATCTCGACCGCGCCGAGGCTTGCAGCGAGGTGGCCGCCGGTATGGGAGACCGTGTCGATCATGCGGGCTCGGATCTCGGCGGCGAGTCCGTCCAGCTCGGTGCGTTCGAGACGTCGTAGGTCGGCGGGGCTGTTGATGCGATCCAGAAGACTGCTCACGATGCCGCTAGGCCTCCTCGTCCTTCTCCGTTTCGTCGCCCAGCGGCTCGAGCCCGACTGCCCCCATGCGCTCGACGAGTCGCTCGATCTTTCCCTCGGCATCGGTGAGTTGCTTCTCGCAGAACTGGGAGAGCTTGAGGCCCTCTTCGGCCAGCGCAATCGCCTTCTCCAGCGCGAGGTCGCCGCTCTCGAGCTGCCCGGCGATCTCCTCGAGTCGGCCGAGGGCCTCCTCAAACGTCGGCGAAGGCTCCGCTGCTTTCTTCCGTTGTCGCTTCGGTTTCTCGGTCAAAGGATTGGCCCGGGCATGATCTCTGTTTCGCCGTGAGGGAAGGATTCCCCGTGTGTGTCGACGATCACCGTGAGAATACCACGATACGAGGTGGGAGCGCGCCAACAACGCGGCCCTTCTCACAACCCGTCTGGCGCAGGATATGTTTCGTCCTGGGCCGCTGTCTGCGAGTTATGAAATAGCCCCTACTCAGCGGGAGTGCCTTCCTCTGCCGGCTGCGGCTTTTTCTCCAGCGGTTTCGGCTTGGCGGTCGGCGAGAGCGCAGCGCCGAGCATGGTGCGCGCCACCTGTTCCGCTTCCTCCTGGACGAGGTCGTCGATGGATGCCGGCGGCTCTTCGTTGATGAGCTTGACGTACCGCTGAACCGCGACGAAGAGATCCTGGCGCGCGACTATCAGGACGCCGGCCTCGCCCGTCCACCTTCCCTCTTCGGCGGGATCCTGCTTCGCCTTGGCGACGGCGGCCAGGCCGAAGTAGGCATCCTGCATGACGTTCAGCGCGGAGTTGACGCTGACGAAGATATTGGGTTTCGCATTCCCGATCTGACGGCCGATCTCCAGCGCTTGAGTGAGCAGAGCTTCGGCGGCATCGAGTTCGCCGGCGTCGAGCTTCTCCTTGGAGAGCTTGGAGGCCATTCGCGCGGCGTTCTGGCAGCGGGAGAGCAGCTCCGACCACTGCGACATCTGCAGGTGCTGCCACATCTGGATCGCCGTGGTCCGGTCCGGGTCGAGGTTCCCGGGGATCGGCAATCGGTGGAGCGTGATGCCGGGGAGTTGAAGCGCCTCTTCGATCTTCTTCAGGGCGAGCTCGCCCCGGCCGGCGTCGAAGGCGACGCTGGCGGCCTGGAGGGCGTAGAGCGAGTTCGTCGGGTCGAGATGGGCGGCGTCCTCGAAGGACCGGATCACCTTCTCGGCTTTGCCGGGGGCGGTCTCGGGGTCCATGTGGGCGAGCGCCGCTTCCGCCTGGGCTCGGAGGAGGTAGAGCAGGGGGCTGTCCTTCTTGCGCGCGATCGCCTCGGAGACGGCGTCGTAGGCCTGCTGGTATTTCCCGGCGGCAAGGTCGGTGTAGACGAGCGCGGTGCGGTAGTCGGCGTTGTCGGGCTCCGCGGCGACGGCCGCCTCGAAGTGGGGGATTGCGGCGAGCAGGGCCTCTTGGCGCGCTTGAAGCGCACTCCCGGTCTGCTCCCCCTGGCGCGGCGCAATGACGGCGAGCCACCCGGCTCTGAAATCGGCCTCGCCCTTCTTCTCCGTCGGGACGGCGTCGTCGGCGAGAACCGGGCCGATGATAAGGAGCGCAACAACACAGCCGATGAGCTTACGCACGATTCTCTCTCCGTGAAGGGGGTATGGACTTGCGGACCGCGACCTCGGCCGATCCCTCTGCCAATATGACTTCTGCCAGTGTACCCACATCCACCTGCCGCCAGGAGCGGACGACCGACCCGTCGGGGAGCCGCGCGATCGAGTAGCCGCGGGCAAGCACGGCCTCGGGGCGGAGGGCGTCGAGCTTCTCTCGGGCGCGCCGGAAACGGTTGGACAGGTCTCTCAGGCGCTCGGAGAGGGCCTGTCGTTCCGCCGTGCGGAGCTCGTCGAGGCGCTGGCGATGGTCGGCCAGGACGAGGCGCGGCCGGGAGAGGACCGGGCGGGCGCGCAGGAGCGCCAGCTCGCGGCGGTATCGGGCGACGAGGCGCAGAAGGCGGTCGGCGAGGGCGCGCCGGAATGCCTGAACCCTGAGCGAGAGGGCGCCGCGGTCGGGTGAGGCGGCGAGGGCCGCGCCGGTGGGCGTGGGGGCGCGCCGGTCGGCGACGAAGTCGGCGATGGTGACGTCGGTTTCGTGGCCCACGCCGGTCACGACGGGGACGGGTGAGGCGGCGATGGCGCGGGCGACGGCCTCCGAGTTGAAGGCGGCGAGCTCCTCCAGGGAGCCGCCGCCTCGGACGAGCAGCGCCACGTCTATCCCGTCGATGGCGTCGAGGCGCTGAAGGGAGCGCACGATCCCCGGGGCGGCGCCGGGGCCGCTTACCGGGGTGGGGATCAGGATCACGTGGGCCGCCGGCCAGCGGGAGCGGAGGGTGGTGAGGATGTCGTGAACGGCGGCGCCGACGGGTGAGGTGAGGACGGCGATCTTCCGCGGGAAGGCGGGGAGCGGCCGCTTCCGGTCCTCGTCGAAGAGGCCCTCTTCCGCGAGCCTGCGGCGAAGGCGCTCGAAGGCGAGGGCGAGCCCGCCGAGGCCGGCCGGCTCCAGCTTCCGGACGATGAGCTGGTACTGACCGCGCGCCTCGTAGATGGTCACGGTGCCGAGGGCGACGACCTCGATGCCGCTCTCCGGAGCGAAGGCGAGCGCCTCCGCCTCCTCCCGGAAGAGAACGCAGCGGAGCTGAGAGAACTCGTCCTTGAGGGTGAAGTAGATGTGGCCGGAGCTGTGGTGGACGAAGTCGGCGATCTCGCCGCGCACGCTCACGTTCTGCAGGGTCGCATCCTGTGACAGGAGCGCCTTGACGTAGCGGGTGAGCTGGCGGACGGTGAAGACATGGCGCGTGCTCATGGCTCCGCCCGCTCTTCGTCCAGGTTCCTGATGACGTTGCCAAGGATGCCGTTGACGAAGCTGCCGGACTCGGCTGTGCTGTATCTCTTGGCCAGCTCGACGGCCTCGTCGACGCTGACGCTCGGCGGAATGTCGGGCAGGTAGAGCAGCTCGTACATGGAGAGCCGGAGGATGTTGCGGTCGATGTGGGCCATGCGGTCGAGCGACCAGCCGCGAGCGTACTTCCGGATGACTGCGTCGATGCGAGGCTCGCTCCCGGTGGCGCCGACGACGAGCTCCGCCGCGAAGGAAAGGGTCTCGTCGGAATACCGCTCGCGGTCGGAGACGCCTTCGAGAGCCTCCTCGGGGGAGATGCCGGCGACGTCGATCTGATAGAGCGCGCGCAGGGCGAGCTCTCGGCTCGTTCGGCGGCTTCCGATTCGCGGCCTCATCTACACATCCCTGCGGCCTAGAACGAAGATGGCGGCGGCACCCCGCTGGGCCCTCCGTCGCCTCTTCGCGTGTTCGCGTCTCGCTTCGCCCGCAAGCATCTCTAGGTGAGGCCCATGCGGCGAAGGATGAAGTTGGTGGCGACCTCTCCCCGGCGGAAGTAGGCGTTCGCCATGACTTCGATGTGAAATGGGATGGTCGTCTTGAGGCCGTCGACCTGAAACTCCTGGAGGGCGCGGCGAGTGCGGGCGATCGCCTCCGGGCGCGTCGGGGCCCAGACGACGAGTTTGGCGAGCAGCGCGTCGTAGAACGGCGGGATCGTGTATCCGGGATAGAGATGGGTATCGACGCGAACGCCGGTGCCCCCGGGGAGGCGGAGCGACTTGACGACCCCGCTGGAGGCGAGGAAATGGTTCCTGTAGTCCTCGGCGGTGATCCGGCACTCGATGGCATGCCCGTGGAAGGCGATGTCGCGCTGGTGCAGGCCGAGCTTGTGCCCGTAGGCGATGCGGATCTGCTCCCGCACGAGGTCGCGGCCGGTGACCATCTCCGTGACGGGGTGCTCGACCTGGATGCGTGTGTTCATCTCCAGGAAGTAGAAATGCCCGGAGTGATCCACCATGAACTCGACGGTGCCGGCGTTGGTGTAGTTCACGGTCTTTGCGGCGCGGACGGCGGCCTCGCCCATGTGGTGGCGAAGGCGCCTTCCGAGCCCGGAGCAAGGGGACTCCTCGAGCAGCTTCTGGTGCTTGGCGGTCTGGATGGAGCACTCGCGCTCGCCGAGATGGACGATGTTGCCGTGCTCGTCGGCGAGGACCTGGAACTCGACGTGGCGCGGCTCCTCCAGGTACTTCTCCAGATAGACGTCGCCCCGGCCGAAGGCCGCCTGGGCTTCGGACTGGGCGAGGCGCAGGTTCCGGGTCAGGTCATCGTCGTTGTGGCAGAGGCGGATGCCCCTCCCGCCGCCGCCCATCGCCGCCTTGATGAGGATGGGGTAGCCGAGCTGTGAAGCCGTGCGAAGAGCCTCTTGCTCGCTCTGGACGGGGGCGTCGCTTCCGGGTATCACGGGGACGCCCGCCGCGCGCATGATGCTCCGCGCAGCCGCCTTGTCCTGCATCCTCCGGAGCGTCTCCGCCCGCGGGCCGATGAATCTGATGCCACAGGCGTCGCAGTTCTCGGCGAAGGCGGCGACCTCGGAGAGATTGCCGTATCCGGGGTGAATGGCGTCGGCCCCGGTGTTGAGGGCGGCCTGCATGATGTTGGGGATGTTGAGATAGCTGTCCTTGTTCGGGGGAGGGCCGATGCAGACCGCTTCGTCGGCCATGTGAACGTGGAGGCAGTCCCTATCGGCGAGAGAGTATACCGCCACCGTGGGGATATTGAGCTCGCGGCAACTGCGGATGACGCGCACCGCAATCTCCCCGCGATTGGCGATCAGAATCTTCTTGAACACTCAGACCTCCGGGCGAATGACGGCGAATCCGCGGCTCCGGGCCGTGGCAGACGCGGTCGCCGAGGAACAAAGGGGGCGATCAGAAGCTCTCATGGCCGGGGTGGACGCAGCTGACCCTGCCGGTCACCGGATCGTATTCGTAGGGTTCGCCGCCCCCCGGACAGGCGAGATCGACGCCCGCATGGAGGCTGTCGAGAGAGGGCGGATTCACGCCCGCCGTTCCCGCCTGTATGCCGATGGCGGCGCGAAGCTGGGCGAGGTTGTTGCGACAGACGACATCCTGCGCGCGGTCCTTCGTCCCGCCGATCACCGTGGCGGCATCTCCCCCGGAGCCGGCTCCGCCCGTTCCGCCCGGCAGCCCGTACATGGAAAACAGCATGACCATGATGACCAGCGCCAACAGCAACCCGATCAGTGTGAAGAAGCCGCGCTCTCCGCTAGGCAAGGCCGATCGATGTATCGTCATCGGTTCCCTCTCCGCCCCGCTCCGGCTCAATGAGGAACAGCGTCTGACCGTATTCCACTGCGGAGCCGTCCTCGACCAGCAGCCGGGTGACGAGGCCGCTGACGGGGGAGCGAAGCTCGTTTGGCACCTTCATCGCCTCTATCGCGGCGAGGAGCTGCCCCTCCCGCACGCGATCGCCTTCTCCGACCAGCTCTCGCGGGTCGAGCATTCCGCCGTTGTGGAACACCCCCACGACAGGGGCGACGACGGGGAGGCCCTGTGCCTCCTCTTGTGCCGAGGGCGGCCGCTCGGATCCAGCGCCCTCGACGTCGGTCGGCTCCGATTCAGCCGGCGCGCCGGTCGTCGTCACCCGCGTCCCTTCCGGCTCGCGACTGATGCTGATCTTGAACTCCGGCAGCTCGAGCGAGAGATCCCTGACGCCGGACTGCCGCATGAGCTCGATGAGTTCCTCCACCCGTTTCAGGTCCACCACAGACACCTTCCTTCCGGCCCTCGCAGGGCCTACGAAGACACGCGCTGTACGTACTGGCCGCTTCGAGTGTCGACCCGGATGACATCGCCTTCGTTGATGAACAAGGGCACATCGACGACCGCCCCGGTTTCCAGAGTCGCCGGCTTGCTGCCGCCGGTGGCGGTGTCGCCCCGAAGCCCGGGATCGGTCTGGCTCACGACGAGATCGACCGTGTTGGGGATATCGACCCCGAGGAGTTCAGCTCCGTATTGCACGACGGAGACCTCCATGTCGGGCTTGAGGTAGCTCGCCCCGTCCCCTATCGAGCTCGCGGGAAGGGACGTCTGGTCGAAAGTCTCCGCATCCATGAACGTGTATTCATCGCCGGCGCGGTAGAGATACTGCATCGACCGGCGCTCTATGATCGCCTGCTCCATACGCTCGCCGGCGCGAAAGGTCTTGTCTGTGACCGATCCCGTGCGAAGATTGCGAAGCCTCGTCCTCACAAAGGCGCCGCCTTTGCCGGGTTTGACATGCTGGAATTCGATGATCTGAAATATGTCGCCGTTGGCTTCAATGGTCAGCCCAGTGCGGAAATCAGCGGTGGAAATGGCCACTCCTACGTTCTCCTTTGAATTGGCGCGATTGTACGGTTCAGTATACCAAAAGTCAAGCCGAGGGGTGTGTGCGCGCCGGAGCAGGCTGCCCTGCGTTCCTCTTACCACCACTGAGCGCGGGGGAAGAAGAGGGGGAGGCGTGGGAAGAGCGCGTCGAGCAAAGAGAGCGCCTCGGCGGCGTCGGCGGCCGTGAGGGAGACGGCGTCTTGGACATAGAGCTCGCCGATGGTCTCTCGGCCGAGGAGCAGCAGCGGAAGCGCCTCCGGCCGGACGGTGAGCGTGACATCCGGCTCGTCCGGCGCCGGGCCGACAGCGACCGAACCGTCGCCGCAGAACAGTCCCGAGGACTTGTCGCCGCTGAGGATCTTCACGCTGCCGCGCCAGTCCCCCAGGGGACTTTCCGCGAGGCGGGCGCTGAGGGCCGGTGCGATCTCCTCGAGGAATCCGGAGAGGTCGACGATGAGGACCATGAAGACTTCAGTCTCCTGCCGTTCCTCATATCCCCTCGAGACGGCGGCGCCGGCCGAGAGTCCGTCTTCGGGGGAGAGGCCGAGGACGAGGCAGCTCTTTCCCCGTTCGAGCGTCCGCTGTTCGGCGTCGGCGAGGAGGGCCTGCATGACATCCTCGGCGCCCGATTCATCGACGGCACACAGCTCTTGCACGACGGCGGTGTCCTCACGCCACAGTGGTTGATAGTCGGTGAGGGCATACCCGAGGACCCGCCCGCCGGCTTCCGCGATGCGGCAGCAGTCGCTGTCGTCGGTCAGCGAGGGACCTGTCCAGTTCCGGCGCTTGAACTGAGCGCGCCAGGCCTTCGGCGTGAGGCGGATCGGCCCGAGGAAGTCGCCGACATAGGCATTGAAGAGACGCGCCAGGACCTGCTCGTCGCCCTCGCGGAAGCTGCGTATTGTCATGTCCCTGCGTCGCGGCGACATCGGCCCTATTCCTCGTCCACTGGGCGCAGGCGGCCGGCGATGGCGTTGGCGAGCGTTTCGAATGCGCCGGCATCGCCGCTCCATTGGACGAGCTTCGCGCCCAGCGCGTGCGATAATCCGATGCTGGAATCGAGCAGCCCCAGGAATGTCGTGTGCGACATCGTCAGCGAGAGGTCGACGCCGCGCGGGGCGCGTGAGAGAACGCTTACGTCATTGCCTTCGATCTTCAGGCATACCGTCCGCGAGCGCTCGAAACACAGGCGAAGAGCCAGCCGGCGGCGGCCCAGTTCCGGGCTCTGCTGGACCAGGGATGATAGCCCGCGACGGGCGAGGGCGGCGGGATCCAGCACTTTGCAGGCGATGCGACCCGACGACACGTCGACGAGGCCGAAGCGCCGGTAGAGTCGATGGGCGACGAGCCTCCTGCTGGTGAAGAGGCCGGCTACAGTGTAGCCCTCGCCCTTCATTGCCGCGACCGCGCCGGAAAAGACGCGCCGCGCCAGCCCTTTCCGCCGGTGTTGCTTGTCGGTGCCGACGCCGCCGATGCAGCCCATGGTGACTGCGGCGTGCCGGCCGACGTGCACCTTTGCCGGGCCGTAGTAGAGGTGGCTGACGTCCTTCCCAGCTACGTTAGCGGAGACCTTCCTCCACCCATCGGAACGCCTTGGCCCGAACGTGATCTCGCTCTCCGAAGGCACAGCGCATATCTCCCTTGATGAAGTCTCGAGAACACAGCACGCCTCTTTCCCACAAACGGGAGCGGAGGCGTCACGCCGAATGGGTCACGGGGCCCATCTCCGTGTGCGGAGGCGAGTCATTCGCCCGGAGGCCGCTCTTCCACGCTCGCGGCGGCGGATTCGCTCTCGGCCGAGGCCGGCTCCGCGGCCGATGCCGCGTCTTCGTCGCCCTGGGCAGGCTCGGCGCCGGCGGCTGTTGCACACCCAAACGCTATCTCGGCCGCCACCTTCTCGACGAGGGCGCCGAGGCAGGTGTCGGTATGCAAAATCTCGGCGTCCACAGCGAGAATATCGCGGCCTTCGCCCTCCTCGCTGACGTGCCCCGCCCAAAGGCGGGATCCGTCGGAAACCGCGAGCACTTCGGCCGCAACCTCCACGGCCGCGCGGACGGGCGTGCCGGTGAGGTCGGCCGCGCCTGTGTCGGAGCTGGACATCTCGCTGACGGTGACGAGCAGAAGGTAGTCGGCTTCGCGGCTGCGGGCGGCTTCGACCGGATCGCCGATGTCGGGCTTGTACATGAGATCGTCGCCCGCGATGACGAAGCCCAGCGGGGTGAGCCGAAGGTGGAGGCGCTTCGTGAAGTTCTTCCGCCAGGAGTTCTCCCATCGCCCACCGCCGGGGGCGAGGATGCGCACGGCGATTCTCGCCTGCGGGTCGAGCGGCTTCATCCCCTGGGCGAGGTCTCGCTTGTAGCGCGGCGAGGCCGGCAGGATTTCGATCTCTTCCGGTTCCTCGCCGCCGATAGCGGCGAGCCGATCCTCACGGCTCGTCATGAGTGGATGCGTGCCGTATATGTTCACGATCCACGGGTGGATTTCCGGCTGCTCGCCGAGCTTGCTGAGCGCCGTCACCGCGAGCCGGGCGTCGTAGTCGGCGGCCTCAGCATACCTGTAGCCGGCGAGATCGGCCTCTTTCTCCAGGGCGCGGCTGTAATGGGTCATGTAGGCCGTCGCCCCGATATCGGTCGCCGTCCGCCAGGCACCACTCGCCTGGCCGCCGATGAGCACGTTGAGCAGGGCGTGCCCGAGGTTGGCCTCCCGGGAGCGCTTCACGTTCCTCTCGTAGTGATGGAGATCGACGTGGGCCATCTCGTGGCCGAGGACGAAGGCGGCCTCGTCTTCGTTGAGCTTCTCGAAGTAGGTGCGAGTGATGAACACGAACCCGCCGGGCGCGGCAAAGGCGTTGTAGGTCCGCCAGTCTTCGATCACCCAGAAACGCCACGGCAGCTCGGTGCGCTCGACGACCTGGGACAATCGCTGCCCGATCTCCGCCAGGGCCGGATCGGCGGTCAGGTTGAGCGACCGCATTTCCATCATCACGCGCCGCCCGACTTGAACCTCTTCTTCGACGGATGTCGCCCAGGCGCATGAAGCCAGTACGAGCAGGAGAACCGATGCGAGAATGGAAGTGCTGCGTCTCATTATCCGCCTCTGGGCTGCATGGGGTATCGCATACTGGTTACCCGGCATGGTATCCAGCCAACCGGACTCGTGTCAAGGCAGGGGCGCGAGGAGCCCAGCGGGAAATCGACAGGATGGCCGTCCGAACAGCGCCTGAGGAGGGAGCACGGTTGCCGTGGCGGAGGTGCGGAGCTATCGAGTCGGAGATCTGCCCGCGTTGGCTGAGGCCTGGAACGACTGCTTCGCGGGCGAGCCGAACTTCGTGAACGTGGACGACTCGGACCTGCGACGCCGCGCCTTCGGCCAGGCCTCGTTCGATCCGGGGGGAGTGCTGGTGGCGACCGTCGGGTCGCAGACGGAGGGATTCGTGCACTTCGGGCCGAGGACGAGTCTGTTGCCGGAGGCGGGGAAGCGCGGGGCCGGGCGCGAGGAAGGGCAGATTCGTGCCCTCGTGGCGCGGAAGTCCGATGGCTCCGTGGTGAGAGAGCTGCTGGAGGCGGCGGAGGCGCGCCTGCGGGAGGCGGGGGCGCGCCGCTTCGTGCTCGGGCCGAGCTGGGTGCAGGGCGCGCAGTTCCTTTACAACGGGATAGCCGGCGCCTATGAGATTCCGGGGGTGAGTCCGACACGGGAGGCGCTGATGGAGGCGGCGAGGGAGAGCGGCTATGGGGTCGCGGCCGAGTACGGGACGCCGGAGGTGGACTTCTCCGATCGAGAGCATCTCGCGCGGCTGGAGAGCATGGCGCGAGAGCTTCGGGAGCGAGCGCGGAAGCGGGGGATGGAGCGGCGGCTGGGGATCATCGAGTCGAGGTATTTTCCAAGGCGCAGGCTGGTGGAGCTGCACCGCGGGCGGGAGGTGATTGCGACGACGGCCTATGGCCCGTGGGCGGAGTACGTTCGGGAGTATGGGCGGCGGCTCTACGGGCTGACGAGCGTTCAGGTCTCTGCCGGCTGGCGGGGCGAGGGGCTGGGGAAGCTGATCGTCATCGAGGCGATGATGGCGGCCCGCGAGCAGGGGGCGGAGGGAGCGCATCTTCACGTGTGGCGGGGGAACGAGCCGGCCTGGAATCTATACCATCGGGCGCTCGGCTTCCGGCCGAAGTGCAGTTGGGTGACGCTCGAAAAGCAAGCCGGCTAGCTGAGCTTCCAGTTGGTTATGAGGCTGATGGACTTGCAGGAACCGCACCACATCCGGCGGGGGCGCGGAGTCAACCTGAAGAGGAACGGATGTGGGATGAAGCGGCGGTGGCACCGGGCGCACTTGATGCTGGCCCCGCGCTGGACCCACACCAACGGGCCGCCGCACTTGTTCACCTTGCAGTTCGGGGCGTGGACACGGCCGCACTTGGGGCATTTCCAGCCGTAGCGGACTTGGCGAATCGACTCCCGGAGCTCCGGGGTGTGACGGGCCACAGAGGAAGCCCATGACAGCGCCACCAAGGCCCAGAGAACAACCACCGCTCCCACGATTCCGCCGATGACGTACACCAGGACAGCCCCCTTCCTCGCCCAACGAGAGACGTCCGCCGGCTCCCGCCGGAGGCCGCTTGGAGTATAGCACATCGCCGGCGGCACAGGAACGGGGGATGTCGGCGCCACCGGGGCTGAGTCTGGCGGCGCGGCGCAGAGCCGGTTTCGGCTTATAATGGCTCGTTTGGCAGAAGGTATGGGGTTCCAGAGCGGAGGGCCGCTAGGAGCGCCGCGTTCTTTGTGGTATTCTGTTGTGGAGTTTCGGCACCTTGGCGTCGCCACCGACAGGCGAAAGGGAGGCGCGGTTTGGTCTGTCGGCTCTGCGGTGCGGCGAATCCGCCGCAGCAGATGAGCTGTGTTTCGTGCGGATCGCCGCTGGAACACACACCGGAAGCCCGCGGCGCGCGCAAGCACGCGGAAGGACGGAGCGCGTGGTACGTCTGGCTGGCACTCTGCCTGTTCGTTGGCGGCGGGCTCGGCTTCCTGCTGGTCCGTCTTCGCACCCCCGCTCCTGTCCCAGTGGACCTGTACGCCATCGGCGTCGTGCTGGGCGCGGCCGCCGGAGCGATGCTTGGGGCAGCGCCGGGGCCGCTCCTGAGAGCGCTGCGTCGCGCGTATGTAGAGCTCAAGGGAGGATTGTTCGACTGGCTGTCAGTGCGACGCTTCGCGCGGCTTCGGGAGGAGTGTGAGGCGGAGTTGGAGTTCGGCAAGGCGGATGGGGATGCGTGTTGTCGGCTGGCCGCCATCCTGTGGCTTCTGGGGCAGCGCGATCGATCGGAGCAAATACTGCAGCGGGCGCTGTCGGCAGAGGAGGACCACCCCGTCGCGCGGCACAACTACGGGGTGGCGCAGGCGGCGGCCGGGCATCACGCCCGCGCGCTGGAGGAGTTCGCGCGGGCGAAGGGCCATCTGAGTCAGTCTCCGACCGTCTCTTGGAATATGGGGCTTGCTCGATGGGCGATGGGGCAGTTGCCGGATGCGGCGCAGGCGTTTCGGAATGCGGTGGAGCTGGACGAAACCCATCTCCACGCGCGGAACGCCCTGGCGCTCGCTCTGGCGAGGCAGGGCGAAGTCGAAGCGGGCCTGTCGGAGCTGGATGCGCTGCCAAGCCGGTACCGCGAGCACCCGGACGTCATGTGCAATCTCGGTGTGATCCATCAGTCCCGCGGGGCACTGGACGTGGCCGAAGGTCATTTCATCGGAGCCCTGCGCTCCGATCCGGCGCACGAGGCCGCTCGCTACAACCGGGGCGTCTGCGCCATGCTCGAAGGGAGATTCCAGGCGGCGACCGAGGACTTCGCGGCGGTGTCGCGAGCGAATCCGAATCACGCCTGGGCGCTGATCCAGCGTGCCATCTCGTGGTACCGGCTCGGACGCAAACCGCGGGCGCTGGAAGCGATGCGGGAGGCCGTGCGGCGGGGGCCGGGCGACTTCCAGGTGCGCTATAACAGCGGGACGCTGCTGCTGCGTGAGGAGATGATCGATCGGGCGGTGAACGAGTTGGAGCGAGCCTACGAGATCAGCCCGAACGCGGTCGAAGTGGTGATCAACCTGGGCGTGGCGATGTACCTCAGCGGGCACCTGCGCCACGCGCTCGATCACTTTCGGGCGGCGACCCGGATGAGTCCCCATCACGCACTGGCGCGCTACAACAGCGTCGTCGCCAGCAGTATGCTCGAGAGACTGGACGAGGCGGAAGCAGAGGTGGAGGAGCTCATCAAGCTCTATCCCAATTTCGCCGACGCCCATAACGCGGTCGGGGTCGTGCGGCTGCTCCAGAATCGACTGGTGGAGGCGGCCGAGCAGTTTCGCCGCGTGGCGGACATGATGCCGCGCAGCGCCGTCGCCCGCTGCAACCTGGCCCTGACCTACTACCTCGAGGGCGATCTCTCTGCGGCGAGAGAGCAGGCCGACTATGCGGTCCGGATCGATCCCGACTTGGCGACTGTGCGGGACGTCGCGGGCCACGTTGCGCTGGAGCTGAACGAGAAGGAGGAGGCCACCAAGCACTTCCGCGCTCTCGTGAGGCTGGAGCCGACGAATCCAGACGCCCACTCAAACCTTGGGCTCGCCTACTATAGAGATGAGCGATTGAGTGAAGGGATAGAAAGCTACAAGCGAGTGCTGATCTTCTCTCCCAAGTCACCCGAGGGGCACAACGACCTCGGGCTCGCCTATGCCAAGGATAAGCTGCTGGAGGAGGCGGCGAAGCACCTGGCGCAGGTCATAGAATGGCGCCCGGACAGCCCGGTGCTGCACAGCAATCTCGGGCTCGTGTACTACTTCAACGGCAACACTGAAGAGGCGGTGCAGGAGTGGCGCGAGGTGACGCGGCTGTCCCCGCGCTACGCGCGGATGCGTGAGGCGACTCGTTTCTCGGCCTACGACGACCAGGAGATGTACGTCCGGCCGGTCGACCGCAAGGCGCGCGCGGCCCACCTGCCGCTGAAGACGGCCGCCTTCCGGCACGGCTTCCAGCTCGCCCTCGACGAGAAGGGGTACCAGCTCGAGATCCCGTGGCCGGACATCGCGGCGGCGGCTCGCTGGAAGGAGCGGGCGGGGGCCGCTCGGAAAACGGCGCGCCGGCCGTGAGGACTGATGTCCGGCGAGATCTTGCCGAGCCCGGGCGTTTGCGTTATGATATCTCCCGCTTGGCACCGTAGCTCAGGGGCAGAGCGAGCGGTTCATAACCGCTATGTCGGTGGTTCAAATCCACCCGGTGCCACCAGCGTCGTTCGCGGTTCAGACCCCCTGCAGCACATGGGTGCCGGACAAGGCCCGCCCCTTCTGGGTTCGTTCCTGTCTGTCCCGCCGCTGGTGGGTATCTGCCGTGTGCCACCACGAGTAAGATGTGCCGTTTTTCCAACACACTCGCCACTCCGTGTCATACTTGCCATGCAAGTGCGCCATGTGCATATCGACGGATGCGATGGAACATGTACAATATGGCGGCCGTCCCGTCTGGCAGCATATCATAGCTACCCTCGCCTCCTTGACAGGGCCGAAAGAGCCAGCACCCTCGGCACCGGGACGGCTTCTCCTGTGGCCCGCGGTCGACCGAAGGCTGCCGCTGAATTCGCCGGGTCTGCCGCGCCGGCAGGAGGAACCGCTCTCCCTTTTGGAGAAGATTCGGATGTCGCTTCGGGCGACTGAAAGCGCCATAGACCACTCGATTCGGAGGTATGACAGGATGAAAGCACCCGTCGTTGACGCGGATCTTTGCACCGGCTGTGGGGCCTGTGTCGAGGTGTGCCCCGACGTATTCGAGATGGGCGATGACGACATTGCGACGGTGAAGAATCCGTCCGGCGCTGGCGAGAGCGAGATTCAGGAGGCGATTGACGCTTGCCCCGCCGAGGCAATTAGCTGGAGCGAGTAGCCCATAGATTCAGATTGAGCTGACGAGCGGCCCCGCTCCGCGCGGGGCCGCTTCTCTTATGGCCTAGAAGCGATTTCGAAACTCCGCGGCGGGGGCGCGCGAACAGCGATCGCAGCGGAACTCGGTGCCGAGAGCAGTTTCAGGCGCAGCGAAATGGCTCCCCCAAGCCGGGACCAGGAGCCCGAACAGCTCATGTGCAATCCGGCCCCTGAGTACTGAAACTGCTTCTACTCAGCCCGCGAGCACGTGTTGCACTCGCGGACATGCTTTTCTCGCGCACAACCGGACGAGGCCGACTGTGGTGTCGTCCGTGAACAGGGTCATCAGCAGTCCGTGTTCGCCGGCCTGGTTGACGTGTACGTGCTGTCGCTTTCCCTGGTGGAAGAGCACCGTGAACTCCGGCTCGCCGACGAGGCGCGCGATCTCGCCGGCGGAGGCGAACGTGCCCGCGGCGAGGGCGGCCAGCGACGTCGTGTCCAGCTCCTTCGTCAGCCCCTTGGCGGCGATGAGGCTGCCGTCGTCGCTGTTGATCAGCAGCACGCAGGCAGCCTTCGACCCGGCCAGCATCTCCTCCAGGGCGCTCTCGATCTCCGAAAGCTGCGTCTCCGTTATCGTCAGGCTTGCTGTCTCTATCATGTGTATCCCTCGCCGACCGTTCAGGCCGCACGTGGCTCAGCCAGCGCTGAACCCGCCTCGTCCAGACATGCGGCCGCGCTCGTCATCTCGCCCAACACAGGGTCTGCCTCCGCCAGCGGCTCGGTGACGACCATCAGATAGCCGAGGGCCACAGGCTGGACCACGAATCTGAACTTGCTGGCGTCGAGCACCACGACCTCGAGCTCACCGCGACCGACGTCCTTGAGAGTCCGAGCGCCGAGCTGTCCCAGTACGGCGGCGGCCGCGGCCAACGCCTCTTCGTCCAGCTCTGTTCGGAGGCGGGCAGCCAGGGGCAGCCCCTCATCGGTGGCCACCATTCCGGCCAGCACCCCGGGAACGCCCATCAGCGCGTCGAGTGTATCGCCCATCCCCCGATTCTTCGTCGTCGGCTCGCTACTCATCTGCCTATGCCTCGTTTCCTTCGCTGCGTTGCCCACCGGCGATGCACTCCTCGATCTGCTCGTCCGCCTCTCCCACGGGCGAGCGCGACCGAAGGGCCGCGAGGAGGGCGAGACCGCCCAATGGAACACAGCGCAGACTCAGGGTGTCGCTGCAGATGAGCGCGGAGCGGAGCCGTCCCGCGCCAAGGCGTGAAAGCAGAGCCCGGGCCTCCACGAGAAACGACATCGGCGCTTCGCCTGCCGTTCCGCCGGCCATCTCCGGCAGCTCTCCGGAGACCGGCGAGCCCGAGCTGTCGGCGAGCGCAGCGGTCTCCACGCACGCACAGGCGGCGACGCACTGCACAAGGTCGCCGAACCTGTCGGCGGTGAGCCATTCCGGGCGCTCCCCCGGTGTCCGAAGGCGGTCTTCGAGCGGCTTGGGCTCCCCCGCGGGAAGGGTCGGAGAGGGCCCTTTCGCCTCGGCGAGTTTGGCCCGCGCCTCCGGGAACTCGGGGCTGTGGAGGAGTGCCGTCTCGAAGGCGGCAATCGCTTGATCTGTCTCGCCTCGGCTCAGGTAGAGTTCGCCAAGTCGGAGGTGGGCGCGTGGATGGCCGGGATCGAGGTGCAGCGCCCGCCGCCATTCGGCTTCGGCCTCGTCCGCCTTGCCGGAATCGATGAGGATCTCGCCCATAACGACGCGGCCGGTTGAGTAGGCGGGGTGGCGTGCCAGCCCGCCCTGGCAGATCGCCAGCGCGTCTTCGAGCTGGCCGAACCGGCGAAGGCGATCGGCATACTCGGCGAAACGGAGAGAGTCGGGGTCGCGCGTCAGGAGCCGACGGTATTCCTGCAACTCCTCGCGGCTGCCCGCTATAGCCTCCACGTCCTGCACATATCCCTCCCAACGCATACGAAAGGGCACAGTCACACGGGCGGCGCCCGCGCGACAGGCTCTGCATCGTGCCGTTCAGCTTGCGCCTGGGGGTCCCCATTTGCCCCGAGGGCGCACGGTGCGCTCCTGCAGCTTCACCTGGTCGAGTTATTCCACAATCAGGCGGGTATTGAGGTCGGCGTCTCGGTCCCGCGCGTCTTGTCGGGGGGCCGACGTGTGGAATTAATGGGCCGGAGGCGGCACGCCGCGCGCAGACGTTGTTCTGCGTCCCGCGGCAGCCTGTGTGGTCGGCCGCCGGACCGCTGCCGGTTTGCGAGGGTAGGATGAAGCTGAAGCGGTTGGGTCTGCCCAAGATAATCGCGCTCTCCGCGGCGCTCCTTATGGTCGTCGCAGGTCTCGTGATTTCCCGCGTGGGTGGTGGGCCGGAAGCGGCCGCAGCGCAAGACACTGCGGGGCCGGCGCCCGTCGTCGTTTCCGCACCGGTCGCGGAGGCAGTGGAATCGAGCGAGGCGGAGACCCCGCCGCCCGAGACGGCGGAGCCCGAGGCATCCGAGCCGAGCGCCAGCGCGGAGCCGAAGAAGGCGGCCGCGCCGGTGGCCGCTCCAGCATCTGCGCCGAAACGCAAGGCCGCGCCGAGGCCGTCGCCAACGCGAACTCTGCCGCCGCTGCCCCCGCCGGAGTGGGGCGCGCCGGCCGCCGCGGAAGAGCCGAGCGGACCGCCTCCGGGCGTTCTGTGGCTTTCTGGGGTGATTCAGGGGGAGAAGAAGGTGGCGGTGCTGCGGAGGGGCGAGAATCGGTATGTGGTGCGGGAGGGGGAGACGTTCGAGGGGAAGTACCGGGTGGTGACGATCTCGTCGAACAGCGTGACTTTGGAGCGCGGCGGGAAGAAGCAGATGCTCAGGGTTGGTCAGTACTAGCCTTCTGGGGGGATTAGAGGCGAAAAAAGCGCCGGCGGGCGATGCCCGCCGGCGCTTTGCTGTGAGTCCCTTGAGGGGAGCGATCAGGGCTCCGGTTGCGTCTCTTCCTCGGGTTCTTGCGCGGGCTCTTCCTCGGGCTCTGGCGCGGCATGACCGGCACGATGGTCAGGCTCGGCGGCCTCCGGCGGCACGGTCGGCGGCACGATCGGAGGGGCTGGCGGCACGATCGGAGGGGCAGGCGGCACGGTTTCCGCGGTCTTAAATCCGAGTCGGCGGGGGGCCCAGTGGGTGTTGGCTCCGAGGCCGGTCATAATCGCCAGGCCGAAGCCGAAGATGATGACGGTCACCGCGACGAGTGGCCCGAGCATGGGGGTGTGGGAGGCGATCGCGATCATGGCGACGCCGATGAGCACGGCCCAGACTGGACGGATGTCGGAGCCGCCGAAGAGCGAGAGGGTCGCCTTCCCGAGGCTGAGCGAGACGGCGATGACACCCGCCACCAGCAGGAGGGCGCCGGCGACTATGAGCGCGAGCAGGGCGGCGAGGACGGCCGGGATGAGGGGGATACCCACGATGGTGATGGCGAGGATGACGCTGGCGAAGGCAGAGGCGACGACGGCGGTGAGCACGGCGGCGGGGGTGAGCGCGAATCCGATAAGCCCGTAGAGGGCGGCGCGGGCGGGGTGAGCGGGGAGCGCCTCCGCCATCACGGCAAGTCGGTCTTTCATGATAAGGACTCCGAGGAGGGCGATGAAGCCCCAGGCGAGCAGGCTCAGTATCGTCGCGGAGATTCCGGCGATCCCCCAGGGGAGGATACGCTGCCGGGGGAAGATGCCGCGGGGCCAGTGGACGCCCGGAACCGCTTCAACGACGTCGCCGCCGATCACGGCCCCGTCCGCACGGTCGAGGTCCCCTCCGACGACGACGACGTCGCCGTCGATGCGGGAGCCGGGTCGGGCGTGGATGGTCCCGCCCAGGGCCACGACGTCGCCTGTGACATAGCCCTTGATGTCGGCGTTTCCGCCGAGGACGACGACGTTGCCGACGACCTTCTCTTGGTACTGAACGGTCACGTCTCCGCCGAAGCGAACGATGTCGGAGCGGGTCCGCGAGTAGACGCGATGCGCTGCGGCCGGTGCTTCTTCGGCGGCGGGTGCGGCGGAGGTGTTGACCAACTCGACCGGCGGTTCGCTGAGGCCGCCGCCGCCGCCCATGTCGCAGACGCGAACTGCGATGACATTGTCCTCGCCTGGTTTCAGTGCGTCCGGAGGGAGGGCGTAGTCTCTAGGATCGTCCCACGTCTCATCACCGGTCGTGGTGCCGACGAGCTGACCGTTGACATAGGTCCAATCCCAATCGTCGATGGCGCCGAAGCGGAGTATGACTGTTGCACCAGCCCAATCGGCGGGAACGGTGAAATGGCGGCGGTACCAGCCGTAGCCGTTGTAGGCGTCGTTCGGCTGATAGCCGGTCCACTTGGGGTTGAGCGTGAGGACACCCTCCTTCTCCCACTCGGCCGGCACCTGGATGGTGCGCCATGCGGAGTCGTCGAAATCGGGGCTTTGCCATCCGGTAAGATGCCCCTTCTCCTCCATGTCCTCGTTGAACTTCCACTGGCCGGAGAGGTCGAGCGCCTCGCCCTGCACGGTCAGGCGGGTCTCCGGCGGCGAGACTTGGATCGACGCGCCCGGGAGGCTGACCTCCACCTCGTTGGACTCCTCGTCTGCCTCGACCGAGACGGCGGGAAGCTCCACCTGAACGGAGGTGGCGGCGGCGGGGCGCGGGAGCGCGAGGAGGAGGAGGGCGGCAGGCAGGAGCAGGATCAGGCGGCGGAGAGCGCTGCCTCTCGAAGAGACGGGCAAGTAGGTGGGAGTGAGGAGCGGCATTCGTTGTCTCAGGTTCATCTCAATACCTTCTTTCAGACCAGCATCATCTGGCGGGCCGGTTGCTTTCGTCGGCTGGCATGTAATACGAGAACGAGTGCCATAAGGATTCCGATCTCTGCCGCGGCATAGATGCCAAGGGTGGGGGCAATGGCTCGAGCGGCGAGGCCGCAGGCCTGGGCGAAGTCGGCCAGCGCGCCCCAGAGGGCAACGAGAATACCGGGTCCAGCGCCGAACCAGCTCTGGACTACGACGGCGGCGTTCTCGGCAGACCGAGCGAGGGAAGGCTGTGAGGCGAGGCCCTCAGATATGAGCAGCGGGAGGATGTAGCTGACGAGGCCGAGGCCGGCCACGGAGAGGGCGGCGATGACGGCGAGCCATCGCCATCCGGCGGCGGTTCGGCGCGCGGCGGGGGCCGGAAGCTCGGCGGTGCGGAGGGAGATGGATCGGAGCAGGTCCGCGGCCGGGGCGACGCGAGGCACGGCTGCCAGTGCGGCCGCGATCATCTCGATCTGTCGGAGTTCGGCGGCGCAGTGGGGGCAGGCGGAGAGGTGGCTGTGGACCTCCGCGGCCGGGCGCGGGGGCAGAGTGCCCTCGAAGTACTCGTCGAGCAACGGTCTGACATAAGAGCAATCCATCTTGAATCTCCTCATAGCTCGCCCACCATTTCTCTCACCGCGGCACGGCCGCGGAAAAGCATGGTCTTGACGGTCCCGAGGGGCATGCGCAGGCTTTCCGCGATCTCCTCCAGCTTGAGGCCCTCGATGTGGCGGAGGATGAGGACGGCGCGCTGCTTCTCGGGGAGCTGCTGGACGGCGGCCAGGACGCGGCGCGAGTCCTCGGCCATCACCACACGTTCGGCGGGAGAGGAGCCGGGGGTCTCGTCGGCGTGTTGGGCGCCGGATTCGAGGCGTTCGTCGAGGGAGACGGTGGGCTGACGACGGCGGCGGAGGTGGTCGATGGTGAGGTTGGAGGCGACCGCCCGGATCCAGGCGAGGAAGGAGCGGTCGAGCTGGAAGGTGTGGAGGCGCTCGTAGGCGCGGAGGAAGGCGTCCTGGGTGAGATCCGCGGCGTCCTCTGGGTTTCCGACCATCCGGTAGATCATGTTATATATCTGTCGGTGGTGGCGGGACACTAGACCGTCAAAAGCGTCCTGGCGGCCGGCGAGACAGAGGCTAACCAGTTCTGCGTCGTCCCGCACAGCCTCGATTTGGGACATCTCCCGCCCTCCGCTACATGGCTATACGCAAATGGGCAGAGAAAGGTTTCAGTCGCGGCTCGTATGTCGTGCGTTCAGGAGCGTCCGCCAATGCGCTGGTAGACGGCGACGGTGTCGCGGGCGGTTCGCTCCCAGGTGAACTCCCGGCTTCTCGCGAGGCCGCGCTGGGCCAAATCGCGCCGCAGAGCGTCGTCCCGGAGTGCCCGATCGAGGGCCGCTGTGAGGTCTTCGGCATTCTCAGGATCGATGAGGATGGCAGCGTCGCCTGCCACCTCGGGCATGCTGGAGCGGTTGGAGGTGATGACGGGCAGGCCGGAGGCCATGGCTTCGAGGATAGGGAGGCCGAACCCCTCGTAGGATGAGGCGTACGCGAGGATGGTTGCGCTGCGGTAGAGTGCCGGGAGAACCGTCTCCGATACCTGGCCGGGAAAGATGACGTCCTCCGCCAGGCCGAGGTCGGCAGCCTTGTCCAGCAGGGCGCGCCCGCGTTCCGAGGCCACGTCGCCGGCCACGACCAGCGGGGGCGCGGGCTGGTCGGCGCGGAGGCGGGCGTAGGCGGCGAGGAGGAGGCCGACGTTCTTGCGGGGGTGGGGGCCGCCGGTGGCGAGGTGCAGGAGGTAGCCGCCGGCGAGGCGCTCCGCGCCTGGAAAAGCGTCGGGCGAGAGCGCGGGGCCGTCAGGCGAGAAGCTGGGCGAAACGCCCAGCGGGATGGCGGTGATCTTGTCGGCGGGGACGTCGAGCGTCTCGACGAGGTCGCGGGCGGTGCTCTGGGAGACGGTGATGATGTGTGCGGCGCGCCGAAGGGAGCGCGGCACGACCTCGGTCTGCATTCTGAGGTCGGCCGGGTCATAGGTTTCGGGGAACCGCGCCCAGGCGAGGTCGTGGACGGTGACGACGGCAGGGCAGGGGAGGATCGGCGGGAGGATGGTGCTGGGGAGATGAACGAGGTCCGCGCGGTCGCGCCAGAGGCGCCAGGGGAGGGCGGCGCGGAGCCAGCCGTGGCGAGCGCGGACGAGGCTGATCTTCAGCCGCTCAGAGGAGAGCGCGGCCAGCGCGGGATCGGCAATCTGTGTGTCCACGTAGGCGACGATATCCGGCGACTCGGGAAGCGCGGCGAGGGCGCGGGTGAGGTTGATGACATAGTGCTCGACCCCGGAGCGGACCGGGGAGGCGAGCGCTCTTGCATCAAGCCCGAGGCGCACGATGACCTCCTGCGAGGGCCTGCCGAAGGTGCAGGCAGATGAGAGCGAGGCCGCAGAGGGCCGCGCCCGCGAGGGCGAGCGTGCCCGCGGCGAGCGTCTTCCCGATAACGGAGAGGGCGAGGCGCGGGCGGCCGATGGCGCTGACCGGAGCCCCGGGCGCGAGCCGCAGCACGCGGGGCGGGCGGCAGAGGAGGGCGAGGGCCTCCAGCTTGAGGTGGGCGGAGAAGCCTGGCCCCCAGTAGACGACGGCGGCGGCAATGGGCCGGCGGCCCCGCGCCTCCCGCACGACGGATCGCGCGCCTCGGCCGTCGCCGTAGATGATGATGTCATCCATGCCCAGATTTTTCAGCACCGGCCCTGAGACAGGTGTCCCTATGGCGACGATATCGGCGCTGGGAACGGCCTCACGGAGCGCGGCCAGCGCCTGCCGAATCGCCTCCTCCTCTCCCCGCCGGGCGAAGGTGAGCAAGAGGGCCGTTGTGCGGGCGGAATGGCTCACGCGCGTTCTCCCGAGGAGAGAGTGAGGATCTCCTCGTCGGTGCGGAGACGCTCCCGCTGTTCCCGGGCGCGGGCGCGCCCGGCCTGGCGGAGCTGCCGAAAGGCGTGCCAGAGGGCGGCGGTGCGATGGGGGAGGCCGCCGATGAGGACGTCGTCTGCGACCCAGCGGGCCTGGGCGGCGAGGGTGCGCCGGAAGAGGCGTCTGTCGAGCAGGTTCTTCCAGGCGAAGAGGAGGGCGTTCTTGGCGGACATGAGCTCGATGTGGGCGGGGCGGTGGAAGCGGCCGACGGTGCTGCCCTGGTCGTGGTAAACGACGGCCGCCGGCTCATAGAGGACCTGCCAGCCGCGCCCCCAGGCGCGGTAGCCGAGGTCGGCGTCCTCCCAGTAGAAGGGATGGTAGAGGGGGTCGAAGCCGCCGAGTGCCTGCCATTTATCGCGCTTGAAGGCCATGGCCCCGCCCATGGGATAGAGCTGGGGGCAGGTGTGCTGGAGCAGATCGGGATTGGTCTCGTGGCGGAGCTGAAGGAGGCCGCCGCGCCACTCGCCGGAGGTGCGGTTGCCGAGGGCGTGGGTGAGAGAGCCGTCGCGGTTGAGGAACTTGCAGCCGACGGCGAAGACATCGTCGGCCTCGAGGTCGGCGAGGAGCGGCGGGAGGAAGCCGGGGGTGACGATGACGTCGTTGTTCAGGAGGACCGCTATCTCGGTTTCGGCGGCGGCGACGGCGGCGTTGCAGGCGGGGCCGAAGCCGCCCTTGGGGAGGGCAAGCACCTTCACTTCGGGGAAGCTCTTCGACAGGAACTCGATGCTGTCGTCGGAGCTGGCATCGTCGGCGACGGCGACGGTGTGGCCGCCGGCCCTGCGTGCGGCCTCCAGCGCTGCGGGCACCGATTGCGCCAGCAGGTCGCGGCCGTTATGGTTGATGATGATGAGAGTCGCTTTCACCGGCGGCGCCTGCGCTCCTGGAGGATCCAGTCGACGGCCTCGGTGAGATTTCGGGCGATGTGGTCGGCGGGGAGAGGGCCGGTCGCTTCGGCTTGGGTCTTCCGCCCGTATCCCGTTTGGACGAGCACGGTGCGGCAGCCGACCTTCCGTCCGGCGAGGAGGTCGCGCTCGCTGTCACCGACAGCGAAGGAGCGGTCGAGGTCGAGATCGAGGTCCTTCGCGGCTTGGAGAAGCATGCCAGGGGCGGGCTTGCGACAGCGGCAGCGCCGGCGGTAGCGCCCGCGGCCGGCGTCGGGATGGTGGGGGCAGAAGTGGATGGCGTCGAGGTGGGCGCCCCGCGCGGCGAGCCTGTGTCGAAGCACATCGTGGATGGCTTCGAGGTCCTTCTCGGTGAGCATTCCCCTGGCGATGCCGGATTGATTGGTGGTGACGACGACGGGGAGCCCGGCCTCGTTCAGGCGACGGATGGCGGCGGCGGCGTGGGCGAGGAGCCGGATGTCCTCCGGGCGCCGGAGATAGTCGACCTCGCCTATGATGGTCCCGTCGCGATCGAGGAAGACCGCCGGGCGACCCATAGCTGCCTCCGTAGGTTAGCCTTCCCGGGGTGTGGGTGTCGCGCGCCGGCGCAGCCCCCAGACCCACCCTTCGGCGGTGATGCCGACCCAGACGAGGGCGACGAGGGCGGTGAGGGTGAGCTTCTCCAGGGCGCCGGCGATGCCCTGAAAGATGAGGAGCAGGGGCTTGTAGGGCGCCACCCGGAGGACGTGGGCGGCGCCGTCGTCCCGGATCTCGACGCGCCGGTCTGCGCCGGAGAGGAGCGCGAGGAGCTCGGCGCGGCGGTTGCCCTCGCCGGCGATGATGACGGTATCGAAGCGGCGCTCTCGGAGGGCGGTGACGAGCCCGCGGGTGACGTGGTAGCCGCAGGCCTCGACGCCGGGGGCGGCGATGATGGGGGCGCCGGTGTCGTATCGCGTTTCGTCGGCCATCGCCTCCGGGGCGAGGACCGAGATCTCGACGGCGGGATAGTGTCGGCGTATGAGGGCGATGGCGCGGGCGGCCGTGGAGAGGGCACCGGCGCGGATGACGAGCGTGGTCTGGGGCGGCTCCCGCGGGTCGAGCCCCCAGGGGGCGGCGGCATTGCGGCGGAGGAAGGCCTTCGCCAGGACGTCGGAAATGGGCGCGGCGATAGCGCGGGCGATCTGGCGGAGGCCGCCGCGGATGCCGCCGGTTTCGATGGCCAGGCCGAACCGGCCCGCAAATGTGCGGGGCTTCCAGGCGGTTTGCTCCGCCTGGGGCGTGGGCAGGCGGTCGGGGGAGGACTTGGGGTCATCCGCCCAGCGCTGAAGGGGCTTCATCACGTCCTGGACGAGGCGGTGTTTGAGGAGGTAGTCTCTGGCGCGGTCGGCGCTGCGCCTGCGGCGGGGTTCGTCGCGGGCGAGGCTGAGGAGAGCGTTTCTCAGGCCGTCGGCGTCGCCGGGAGCGAAGGTGGCGCCGAGGCGCTCCTGCTCGACGATATGGCTGATCTCGGTGCCGAGGGTGGTGATGACGGGGAGGCCGGCGCGGAGCATGTCGAGGATGCGGTAGCGGCAGCCGATGAGCATTTCGTAGCTGAAGCGGTCGATGTTGATGCCGACGTCGCTCTCGAAGTAGTAGTTGGGGACGTCCTCGTTG
>Ga0307377_10001747_pt1 | contig 26680 bp, 17 predicted proteins | sample TR3MG_FD_202535 | JGI IMG/M metagenome (GOLD analysis project Ga0307377, IMG submission 202535) | Soil microbial communities from Risofladan, Vaasa, Finland - TR-3 | ecosystem: Environmental > Terrestrial > Soil > Coastal area > Acid sulfate soil | place: Finland: Risofladan, Vaasa | collected... | reverse complement strand
GTACTGTTGCTTCGATGCACGGTTTTTATGAGCTTTTGCCATTTTTATATGCATTTAATCATATACAAATATGCCTAAAATTATTGATATTCTGTACATTATCTATTAATCAGCAGACCCTAAGTAATTGAATTTCTTTTCATGATAATACTATATTAAAAATTGAATTCTACCCTAAAAATGTCATTTGCCGGTTAATTGAACAGCCCTTTTAACTGGTCCATGTTTAGCTCCGCTTTCGGATTAAATTGCGATCCGGCCATGTACTTTTTCAGGCTGAAAAGCAATTGCTGAGCTTCGGGGCGGATTGCCGCACCGCTTAACAAATCGATTCCGGAAACAAGTATCTTGCCATTTCCTACTTTAGCCTCGAAAACCAACGCCAGCGGGCGGTTGGTAACCCAATCGTCGATCACACGAACGATTGGGTTAATTTCAGCAGGAAAACTACTCAGATTTATTGCTCCGGAATGACTCATGGCATCCCACCACTGCCAGTTGCTGTGGTATTCGGTTGGGAAATCAGCCAGTGCCGGATGTTTCGGATTACACAGAATTCCCAGGGTGTGTGGTGCCTGACCTCTTGTCCAGGCGGTATTCCAGAAAATGCTTGAAAATCCGATCCTGATATTGCCGCCCATTTTCTTCGGAAGTGTCCCATTTTTTAAGGTTAACAATACGGAGCCGCCGTTTTTCAGGAATTGAGCAGTTTGTGCATCCAACTTCTGAACCACACGGATATTTTCTTCGCCGGCAATCGATTCCTTTTTCGCCGGATAGACCCAGAAATCCCAGCTATTGCTCAGGCTATTCACGGACACTTCAAATGTCAATTTTTCAGGAGCTGAAACTGATGCTAATGGGAACGAAACATCACCGAGTTTAAAGGTATTACCGGGAGGAATATCGGTTTTTGAGAATTGCCCTGATTGAATTGTCTTACCGGATTTATTTTTTATTTTCCATTCAGGAGTGCAGGCCGTGATCGGATCCTCGCCATAATGAGCCACCTCAACAATTGATTCAAACGTTTCGTTGTTGGTGAAAATACACTTTTTCAGGCGAGCCAGGGGAACAGTGCTGTTACAAAAACGCTTGTATTCGGCCGGAGAAATGTATCCTTTCTCGCCCCAGAAAGCATCCAGAACACCAACCAAGGCTGTTCCTTGTCCCGGGAAATCGTGCAGGTCGAGTAACTGGAAACCGCCAAATTTGGAAGTGCGCAGTGCTGCCTCAATATCGGCCTTGTAGCATAGTGCCTGTAATTTACCCGAAGCCAGTAGAAAGCTGTCGGCCAACTGTTCCATGCCATGATCTTTGAGGGTTTCCTGAAACAACTCAAAGTTGCGGGCACGCAATACGCCGTCGTATCTGGCAATTTCTTTGAAATTCGGATAAACACACCACTGGCCTATTTCGTGACTGATAACCGGTTGCGGATATCTGGAGTTATATTCAGACCAATCGTAATCGGAGCGCGGAGTTTCGCCGTTAATGATACTTTTTAATTCCTGTCCCCAACCCTGAATTCGCGGAGCCGCAGTACTCAGATAATCGTTTACAGGAAGATTTGGCCAACCTGCTCCGGAAGTATAAATTCGACGACTGTCCTTCTTTTTCCAGAAACTGACAAACTCTGTCAGGAAAGGAACATGATTAACACCACCAGGTTCATTGCCGTAAACCAACATGCAGAACGAAGGATGGTTGCCGTATTGTTCAACCATGCGTTGACTCTCTTCATACAGGTATTTGTCAAAAGGTTTCCCATCACCCAAAGTGGTTGATTGATTGGCCCATGAGGAACATTCCACCTGAAGGTAGAATCCCGATTGGTCAGCAGCATCGAAAGCAGCCTGTGGCGGGCACCACGAGTGGAAACGCATATGATTCAGACCGTGTGCACGGCAAACGCTAAAAATACGCAGCCATTCATTGATGCCGGTTGCCGGATAACCCGTTTTTGGGAAGATGGCACATTCGAGCGTTCCGCGCAGGAAGGTAGGCTGATTGTTGATTTGTAGTTGTTTGCCCACTGCTTTAAACTCGCGCATACCGAAAGTGGTGTGGAAGGTATCTGTCATATCAGAAGTCTTGTCGGTTAAAACGGCAATGAGTTTATAAAGCTCGGGGTGAAATTCGCTCCAAAGCTTAACGTTGTTTCCCATCGGATATTCCATGACAAGTATGTTATCACCGGCCGCAAGTTCAAATTTACCGGAAAGGCTTTCAGGAGTTCCGGCACCCATAACGGTAAGCTTCAGATCAATCTGTACCGATTGTTCCAAAGGATTGATCACCTTAACTTCAGCTTTAAACTTTTTGTTCTTAATATCGGGATAAACCTGAATATTACGGATATTCACCAGCGGCCGCGCCTCAAGGTAAAGTTGCCCGATCATGCCATTCCAGTTGGTTTGTGTGTGGTCTGATATGCTGTGCGAGTTAATGCCTGGATCAATATCTTTCACACGATTATCGATACAAAGCGTCAGAAGATGTTTTCCTGGAGTCAGAATATTGGTCAGATTGTACTGATGCGGGGTGCCGAGCGAATTTTGCATTCCAACCTCCTTATTGTCGACCCACAAACGGCTTTCCCAATGGCAGCGTTCGAGAAACAATCCCATATACTGACCGTTCCAATCATCCGGAATGGTTACTTTTTTCTGGTACCATGCTGCTCCCTTGTAGTATTTAAGTGGTTGCAGCCAGAATGGAATTTTAATATTACCCGGTTCGCGGAATTTGGCGTATTCAGGATTTTTATAAAACGAACTGTCCACAATTTGACCGGTCCATGGGGTAGCCAATGTCACTTCCTCGCCCTTACCGTTTGAGCTCAGCGATCCGGGCAAAGAAAGGCTATCAGTTAAAGTATAATTAAACCATCCTTCAGAAATTCCCCTGTCAGAAGGATCCATAGCAAACTGCCAGGTCCCGGAAAGATTGATTTTCTTATCAACCTTTTTGTTGCAAGCTATCAGGGTAATAAGCAGCACTATAGCAGTAGTCCCCATAAGGGTAGACTTTAAAAAGTCTCTTCTGTTTATATCCATAAGGCTTATTTTTAAAGCGAAATTGATGTTACCAAACTATGATTAATTATAAACAAACTATTCCAAAAAGTGCAGCAGGTACATTATCCATGGGCTTTTCAAACTCCATCTTTAATCCCGAAATATTTTTTGCATTTTCAAAAGATAGATTATAAATAGCCTGGTAATTATTTTTCACATCACATAATAGATTGCCGTCCTGATCTTTAATCCTGAAATTTTTCACACAATAAGGCATAACACTCTCAGGTTGTTCGCGATGTGCCGACTCCATAGCATGATCATAATCAACATCAAAGAATAATCTTATCGTGCTTATTTTCTGAGCAGAAGACCACTTTAACTCAAGCCATGGATGATTATCGCCCATATCGGCTACCCAGCAGTTTGATGTTATTGATGGTCTGAAAATAGCACTTTTTAAGTTCTCAACCGAGAATGATGATACTTTCTCATGGAACTTTAACGCTATATTTTTGTATTGAGGCCTGCGCTTTGGGGTCCAAAAATCAAATTCTTCACAACCATACTCTTTTCGGGGAGTTTGCCGATATGTTTTTTCAACGGTTAGTACTGACGAAATAAGCGAACTACTCATCATTAGTTCAATACTCTGGTTCTTAACGAATGTTATAAAGGCATACCCCTTATCTATTGAAGGTTCAAAATTGATATACAACTCACCTTCACCTGCTAACAGGTCGTGCGACTGACTTTCCAGAAGCACCTCGGGAGAGAAATTCTCTACTTTTTTACTACATCTTAGTTCTGCAATTAATGTTGTATTATTTAAAGCCTTATATTTTATGGTAACCTCATGGCTCATTCCGTTTATGGGAATAATAACAGCTTTATCATTGCTCAAAGGCATATAACCACACTCAAAACCCATATCTTCCAACTCCAGCGTTGAAGAGGCACTTATTATGGCTTTACCGGTAATTGTATTCTCAAAAGAAACATCAGGTATGTGTTGACCATAAAATATCAACTCCTTTTGAAGCTCCTTAACATTTTTCTCATCCGTGAAATACTTGGGCATTACACCCTTCTTAACACATAGTGCTGCAGCCATTCCAACCGCTTGTGCTCCATGGGAACAAGTGCCTATAACACGTGTTGAACCATGAGCGACATGTGTTGCCGAGGCCATTCGCCCGCAAATAAATAAATTATCAATGTCGCGGCTTACGTAACAGCGATATGGAATTGTATAGATCCCCTGAGCGTGCATGTGGGTACTCGAACTCAGCGAAGAGTATACTCCATCGGCAGGATGAAGGTCTATTGACCATCCCCCAAAGGCTACATCATCATAGTGAAATTTTTGCTCTATGATGTCGTTTTGATTCAGCATGTAATAACCCATAAAACGACGGCTTTCGCGCTTTCCGGGAATAGTGCTTACCCACTCTAAGGTATACGTATCCATTTCCGGATAGTTACCCGAATTTTTAATATAGTCCCATACTCCGTAAACTACTTTTAATAGCTCAAAACGAATTTTCTCGGTGTCGTGAACGGTATTTAATCTGCCACCCCACTCAAACCACCACAAACTCAATCCTGCCTCTTTAGGATTAATACTTCTAAGGTGCGGAATTGCTGATGAAACATCTTTATGAGCTATTGCAGGTGCAATATATTTAACACTCTTGCCGGTATCTTTGGTATAAAAATACATTGAATGACCCAACAGTTCTCCATATTTTTCTTTATCCTGAGCAAACCCTTCAAAAAATTCATCTCTATCCTCAGCACCCATTCGGAAAGAAGCTCCTGAATTATAAGCGACAATACCATCGCCGGTACAGTCGGCAAAAAACTTTGCTGAAAGAATATACGAAGTTGAATTTTGTGCATTAAAGCATTCAATACTCTTAATATTGGTTTTATTTTTTTTATTAACAGAATGAATGACTGTATTGAGATACAGAGTAATATTTTTTTCTGCCTGCACCTTGTCAATCAATACCATATCAAAAAGTATAGAGTTGCCTTCTCTATTACGATAAATGTTCTCTAACAAAATTTCATTTATTACACCGCCCTCACGGGCCCAACGGTTATTGTTACCCATAGATGCAGTAGCACCCAACACCCATAGACGAACCTCACTTGAGGCATTTCCACCTAAAACGGGTCTGTCTTGCACAATAGCAACTTTTGCTCCCTGACGCGAAGCAGTAATGGCACAACAAACTCCGGCAACTCCGCCGCCACAGACTATAAGGTCGTAACTCTCTCTCAGAGTCAGATTATTTCTGGAACCGGTAAAATTTTCAATAAGCATAGCTCTTTGATTTAGAGACTGTTAAAATCTTCTATATAAATAATTTTAAACATTGATCTTTGGTTGTTTGATTGTATTGGTTTAGTTGCCTTTTGGAACTCCTTCTGTCATCAGTTTTTTCAAATCTTCCAGATATTTTTGATAAACATCTCTTGGCAATGCATTGTTTTTCTTACAAATAAAGGCTGCCATACCTACAACTTCACCCATCATTCCGGTTGTTCTCTGTACTCTGACTGTCCCCAGTGCTATATGAGTAACGCTGATATTGCGGCCTGCCATAAACAGATTACTGATATTATGCGAATAGAGGCATCTGTAAGGTACAGGATATGGTGAATGTCCTTGTGTTGTGTACCACGACCGGAAAGGTTCTCCGGTAAACTCTTCAGATTTTATGGGATAGTGAAGATCAATACCCCATGTAGTAGTAAATGAGGCATCGGGATAAGCCTTTCGGTCCAGGATATCCTGCTCTCTGAGAACAACATCCCCGATGAGTCTTCTCGATTCGCGTTTTCCTCCGATATAAGCAACCCATGATAATTTTTCACGGGCAAATTTCTCTCGGTCAATACTTTTATTTTTAATAAAGTCCCAATTCCCATAAGTGACGCGGAATGCATAATCTCTTATATATTCAACATCAGCAATCTGATCACGATTGAAACCTGTCTCCCAGTCCCAGTCACCTCGTGTTACTTTGTAACAGTTTTTTTCATTAAACTGAACTGCCCAAGGGCAGGATGGAAACGTAGAAACTGAATCTTCTTCAACCGCATACCATTGAACAGAGGTTCCCATTACCAGGCTATCCTTATTTTCCTGAGCACTGGCCTCCCCGGTCTCATTTTTACTTTCTCTTCCTTCCCTGAAGTCTGCCCCGGCTAAATAACCTAAAGTGCCATCGCCTGTACAGTCAGCAAATAGTTTCCCCCTGAATTTAAATTCCTTTCCTGAAATAATATTCTTACCAAGAACTGCAACAATTCGATCTTCTTCTTTTTCTGCCTGATAAACATGAGTATTAAGAAATAATTTTATATTTGGTTCATTCTCAATAACATGAAGTTTATTATCATCACCATAGTTGCTTGCCGGCCCGGCATTGTGAATTTTTCTTTCCGGATTTTTTGCAATTACTTCCAATATTTGCTTGCTTTTTGCGGAAAGGGAATCCAACTTTGCTTCATGCCAGCGTGTAGAACCAATTGTTCCGATTTCATCCACTAAGTCACCGAGTTTTGGATACGGCTCCTGATGGATTGATCCAGACAATCCAACGCGAACTTCAGAGCTGTTGTTTCCACCCAATACAGGTCTGTTTTGGATCAACGCTACATTGCACCCGAGCCTGGCAGCGCTGACTGCAGCACAACAACCTGCCATACCTCCCCCAACAACAATCAGGTCGAACTCTCCTGTATTTCTGGGTTTTGGATCTAATCCAAGACTTTTATGCCGAAAATTTCTTAACTCTTTATCTTCATCAGGTGGTATGAATTGATGATCGCTCGTGACAATAATGGCATCACATCTGCCTTCAAACCCGGTCAGGTCGTGTAACGAAATATTTATAAGACCGGCATTTAACTGAATAGTACCACCATCCTGCCAATGCCACTTAGCCCCTTCTGTTCCAAAAGTAGTTTTCAGTGGTACCCCTTCAATCAAAAGCTGAAACCTTCCAGGAGTACCTTCAGTACCCCAAGGAGCAACCCAATCTCTGGTTCGTACCCAGACGTGGTAATCATCTCCGGAAAGAACTTTAATGGCTGTTTCTGCATCTTTTACAGGTATTCCCAATCCATGTGCCAGCAAATATGGAGATCCCATAATATCAATAGCTTGCTGGTCAATAACCCACCCACCAGGGGATGAGAAATTTTCAGCTTCGATAAAAATTAAGTTCTTAGATTTATTACATGATACAAAACCAGTAATAATCAGAAAAAGAATGAGAACATTTCTTGAATAATTCACTATAGTATACATTTTATTATTATTTTCTCTTAATAAGATTCATTTATATCAAAACCATTTATTAATTAAATTTACAAATATCAATAATGAACAATAAAAGATATAGAACTAAATCCCAGTTTTTGAGGCTGATCAATAACCCCGGCCTGATGGCCGAGGTTATTGATAGTTAATCGTTTGCAGACTTTAGTCTAAAATCTGTATTATTTTGAACAACCTCTATGACTATCATCAGCAAATAATTTCAAATTTTATCAAATTAAGCAAATCCTCATATTAAATTAATATTCGGGATTTTGTTCCAAGGTTACGCCAAATCCTGAATATGTATCTATCTCTGATTGTGGAATTGGGCACAGATAATCTCTGAGTTTATTGAATTGTCTGTTTTGGGCATTGGGAAATCTTTGATCTGTATTCAAATCATATTGGCTCTCAACTCCGGCATATGTAACGAAGCCATCATCATCGATTTGTGGCACAAGAGTAGCATTTTTTTCATCAAGGATCCGGCCATAAATAGTAACTGGCATCACTTTTTCTGCAATTCTCCATCTCCTTATATCAAACATTCGGAAACCTTCATTTGCCAGTTCTACTTTTCGCTCCCTGCGTATTATTTTTCTTAATTCCGTTTGATTCATTGTGGTCACCGCCGGGTAACTGCCTGTATTAGTAACATCTACTCCATAAGCACGAGCCCGAATTCGATTGATGGCATTCAAGACAGACTCATCAATCTGCCCCGACTCAATTTTAGCCTCAGCATAAATTAGCAATACTTCTGCATACCTGAGGAGACTAAAATCAATTTCGCTCCAGAGTTGTTTAATTGACTGAGACGCTTCATCATCATATTTTTTCCACATATAACCGCAAAATGATGCAGGCCAGGAAGCTTTTCTGCAATCCTTGTTTGCTCCGACCAATGTTCCATTAACGGATCGATAGGTCAGGCTATCAGGATGACTCTCATAAATAAATCCAGCCCATATACTTTGTGGTGTAACAAGAGAAGCTTTTAATCGAGGATCTCTGTTTTCGAACGGTTTGGAAGGGTCGTAAATAACAGACTCATCTATGGGTAAACCGTCGGAAGCTTCATAAGAGTCTACCATGGACTGGGTGGGTGCCATTGTAGTATATCCGCCACAATTTCTTGAACCTAATGGGTATCCAAAATTTGATGTTAAAAATCCATCTTTGAATGGCATAATAAACATTATTTCAGAAGAACCTTCTCCTGCACGTTGAAATAACCCTTCGTAATCAGGATACAAACCGTAACCTGCTGCTTCTTCAATATCCATCACAGCTTTTGCTGATGCGGCTGCCTCAGCAAACCTTCCGTTGTACAGAGCTATTCTTGCACGCAAACCCAATGCCACACCTTGTGTTATCCTTCCACTTTCTGCCTTAAGTGGCAAAGATACTGCGGCAGCCTGTAAATCGGCGAGCATTGAATCGGCAATAATTGATTTCGCTGTTCTAGGGAGAAGTCCCTCTTCAGGTGAAGATGCAACAAAATTGATATATGGTACGTCTCCAAAAAACTCAGTTAGGTAATGATAATTATAAGCTCTTATAGTTAAGGCTTCGGCCCGAATTTTCATATATCGTTCTTCGGCTATAATATTTTTTGTCCGTTGCATATTCTGCAACAGGTTATTAGCTCTGCCCAAACCTATATAATAAAAGGAGTAAAGACTTTGAAAAGTGCCCGTAGAAGCACTTTGCGATCCAGCTCCAAGGTTATCAAAAGCACAACCTCTGCTAATTCCGATATCCGTGCCACCGTTATCCATACCCATTTGATAGGCCACTCCGTAATCAGTTCTTATCAGGGAATTATATACTCCCGTAAGAGCTAAATTCAGTTCATTCTCATTAGCAAAAAAAGTTGTACTAACAGGTTCTGTCAATGAGTTAAGATCAAGTATTTGCTTATCGCATGCTCCAACAGTTAAAGCTATCAATAGCAAAATGAATATCCTTTTATAATCTTTCATATTAAATACTATTAAATTAATTTATCACTAAAATTGTACATCTACTCCTATGTTAAAGTTTTTGTTAACAGGGAATATACTTCCATTAGAATTATTCGGCATTAAAGGATCGATACCCTCAGGTAGGTTATCAAATGTAAATAAGTTTTGTCCTGAGAAATACACTCTTAAGCTGTTCACAGAAATATTTTTTAACACTGACTTAGGTATTGTATACCCAAAAGAGATATTCCTGACACGCAAATAAGAAGCATTAAATACCCAGGTACTGCATATTTGGGCATCGTTACTCCCAGAACTGGTTGCATATATTATTGGGAATTGTGCAGCAGTATTTTCTGGTGACCAAAATTCACGAACATGCCATTCCTGAATTTTACCAGCATTGAACAGAGCCCAGACTGCATCCTGATGTAATAATACATCCCTTTTACCAACACCTTGAAAGTAAACTGATAAGTCAAATCCTTTATACGATGCATCCAGATTAAGCCCATAAGACATTTTTGGAAATGGATCTCCAATAATAACACGGTCATCGCTATTGATTTTCCCGTCTCCATTCTGATCTTTATATTGAATATTACCGGGTATAAGAGTACCAAATTGCGTCGGTGCTTCGTCTATTGCAGCTTGATTCTGGAAAATACCTGCTGATTCATATCCATAAATTGATCCGATTGGACTTCCAACCTCTGTTATATAATTGCCAGAAATTATTGGCCCCACACCGGACAAATTAGTAACTTTGTTTTTTACATCCGAAAAGTTCAATTGTGCACCATAGGTAAAATCACCTTTAACGTCTCTCCATCCCAAAGAGAAATCCAAGCCTTTATTTTCGACATCACCTGCATTTTGGATCGAAGGAGAGAGCCCCATTACCAGTGGTATTGGCAAAGGCAGTAGTATATCTTTCGTCTTTCGAATATAATATTCTGCTGTTAACGTCAATCTTTGTTTAAGAAAACCAACATCCAATCCTAAGTTTGTTGTTTCAGTAGTTTCCCATTTAATTGCACTGTTCGCCAAGACACTCTGTATAGCACCTGTATTAATTGCATTATTGAACAAGAAATTACTTGATCCTATAGCTATTGAAGACGCATATGGAAAATCACTTGATCCTATAGCTATTGAGGACTCATATGGAATATCACTTCTAATTTGCTGGTTACCCAACTGGCCCCATGAAGCACGTAATTTTAAATTGGAAAACAATCCCAAATCTTTAATGAATGATTCCTCCGAAAGCCTCCAACCTCCAGAAAAAGAAGGGAATACAGATACCCTGTTTCCACTGGCAAAACGAGATGAGGCATCACTTCTTACATTGGCTTCAATCAAATATTTCTCTTTGAACGCATAATTCAAACGTCCAAAATATGAAACCAGACCTGATTGGGTTGCAGAACCACTATTCAAAGCAGTTGCCGCTGAACCAGCATTTAGCACCTCGAAGTCTTGTAAAATGAAATCTTGTCTTGAAGCACCAAATGTTACATATTCGTATTTGATAAATTCATAACCTAAAAGTGCCGCAAAGTAATGATTGTTAAATGTCTTATTATAAGTGGCTAATGCATTAAAATTATGAGTAAAAGATTGTTCATTTCTTTGTGATAATGTGTTTCTGCTGGGATAATTGCGTGTTGTTTTAGTAGTCCAGTCAACAATAGTTTGATACATTTTCGAGAAATGACTGTTGTATCCGTCATTATACTCAGGAGTATACAATACAGAAAATTTCAAATCTTTAATGGGACTATAATTGATTCTAATAACTCCTCTGAAGTAGTTAGATAGTTGTGTGTTACTTCCTCCTGCTCTAGCTGCTGCAACACCATTTTGCCCCTGCCATCCATCGCCCCAGGAGCCATCAGAATGTATGGCACTGCATGTAGGAGGATCGCGAAAAACCTCGCGTGTTATATATGTTAGACTGGCACTGGGAGCTTTTGTTAGTGATCTGCTGAAACTTAAATCGAAGTTAATATCGATTTTGTCAGAAAGTTTTAAATCTGTATTAAACCGGCCATTGTATCGCTTATAGTTGAAGTTGATAATATTTGCCCCCTGATCCACAAATGAAATAGAAGCCACTGATTTGATACTCTCAGTACCACCACTAATACTCATGTTATGGTATTGCTGAAAGCCATTTTCAGTAAATAATTCTTTAACCCAATCTGTATCAGGATACAGATCAGGATTCGAAATAATACCAGCTGCATATTCATCAATTACTGCCTGAGACTCACCTGAATATTTAAGAAAATCTAATGCCCCTACAAACTTTGGTAATCCAGTAGGCTTTTGCCAACCAATGTAGTTTGAATAATTTATTGACAGTTTACCGGTCTTTGCCCGTTTTGTTGTAACAAGGATTACACCATTTGATGCGCGAGATCCATAAATTGCAGCAGCAGCAGCATCTTTTAATATAGAAATATCGTCAATATCACTTGGATTTATGATATTGATATTACCTGCTACCCCGTCAATTAATATTAATGGGTCATTTGAAGCTCCTATTGATCCGGTACCTCGTATCCGTAAGGTAGAATAATCCATGCCAGGTTGCCCACTTGACTGAATCGCAGTAAGACCTGGTGTCAACCCTACAAGAGCTTGAGAAGTTTGTGAGACCGGCTGTTTGATAATTTGAGTTCCTTTAATCGATTCTACAGATCCGGTAAGGTTAACTTTCTTCTGTGTACCATACCCGATAACCACCACTTCATCCAGCCCTATTGCCGATTCAGCCATTGTTACGTTGATTTGGGTTAATGTCCCGATAGTGATTTCCTGTGACACCGTACCTACAAATGTGAATGTCAGGCTCCTGGCATCCTGAGGAACTTCAATATTGTATTTACCGGCAATATCGGTTATTGCCCCCTGAGTTGTTCCGGTAACAACAACGTTTACACCGGGAAGAGGTACACCATCCTTGTCGGTAACAGTACCGGTAACTTTTTGTTGTTGTAACAGTTCCCTGGGAGCTATTACGATCAGATTATTATCATAAGTTTTATAAGTCAGTTGAGATTTTAAAAAAATATCATCTAACACGCTTATAATGTTTTTGTTATCTGCTTTTACATCAATCAGTTCATCAATGACCAACAAGTCGTCGCTGTAAAAAAACCTGACTTGACTTTGTTGCTCGATTGTTTTCAGCACATCGCAAATTGATTTATCCTGAACATCCAGATTGACAGTAATCTGGGAGTACATATTTGCACTAACTTGCAGAACGCTTAAAAAAACGATTATCAGAGATAGTTTCATGGTTAATAGAAGTTTTTTTATTCCCGGTTTCGAAAGAGGAATAAGGTTTTGAAGTTTTTTTTTCATAACTTTGTAATGTTTTAGAGTTTAATAAACCAATGTTCTACTGAAAAAAGATACATTGGGAAAATTTGTGAAAACTTTGCGCGGGGTGTTTCAGCATCCCGTGCTTTTGTTTAGGGTAGGTTTTTATCTTTTCATAGGCAAAATTTTATTAGGTTAGACTTCTGAATATTTATTGCTGGTCGTACAGACCTTTGTTAAGTTCTTCAAAGTGTTTGTTTTCCGATAAGGTAACGACCCTTCCTTTTAGTTTGAAATTAATCGGGGATGTAATGCTCATAACCTCAAGTACTTGTTCAATGGGCTCATCAATTATGATTCCTGTGAACCGGAAAGTTTTTAACCGTTCAGACTCAAATTTTATTTGGACATCGAATTTACGCTCTAAATCAACAGCAATCTGCGAAAGATTCTGCTTCTCAAAAATCCATCGGTTTTCCTTCCATGAAATAACCGGCTCCACATTAACATTTTCTGTAACTAACCTGGGAATTGCTATTGATTTTTGCACCTGAATAGGCTGTATGTTTTTTTCGGTTTTCCCCTTTGTAATAGCTGTTTCATTAACCATCGTTGAATTTTCCTTTAAAAAAGTAAGTTTCTGGTTTGGTTTAAGAACTATTACTTTTACTTCAGCCCTGTTTTTGTCAGTTATCTCATCTATTTTTATGGAGCCTTCAACCAACGTGGTTTCGATTGTCTTGTCATCTGAATAGGCTTTTACATTAAAAGTTGTTCCTAAAGCCCTGATATTTAAATGCGAAGTTTTAACTGTAAATAGTCTTTCCTTATCCTTTGCAACTTTAAAGTATCCCTCTCCTTCAAGCTGTACCACCCTGTCATCAATTCCAAAACGGTTACCGTACTTTAATCTGCTTCCCGCATTCAAAGTAACAGTTGTACCGTCTGACAAAGAGAACTGGGCGCGGGATCCCATAGGAACAATTAATTCACTAAAGCCCGGTTCGGGATTTGAAACCTGATTCTTACAGATATAATAAAACAAGAGTGAGCTTAATGAAAAAGCAACGATAAATATTGCTGCATACCTGGTTACTATTTTAAATAAGTTGGTTTTATTAAAGTCAATTGCTTTATCCTCATTGCCTCTGATTTTTTGTTTGAATTTCCAAAAACCCGTCTGAAAATTATATCCGGGATTTCTTAAGGATGCTTTTGCTGTAATCCATATTTCACAATATTCATCAAAATGATGTTTATTGGCACTATTCAATTTTATCCAGCCGATAAGCTCTTTTGTCTCATCAGCGGTTAATTCACCTTTCAGATAGCCGGGAATTAAATCGTCCGGCGATTGTTTGTTTTCTTTCGTTTGCATAATTATGAATACTAAAAAAATAAGCCACCACCCTTCAAGATTTTGATTGATGGTGACTTGTCAACCTTTACCTAACTAACCCTATCTAACCAAATAGCCTTCAAATTCCGTATAATTTATATGAATCTATTATTAATAAAGACAGGAGAAAACTAAGAGAGGGTGAAGCGGAAATTAAATATGTTTCAAATCGTCATAAAAAAGAGAAGAATCATTTAGGGTGTGTAATAAATTAATTTATCTATTTTGGTTGTCTAATAGTCTGTTATTTAATATTTTATATAATTCAAAAGTATAGGTTATTCTATTACACACCCTAAAGATAATCCTTAAGGTTTTCGCGCAGGCGTGAAAGTGCGATTTTCATCTGGGTTTTAACGGTATTTACTGAGATCCCGAGATTGTCGGCAATATCACTATACTTCATATCTTCATTACGACTGAGCATGAATATTTGCCGGCAGGCATCAGGAAGTGCACTGATACCCTGGTCAAGAATATTCATAATCTCTTTTTCGTATAGTTGCCCCAGAGGATAATCGTTATCCCAGGCAAGTAATTCATAATCTGAATTGCTTAAGCTGTCTGTTAATTTATTGCTTATTCTATGCCGCTCAAGGTAATTGAGAGAGGTATTGTGAACGGCTTTGACCAGATACGCCTTAATGGATGTAGTGATATCAACTTTTTCTCTGATATTCCAAAGCTTGACAAAAACATCCGATACAATTTCTTCAGCATCAGAGGGATTCCTGACAATATGGTCAGCAATCAGACAAAGGAAAATGTAGTATTTCTTGTAGAGCTCTTCAAATGCAGCAATATCACCCTGTTGAATACCGTTAATAAGTTGCTGATTTGAATATTCCATCAGATTTTAAAATATAGAACTGCAAATTTATATTTTTCACAAAATCTCTTTCAAAAAAATACAACCTCAAAATTATTCTGGTTACAGACTTTCTTTTTAATCTCATAAGTCCCTGATTTAAATGTCCAAATCTGTTTTATCAAATTTGTCCAGTTAATTTAGGGTGCTAAGGTAATCAATAATGTTACAAAAGGTGCCGCCCCGTTTATTATGGCAGCTTAAGAACCAGACTGGTAATCAGGGGGCATTTTGTACGAAAAATTGAATACCATTTGAGAATTTGTTATCTTTGTTGAAAAGATAGTTTTATGCCTAAACTTTATGATTATTTTGGATTAGTTTTTCTATTTTATTCTCAAGAGCATGAACCAATTCATGTTCACGGTAAGTTTCAGGGAAAAGAGAGTAAAGCAGTTTGCGCCTGAAAACATAACAAAAAAGCTTTAGACTATGGTAATATCAATCACTAGTGCAGAATATATTCGCGGTTATAAAATCAAATTTTCATTCTCAGATGGAATTGATGTAATTATTGATTTTAGCGAGTTTCTTAAAAATGCTAAGAACCCAATGACCAAAAAATATCTTAATAAGCAATTGTTTAAAAATTATTCAATTGAATATGGAGATATAATTTGGAATGATTATGAAATGTGTTTTCCTATTTGGGATTTACACGAAGGGAAAATATAAACACCCGTTAATAATCAATTAGGACTTAATGTGGTATGCAATGACTGGTATGAAGTCCCGGTCGAACCACATTCACGGATTTAGTCCCTCATACTCTTCATTTCTTCATCATCCATCAGGTAAATGAACCAATTACCGGTTTTTTCTATTTTATATCAAATAACCTGCTTATATGTCTGTCGTATATATTCTCATAAACACATTGTGAAACAGTTTTCTCATTAGCTTCAAGTAAGCTGAAATATTCATCCATTTTTAAGGCTGCAAGCTTATAAGCGACATGTATTAACTGCCTCATATTAGGATTATAATCAGGATTGCCGGGAATATTTCTTACTGAATCAGCGAATTTTTTGCTATCCCATTTTAGAACCTCCTGTTTTGAAGGCAGTGATGATACCTTAATATCAATAACATCGGCATAGGGTGCACATAACTCATCGATTTTCTCCAATGATTTGGAGTAAATCTCTTTAACAAAGCTTAGTGCTTCTCCTCCGGATTCGGCCAGCCCAATAACCTCTTCGAGCCAGGTGGTACCTGCAGTTTTTAAATGGATTCCTTTATTATACTTTGTAATAATTGATCCTATGTGAGGATAAATAGCAAATTTATCAGAACCGGAGTGGATGCTCATTTTCAGGTTATCAGGAAGTCCAAATTCCTTGACAGCAAAGTCAATCACCATTAGATCTGATTTAAATTCTTCTGCAAATTTTAGTGGGTCCCCAACATAGTCGACCCCCTTATTGAATCTTCCGGAAAACTTTGGTGCAATTGTCTGAACAGGGATGTTTTGAGAAGCTAACATCCTGAGTATGAAAAATAGCTCAACAGGTGTCTGAGGATGCGGTACCTCATCCATTGAAACTTCTGTAATAAAGTTACCCTTTTCTTTTACTTTTTCTATTTTGGTATAAATCTCTTTTGCCTTAATAGCTGCAAAGAGATATTTTTCAGCTATTTGCTTAATTTGTGATTGTGATGTTTTGAAAGATAATTTTGTGCCCGGGATCTTCAGTTCACCAATGTATTTCTCTACACTTTTCAGAAATTTGTCTATCTCAATATTTTCAGCTTTCTTACCGATATAGGATGCAACATCAATTGTGAAAAAATCAGAACTGTCAATAAACCTGTCAACTGTATCAAGATTAATGTGGTCAGCATCAACGAAATACGGACTATTGAATCCTATGGTTTTTGTTACAGTATCGGCTTCTGATCTTACATCTTCAGGTTGGGTCCCGATTGTAATGTGTTCCCTGTTTGATTTATTCCATACAGGAGTTATTTTAATTCCCTTCTCTGAAGCAGCTATTATGGCTTTTAGCTGAGCTTCACCCTGGTGACCAAATCTGTCACCAAGGCCTAATGAATATTTTCCGAGTGTTTTCATAATTTTTTTATATTGTTAGATTTAATTTTAGTACCTAATGAGTCCGAAGCTTAAATACTTTTTATATTACTTCGGACTACCGGCTTACTTTATTTTGTTATATGATTATCGGTTATTAATAATAATTTGTAAAGTATAAAATAAATCATCTCCCAATTACTTTTGAACCCTCCCCCCATCCCCCTCCCTTAAGGCTAATGGAGGGGGCGTAATTCGTTGTATACGAGAAACTACCCCCCTTCCCTTATCTTTTAAGGGAAGGGGTTGGGGGATGGGTTATTAATACAGAAAGAAGCTAAAGTTATTAATTATTTAAGCCACATAAAAGAATCATTTTGAATTATTATTGAAAACCGATACTCAATTTTTATTATAGTATTAAATGCTTCCATCAAATTCATTAAATTGAATGCAAATTCGTAATGTTCTCGGAATTCTTCTTCAGAAATGTAATTTTTTTCTTTCATCTTCTGACTTCGGTCTTCTGACTTCTGACTAAAATATTTTTAAACTCATAAGGTACAATTTATAGAATTTTTATTTTAGGAAGAAATCCACATTTTCAGATGTAACAATATCAATTGGCAGATATTCCATTTTTTCAGGTACCTTGTTTAATGACAAAAACTCAAATAGTTTTTTTACCCCCTTGTATGATTGTTCATCAGGACGCTGTCCGATTAAAAATCTGGTAGTTCCTGACTTGAGATATTTAACATTTAAAGCCAAAAGATCATACCCAATGAGATTAATGGATTTCAATCCTCTCTCTTCAATATATAATGCGATCAGGTATGATTTTGATCCGGAAATAAAAATTGATCCAATGCCGGGGTTTTTCTTAAATATTTTATCTAAGGCTCTTTTTACACTTTTATAAGTTGGATCCGGGATATTGATATTTACTATTTTACCTTCTTTTTTTATCGGTTCTTCGAAAAAACTTAGGAATCCTTGTGTACGGTTGTTTAGGTGCTGTACATTCTTAATGTTTCTTGCAAGGTTTATAATAAGAATATCCTCATGGACTGGAGTAACCATATCTATTAGTTGTCCTGCAACCCTGCCGCTTTGAAAATTTTCCACTCCTATATAAGCCAGAAAACCGGTATCTTCAATGAACCCGTCAATAAATACAAAAGGGATCTTCTCATCATATAGTCGTGAACAAAATGCTAAAGATTCTGATTTGAAGATAGGAGCCAGGAGTACACCGTCCGGATTGATATTTAAAACACTGCTGGACTTATTTTGAAAATCTTCTTCATTAAACATATCAAAAGTTATCTGCGTAAGAGTCACATTGAAAGGATTAAGTTCTTCAATTGCTCTATTCATTCCAACAGGATGTTTGCACCAGAATGAGTTGTCTTCTGCAGGCTCAGGAAGGAGTGAGACAAAGTGGTATTTTTTCTTTGATTTCAATACCTGGGCCATCACATTGGGAGAATAATTAGTCTCTTTGAGGATGCTTTTAACCTTTTGTCTTGTTTTCTCAGAAACTTCACCTCTCTCATGGATCACTCTGTCAACCGTACCTATAGATACGCCTGCAAGTAATGCAATATCTTTTATTCTTGCTTTATTTGAAGGCATATTTAAGTTATAGAGAAAGATTTAAATCCGCCTTTACCTGGAAAAAAGATAAAGGCGGAGTATGATTTCAAAATCATTATTTTTGCTGGTAGCGATTGTTTGAATTATTAATTGATAATTACCTTTCTGTTTTTAGGCGCAAATGCATACATAATTATCCATGCAACCAGATAAGCACTACCAGCTATAGTAAACATTATTACATATCCGGTTTCAATATGACCGGCATTTTTATAGAATTCAAGGACGCCTCCGGCAATATATGAAATAAACGCACCGCCAATGGCCCCGGCAAACCCGCCAATACCTGTTACTGAACTGACAGCTCTTTTTGGAAATGCATCAGACACTGTTGTGAAGATATTTGCAGACCATGCCTGATGGGATGACGCAGCAAGGGCAATTAATATGACAGCACCCCATGTGCTGATTGTTGATGATGATGCAAAAACGATAGGAGTAACCAGGAATGCAAAGATCAGCATAGTTATTTTCCTAGCGTTAAAAGGAGTCATTCCCCTTTTTACCATGAACGATGAAATCCATCCTCCACCAATACTTCCAACAGTTGTTGCAGTATAGATGAAAGCTAAGGGCAAACCGAAAGACTTAACATCAAGACCGGTACCTCTGACATCAGACAGCCATCCGGGAATCCAGAATAGGTAAAACCACCATATCGGATCTGTAAGTCCTTTCCCTATGAAAAACAACCATGTCTGACGGTATTTTAAGAGTTTCAGCCAAGGAATTTTTTCAACTGATTCCTGCTGTTCGTCCACATCACTATTGATATACTTTAATTCGGCTGCTTTAAGTCTGCGCTGTTTTTCAGGTATCTCATAAAAGATAAACCAGAATATTATCCAGAGGAATCCTATTGCACCTGTCAAAATGAATGCCATCTGCCATCCCCAGGCAAGAACGATGGCAGGGACAGCGATTGGAGCCACAATTGCCCCGACATTTGTCCCGGAGTTAAAGATACCAGTGGCAAGGGCCCTCTCCTTTTTCGGGAACCATTCAGCAACAGTCTTTATAGCTGCAGGAAAGTTTCCAGCTTCACTGATTCCTAACAATCCTCTCCAGAATCCAAAGCTTAAAGCACCCTTTGCAAGTGCATGTCCCATAGCTGCTATACTCCATAGTATTACTGTCACCCCGTAACCTAATTTAGTACCGAACTTGTCAATGAGACGTCCTGCAACGACCATACCTACAGCGTATAAAAGCTGGAATGCCATAATAATATGTGAATAGGCCTTTTCGCCGATCCCAAGATCAGATTCTAGCAGAGGTTTAAGTATTCCTATTACCTGCCTGTCTAGATAGTTGACAGTCGTTGCAAAGAAGATCAATGTGCAGATTGTCCATCTATAGTTACCAATTTTTGTTGTTTCTGACATTTTAAATAGGTTGGTTAGTAATTAAACAATTAAACATTATAGGTTGACGAAGCAGTTGTGCCTCCACGACCTGTCCAATTCGTATGGAAAAACTCACCTCTTGGTTTGTCGATCCGTTCATAGGTGTGTGCTCCAAAATAATCGCGTTGTGCCTGCAAAAGATTAGCAGGTAATCTTTCACAACGGTAGCCATCGAAATAGCCAAGCGCAGCTGAAATCGCGGGAACAGGTATTCCATTGCTTACAGCAGCTGCAACAACATTCCTTAATCCATTCTGCGATTTTTCAACTTTTTCCTTAAAGAAAGGATCGAGGAGGAGATTGGTTATTGATGGGTTATTATCAAACGCCTCTTTTATCTTACTGAGAAAAGCTGACCTGATAATACAGCCACCTCTCCACATAAGAGCTATTCCTCCATAATTAAGCTCCCACTTATACTCTTCGGCAGCAGCTTTCATTAAAGCATATCCCTGAGCATACGATACAATTTTAGACGAATATAGTGCATCTTTAATATCATTTATGAATTTAGTCTTGTCTCCGGTAAATTTAGGAGTGGGTCCACGTAGAATTTTTGATGCCTCTACCCGTTCAACCTTAACAGCAGAGAGACATCTTGAGAAAACAGCTTCTCCAATTAATGTAAGAGGAATACCCAGATCAAGCGCAGAAACAGCGGTCCATTTACCTGTACCTTTTTGTCCTGCCGTGTCGAGGATCTTATCAACCAGAGGTAAGCCATCAGTATCTTTATATGCCAGGATGTCACGTGTTATTTCAATAAGATAGCTGTCAAGTTCTCCTTCATTCCATTCTTTGAAAATGAGATGCATCTCATCAGCACTTAGATGCAGAAGGTCCCGCATTATCTGGTAGGCCTCAGTAATAAGCTGCATGTCACCATATTCAATCCCATTATGAACCATCTTAACAAAATGGCCTGCACCGTTCTCTCCAACCCAGTCGCAGCATGGTGAGCCATTGTCAACCTTTGCTGCGATAGCCTGGAAGATTGGTTTCACAATGGGCCATGCGGCATTTGAACCTCCCGGCATTATAGATGGTCCGAGCAAAGCTCCTTCTTCACCACCTGAAACACCTGTGCCAATATACAGAAGACCTTTGCTCTCAACAAGTGCAGTTCTCCTGTTTGTATCGGGGAAGTGGGTGTTGCCACCGTCAATAATTATGTCTCCGGTAGCTAAGTGGGGGATAAGTGTTTCAATCATTTCATCAACGGCACTTCCGGCTTTTATCATGATCATTACCTTCCTTGGACGTTCAAGCGATCCAACAAGTTCTTCAATGGAATGAGTCCCGATAATCTTTTTACCACCGGCTTTTCCTGCAAGAAAATCATCAACCTTCTGTTGTGTCCTATTATAAACAGAAACCTGAAATCCTTTGCTCTCCATATTTAGGACAAGATTCTCGCCCATTACTGCCAAGCCTATTAATCCTATGTCTGATAGTTTGTTCATAATTAAATTTATTATTATGTTTTAAAAAACCCACCCCAAGCCCCTCCCAGGAGGGGATCAATCTGGTTTAACTGTTTATTTTGTACTTTTGTCTTTTGTCTTTTATCTTTTATCTTTTATCTTTTATCTTTTATCTTTATAGTATTCAGTAACAATCTCATCCATAATTCTACTTGTTCTGGCGGCAGTTATCCCAGTACTTGGAGACATGCCAATTCCTTCGAGTGACTGAACAATCATTTCTATTAAATTGTATTGCACATGCTCCGGCCGTTCATTAATAAATTCCTGTCGGCCAAATTCATTTGTGAGAGTAATTGGTTTAAAATCAAAAGTTGAAAATTTAATTGACCCTTTATCTCCAAAGATTTCGAGAATATCTCTTCCGTTTTCTGGAGAAACTGTGAAACACCAGGTCCCTGTTCCGATAATACCATTTGGGAAAACAAATTCCGAAGTTACAAAATCCTCAGCTTTATAAAGTTTCCCCTGATTAAGTGCAAATGACTTAACCTTTTGTATTGGACCAAATACAAAGTCCATATAATCAAGCTGATGACAGGCCAAATCAAAAAAATGACCTCCACCGGAAACTGCCGGATCAACACGCCATGAGAGTTTTCCGGTCTTTTCATCATTAGAAGGAGCTTTAAACAATTGAATCTGCAGAAACCGTACTTTTCCAATGCTTCCCTCTTCAATAAGTTTTTTTACTTTCAGGAACCCGGGAAGAGCTCTCCTGTAATAGGCTACAAATACAGGTACGTTATATTTTTTTGATGTTTCATTGATATTCACGCATTCGGCATAGTTTAACGCCATTGGTTTCTCAATATAGACTGGTTTTCCTGCTTTAATTGATGCGATAGCGTATTCTGCATGACTTCCGGGAGGTGTGGCAACATATACAGCATTAATATCTTTATCGTTTATCAGGTCTTGTGCTTTTGAATAAAACTTTGGTACATTGTGTCTGTGAGCATAATCTTCGGCCAGTAGAGCATTCCTTCGCATTACAGCTATAAGGTTTGAACCCTTAACCTTATTGAATGCCGGACCGCTTTTTACTTCAGTGACATTGCCACATCCAACTATTCCCCAGTTTATCATTTTGTGAGTGTTTCTTAAAATTTATTTCGTTAATCTTTCTCTTGAAGTCCATAACCCTAAAGCAGGATTGGAGATATAGAATATTTCTTCTCCGTCATCCATAAGGTTAAAACCATCTTTTAATTTACCGGGATTGTATTTTTTTAGCATATCGTTTAGATCATGGTATTTGAAATAAACAGATTCAATCTCCTCTTGTGATAGGTGTCCGGGGCAGTATGTTATAGAAAACCTTCCTTCTGAACTACCATGTATAAGATGAGCTGCTGCACTAAGATTATTCTGAAGTTCATCATTCTCTTTTAATGACTTTAAAGTAGCAGGGGTCCCTCTGTAACCATATTTTCTAATAAGCCGGTCAATCTCTTTATCTTCACCGAACTCTTTTAATCCGGGTGCCAGCACAATAAGTTCCCCCTTATCTGCCATTGCCATTCGAGTCCTGTAAACGCTTTTATTTCCCAGCCAGGTGCTTTTGAACTCAGAAGGATCAAGATAAACAACGACTTTTTTCAGAGGTTTTTCCAGAACAGAAAAGTTTACTTTTAATGATAATTCAGCGGCCAGACTAAAAACTTCTTCATCATCCCCGATATATAGTCCACGAATAACGAGCTTTCCCAAATCATCTCTTCCGATTACTGTATGAACATAGACAATTGGAAGATGACTCATAAATTTCCCTGCGGCATTATTCAGTAAGCTTCTCACCGGATTGTTGGCCTTACCCATTATCCTCTCCATTCCATGGACGGCCCCAATAAAATGACTTTTATTGATGCCTTCGGGTCCCCCGGTTCCTATGAGGAGGTTTTTATTGTAGTTGGCCATCCCAATCACTTCATGAGGAACAACCTGACCAACAGACAGAATGAGATCATGACCTCCGTTATACACCAGTTTATTAAGCTGAGCAGGCCATGAATAGTCCAGAGCCCCTTTGGTTATTTCTGAAACATAAGTCCCGGGAACGGTACCAATAGTTACAACATCAGTTCTCCAGTCGTGAATACGAAAAAGCGATTTTGGTACACCCTTAAACATTTCGTCCAGTTCATGATCTGTCATCGGGGCATGTGTGCCAAGTGCAGGAAGAATATCAGTACAATCCTGCTTGTAATAATTATATATCAGGGAGGTCAGGTCACCTGCTCTTGAATGAAACCGGGTAAAGTCGGGAGGAACAACGAGTACTTTTTTTCTTTTTCCAAGCTTTACCAAAGCTGAATATAGACCAAACTCAAGGTCATTAGGCCTCAGGATTGTATTTTCCGAACCAGATTGATAGTAAATCATGACTTATAAAATTTCAAATATGTTAGTTCTATATGTTAAATTTATAGTATGGGCTACCGGCGTCTGGCGTCAGGTTTTATACCTGTAGCCTGATGCCCTGTTGCCTGTTGCCTGTTGCCCGTTGCCCGTTGCCCGTTGCCCGTTGCCTAAACTCCGCTATAAGCACTAAATCCTCCATCGACAGGAATGACTATACCAGTAACAAATTTTGATAAATCTGAAACAAGATAAAGAAGTGTACCTGTTAATTCTTCCGGAACGCAATAACGTTCCATAGGAGTACCATTAATTATTTTTTTACCTCTTGCAGTAAGTCCTTCTGTCTTTTCATCTATAAGAAGAAATCGGTTCTGATTCGTCAGCAAAAATCCAGGAGCAATTGCATTAACTCTTATTCCTGTTTTGGCGAAGTGTACCGCAAGCCATTGGGTGAAATTATTAACAGCCGCTTTTGCAGCTGAATATGCAGCAATTTTGGTAAGAGGCCGGTATGAGTTCATTGAAGAAATATTAAGTATTACCCCTGCCTTTTTTTTCACCATGTCGGTGCCAAAAACCATTGATGGTATAAGAGTCCCTTTAAAATTCAGATCAAAAACTTTGTCGAACCCTTCGATCTGAAGACCAAAAAATGTATCTTCAAGGTTCTCATCTTCAGTTCCTTCCATTTTTTCCAGTTTAGTAGTAGCAGCTGGGGAATTTCCACCTGCTCCATTTACCAGGATATCGATTGGCCCGAACTTTATATGGATCTCTTTTTTTGCTGTTTCAAGAGAGGCTTTGTCGAGTACACTTGCCGAGACCCCGAATGATGGAACTTTGAACTCCTTTTCAATCTCTCTTGCAACTCCTTCGGCTGCCTCTTTATTGAGATCAAGGATTACTGTTTTTACACCCTGAGCAGCAAGTGACTTAGCCATGGTTGAACAGATAATACCTGCGCCGCCTGTAATTACTGCTACTTTATCTTTTAAATTTAGTTCGTTCATATATGTGGGTTTAAATTATCTATTAATAATACTATTTTTTGCCCCTCGCCCCCGGGAGAGGGGTTGGGGTGAGGTTTTACTTGTTAAAGCCAAAATAGTTTTTTGCATTTATGTAAGAGATACCTTCAATTAAAGGTTTTAGTAGTTCATCTTCATCAGGAATTAGCCCTTTTTCGACCTCTTTACCGACAAAATTACAAACAAGGCGTCTGAAATACTCATGTCGGGGGTAGGAGAGGAAGCTTCTTGAATCGGTAACCATTCCTATAAATCTTCTTAATAAGCCAAATGAAGCGAGGTCTTTCAGATGTTTCTCCATACCAGTTTTTTGGTCGAGGAACCACCAGGCTGCACCATATTGTACCTTAACTGTAGTTGTCCCATCATTAAAATTTCCGGCCATAGTTAGCATCATCTCATTATCTGCCGGATTAAGATTATAAAGAATAGTTTTTGAAAGTTGGTCAGATTCGTCAAGGGCACTAAGGAATTTAGACATTTTTAAAGCATCCTGTGGTACACCAATAGAATCCCATCCTGTATCAGGACCCATTAGTCTGAACATACGGGCATTGTTATTTCTCAGAGCTCCTACATGGAACTGTTGGGTCCAGCCTCTCTTATGATTCATTTTACAGAGTTCAATCATTACAGATGTCTTATACTTTTCAGATTCTTCTAATGAAATAGTATTCCCATTTAGCAGATTTCTGAATATTTTCTCAATCTCTGATGCTTTGAAAGTGGCAAAATAGAAACGATCAAGACCGTGATCAGACAGTCGGCCACCAATTTCATGAAAAAATTTATGTCTTTTGTCAAGCGAATCAATCAGTGTATCAAATGTTTTAATCTCTGTCCCGCATGCCAGTTCAAGTTTCTCAATGTATGCCTTGAAATTTCCGGGATCCTCCGTTTTTACTATGTTATCAGGACGCCATGTAGGTAAAACAGATACTTCAAAATTGCTTTTTAGAATTTTATGATGTTCGAGGCTATCTGCAGGATCATCGGTGGTACAAATAATCTCTACCTTCATTTTGCGGATTATTGATCTTGTACTGAATTCTTTGGATTGCAGTAAGGCAGCTGTTTCATTATATATTCCAGTTGCAGTTTTAGGAGAGAGAAGCTCAAATATGTTGAAGTACCTGGCTAGTTCAAGATGTGTCCAGTGATATAATGGATTTCCAACTGTTGCCGGAACTGTTTCTGCCCACTTATTAAACTTCTCAGAGTCTGATGCATTACCAGTACAGTATGTCTCACTAATGCCGTTGGTTCTCATCGCACGCCATTTATAATGATCTCCTTCGAGCCATGCTTCGGTAAGGTTATTAAATTGGCGGTCTTCAGCTATCATTGCCGGTGAAAGATGACAATGAAAATCTATTATAGGTTGATTTTCAGCAAAATTATGATATAGTTTTTCTGCTGTATTATTACTGAGAAGAAAATTCTTATTAATAAATGGCTTCATATCTTTCACTGGGGTTATAAAAATATGTAAATTTGAAAAATATTGTATCGTTAACGATCACGAAAATACGAATAACAAATCAATTAATCAAGAAATGTGTATTTTGATGGTAAGAATTTTTTATTTCTTCCAAAATAATGATTCGTGAGATCTTTTTTTGAAACTTAAAAGAATCTATTATATAATGAATAAAAAGTCACATGTTTAATAATTATATGACTATCGGCAATCATGAATAATAAAAATCAAATAGCTCAAAAATCAATTTATTTACCCCAGCCCCAAGGGGAGTAAATTGATTTTCTTCGCTCCCCAT
>Ga0307377_10001745_pt1 | contig 26700 bp, 20 predicted proteins | sample TR3MG_FD_202535 | JGI IMG/M metagenome (GOLD analysis project Ga0307377, IMG submission 202535) | Soil microbial communities from Risofladan, Vaasa, Finland - TR-3 | ecosystem: Environmental > Terrestrial > Soil > Coastal area > Acid sulfate soil | place: Finland: Risofladan, Vaasa | collected... | reverse complement strand
TCCGGGCGAGGCTGGCAGAATTAACCCGATCCGGGGCCGTTGAACGTATAACCCGCGGGCTTTACCTGTACGTTCCCAGGCATGGGGTGGGAAAGCCTGGCAGGGTCCAGAATCTTCTCGCTACCGTTACGGCCTCGCCGCCTCTCTCGAGGGAGATCCTGGAGGACCTGGCCCGGCGGGGAATAATAAAAAAAGATGGTAAACTATTTACTCATGTTTACAAGTTTACGGGGCCGCCTCAGGGTGAGGAGGGCGAAGTTAATCAAACTCTCCAGCTGGGTTTAAAGAGAAATAAGATAACCTGGAGGATTCGGGCACCTCTGGGCCTGGATTATTACGGCCTCATGTTCGCTTATGGCCTTCTCAGGTGTACGCTGGCCAGGATGGGCCAGGCCGCGGATCTCGAGTTTATGGTTAAAAACGTGGAATTGCTAGATGATAAAATAGGTACACGTATGGAGGGGATTCAGGCCCTCACCTTTACAGATTTTAAAGGGAACATGGAGAAAATATATAACAAAGCTTACGGGGTTCGCCGTGAGGTGAGGGCCACGGAGGAGAGGCCCGCCCATGAGCTCCTCCAGCTATACCAGGCAGGCCTCCCTAGTTTTATGATCGCCCAGGCCTCTTATGATATCGCCAGGCGGGTATCTGAGAACTCGGATAATATCGGCCGCCTGGCTCACGAACAGTTTAAAGCTAATAAGTTAAATCAGGCGATCCTCGAGGCACTTTATCGGATCGTGGATAAAATTGGATGATATAGGCCTTAAAAAAATATTGAGCCTGGCCCTCGGGATCCTGGTTTATACCATTATGCCGAGGATCCAGGGCGTTTCTCTTATTCTGGCCCGGTTTCTTACTTATGCTGCCACGTTGAGGATCTGCCTGGATCTAAACAGTGTAAGGGCCCTGGGCCTGGGCCTGGACCTCGAGGATCCCGAGGTTATCAGGGATCATTTTTACCTGGCTGCCCTGGTGACTTTGATCATATTCTTAATGAACTCTGGGGCCCTGGCTCAAATACTCAATCCGAGGGTTATCTATGATCTGGGCCAGGGCCTCACTTAACCCGAGTTTACCGGGAATTGTTTAGGATCCTAAGGGAGATCTCGATTAACTGGACTTAAGGGGCCCTGGAGCTCCAGGATATCCCCGGGAAAGTGGGGTTAACCAGGATCTAAACTAAACGGGGTTAACTCCTCCATAAATGTTATAAAGCCAGCTTAACAGGGGTTAACTGGAGATAAAGGAGTTAAAAAAAATGTTAAATGTAAAAGTGAACGCTGAACGGGCCGGCCGGTTAGTTAAGCCAGCTCGATATATCGAGATCTTTGACCCTGAGACCGGGGAGAAAATCGCTAATCTTAGCCTGAATAAGGAACGGGGTTACGGTGGGGCCGAGGGTCAAAATAACATTCAGTTAACGATCCTCGGGGCCGATACTAAGGCCCTGGTTACTATTGATAATAAGGCTGTGCCTGAGATCATGGGCTATAAATGGTACGGATCCGGCGGGATGTATCGTTTTGATCCCAGGGCCGAGGATAAAACCGAGATCGTGAGGGCCACGGTATCAAAAATAACGGGCTGCCCGGTTGAGATCACTAAAACCATTACTACCCTGGAGGTATCCGAGGAATGGTAAACGATAGATGCCTGGGCTGCACTTTAAGAAAATATGACCCCGAGGATAACAGCACCTTATGTTTAAGATATGGCTGGGATCACCCAGGGTTTAACTGGATCTGCCCCGATGGGCTTCAATCCGATCAGGTTAACCCGAATCTGCCGAACCGTATAAAAATAATGGAATATACGGTCCAGATTGAGGCCCGACAAGCTGAGGCGATATCCTGCCATAAATGCGGCCTAGCGATCTACACGGGCCAGCTGGTAGTTTCTCGGCGAGTAGGCACTGGAGGAGCTCAACCCGGCGATAAGGGCCTGGGGCCCCGGACCTGTACGGTTTATTATCATTTTATGTGCGCCGAGGAGGTTAACCTGGTATGATCCCCGCCTGGGCCTGGCCCGCTATTAACTGGATCCTCTTTATGGCCCCGGTTTTAAAATGGTGGATTAAGGAGGTTAGAAAATGAAGCCTTTAAAATGCCCTTTCGTGGATAAATGCCTGAACTGTACGGATCTTGATAAACAGGCTAACGCTTACACTTGTAAGATCTGGACCCAATGGTTTAAGGCCCAGGCGAATGACAGCCTGAGATCTCACGGCCGCGCCCTGGCAGCTAATCCCTTTTAATGACTCCTCCCGAGGGGTAACACCATTTTTTATTCTCTCGAGGATTCTATATTTTGATCACTTTGAAGGATCATAAAACACTGGGATTTGCGTTAATCACGCTTCTTATGGCTGCTCCGGTAGCCCTGGCTTATGGCCAGTACCTTTATTTAATTACAAATGACTGTGCTACCCCGGCCTGGGTTCAATCCAGCTCGGCCGTGGTGCATAATAGCACCCTTGAAGCCTGGGGCCTCGAGGCCTTGGAGGGAGCAGCCCCGATTTATGAAGATTTCACGCATACCGATTGGGTTGAAGCTTATGGGGCCGGTCTATTATCGCAAACAGCTGCGAGATCAATCTGGACCACTTATGACCGTAGTGATGAGATCGCTTTTGGGCGTTTAAATCACCCTGACGCTACGGAGGGCGAATTTCAGGGCTCGATGTTTCACACCCTAAATATTACATACGTAGAAAATACGGGTGGAGGAACGGCTCTTATTAGCCCTCTTGTATGGTCCAATTGGATTTATCCCGATTATGTTCATATTGATGCGGGAAATTATGAAGCTTACGGATACCGGGTTTTATCTGAGTTAAGCCAGATTTCAACCTTTTACCTTCAATTATGGGAGCTTCAAAACGGGGATAATTTTTACTCCATTACCTTAACCGGATTGGAGATAGGAACGGCTTATTATATGAATTTCACAAAGGCCGGCACTGCTGTAACCCTGGAGGTTTACACCGATTCGGGGTTCACCTCTCTATATGGGGAATTATCCCTTACCCTTCACGCTGACCACGCAAACCTAGACGCGTTAACTATGCCACTGGGGCATGATGCCAACGGGAATAGAGATAGCAGCGGCTACGTTGAGGATCTAACCTTTGGAGCTCCAGGCGGCGGGTACGCTGCCGAGGGTTTCCTTTACACTGAGGAATTATTGGTTAATACTACGATGGGTCCAGCTTACATGTTTAGCACCCGTCAAACCGTTCCCGAGGGCAGCGGCTTAACCGTGGCCTTTAGTGAGGATAATTTAACCTGGGTTAGATCTACGACCCTCGAAACCGTGGCCGGCGATCTTCATTCCTGCGTTTACCTGGGTGATCTGAATTATACGGCCCTTTATGCCAGGTTTAATTTTACCAGTGACGGATCTGCTACGCCCAGCCTTTTCTCTCTGGATCTGGCTTATGAGATCGAGGATCCAGGGGAGGGAGGTAATGGCTGGATCTATGCCTTATGTGCTTCCCCGGTAATGATCGCCCTGGGGCTTATCCTTAAACTTCCGGGAGTAACCCGTTAAAACTAATAAGGCCCAGGATATTCTCCTTAAGCATGGATGATATCCTGATAGTAGCCGCCTTCCTTTTTATCTCTCTTTTAATTATCAGTATCGCCTTTCAAAAATGGGAGATCCAGGCGATTGATTCAATCCTGGGGTTTTGGCTAACTTTGGAGTTTATGGGCCTGAATTTTCCGCTGGGCTTGTTTATGTTTGGGTTAAGCCTCTGGATCCTATTTGAGGCCCTTAGTGAGGCTAATTAATTTTATAACCTTGGATCTTAAGATCTAACTGGAGAGGATCACACTTACCAGTAAAAGCAATTATATTAAAATCAGATCGCACTTATGATGAAGTTAAAATAAATACGGCCCCAGGTGAGGCGATCATAAATAAGGGCCTCTACGTTATAAATCAAAAATTCATTCAGGTGCGGATCCTTGAGAAAAACGGGGCTCTCCAGGGATCGGAAATATTTTACAGTGAATTTAACGCTAGCCCAGTACCCACTAAGGCCCCAGTGGAGGGTGATAAGGACCCCTCGAGCTCCTACCTGAACGACTATATTTATAAAAACGCCTTGGAGCAAACCGGGGATAGTGCAATAATCGGGCTGGCCCAGGGTTTAATCGCGGTAATTAAGCCGATGCTAGAACCCGCGAATCTGTTTAAGCTCCTATTCTTTGGGGCCATTATCTATCAGGTAATATTGGGGGCGTTAACCGGGTGAATCCTCTCTTTTGGTTCGCCACGTTACCCGCTGCATGGATACAGGGCCTTATTATTACCGGGGCCTTGGCGGTGCTGGTTTGGATCTATTCAGGCCTTAAAAAAGCGGGCCTGGATATTCCGATTATTGAGGCCGCCTTAACCCCGGTTAAACTAGCCTTAAGGATAGGATCTAAGCAGCTGCATAACACCTTAAAGCGACTTAAGCGAGATCCTGCCCCAGATCCCCAGGGTCCAGCGGATCCGTGGAATTATGCGGCACCTGGACCCCCGGCCATGCCCTCGGTTAAACCTAAGCCCAGCCCTCAGGCTGGGGCCTTCATGGTTCGGGTGGTTATCGTAAGGGAGGGAAATAATATTCACCTCGAGAAAAGAACGGATACCTTGAACTTTATTTCTAAATATAATAATCGCTTTTACACGGTTTCACCTGGCCAGATATACGAGAAAAACCTGGATTTTATTGAACGCGCGCTTATGCGTTTTCAGGGCCTCAAGAAAAAATATATTATTCTATTCTGGGAGGATCGCCCGGATCCTATCGAGATCCCTAAGGGTTTGGTTAATCCTCAGGTGTTGGCCAGGGTTCGCACCTCCAGGGTACTGGGTAGGGCTTTAAGTGAGATGTTCCGAGGTAACATTATGGACCATAAGGGCCTGATCTTCATTCTTATCCTGTTTGGGGTAATCGGCGTGATCGTGGCTCGGGTAATGGGGTATATTTAATGGCATATAATAGAGATCGAGACGGAAAAATAGATCAGGCTACTAGTAAGATCGCGGGTGAATTTCTCTTTAATACCGGCGAGGTGCCGGAATCCTTTAATGATGAAAAAAGGGAAAAAGCCCTTTTAGATTCGAGCCGAGGCCTTGAAATGCGGGCCCGGATTAAGGGGCCTCAGACTATGGCAGCTTTAACCTTTTACGGGATCCTGAGGGATGGCTTTGATAGTGAGGCGGCCCGAGTGGTTAGCGATGTAATTAAACGGCTTTCAATAGCGGATAATGGGGCGGGTAGGGCCGAGGCCCAGGCGGTTCTCCAGGGGAATCTCCCTAAGGAGATCGAGGTTAGAACTGGGAGGGCTTAAATTCTTGTGGCCCTTTTTCTTTATGTTGGCCAGGGGAAAAGTGATCCTTTATCTCCAATCTAGGAATCCCAGGTTTTTACCTGGCCAACCACCAACAAAGGGCCCCGGTAATGATAGACTACCGAGGCCCTGAAATTGGGTTATCCGTATAATTTAGTTAAGGAGCTCTTAATTATTGGGGCCCTGGCTCTTTTTCTGTTCTCTAAAATAAAAAACATGGACCTCGTTTACTGGGGCCTATTTTATGGTCTTATAATCTCAATTCCGGTTTATCCCTGGCTTCACCCTTTGGGTTTGCTTCAATGGAATACAATATCCACTGTTTTACAATATCAGGCCTTTATTCTATTGGTTACAGTGATCGCCTGGTATCGAACTGGCCTGATATCTTATGCTTTTACTCTGGCTTTTTATCTGGCCTCGGCCTCTGGGTATCTCTACGAGGTGCCCCGGTTTTTATCTCTCTATGGCCTTCCTGGTTTATTTGAAATGAATCGTTTTAGCCCGCTGGGTTTAGATCTTCAAATATGGGCTTTATTTCTATTACCTGTTTTATTTATGGGTAAAAATTTAGAGATCTCGAGGAGGGCCTATTTATCCCTGGGGCTGTATCTTGGATATGCCTGGGCTTATTATTTTCACTTTGACATTCTCCACGCCTTTAAATTATACTGGAGTTTACAGGTTAAGATCCTTTATTTTCCAATTATAACCATTTTCAGGGCCCCGATTATGATCTTTTTTATTCTCTTAGTGGATGGCCTGAGGCCCCAGGATCTTACTTAACTGGGGTTAATTTGTGGGCCTGAATCGAGCTCACACCCTTAACCCTGGTTTATTTAGATCTTGAGGTTATAAAATAAGGGTGCCTGGGCTAGGTGAAATATGCTTTAAGATCCTCGATTGAGGCCTTTAATAACCTCATTTTATTTGACCTCCCAGGATAGCATATTTTCTTTCGCTTCGTCTATATCGCCCATATATTTTTCAAGGCTTTCCCACTTTTTATGCCCTGAGAACTTCTTGAGCCTGAAAGCGTCTCGATTAAACAGCCGATACCATAATTTTAAGCCCATATCCTTAAAGTAGTGGTTAAACTCCCCGTTTCTCTCATTTATCACCTGATAGGCTCTCACTGGTGAGATCTGGAATAAGGGGCCTCGAGGGATTAGATCCAGCTGGGCCTCGATGGCCTCAGATATCCAGGCTAGGCCGCCATGCCTGGGGATCGGTATTTCTTCTCTGGTGGGGTAGTGGTGCCAGTGGGCGATTTGCACCCACTCGACCCCTATTTTTATGAACTTATGTTTTACGTTTTTTAGGTTTCTAACAAATAGAAAATCCTCGGTTTTATAAAACTGGCTGGCCTGGATACCGGGCAGGATCCCAACCCTTACGGGGCCGCCTGTGATCTCTACGACTCGAGCCGCACAAATATACTCAAGGGCCATAAGGGCCTGATCCCTCACCTCGAGGCGATCAGCTGAACGTCTATATGGTTTTTCCCTGGGCTGCTCAATCTTGGCCCGGATAACCTCGGGAGGATCATAAAACCGATAATCCCGTTCTATGGATCGCTTACGTGATCCCGTCATTTACTCTATTAACCTCTTTTTGTGTTTAACCAGGGGCTCATCAAACCTATTATACCGAGTAATGTATTCCTCCTCTGTCATTATATCATCTAAACCCGGTTCAACCGTATATCGTGCTTTTTCCTCTGGGCTTAATTCCTCCCAATCCTTACAACTCATGCCTGTTTCTTCATACCCTGGATATTCCTCGAGATCGTATATGGCCCAGAGTATTATCCTGCCGACAGCTAGAACCCCACACACTACGCCCACAAGATACGAGAAAATAATGAAACCAACACTATACCAGTTAATTACGTTTAGCCCTCCAACACTCGGGCCGATTGGCTGCGTTATCCTGGCACTTAGTAAAATCCGGGTTTGGTTTACTTAGCCAACACTCAGGTAAATCGGATTTGCCTAATCGGCGGCGGGTTTTAAGATAGCGGCACTTTATCCCTCAATCCCTCCCTTATGATATCCAGTTGATCTTCCATGTGATCCAGGCGGCCCTCGAATACGCTTTGATTCTCCTCAAGTCTTTCAATGGCTTTAAGAATATACCCCAGGGCCTTATCAAATACCTCCAGGCTTTTCTTAAGATCCTTAATGGTGCTCATGCCGGACCCTCCTTAGCCCAGTATCCAGCTTGAGCCCAGGCCTCCAGGGCGTTCATTTCTCGAGGCCTCCTTTAGGTGAAAAAGCGACACATAAACCGTTGCCACGCCGGGCCACTAATTTACACTCCTTATATCTTATGCAGTTTGCACAGGTGACGGCCGGGGTGGATTGTTTCTTTTCAGTCATTTCTTTAATACATCCTCCATCCCTTCCCAGAATAATTGGCACTGTTTGAACCTGAGAAATTTTAGTTTCTTGCAGGGTTCCCCGGTAACGGTGCATATAGCTGAGGTGCCTTGGCCTTCGATTACAATGAACGGGCAGGCTAGATAATAGGTGAGAATTGCCAGGCCCAGGATTAGAACCCCGGCAGCCCCCAGAATCCCGAGGCTTATCAGGCCCAGGGTTCGCATTGATTCGACTAACATTTTTTTCTTTATCTCCTCGAGGCCCAGGGTCCAGGGTCTAAACCTGGGTGAGATCCTAACGCCTCAGTTAATATTATGTTAGATAATATATAACTACTAGGTAAAAGCCGGGTCCAGGGCCGAAAGAGGGCAGGAAAAACCCTGTTTCTTTGTCTATATACTAATTAACCCCCCTGGGGAATGTATGGAGAGGAGATAGGGGAGAGAGACATTAACGGTTAATCAGTGGGATCGCACCAGGGAGGAGAAGGCCAGGGCCTCGGGCTCCAGGGAACGCGAAAAAGTTGAAATTGATGGCGGTAGTGACTGGGAGAGTATGAAGGAATGGCAGCCCGGCGATTCTCCAACTAGTGAGCTGGCCAGGCTAATCATTAACTCTTATTTTAATGACGATTTTATGTTGGTAATCATTTACGGCACTCCGAGGGTAGGTAAATCAGTTTATGCCCTTAAGGTAATGATCCAGGTTTATGATTTTTTATGGGGCTGGGATAAATGGAAGGTGTACGAAAGGTGTATGGGGTGGACCCCGGAACAGGTGATCGAGGCCTGGGCCCAAATTGAGGAAAAACTCCCCGCCTATTGCTGGGATGATGCTGGCTGCTGGCTTTTTACCTTAAAATGGGCCGATCCGATGCTAATCGAGGTACAGCGGTATATGAACGTAGTCGGAACCGATATTCAGTGTCTAATCCTCACCTCTCCCACGCCCGAATGGATCTTAAGCAAAATTGGTCAAATGCCTGGGGCCTACTGGGTAAAAATCACTAAAACGGACGGGGCAGGAACCAAATTCCTGGGCCGCCTCCCCGACTCAAGAAGATTCGCCCGACAGGCTACGGCTTACTGGCCCTTTAAAACCCCGGATCTTAAAACCCGTAAGGTACGTAAACGATTCTATGATGAATACTCATGTAAACTTGACGATGAGCTATACGCGGCCTATAACCCTACCCGGCGAATGTATGCCGAGCTTGTACGCGCGGCCATGAAAGCGGCCATGCTCGAGAAGGTGCGAAAAAGCAATAAGGGGCCTGGAGAGGTTTAATTATTATGGCTAAATCAAATAACCTAGCTCTGGGGTTTATCCTGGGCCTGGTTTTCTTCTTTATGGCCCCTTACGCTGCCACTAAGGCCGGGATCCTGTACGCGACTGAGGCCACACCCTTTAATTTATTCCTGGTGAATTGGATTGATGCGTTTTTCTATGTTTTGGCCGTGATCTTCTTTGCCTTGGCCTTGAGCTCCCTTTTTGACTAAAAAAGCCCTTTTTTCCAGAAGCGTTTTATATTGATGCTGATAAATGCTTTACTTGAGTAATATGGGAAAAGATGCCTCTATTGGATCAATCTTTAACACCTTCCTACTTATGCTCCTGGGAATCGCATTAACTCCCACGGTGCAGAGCACAGTAGATAGCCAGCTGGTTAACCTCACGGGGGCGGCCGGGGCTATTGCTGACCTGATCCCTCTGATCTGGATCTTCCTGGTTATCGGTATCGGGGCGGCGGCAGTTTACAACCAGTTTAAGGGTATGTAAACCGGCCAGCTGTGGGGATAAATTCCCTTTTTTTATTTAAATAAACCAGGGTTAAGGGTGTGAGCTCGATTCAGGCCCACAAATTAACCCCAGTTAAGTAAGATCCTGGCCGGCGAGAATCTAAAAAACATTTAAGCCCTGGACCCCTAGCCTTTTACTGAGATGAGATCACTAAAAAGAAACCTGGTGTTTTTTACTTTCCTGGCCTTTTTTATAGGCCTAACCGTTATCCCTGGGGCCCTCGCGGCTAACCAGGTAATAAAGCCCCTTAGCACTGAGCCGGCGAATATGGCTTATACTACTGAGACGGGCCAATTCTATAAGGGCCTCTACTTTTTACCTATTGTAAGCGATAACCCGACAGTGACCGGAATCATGTTTCACGGTCTCGGGGTTACTGAGGATACATTGATCAATAATGCCACTATGAGCCTGAGGTTTAGCCTCGTTCCCTCGGCGGGCAGCTGCTCGGTTTCAATCTATGGGATCACCTCGAACTTTGGCCAGAATTATGGTTTTTATGGGGCCTCAGATCTGCTTAACGCCGAGTTAAGCGGGGCTCATGTTAACCTGGACCTGGGGAGTTTATCCGGGGATCAATGGCTAGACATTGATATTACTGATATCGTTCAGGAAATCGTAAATAAGAACGATTGGACCCTTTATGATAACGTGGGAATAGTTATCCTTTCCACGGGCGGCACCTCTAGGGCCATAAGTACAAACAGTTACATAGCCAGCACCTTTCCTTATGTAAATGTCACTTTCGGGGAGGATCCGGGCGATGCTGGGCCTCCAGGTGACGACATTAAACCCGCATATATTTTTAATTCCACGCATGGAGCTTATGTGATTTACTCGGCCACAGGTGATTGGAGCCCACTTTTTTATAATTCTGGAGCTGAAAGCTGGTACACTGTTAAATCTGTGCCTTATGGGGATAACTTAACATTTACCGCCGAGATTCAAACAAATTATACGACCCCGGCCGGGTTTACTAAATTAACGGGTACTCAATCAATCCAGATTTATGGGGATTATGTTTACACCCTTTTTAAAAACTCAGTAACTCTTAATGACATCTGTTTAGTTAGAACCTCAGATCTAGGGTATTCCTGGGAGTTTATCGCCAATTATACGCATGCTTATGAAATTACAGTCTCGGGAGGCTCTGGGCTTATCTATAATGATGTTCTTAAAGTGTGGCATATTTTTTGGAGCTCACAAGGAACGAGACTTCAATATGTTCAATATAATCCCGTAACAGATATTTTTAGTGGGGCCGAGACCATTCATGAAAGCTATAATGCACACGCTTTAGGGCCTAGCGGATACATTGATCAATATGGAAACCTATATACGGGCTTTGCAGCCCAACACACGGGCAGTACCAAACTGGCCCACTTTAAGAGCCTAATAAACGGGGTATGGGATACAAACAGACTAGCAAATTATGTTTTAACTCTTAATATGGCCGCCTGGGTGGATGGGTACACGGCCCCGACGGGTGAGGAGTTTATTATGATGTTTTGGTCCTGGGGCGATTTAAGCGGCACCTCGGATAATTCTGTTTGGATTCGAGTTATTGGACCCGGTGACGATATCGATTCCTTTGACGATACTATTCAGATTACGGGAGGAGATCCCCGCAACACATTCACCAGGGCCACGATTAACACGTTTTGGAGAGGCGAGGAATCGGTTTTTGATTCTGAGGGTAATTTATGGATTCTTGGAGATAGAGACTCAGGCGGCATAAGTTGCCCAGCTTTATGCTACACACCTTTTCAAAACTTATTAACCCCGTGGGCTGGAGGCCAGGCCGCGGTAAGTACGGCCGCATACGCTACGCCTACCCAGGCTCAAACATACGGGGCCTTATACCTTAACCCGGTTACAGACGAGCCCGGTTTAATGTCCGCTGCCTCGGCTGGACTCTTTCGCCAATACTGGATAGATCCCGCGATGATTAACGGCACTTACTGGAATGAAACCGCGTATTCAGTGGATAGCGGGGCCTTTAACTGGTTATCTGGAATAAAAACAGCTGTTCAATGGGAAAAAAAATCGGTTAACACTCTGAATACCTCCACTAATCATATTTTCCCTAATCCTAACGTGGGAACTGGAAAATATTCGGGCGAGGCACTAGCAGGGTTTAAGGTTTATCTTAACGGGGAATTAGTTACGTCTCCTTGTTTAGATTTGGCTTTAACTGTGGAGGATATCCGAAATTGTTTGGATATTATGGACCCTGATAATATAGACTCGGACGAACCCACGCCTGGCGGCTGGGATCCCACGGGTCCAGTGACTAGGCCTAATATAATTTTATATTATCTGGTGCTGGGGCTTTCCTTTATTATTTTTCCAATAATCTGGATCGCTAGATCTCGAGATTGGGCTTATCTCTATGTGGTTCTTTTCCTGAACTTTATCGGGGTGGCTCTCTTGTTAGCCATGTCTTACGTATAGTTTTTTTAACCCTGGCTACCCCCTTTTATTTGATCAATATGGTCGTATGGCAGGGATTCTTAGATTCGGCAGCCCTCGGGATGGGTACAACTAGCACCCAGGCGGGATTAATCCTCTCTATGATTTTCACTATTGGTATAATAATCGTGGTGGCTATTGCTGCCGGGGTGAGATCGGCCCAGGTTACTATGCCTTTAAGCGCATTAATGGGGATGATTTTATTTCTGGCCCTCGGGTGGATGCCTCAGGTATTAGGTACAATTCTGGCCCTAGTATCTGCCTTATTCGTTGTTCAGGTGATAATGAAAAATGGTTAGCGATGCCACGGTTAAGCTGGCCACGTTTTCGATCCTCCTGAACATTATTTTTCCCGTTTTTGCTTACAGTTTTACGACCCTCGAGGGATCCGAGATAATAGCCTGGGATCTAAGCATTGACCAGGCCGATTTAATAAACGCGGGGATTCAGTTTGAAAGAGCAACCCAGGATAATATCACGTTTAGAGGCGGGGCCGTGATCTTCAATATCTCCAGCGATTACATAAAATTTGATTGGGAACGGAATATTATTCATGGGGATCGCATGACGGTTAAACAGCCCAGTTTTATAGAAAAAGCCTGGGGTGAGTTAACAGGAAATTATTTCGCTTTAGGCGGGGAAAACGCCGTTATTGGGATCGAGGGCACCTTTTACCCGTCTGGGGTAATCTATAATTCTACGATAGTAATTTCCTGGGATCAGGCGTATAATTGGACCCGGCTGGATCTTAAACAAATGGGAGTATCTGCTTTAATCACGCCCAGAATTAACAGCCTGGACCCTAACAATATCACTGAGGCCGTTTATACTGACGGTGAATTAACCATAACCCTGGGCTCTATTCGGGCCGCGGATGGCAGCTTTGATGGGGGCGATTTTATTGATTTTTATTGGGATATGTTGATTGGGGCTAACGATTGGGGATTACCCGCCTCGATGGAATGGATTATTAGGATCTTAACCGTTATGACGGTTTTCAGTGCTGTACTGCTAGGCCGAGAGATCCTTAACCCGTTATCCTAGTTTTATATATCCGGGGCTCTCCTATTGTCTCGGAGATATAGGACAATGCACCGCCTTATACTGAGCATCTACTGGGGGTATTTTGAATAAACCAATCAATGAAAACTAAAATTCTGGATTTTTTACAAGCCTCAGAAAACCCCTTATCCCCGTATTCTATCGCAAAGGCCCTAAAATATAACCCCTCCAGTATCCGGGCGAGGCTGGCAGAATTAACCCGATCCGGGGCCGTTGAACGTATAACCCGCGGGCTTTACCTGTACGTTCCCAGGCATGGGGTGGGAAAGCCTGGCAGGGTCCAGAATCTTCTCGCTACCGTCACGGCCTCGCCGCCTCTCTCGAGGGAGATCCTGGAGGACCTGGCCCGGCGGGGAATAATAAAAAAAGATGGTAAACTATTTACTCATGTTTACAAGTTTACGGGGCCGCCTCAGGGTGAGGAGGGCGAAGTTAATCAAACTCTCCAGCTGGGTTTAAAGAGAAATAAGATAACCTGGAGGATTCGGGCACCTCTGGGCCTGGATTATTACGGCCTCATGTTCGCTTATGGCCTTCTCAGGTGTACGCTGGCCAGGATGGGCCAGGCCGCGGATCTCGAGTTTATGGTTAAAAACGTGGAATTGCTAGATGATAAAATAGGTACACGTATGGAGGGGATTCAGGCCCTCACCTTTACAGATTTTAAAGGGAACATGGAGAAAATATATAACAAAGCTTACGGGGTTCGCCGTGAGGTGAGGGCCACGGAGGAGAGGCCCGCCCATGAGCTCCTCCAGCTATACCAGGCAGGCCTCCCTAGTTTTATGATCGCCCAGGCCTCTTATGATATCGCCAGGCGGGTATCTGAGAACTCGGATAATATCGGCCGCCTGGCTCACGAACAGTTTAAAGCTAATAAGTTAAATCAGGCGATCCTCGAGGCACTTTATCGGATCGTGGATAAAATTGGATGATATAGGCCTTAAAAAAATATTGAGCCTGGCCCTCGGGATCCTGGTTTATACCATTATGCCGAGGATCCAGGGCGTTTCTCTTATTCTGGCCCGGTTTCTTACTTATGCTGCCACGTTGAGGATCTGCCTGGATCTAAACAGTGTAAGGGCCCTGGGCCTGGGCCTGGACCTCGAGGATCCCGAGGTTATCAGGGATCATTTTTACCTGGCTGCCCTGGTGACTTTGATCATATTCTTAATGAACTCTGGGGCCCTGGCTCAAATACTCAATCCGAGGGTTATCTATGATCTGGGCCAGGGCCTCACTTAACCCGAGTTTACCGGGAATTGTTTAGGATCCTAAGGGAGATCTCGATTAACTGGACTTAAGGGGCCCTGGAGCTCCAGGATATCCCCGGGAAAGTGGGGTTAACCAGGATCTAAACTAAACGGGGTTAACTCCTCCATAAATGTTATAAAGCCAGCTTAACAGGGGTTAACTGGAGATAAAGGAGTTAAAAAAAATGTTAAATGTAAAAGTGAACGCTGAACGGGCCGGCCGGTTAGTTAAGCCAGCTCGATATATCGAGATCTTTGACCCTGAGACCGGGGAGAAAATCGCTAATCTTAGCCTGAATAAGGAACGGGGTTACGGTGGGGCCGAGGGTCAAAATAACATTCAGTTAACGATCCTCGGGGCCGATACTAAGGCCCTGGTTACTATTGATAATAAGGCTGTGCCTGAGATCATGGGCTATAAATGGTACGGATCCGGCGGGATGTATCGTTTTGATCCCAGGGCCGAGGATAAAACCGAGATCGTGAGGGCCACGGTATCAAAAATAACGGGCTGCCCGGTTGAGATCACTAAAACCATTACTACCCTGGAGGTATCCGAGGAATGGTAAACGATAGATGCCTGGGCTGCACTTTAAGAAAATATGACCCCGAGGATAACAGCACCTTATGTTTAAGATATGGCTGGGATCACCCAGGGTTTAACTGGATCTGCCCCGATGGGCTTCAATCCGATCAGGTTAACCCGAATCTGCCGAACCGTATAAAAATAATGGAATATACGGTCCAGATTGAGGCCCGACAAGCTGAGGCGATATCCTGCCATAAATGCGGCCTAGCGATCTACACGGGCCAGCTGGTAGTTTCTCGGCGAGTAGGCACTGGAGGAGCTCAACCCGGCGATAAGGGCCTGGGGCCCCGGACCTGTACGGTTTATTATCATTTTATGTGCGCCGAGGAGGTTAACCTGGTATGATCCCCGCCTGGGCCTGGCCCGCTATTAACTGGATCCTCTTTATGGCCCCGGTTTTAAAATGGTGGATTAAGGAGGTTAGAAAATGAAGCCTTTAAAATGCCCTTTCGTGGATAAATGCCTGAACTGTACGGATCTTGATAAACAGGCTAACGCTTACACTTGTAAGATCTGGACCCAATGGTTTAAGGCCCAGGCGAATGACAGCCTGAGATCTCACGGCCGCGCCCTGGCAGCTAATCCCTTTTAATGACTCCTCCCGAGGGGTAACACCATTTTTTATTCTCTCGAGGATTCTATATTTTGATCACTTTGAAGGATCATAAAACACTGGGATTTGCGTTAATCACGCTTCTTATGGCTGCTCCGGTAGCCCTGGCTTATGGCCAGTACCTTTATTTAATTACAAATGACTGTGCTACCCCGGCCTGGGTTCAATCCAGCTCGGCCGTGGTGCATAATAGCACCCTTGAAGCCTGGGGCCTCGAGGCCTTGGAGGGAGCAGCCCCGATTTATGAAGATTTCACGCATACCGATTGGGTTGAAGCTTATGGGGCCGGTCTATTATCGCAAACAGCTGCGAGATCAATCTGGACCACTTATGACCGTAGTGATGAGATCGCTTTTGGGCGTTTAAATCACCCTGACGCTACGGAGGGCGAATTTCAGGGCTCGATGTTTCACACCCTAAATATTACATACGTAGAAAATACGGGTGGAGGAACGGCTCTTATTAGCCCTCTTGTATGGTCCAATTGGATTTATCCCGATTATGTTCATATTGATGCGGGAAATTATGAAGCTTACGGATACCGGGTTTTATCTGAGTTAAGCCAGATTTCAACCTTTTACCTTCAATTATGGGAGCTTCAAAACGGGGATAATTTTTACTCCATTACCTTAACCGGATTGGAGATAGGAACGGCTTATTATATGAATTTCACAAAGGCCGGCACTGCTGTAACCCTGGAGGTTTACACCGATTCGGGGTTCACCTCTCTATATGGGGAATTATCCCTTACCCTTCACGCTGACCACGCAAACCTAGACGCGTTAACTATGCCACTGGGGCATGATGCCAACGGGAATAGAGATAGCAGCGGCTACGTTGAGGATCTAACCTTTGGAGCTCCAGGCGGCGGGTACGCTGCCGAGGGTTTCCTTTACACTGAGGAATTATTGGTTAATACTACGATGGGTCCAGCTTACATGTTTAGCACCCGTCAAACCGTTCCCGAGGGCAGCGGCTTAACCGTGGCCTTTAGTGAGGATAATTTAACCTGGGTTAGATCTACGACCCTCGAAACCGTGGCCGGCGATCTTCATTCCTGCGTTTACCTGGGTGATCTGAATTATACGGCCCTTTATGCCAGGTTTAATTTTACCAGTGACGGATCTGCTACGCCCAGCCTTTTCTCTCTGGATCTGGCTTATGAGATCGAGGATCCAGGGGAGGGAGGTAATGGCTGGATCTATGCCTTATGTGCTTCCCCGGTAATGATCGCCCTGGGGCTTATCCTTAAACTTCCGGGAGTAACCCGTTAAAACTAATAAGGCCCAGGATATTCTCCTTAAGCATGGATGATATCCTGATAGTAGCCGCCTTCCTTTTTATCTCTCTTTTAATTATCAGTATCGCCTTTCAAAAATGGGAGATCCAGGCGATTGATTCAATCCTGGGGTTTTGGCTAACTTTGGAGTTTATGGGCCTGAATTTTCCGCTGGGCTTGTTTATGTTTGGGTTAAGCCTCTGGATCCTATTTGAGGCCCTTAGTGAGGCTAATTAATTTTATAACCTTGGATCTTAAGATCTAACTGGAGAGGATCACACTTACCAGTAAAAGCAATTATATTAAAATCAGATCGCACTTATGATGAAGTTAAAATAAATACGGCCCCAGGTGAGGCGATCATAAATAAGGGCCTCTACGTTATAAATCAAAAATTCATTCAGGTGCGGATCCTTGAGAAAAACGGGGCTCTCCAGGGATCGGAAATATTTTACAGTGAATTTAACGCTAGCCCAGTACCCACTAAGGCCCCAGTGGAGGGTGATAAGGACCCCTCGAGCTCCTACCTGAACGACTATATTTATAAAAACGCCTTGGAGCAAACCGGGGATAGTGCAATAATCGGGCTGGCCCAGGGTTTAATCGCGGTAATTAAGCCGATGCTAGAACCCGCGAATCTGTTTAAGCTCCTATTCTTTGGGGCCATTATCTATCAGGTAATATTGGGGGCGTTAACCGGGTGAATCCTCTCTTTTGGTTCGCCACGTTACCCGCTGCATGGATACAGGGCCTTATTATTACCGGGGCCTTGGCGGTGCTGGTTTGGATCTATTCAGGCCTTAAAAAAGCGGGCCTGGATATTCCGATTATTGAGGCCGCCTTAACCCCGGTTAAACTAGCCTTAAGGATAGGATCTAAGCAGCTGCATAACACCTTAAAGCGACTTAAGCGAGATCCTGCCCCAGATCCCCAGGGTCCAGCGGATCCGTGGAATTATGCGGCACCTGGACCCCCGGCCATGCCCTCGGTTAAACCTAAGCCCAGCCCTCAGGCTGGGGCCTTCATGGTTCGGGTGGTTATCGTAAGGGAGGGAAATAATATTCACCTCGAGAAAAGAACGGATACCTTGAACTTTATTTCTAAATATAATAATCGCTTTTACACGGTTTCACCTGGCCAGATATACGAGAAAAACCTGGATTTTATTGAACGCGCGCTTATGCGTTTTCAGGGCCTCAAGAAAAAATATATTATTCTATTCTGGGAGGATCGCCCGGATCCTATCGAGATCCCTAAGGGTTTGGTTAATCCTCAGGTGTTGGCCAGGGTTCGCACCTCCAGGGTACTGGGTAGGGCTTTAAGTGAGATGTTCCGAGGTAACATTATGGACCATAAGGGCCTGATCTTCATTCTTATCCTGTTTGGGGTAATCGGCGTGATCGTGGCTCGGGTAATGGGGTATATTTAATGGCATATAATAGAGATCGAGACGGAAAAATAGATCAGGCTACTAGTAAGATCGCGGGTGAATTTCTCTTTAATACCGGCGAGGTGCCGGAATCCTTTAATGATGAAAAAAGGGAAAAAGCCCTTTTAGATTCGAGCCGAGGCCTTGAAATGCGGGCCCGGATTAAGGGGCCTCAGACTATGGCAGCTTTAACCTTTTACGGGATCCTGAGGGATGGCTTTGATAGTGAGGCGGCCCGAGTGGTTAGCGATGTAATTAAACGGCTTTCAATAGCGGATAATGGGGCGGGTAGGGCCGAGGCCCAGGCGGTTCTCCAGGGGAATCTCCCTAAGGAGATCGAGGTTAGAACTGGGAGGGCTTAAATTCTTGTGGCCCTTTTTCTTTATGTTGGCCAGGGGAAAAGTGATCCTTTATCTCCAATCTAGGAATCCCAGGTTTTTACCTGGCCAACCACCAACAAAGGGCCCCGGTAATGATAGACTACCGAGGCCCTGAAATTGGGTTATCCGTATAATTTAGTTAAGGAGCTCTTAATTATTGGGGCCCTGGCTCTTTTTCTGTTCTCTAAAATAAAAAACATGGACCTCGTTTACTGGGGCCTATTTTATGGTCTTATAATCTCAATTCCGGTTTATCCCTGGCTTCACCCTTTGGGTTTGCTTCAATGGAATACAATATCCACTGTTTTACAATATCAGGCCTTTATTCTATTGGTTACAGTGATCGCCTGGTATCGAACTGGCCTGATATCTTATGCTTTTACTCTGGCTTTTTATCTGGCCTCGGCCTCTGGGTATCTCTACGAGGTGCCCCGGTTTTTATCTCTCTATGGCCTTCCTGGTTTATTTGAAATGAATCGTTTTAGCCCGCTGGGTTTAGATCTTCAAATATGGGCTTTATTTCTATTACCTGTTTTATTTATGGGTAAAAATTTAGAGATCTCGAGGAGGGCCTATTTATCCCTGGGGCTGTATCTTGGATATGCCTGGGCTTATTATTTTCACTTTGACATTCTCCACGCCTTTAAATTATACTGGAGTTTACAGGTTAAGATCCTTTATTTTCCAATTATAACCATTTTCAGGGCCCCGATTATGATCTTTTTTATTCTCTTAGTGGATGGCCTGAGGCCCCAGGATCTTACTTAACTGGGGTTAATTTGTGGGCCTGAATCGAGCTCACACCCTTAACCCTGGTTTATTTAGATCTTGAGGTTATAAAATAAGGGTGCCTGGGCTAGGTGAAATATGCTTTAAGATCCTCGATTGAGGCCTTTAATAACCTCATTTTATTTGACCTCCCAGGATAGCATATTTTCTTTCGCTTCGTCTATATCGCCCATATATTTTTCAAGGCTTTCCCACTTTTTATGCCCTGAGAACTTCTTGAGCCTGAAAGCGTCTCGATTAAACAGCCGATACCATAATTTTAAGCCCATATCCTTAAAGTAGTGGTTAAACTCCCCGTTTCTCTCATTTATCACCTGATAGGCTCTCACTGGTGAGATCTGGAATAAGGGGCCTCGAGGGATTAGATCCAGCTGGGCCTCGATGGCCTCAGATATCCAGGCTAGGCCGCCATGCCTGGGGATCGGTATTTCTTCTCTGGTGGGGTAGTGGTGCCAGTGGGCGATTTGCACCCACTCGACCCCTATTTTTATGAACTTATGTTTTACGTTTTTTAGGTTTCTAACAAATAGAAAATCCTCGGTTTTATAAAACTGGCTGGCCTGGATACCGGGCAGGATCCCAACCCTTACGGGGCCGCCTGTGATCTCTACGACTCGAGCCGCACAAATATACTCAAGGGCCATAAGGGCCTGATCCCTCACCTCGAGGCGATCAGCTGAACGTCTATATGGTTTTTCCCTGGGCTGCTCAATCTTGGCCCGGATAACCTCGGGAGGATCATAAAACCGATAATCCCGTTCTATGGATCGCTTACGTGATCCCGTCATTTACTCTATTAACCTCTTTTTGTGTTTAACCAGGGGCTCATCAAACCTATTATACCGAGTAATGTATTCCTCCTCTGTCATTATATCATCTAAACCCGGTTCAACCGTATATCGTGCTTTTTCCTCTGGGCTTAATTCCTCCCAATCCTTACAACTCATGCCTGTTTCTTCATACCCTGGATATTCCTCGAGATCGTATATGGCCCAGAGTATTATCCTGCCGACAGCTAGAACCCCACACACTACGCCCACAAGATACGAGAAAATAATGAAACCAACACTATACCAGTTAATTACGTTTAGCCCTCCAACACTCGGGCCGATTGGCTGCGTTATCCTGGCACTTAGTAAAATCCGGGTTTGGTTTACTTAGCCAACACTCAGGTAAATCGGATTTGCCTAATCGGCGGCGGGTTTTAAGATAGCGGCACTTTATCCCTCAATCCCTCCCTTATGATATCCAGTTGATCTTCCATGTGATCCAGGCGGCCCTCGAATACGCTTTGATTCTCCTCAAGTCTTTCAATGGCTTTAAGAATATACCCCAGGGCCTTATCAAATACCTCCAGGCTTTTCTTAAGATCCTTAATGGTGCTCATGCCGGACCCTCCTTAGCCCAGTATCCAGCTTGAGCCCAGGCCTCCAGGGCGTTCATTTCTCGAGGCCTCCTTTAGGTGAAAAAGCGACACATAAACCGTTGCCACGCCGGGCCACTAATTTACACTCCTTATATCTTATGCAGTTTGCACAGGTGACGGCCGGGGTGGATTGTTTCTTTTCAGTCATTTCTTTAATACATCCTCCATCCCTTCCCAGAATAATTGGCACTGTTTGAACCTGAGAAATTTTAGTTTCTTGCAGGGTTCCCCGGTAACGGTGCATATAGCTGAGGTGCCTTGGCCTTCGATTACAATGAACGGGCAGGCTAGATAATAGGTGAGAATTGCCAGGCCCAGGATTAGAACCCCGGCAGCCCCCAGAATCCCGAGGCTTATCAGGCCCAGGGTTCGCATTGATTCGACTAACATTTTTTTCTTTATCTCCTCGAGGCCCAGGGTCCAGGGTCTAAACCTGGGTGAGATCCTAACGCCTCAGTTAATATTATGTTAGATAATATATAACTACTAGGTAAAAGCCGGGTCCAGGGCCGAAAGAGGGCAGGAAAAACCCTGTTTCTTTGTCTATATACTAATTAACCCCCCTGGGGAATGTATGGAGAGGAGATAGGGGAGAGAGACATTAACGGTTAATCAGTGGGATCGCACCAGGGAGGAGAAGGCCAGGGCCTCGGGCTCCAGGGAACGCGAAAAAGTTGAAATTGATGGCGGTAGTGACTGGGAGAGTATGAAGGAATGGCAGCCCGGCGATTCTCCAACTAGTGAGCTGGCCAGGCTAATCATTAACTCTTATTTTAATGACGATTTTATGTTGGTAATCATTTACGGCACTCCGAGGGTAGGTAAATCAGTTTATGCCCTTAAGGTAATGATCCAGGTTTATGATTTTTTATGGGGCTGGGATAAATGGAAGGTGTACGAAAGGTGTATGGGGTGGACCCCGGAACAGGTGATCGAGGCCTGGGCCCAAATTGAGGAAAAACTCCCCGCCTATTGCTGGGATGATGCTGGCTGCTGGCTTTTTACCTTAAAATGGGCCGATCCGATGCTAATCGAGGTACAGCGGTATATGAACGTAGTCGGAACCGATATTCAGTGTCTAATCCTCACCTCTCCCACGCCCGAATGGATCTTAAGCAAAATTGGTCAAATGCCTGGGGCCTACTGGGTAAAAATCACTAAAACGGACGGGGCAGGAACCAAATTCCTGGGCCGCCTCCCCGACTCAAGAAGATTCGCCCGACAGGCTACGGCTTACTGGCCCTTTAAAACCCCGGATCTTAAAACCCGTAAGGTACGTAAACGATTCTATGATGAATACTCATGTAAACTTGACGATGAGCTATACGCGGCCTATAACCCTACCCGGCGAATGTATGCCGAGCTTGTACGCGCGGCCATGAAAGCGGCCATGCTCGAGAAGGTGCGAAAAAGCAATAAGGGGCCTGGAGAGGTTTAATTATTATGGCTAAATCAAATAACCTAGCTCTGGGGTTTATCCTGGGCCTGGTTTTCTTCTTTATGGCCCCTTACGCTGCCACTAAGGCCGGGATCCTGTACGCGACTGAGGCCACACCCTTTAATTTATTCCTGGTGAATTGGATTGATGCGTTTTTCTATGTTTTGGCCGTGATCTTCTTTGCCTTGGCCTTGAGCTCCCTTTTTGACTAAAAAAGCCCTTTTTTCCAGAAGCGTTTTATATTGATGCTGATAAATGCTTTACTTGAGTAATATGGGAAAAGATGCCTCTATTGGATCAATCTTTAACACCTTCCTACTTATGCTCCTGGGAATCGCATTAACTCCCACGGTGCAGAGCACAGTAGATAGCCAGCTGGTTAACCTCACGGGGGCGGCCGGGGCTATTGCTGACCTGATCCCTCTGATCTGGATCTTCCTGGTTATCGGTATCGGGGCGGCGGCAGTTTACAACCAGTTTAAGGGTATGTAAACCGGCCAGCTGTGGGGATAAATTCCCTTTTTTTATTTAAATAAACCAGGGTTAAGGGTGTGAGCTCGATTCAGGCCCACAAATTAACCCCAGTTAAGTAAGATCCTGGCCGGCGAGAATCTAAAAAACATTTAAGCCCTGGACCCCTAGCCTTTTACTGAGATGAGATCACTAAAAAGAAACCTGGTGTTTTTTACTTTCCTGGCCTTTTTTATAGGCCTAACCGTTATCCCTGGGGCCCTCGCGGCTAACCAGGTAATAAAGCCCCTTAGCACTGAGCCGGCGAATATGGCTTATACTACTGAGACGGGCCAATTCTATAAGGGCCTCTACTTTTTACCTATTGTAAGCGATAACCCGACAGTGACCGGAATCATGTTTCACGGTCTCGGGGTTACTGAGGATACATTGATCAATAATGCCACTATGAGCCTGAGGTTTAGCCTCGTTCCCTCGGCGGGCAGCTGCTCGGTTTCAATCTATGGGATCACCTCGAACTTTGGCCAGAATTATGGTTTTTATGGGGCCTCAGATCTGCTTAACGCCGAGTTAAGCGGGGCTCATGTTAACCTGGACCTGGGGAGTTTATCCGGGGATCAATGGCTAGACATTGATATTACTGATATCGTTCAGGAAATCGTAAATAAGAACGATTGGACCCTTTATGATAACGTGGGAATAGTTATCCTTTCCACGGGCGGCACCTCTAGGGCCATAAGTACAAACAGTTACATAGCCAGCACCTTTCCTTATGTAAATGTCACTTTCGGGGAGGATCCGGGCGATGCTGGGCCTCCAGGTGACGACATTAAACCCGCATATATTTTTAATTCCACGCATGGAGCTTATGTGATTTACTCGGCCACAGGTGATTGGAGCCCACTTTTTTATAATTCTGGAGCTGAAAGCTGGTACACTGTTAAATCTGTGCCTTATGGGGATAACTTAACATTTACCGCCGAGATTCAAACAAATTATACGACCCCGGCCGGGTTTACTAAATTAACGGGTACTCAATCAATCCAGATTTATGGGGATTATGTTTACACCCTTTTTAAAAACTCAGTAACTCTTAATGACATCTGTTTAGTTAGAACCTCAGATCTAGGGTATTCCTGGGAGTTTATCGCCAATTATACGCATGCTTATGAAATTACAGTCTCGGGAGGCTCTGGGCTTATCTATAATGATGTTCTTAAAGTGTGGCATATTTTTTGGAGCTCACAAGGAACGAGACTTCAATATGTTCAATATAATCCCGTAACAGATATTTTTAGTGGGGCCGAGACCATTCATGAAAGCTATAATGCACACGCTTTAGGGCCTAGCGGATACATTGATCAATATGGAAACCTATATACGGGCTTTGCAGCCCAACACACGGGCAGTACCAAACTGGCCCACTTTAAGAGCCTAATAAACGGGGTATGGGATACAAACAGACTAGCAAATTATGTTTTAACTCTTAATATGGCCGCCTGGGTGGATGGGTACACGGCCCCGACGGGTGAGGAGTTTATTATGATGTTTTGGTCCTGGGGCGATTTAAGCGGCACCTCGGATAATTCTGTTTGGATTCGAGTTATTGGACCCGGTGACGATATCGATTCCTTTGACGATACTATTCAGATTACGGGAGGAGATCCCCGCAACACATTCACCAGGGCCACGATTAACACGTTTTGGAGAGGCGAGGAATCGGTTTTTGATTCTGAGGGTAATTTATGGATTCTTGGAGATAGAGACTCAGGCGGCATAAGTTGCCCAGCTTTATGCTACACACCTTTTCAAAACTTATTAACCCCGTGGGCTGGAGGCCAGGCCGCGGTAAGTACGGCCGCATACGCTACGCCTACCCAGGCTCAAACATACGGGGCCTTATACCTTAACCCGGTTACAGACGAGCCCGGTTTAATGTCCGCTGCCTCGGCTGGACTCTTTCGCCAATACTGGATAGATCCCGCGATGATTAACGGCACTTACTGGAATGAAACCGCGTATTCAGTGGATAGCGGGGCCTTTAACTGGTTATCTGGAATAAAAACAGCTGTTCAATGGGAAAAAAAATCGGTTAACACTCTGAATACCTCCACTAATCATATTTTCCCTAATCCTAACGTGGGAACTGGAAAATATTCGGGCGAGGCACTAGCAGGGTTTAAGGTTTATCTTAACGGGGAATTAGTTACGTCTCCTTGTTTAGATTTGGCTTTAACTGTGGAGGATATCCGAAATTGTTTGGATATTATGGACCCTGATAATATAGACTCGGACGAACCCACGCCTGGCGGCTGGGATCCCACGGGTCCAGTGACTAGGCCTAATATAATTTTATATTATCTGGTGCTGGGGCTTTCCTTTATTATTTTTCCAATAATCTGGATCGCTAGATCTCGAGATTGGGCTTATCTCTATGTGGTTCTTTTCCTGAACTTTATCGGGGTGGCTCTCTTGTTAGCCATGTCTTACGTATAGTTTTTTTAACCCTGGCTACCCCCTTTTATTTGATCAATATGGTCGTATGGCAGGGATTCTTAGATTCGGCAGCCCTCGGGATGGGTACAACTAGCACCCAGGCGGGATTAATCCTCTCTATGATTTTCACTATTGGTATAATAATCGTGGTGGCTATTGCTGCCGGGGTGAGATCGGCCCAGGTTACTATGCCTTTAAGCGCATTAATGGGGATGATTTTATTTCTGGCCCTCGGGTGGATGCCTCAGGTATTAGGTACAATTCTGGCCCTAGTATCTGCCTTATTCGTTGTTCAGGTGATAATGAAAAATGGTTAGCGATGCCACGGTTAAGCTGGCCACGTTTTCGATCCTCCTGAACATTATTTTTCCCGTTTTTGCTTACAGTTTTACGACCCTCGAGGGATCCGAGATAATAGCCTGGGATCTAAGCATTGACCAGGCCGATTTAATAAACGCGGGGATTCAGTTTGAAAGAGCAACCCAGGATAATATCACGTTTAGAGGCGGGGCCGTGATCTTCAATATCTCCAGCGATTACATAAAATTTGATTGGGAACGGAATATTATTCATGGGGATCGCATGACGGTTAAACAGCCCAGTTTTATAGAAAAAGCCTGGGGTGAGTTAACAGGAAATTATTTCGCTTTAGGCGGGGAAAACGCCGTTATTGGGATCGAGGGCACCTTTTACCCGTCTGGGGTAATCTATAATTCTACGATAGTAATTTCCTGGGATCAGGCGTATAATTGGACCCGGCTGGATCTTAAACAAATGGGAGTATCTGCTTTAATCACGCCCAGAATTAACAGCCTGGACCCTAACAATATCACTGAGGCCGTTTATACTGACGGTGAATTAACCATAACCCTGGGCTCTATTCGGGCCGCGGATGGCAGCTTTGATGGGGGCGATTTTATTGATTTTTATTGGGATATGTTGATTGGGGCTAACGATTGGGGATTACCCGCCTCGATGGAATGGATTATTAGGATCTTAACCGTTATGACGGTTTTCAGTGCTGTACTGCTAGGCCGAGAGATCCTTAACCCGTTATCCTAGTTTTATATATCCGGGGCTCTCCTATTGTCTCGGAGATATAGGACAATGCACCGCCTTATACTGAGCATCTACTGGGGGTATTTTGAATAAACCAATCAATGAAAACTAAAATTCTGGATTTTTTACAAGCCTCAGAAAACCCCTTATCCCCGTATTCTATCGCAAAGGCCCTAAAATATAACCCCTCCAGTATCCGGGCGAGGCTGGCAGAATTAACCCGATCCGGGGCCGTTGAACGTATAACCCGCGGGCTTTACCTGTACGTTCCCAGGCATGGGGTGGGAAAGCCTGGCAGGGTCCAGAATCTTCTCGCTACCGTTACGGCCTCGCCGCCTCTCTCGAGGGAGATCCTGGAGGACCTGGCCCGGCGGGGAATAATAAAAAAAGATGATAAACTATTTACTCA
>Ga0307377_10001742_pt1 | contig 26737 bp, 38 predicted proteins | sample TR3MG_FD_202535 | JGI IMG/M metagenome (GOLD analysis project Ga0307377, IMG submission 202535) | Soil microbial communities from Risofladan, Vaasa, Finland - TR-3 | ecosystem: Environmental > Terrestrial > Soil > Coastal area > Acid sulfate soil | place: Finland: Risofladan, Vaasa | collected... | reverse complement strand
TAAAGGAAGTGAAATAAACATGATTAAATCAAGTGGATTATTAAGTGCAGCGACTGCCTTAATTCATACTGGGCATTGCCGTTTAAGAGGTGTATCTCTTAGTCCAGTTGCTACCAAAACAACTACCATAACAGTATATAATGGTCTTACATCAGCAGTAGGGGTAACAAAAGTGGTTGCTTATGGAGTAACGGCATCGACAGCAGCGGGGGTTTCAGCGACTAATTTTGTTATCCAGTTCTCTGAAGAGGATAATTTAGATTGCGAAACTGGTCTTTGTGTTGTCCTATCAACAGTAGACGAAGGAAAATATATTATCTATTACGAGATATTGTAAGGAAGTGATGATATGTTAGCAACTTTAGCCGTCATAGTCGCAAGTGTCAGGGTACTTATTAATGAAACTACCGAGAAATTTTGGTTAGATACCGAAATAGAGGATTGGATTGTCGAAGCCTTTGAAGATGTAGGACACGAAACATACTGTCTGCGTACATGGAAGACATACACGATTTTAGCCGATGATATTTTTGATAGTCGGGAAATCCACATGGATAGCGATTTTATTGCTATTGACGAGGGCAAAGTCTATTACAATGATATAGTCCTTTATCCTACCACGCAGGCTCACCTGACTAATTATGATAACGAATGGCGTTCCAGAACGGGGACAGCCTCACAGTATTATGTCAGAGGCGATATGCTCGGCTTTGACAGGCAGATAGCTGCTGGTGATACGGTCAAGTTTTACCAGATAGAAAGGGCTGCCGAGATATCGGATACAGTGCTAACGCCTTTTAATGGCGATAACCGGTTAGTTAATTTCAGGAAGCTGGCGAGGGATTATGCAATATCTATGTGTTGGTACAAGAAATCAGAAGATAACAAAGGTGATAAATGGTTTGCCAGATATCAATATGGTTTAGAGAAGATGAAAGACCTGCTCGGTATTGACCTTGACAGCACATCGGGTATAATTCCCGAATCGAGTTTAAGCCATTTCACTACGAGGGCGAAGTGGCCTAACTGGTAAAGAAAGAGAAAGGGGGAAATAATGAAATATAATTGGAAACTTACTAAGTGTAGGGCTAAATATAAAGGTACAAAAAGTGTAAATTATACTTTTTATATTGTGGATTATGACATACCAGATGATTATGAAAAATATCCACATATATTAGAAATGCGAAACAAAGGATTAGTAAAAACAAAATATTTTTATAATGCCGAAGAAGCAGTTGAATTTTTATTCAAATATATATGGTTTCAACCATGTATTTTGAACCTTGCTTGTCCATAAACAATAATTACAGGGAGGGTACAGGGGAATACTAACGAAGGCGTGATTAAATGCCTAAAAATATCGTTAAAATATTAGATGACCTTTCTCCTTCACAATTAAAATTAAGGGATATGTCCAGACCTACCGATGGACTTAATAATATGTTCATCAACGAATTAGGACAGTCAGAGAAGCGGAAAGGTTACGTTAAATATAATACAGCCTCTATTGGTGATTCCCATAAAATAGTGGGAATGCACCGCTTTTATAAACAGGATACCGCACAAAAAGAGTTCATCGTGGCCTGGAATACAAGTCTATATAAATTACCAGATGCTGGAGAACACACACCTGCCGCATTAACAGGTTGCCCAACCTTAACTGCTAACTCCGATACCTATTTTACCGACTTTTTAAATCACTGTTATATCGTTAACGGTGCAAATGCCATGATGAAATATGACCTTGACAATGTCAGGACTGTACCAATAACCGTTCCAGATGCACCAACTTTTAATTCTAATATTAATGGTTCACTCGGAATAGGAACATATTATTTTAAGGTAACCTATGTTGACGAAGATGAATATGAGGGTAATGGCTCGGTTGCCTCCTTATCAATGACTTCTCTCGCTACTCCCGCAGACAAAGATGGAATTAGAATTGATATACCTGCTTATGACGATGACAAAATTAAGAAAAAAAGGATTTATCGCACTTCTGTAGGTGGTGCAATTTATTATTATGATGATGAGGTTTTAAATGCCACCATTACTCATGATTCGATTAAAGCAGATACTGCCTTAGGTACCGAACTACATGTTGACCATGATTCACCGCCAACAGGGGCGCAGTTAATTAGTAAAAGAGGCAATCGGCTATACCTGGGCTATAATGATGATCTGGTTATTTCTCAACTATCAGATGTGGAATACTTCCCCGCTGCGTGGTTTATGAAAACGGGTAACAGACACAAAATCAAAGGTATGACCAAACAGTTAAATGCACTCCCCATATTTACCGAGAATACCATTGAAAGACTAATAGGTGTTGATGAGGAATATTTTGAGTTCAGGAATGCCTTCTCCGAAAAAGGTTGTTATGCTATTCGTTCACTGGTTATTTGTGATAATCTTCTTATTTATTTAAGTTATGATGGGATATATTATTTTGACGGTACGACCAGCGGTATTTTTAACCAGCGCTTGAATGAATATTTTAAAGACAATATCAACCGAAGTTTTATCCATTTATCCTGTGCCGCCTATTATAATGACCGTTATATGCTTTCCTATCCCAAAGGAGAAAGCGAAGTCCCCAATGAAACTATCGTTATTGATATGAAAAGTAAGGCTATAAGCGTATATTCTTATGGCTTTTCTTGTTTTAATAAGTGGGATAAGGGAGAATTAAGGCTATTCGGGGGAAGCAATACAGAAGGGCAAGTTTATGAACTGGAAACAGTAACCACTGATAATACTGCCTCGATTGCCTGCTATGACAAGTTAGACCCGCTTGATTTTGGGATACCTGAGAGGGAAAAGAATTTCTATTCTATTTTCGTTAAATGTAAAACTTCAACAGGCACAGGATTGAAGGTATATTACCAGGTTGATGATGGTAGCGAGGCTTCTGTTGATAGTGCTGAGAATGCAGTTACAGCCGATAAGGATAGATGGTATAGGTTTAGATTGCCGAGTGGAGTAAGGGGAAAAGAATTGACCATAAAACCCTATATATCTGATGCCTATGATGTGATTTTCAAGGGATATATGATTGAATTTGATGTGGAGGAACTACAGTCATAATGGAACAAAATGAAATCAATAAAATTCTACAACCCTTAAACAATGCCAATGCACAGGATATCGAAGCATTAAAAGAAGATTTAAGGATAGTCAAGTTTAAATTACAGGAATTACTCGATGAGATAGATATGTTAAGGGCAAGAAATGTTGCCGAATATCGGGATGTATATGTCTTTAATGACGTAGGCAATTTAGACGCAGACAATCCCCTGATCATGGATTTTGAATTAATAGAGGGTATGACAAAATTAATAGAGTGTAAGGTTAGTTTCAGGATAAGAAATTTTAGAAGTTCAGTAACTTTATAGGAGTTAATATTTAATGGCAGATGTTCAATTAACTACAACAGCTTATAATAAAATACTTCCGCAAATTCAGGTTTACGGAAGTAAAATTTATTTTGTATGGCAAGAAACCAATGATGCAAATACCCAAATATGGACTGCTTATTCAAATTTAGATGGTTCTGGTTTTACAGCCACACAACAAACTTCATCTGCTACAAATAGAAGTAGACCACATTTACAAGTAGTTGGGAGTAAAGTCTATTACGTTTATGAAGAATTAGTCAGTGGTTATTCTGCACTTATGCACGCCGTTGCAGATTTAGACGGTACTAACTGGTCAGCAACTCAATTACGTTGGGAGAGTCTTCACCGCATTTGCGACTCTCAACTTGAAGTAGTGGGAGATAAAATTTACTATGTTTATAGTCAGCGGATGAGTGCATTCTTACCTGCTGATGGACTTATAACCGCAGTATCAGATTTGGATGGTTCTAATTTTCATGCAACATATCAGGATAATAGTTCAACTAACGAAGTAATGCTACCACAATTACAAATAGTAGATAGCACAATTTACTATGTTTATACCATATATAATTCATCTACAGACCCATATCATCAGATTAAGATAGCCACCGCAAATTTAGATGGTACTGGTTTTACTGCAACTAAAAAGACCACCTCCGCTTATAGTAAATTATACCTTCAATTCCAAGTAGTTAGCTCTAAAATATATTATGTTTGGGAAGAATGGGATGGCACAAATACCCAAATATGGACAGCAGTAATGAATACTGATGGTTCTAATTGGTCAGCCACCAAAAGAACTATTGATAGTCTTAATGATGTTCGCCCTCAATTACAGGTTACAGGAAAGTTATATTATACTTTTGATAATTCAGACCAAATAGCATTTGCCTCTATGAAAATTGCCCAGACGGATTGGGCGTATGAAAATAAAACAACCAGAGTATCTTATAAAGGTTGGCCTCAATTAGAGATTGTTGATAATGATGTTTATTTAGTTTGGTCAGAATTGACAAATGGTAAGTATCAATTATGGTTAGGTGGAATAACTTTAGAGCCTGGAACGATAGATGTTACTACCAAAGACGCTTCTTGTAAAGATAGACAATCAACCACTTTAACTGCAGTAGGAATTATTACCGATGTGGAGGGTGAATATACCTATAGGGGATTTGAGTTTTACGAAATAGGAACTGGCGAATATTTAGATAGTATGTATGCGGTAAGAGAAATAGGAGAATTTTTTTTAATCGGTGAATTTGAGATGACCCTATCAGGATTAAAACCACTTACTTGTTATTATATCCGTGCTTTTGCAGGTAGTGTTATTGGAGGAATATCTTATGGTGATTGGATTATATGTTGCACTACCGAAGTGCCTTCTTATGACATACACGAGGAAGAAGCCACACCGACTATCTGTTTCTATGTCAGTGAGGATGGCGGGCATACCTGGAGTCTAAAGTTCGGCCCCTACACTACTGATCAGGCAGATATAGCCATAACCAAAATATTAGTTAGAGGTAGTGGCAAGAAACAGATTAGATTTGAAACTGATGTATTAACGGGGTTAGCGGCAAGTGTAATGTGCAAATTGGACGTTAAGATAAGATAAAAATATCAGGGAGTTAAGGGGTAGACTTATTTAAGGAGCGTGATTAATTATGGCTCAATATGGTGACATCAACCCTCAGACAGGGTCAAAGTATACACCTTATGAAATTCAATGTATAAATGCAGGGAAGGCTTGTCCGAGCAGCACGCCTACCACTACACCAACAACACCTACTGCTTCTCAATCAGGAGTAAGCCCATCAGGAGCAACTTATGATCAGAATACAGGAATATTAACCTATCCTCAATATGGATTTACCGGGACATTGGAAGAATGGCACGCTTTTCATCCCGAACCTTTAGAATACGAAGCGATTGCCGGGCCTATTGTAAATAGAGAAGGCATAACTACCACACCGACTACTCCAACAACTACACCTATGCCCACCTTCGGCGGCGGGGCAGCGGCAGGTATACCAACCCCTACGGTCACCCCGGCACCAGCTTATGAGATTTCCCCCGAACAACAGCAGATGCAGGATTTACTTAGCACAACATTAACCGATTGGGTGCAGGCAGGCGGTTATGGATTGTCTCCTGAAGTGCAGGCACAGATGATTCAACAGCAGACTGATACCTTAAAGGCAAGAGAAGCGGAGAATATCAGGGTAATGCGTAATAATATGGAAAGGCGGGGTATTACCAATTCGGGTTTTGTCCAGGCTAATGAGAATATAATAAAATCTAATACCACCGTAGCTTTAGCGGGGGCAATAGCAGATGTTCAGATTAACAGTGCCTTAATGAAGATGGCAAGTTTTGAGAAAGCTATGGGTGCAGCTGCACAATTCTTGGGTTATCTATCGGAACAAAGCCAGTTAAAGTATGCACCTGAATTTGCTACCTGGGCAGCAGAACAACAGGCAACAATGCAGGCATGGCAGGCAAAGATAGATATTTATAAGATGGAATTGAATCAAGCATATCAGACTCAAAATATAAACTTACAAGGTTATTGGAATCAAAAACTACAACAAGAGCAACATGGTTTTGATATTGAATTAGCCGAAATGGAATTAGAGGTGAATAATAAAGCGGCAAAGGCACAAGGGGCTGGCAATATATTGGGTATAATTATTGGCGGAATATTCAGCCTCTTACCGGGGAGTTAATATGGATAAAATACATCTTACTTTAAATACCGTTGATTTCTTGAAGGTATGTGACAAATTGAAAGAAACCAAAGATTGTAAGTTAAAAGAAAGCAGATTATATGGTTACATGGTTGCCGGTCAATTTGATGACAGGATTTTTACCTATGTCAGTTACGACAAAGATAAGATGAACGGTTGCGTGATATTAACTATACAGAATGATATAATCGGCGATTTAACCTTATTTGTGATTTATATGTTTATAGATAGGCACTATCCGAAATTAAGTGTAGAATATGTAAATTTTATAGAGCAAAAGGCAAAAGAGCTTAAAGCTGAAAAGATAAGTTTTACTACTCATAGAAAACCCAAAGCAGTTGAGAGAAAATATGGTAAATTCGGATATAAACATAGATGTTCAGTTATCGAGAAGATAATGATAAAGGAAGTGATTTAACATGGCAAATGACTACTTAGGCTTTTTCCTACAGGGATTAGCCGGCGGGATACAGACCGGCATGAATATGGGAACGCAATTACAAGAGATGAAATGGCAAAAAAAACAACGAAAGCAATTAGAAGAAACACAGGCCAAGATGTTAGAAGCAGGCAATATTTGGAATGCTAAAATAAAAGAAGTTACAGCAGATAATACAGTTACAGATGAAGAAATAGCTCAATTAAATACGGTATTCCTTTCAGGTGGTTATGAGTTCATGGAACATTATAGTAGTGCAATGAATTATATAACGGGCATGAAAGACAAGGAATATAAACAAGAAATTGAATGGATAAATTTATTTATAAGTGGGATTGAGGGATTGCCTCCCGGAGATGTCCAGGCAGCATATGATTATGTTAAACCTAAAATTACGAGTGAAAAAGGATTAAATATGCTGGAAGCATATACTAATATGCAGAAGAAGAGATACGAGGTAGCACAGGCTCAACCTACCGCCGAAGTATTCTCTACAGCAGGAGCAACTCAAGAGGCTTATCCGGGGGCAGGATATGAGTATAGTGCTACTGCAAAGGGGTATGTGCCGACTTATCAAAAACCGACTACCCCGACAACACCACCAACTGAACTTGACAAAATGGAAGAAACTAAGAAATGGCTTGATTCTGCTTATGCGACAGGCAATGCAAGTTATTTTAATCGAATTGCTAAAGAAAAGGGCGTCCCTACTACCTTTGAAACTTATAAGCAGGAATATGAGAAGCCTGAGAAGGTTGGGGCAGAAAAGGAAAGAGTTACCTCTCTACCACAATTAGAGAATTATAGGGAAAAAATATTGATTGCCGATACTTTAGAAGAAGCACAAAAATATTATGACGATTATGCAGACGAATATAATGAATCACAATTGGAAATAAACTTGCCCAAAGATTGGGTAGATGTTAAACAAGGTGATTTACTTGATTTACAATCAGTATTAAATGAGATAACTGCTGGAACTCCAGAAGGCAGAAATATAAAAGGGAAGAAAAAATATTCCTTTGAGATAAATGGAAAGGTAACAGAGAAAACAGGCGAAGAATGGTATAAGCAGATTTATGAATCTTATACTGCGTTATTAAAATTATTAGAAGAACAAGGCGTAGATACAAGCCAATATAAAAAACTAAAACCATTATCAGAAATTAAAAAAGCAAGTCCGTGGACAAGTGGATTTGTAGGTAGCGGAGTAGAAGCAGGAGATTTGATAAAAATTTATTATTAGGTGAAATATGATAACAAAGATAAGTTTGATAAATAAAATAGATGATGAAGAAGAGGAAGAAGAAGGGCTTTTTAAGATAGCTAAAATAAAGCCTATAACCACTCCTACCCAATTCGGTATAGGTGCTTCTGCTGTGGGTGGTGCAACCTTGCCTAAACCTGTCGAAGTCCCCTCATCTCAATATGGTATACACGATCTTAACAAACCCGAACAGATGGGCAAAATCCAAAAGGGTGTTATCGGTGCATTTGGAACGTGGGAAGCTAAAAAGAAAGCTAATCCTGAATTACAGAAGATGGAGGATTTTGGCAGTGAAGTAACAAGCGAAGCAGTTGCGTTGGCTAAATCCCGCTATGGTGAAGATTACAGTAAAAAGGGAAGCTCTATTGAAGAAGTTGCTGTTATATATGAACGTATAACAGGCACTCCAAAAGAAGAAGCATTAAAAGATATCGAAGGAATAAAAGACCGAAACGTATTCTTCACTGCTCCACCTGAAAAGTATAAAGAAGCGGTTAAACTTAAACAATATTTAAGCGATATCCGAACAAGAGTAGCAGAGCCAGGCAAAGACCTTATAGGGCAGTTTGGCTGGACTGGTATGGTAGTGATGATGGGATATCAGGCAGTAGATGCTATATATAAGGGTGGTATGGTTGTTGAGGATAGAGTTATTAAGGGCGAAAAATTACAGCAGGCAGTTAAGAGAATACAAGAAGCATATATAAAGGAAACGGGCAAGTTTAAATCTTCATTAAGCAATAATGATTTTAGAATAGCACAATCTTTAAACCAAACTTTAAAACAATATGGTAAAGAAATATTCCCCTTACAAAGTGTGCAAGTGCCTCAAGAAGTGTTTATGGGGCAGGCAGGCAATATTACTAATATAGTTAAGATTATACAGGGTGCAGGTAAAGTAACACCTGAAGCAATAACTCAATCACAAGCATTATCAAAAATGGAAGCCTTACAAGTAACACAGCAGTTATTGAACATCAACCCTGCATTGGCAAGTGAGTTTTTGAAGGCAGTAGAGAAGCCACCTGAAGCGGTTACAATGGGGAAGGAAGCGGAAACCCCCGCTATCCCCGCCGAGATTGCAGGGCTGGCAGAGGAAGCGAGGAAGATAGTAACTGATATTGAGAACAAAGCAAAAACTATCCCTCAAGATGAATTTACAAAATACTATCAAGACAAATTAGGTGTTTTATGGAAAAATAATAAACCACTATATTATGATGTGCATAATTATTTAACATCTAAAATAGAAAAAGGCGAATTAGAGTCTGCAAATAATATATGGGAAAGCGTAAAGGGCATTAAACCAACTGATAAACAAATATATAAATCAGAAAATATTACAGTAAAAACATCTTGGGATATTATGCAAAAACTTGGTGATGACGATAAAAGAATAATTAGTAATTTTACTGAATTTATAAAGAAAGAATATCCTGATAAAAAATTAACAATTAGTGTTGGAGGACAGCTAATAAGCCTTGCAGGAGAAGAAGGTTTTAGAATGACTACTCCAACTGATGCCGAAATTGATATTATGTTTCCTTATTATAAAAAAACAAGAGAAATACTAAAGCAATTAGAAAAAGAGGGAATACCAAGAAAAGAACTTTGGACTGGAAGTGATATGTTCCATGAATTAGCTCACACATTAGGCATTAAAAATGAAATAGAAGCAGATAAATTTTCTAACAAAATGATGAAAAAATGGGCTAAAGCCCAAGCCACCGCCAAGCCAACTACCGAGCAACCCTCGCCAGTTGCACCTGTTGCAGAAAAGGCAATCAGTGAACCTGAAATAGAATTAGCCTCACCTGTACAAGTTAACAAAGCATATTCTATCGCTAAATCAAAAGCTATGGTTAGCGAGTTAGGAAAACTAAAACCGCAATATAGAAAAATAGCTGAAATATTTACAGGCCAAAAATCAGTAGAAAAGATGACACCAGAAGAAGCAGAAATGTTTATTGACCAATTAAATAGACTACCAGAACCTAAATATAGAGATGGTAAATTAGTACCTCCAAGCATACCAAGAACCACAAAATTAACTATACAAGACTTCTTTAAAAAACAATATGGTGAACCTACTCCTATTTGGCTTTTAACTGACCAGACTTATTATGCTACTAAATTAGGCATAAAACCACTGGTAGAACCATTTGAAAAAGGTAAACAAGAATTTGATTTAGAATTTAGAAAGTCAAGCAATTTAGTAGATAGAATGGTGAATAAATTAAATCAGATTGCTAAAACACCAGGATTTGAAAGAATAAAATCTAAAATAAAAAATATACCCACTAAAGCCGAAAATAAAATGGCAGAATTAATTAATAAACATGAAACAACGCCATCAGGATTATCACCAAAAGAAGAAGATATCTTTAAATATTTCAGGAATTTAAGTAAGGATATTTGGAGAAGAGAAAATGAAGTAAGAGAAAAATTAGATTTACCACCAATTAAATATAAGACTGCATATTTCAGGCATACTGCCGATGCTATGGCCAAAGAGATGTTAGAAGGTAAATATCCATTTCCGCAGGGTATTAAATACTGGTCAGAAAAAATAGTAGGCAAAAAGATATTTAACCCGATGGAATTTCATCGGAAACTTTCTGATGATTTAATCGACTTATGGAGTAAAGATATAAGAGCAGTTACCAAAGCAATGTTATGGAATGGATTAAAAGAAATTCATTTAGCAGAGCCTGCAAAATATCTTAATGAACAGTTAAATGCTATTTCTAAAGATTTACCAGAATATAAGAACCTTACACCGAGAGAACAGGCAGCGTATGACCAAACCAGAGTTATGCCTGCTTCTACCAAAAAATGGTTAATAGATTATGTCAATCAAGTTTTAAAGGGACAGGAAACAGAATTAGACGCAAGTTTAAATAGAATCGTTACAAAAAGCGGTTTAAAAGGTATATTTGATAAAGTATTAAGTCCTTTCGGTAGAGCAGTAGGAAGAACGCCTATAACCAATCTATTCTCATTATCCGGTAGAATGATTATATCAGGCACAATGGGTTGGGTACCAAGACAGATGATAAGAAACGCTTTCCAGCAGACACAGAATTTAGCCTTATATGGTGTTAAAGCGACTATAAAGGCAATGCTTCCTGCCGGTATAGATAAAAACTTAAAAGATTTATTAAGTGAAAGTTTATTTATGAAATCTTATACAGGTTTTGAAGAATTACCTGTTGATTTAATGGGAAAGTTAGAGAAGGCCTGGCTTAAACCTTATGGAATAGTCGCTGTTAATAATGCCAAACAGGGCATGAAAGCGGCTTACTGGAATATATTAGAATTAATTAAAGACCCTAAATTTAAAAAATACGGGTGGGCTGATCCACAGAGAACCAAAGACACTCCAAAGGGATTTTTATATCCCAGCGAAAAAGAAAAGTTATTGAAGGAAATGGAGTTTGGTGCAAGTTGTACGCAATACCAATATATCCCTATGGGTATGCCTGGTGTATTCAGATATAAAGTAGGTATACCATTTACAAGATTGCAAAGTTGGTGGATGAATTATTTCACTAAGTTTTTAAATGAAGCAAAAGATAGGGGGCTTAAAGGGAAACCTTCCTGGTCTGGTGAAGGTGGACCAACACTCCCTTGGTCAAGAAGAGTTAATTTTGCAAAATACCTTATAATCGGCGGAGCAATATTAACAGCTATGGGATATAAGAGAAGTTTTATGATAGGGGTATTGCCTGGTTATTTATCTCCTGCTGGGCAGTTAGGAATAGGTTTTTATAATTATGCAATCGCTGATAGCGACTGGCAAAAGAAAAGGGCTTTAAACCAGATGTATTATGCTTGGAAGGCTTTTATACCTGGTTCTCTTGCCTGGAGAGATTTCATATCGGTCTGGAATGGTGAAAAAGAATTAGAAGAAATATTATTTTATGGAAAAGAAGAAGAGAAGAAGAAAGTAGAACCCACTGTTATAGGCAAACCTTCTATATCTAAAATAACCATACCAAAAATAAGTAAAATTAAAATTAATAAAATATCCCCAATAAAAATCAAATTTTAGAATTTACTTATCTAATTTTTCAATCAATTTTCCTGATAATGCCGATATCATTTGAAATGGGAATAGGAAAAAAGAATAAAATAAAATTATACAATTCATAATAAAAATTATTACTATTAATGGAACTATTAATACTTTTTTAATATAAGTTTTCATACCACACTACCCACCAAATACACCACTGCCGCAATAGCCAGTATAACCAACCCGAATAATAAGGTCTTACCGACTTTACGCATATAGGTTTTCATAATAGACAATTGTTCCTTTAAAAAAGAATAGGAGGCCCCTGCGTTCTCGACCACAGGGGCAAATGTATAGTTTCAGTAATTTCAGTATATCAGGTTTTATAAATTTGTCAAATATTTAATATCTAGCTGTTAAATCTGTAGTTGTGTATACTTGAGCACTACTATCATGGTTCAATCCATTAATATAGAATACAGCACCTGAATTATCGGGATCATAAAAAACCCATATTTCACCATCGGCAGCAAGTGTGCCACCATAAGTTTGAGGAGCGTTTGTTTGAGGTAGTTTGGTCATTGGATTATGTATTCCTGTTCTAGCAACTAAAGAGCCATCTTGCCATTGACCCCATATAACATCGGCACTCAAATCAGATAAGTCTGCTTGAATTGTAGTTTGAACAGTTCCCGCATTAGCTTTAATCAACGCATCGTCTGATTTTGCTATTTGGGTAAGGTAAAGTCTCAATCCTAACAAGGCAAGGATACCGATAATAACTACCACAACCATTAACTCGATTAAGGTAAAACCTAATTTACTTTTTCTTAAAGATAACATATTAAAAACCTCCTTGAATTTTTTTAGAGCTCTCTATATATGTTATTCCCAATAATAGAGGTTTTTAGACATAAATAATAAAAATAAAATAAATGTAATTGATTTCATCAAAAATAGAAAGGAGAAATAGAATGTTTAAAGAAAAAACTAAAATTGGAGATTCGTTTAAAATGTCAGGAACAAAGAAAGCGGAAGAAGGACTTAGAATCTGTGGCAAGGTACGACTTATCGGCCACAACAAAGACGGTAGTTTAGCATTTGACTATGAGAAACCTAACCTGATCACTAACGCAGGGTTTGATGCTATTTGCGCTCAGATAGGAAATCCTACTCAACCTAACGAATTTGGTTGGATGGCAATAGGTAATGGAGCAGCAGGGGATGCTACTGCAACTACCTTGACAGCAACTGAAACCGAAAGAGTAGCAGCAGACTATGCCCATACGGGTGGAGCGAAAACATTTACCATTACGGGAGTTTTTACAACTGTAGAGGCTGCGGTTGAATATGGTTGTTTAAATGCGGATTCAAATGGTACGTTGTTAAATATCGCTGGCTTCGATACAATCACAATTGACTCCCTCACCATCGTGGCAACGTTTACACTCTCTTAAAGGAGTAAATATGGCATATCTTTCTGGTTGGAAAACACAACGAATAAAGATTACGATTGACCAAGATAAAATTGATACTGCCGATTTAACGTGGTTTCCCGATACGGTATTACTAACTGTTACAAATGCTCATAAAGTCTTTCTTGAATTAACTACTGACGCAGAATATTTGAAGGTGGCTTTTACCAAAGCAGACGGGACGACCCAATTATATGCTGAAATGGAACTATTTGACGTATCGGAAGAAAAGGCTATATTCCACGTATCTCGTGATGGTTGGGTTATAAACTACAACGCTGATACTATCTTCTATATGTATTATGATTCTACACATGAAAACAATACAGATTATATAGGTATAAAAGGTTTGGCTGGAAGAGATGGACCACGTGAGAATGTTTGGGATGGCAACTATAAGATGGTACAGCATGGAGCTGATGAAACCACTTCTACCATTACAGACTCTACCTCTAATAATAATGATGGCACAAAAAAGGGTGTAAATGAGCCAGTAGAGGCAGCAGGAAAAGTGGGGCAGGGACAGGATTTTGACGGAGTAAATGATTACATAAGTTTAGCTGCTCATTCAACCCTGAATCCCGAAACAGGTTCTTTCACAGTAGAAGCAGTTGCAAAATCGAGTGGGTCAGCTGTATCAAGAGATATTGTAGATAATAGAGAAGGTGCTGCCAATGGAGAAGGTTATTTTTTGTTGCTTGCGTCAAGTTCTGGAACTATGAAATTCGCTATCGAAGACCATAATGGAAATCAACTTATAATAACATCTAATTCAGCTTGTTTTGATGGGAATTATCATCATTTTGTAGGGGTAAGAGATGTAATCGCCGATAAATTAAAGGTATATTTTGATGGTGCTCCTGATGCTAATGATGTTACTGACCCCACGAATTCTACAGTCAATAGCACTACTAACGTGATTATTGGACAGAGTCCTCTATTAGTAAATCAATTTCCATTTGACGACATTATAGATGAACTTAGAATATCAAAGGCTGCTGCCCCTCGTACTCCTGAATGGATAAAAGCAACTAAAGCCAGTCTATGGGATGAACTGCAAACTTATGAGTATGACGACATAACAATACTTGAACTCTCTGAAACCCTTTCCATCGCAGACACAAAGACAACATCAGGGATACTTGCAAAAGCGGAAACCTTATCCATTGTTGATACTTTGGGTGCATTGATAACTTTTCTTGAAACCTTATCTATTGCCGATAGTGAAGTAACATCAGGAGAATTGGGTTTAGACGAAACACTGTCTATTACTGATACTTGGAGTGCGGTTATCACCTTGTTTGAGACTTTATCTATTGCCGACAGTGCTATCTTTGGAACAACCAAACAATTATCCGAATCTTTCTCAATAATAGATAGTAAACTCTTGACGGGGTCATTGGGATTAACGGAAACCTTGGGGATAGCGGATTCTGCCGTCTATCAATGTATTAAAACTTTATATGAAACCCTGTCCATAATTGACACTAAAATTACATCTGGTTCGTTAAGTGTTGCCGAAACCCTTAGTATTGCAGATAGTTGGACTGTTCTATTTAACTTACTTGAGACCTTATCAATAACAGATACTATTTCTACAACAGGGACCAAAACCCTTAATGAACTATTACATTTAATTGATACTTTTATCCGTTGGATAGAACACCCTATTTTTACCGAACCAGTAAAAAGTATTTCTTCTTTTACCGAACCAACAAAGACAAATCCTATATATACCGAACCAGCAAAGAGTAATCCTACCTTTGTAAAACCAACTAAAGGCAGTCCCGTTTATACCGAACCAACAAAGGGAAATCCCATTTATACCGAACCAACAAAAAAGATTCAAATTTAAATAAGGAAGTGATTTAATGGCTGAGAAAACTAACAAGGAACGGTTGGGCATAATTGAAACCAACATAACTAATATGAAGGAAGATATCGCTGAAATTAAAGAAAACTGCAAGGAAATACCACATATGAAAAGTATCGTGGGGGTTTTTAGTATGTTTATATCGGCAGCAGTAGCAGGAGCTGTATCTTACTTTATGGGGCATAAATCGTGATAAACGAATACTTTAATGAACATAAATTTATGGTTAGGCGAGTAATGACTTCTGTTATGTTTAGCCTCTGGTGTTTCGTAAGCATTATGGCAGGGTGGCGGTTGCTGATTAATCAAGTGGCCTTGCCTGAAGGTTTTCGTGATTATTATGTAACCTTTTCAAGTGCGGTTACTATTGCTATCGGATTTTATTATAGAGGTCGCAATGGAATTATAAGGGAGAAAGAAAATGGGAGACCTGACTGAACATTTTAGTAAATGGGAATTCAAGTGTCCATGTTCGGAGTGTAAGAAAAAGAAAGTGCATATTGACCTTAATTTAGTTTATAGGTTGGAAGAAATAAGAACAAGAATAGGCAATAAACGAATTAATATTACCAGTGGATTAAGATGTAAGGCGGAAAATAGTAGAAGCGGTGGAGATAGCAATTCCCCACATTTATTAGGGAAGGCGGCCGATATACAAGCTGAAGGGGCTAACCCGATATTTATTGCCTTGATGGCGGAGACGGTTAGCGGTGTCAGGATAGGGATATACCCTAACCACGTGCATATTGACGTGATGCCTCCAAGTCCTTCAAAGTTTTGGCTGGTAAAAAAATATAATCAAAGTCCGATTTATTCAGGTAATGAAAGTAGCTTAGAAAGATTTTTAAGGAAGGAAAATTATATATGAAAATCTTCGGTGTAATCCTATTAATAATAGCATTAATAGTCGGTGGCTATTTTGGCTATCAATACTATAAGCAGTGGGAAGAAAAGAAATTTAACGAAATAGAATTTCTAAGGCGTAACCAAAATATGATGGTGCAGAAGATAACCGACCTTTCCGTTACTGTAATGAAAGTGGTCAATGATACCGTAAAGACTACAACCGTAGTCAAGCCTGACAACACTTATGAAGAAATAAAGAAGGTAGTTATAGAATTACAGAAAGATGAGGAAACGAACAAGGAGGAAATAAAAAAGTTAAGGGAAGAATTATCAACGCAACGTAAAGCATTTTTAGCAAGCGATGATACTATTTTGATAAGCGGTAAAAATGACGAAACTTACCTACTATATCGGGATGAAAGCGGCAACCTGCAACCTGCAAGCGATAATATTGAAAAAATTATAGAGCATAAGGATGTGTCAAATGTGCCAATTCTCCCGGAAGAAGAAATAGCGAATAAAATGACAAGCCTAAAATTGAAGGTGGGTGGTTATTACAGTTTTGATAATACATACGGAGTTATCATTTCAAAAGGAATATTCAGCATAAAAGATTATAGTTTAAATATCTCACTCTTGATAAACGATTTTGAGAATTTCAAGTTGATTGCCGGCGGAGATATCGCTTATGAGATAGGAGATAATGGAGAACTTGCCTTCGGTTATAGCACTGAGAAAGAATTTTACGGTGCGTTGAGGTTGAGGTGGTCATTTTGAAAATAATCATAATCTTAATCTTATTCTGTTTAATCGGCTTCGGTATTAATTACTGTATAGGACAATATCATACCAATAATAGCAACGTAGAGAAGACAAATATTGAATGTGAGGGTGGGATTTGCCCACCTCCAAAAGATTGAAATAAAAAGGGGGAATAATAATATTTGACAGATTATAAGTGTCCAAAATGTGGGTCAGATAAATTAGTTAAAATGGGATTTGATAAATATAATAAGCAGAAATATCACTGCAAAAAATGCGGTTACAATCCGACAGAAGGGGCTAAAAAGCATAGGAATAAAGAGGATATAAAACCTATACTTACTTCTAAAAATAAGGAAAAAGAAATATTCGATAATGTCAAAAAAATTAGTGAAGAAGTATTAAATAACCTAAAGAAACGAGAAAGGCTAATACCGCAAATAAAGAGAGGAAAATTAAAATCAGAAAAGTGGTTGTTAATGCTTTCAGATATTCAGTATGGATTGGTAGTCAATCCTGTAGAGATTGGGGGTCTTGGATTTTTCAGTCCAAAAATAGCCAGGGAAAGGCTAAATTATCTCGTAACTACCCTGATAGAATTTCTTAAATATTTCCCCAACAGACCGGAAGAATTATATATAGCCTGCTTAGGAGATAATATCGAAAATGCCTATATGCGGGATAATCAACAATCGGAAATTGAATTTGGTATATGCACACAAGTCATAGAATTAGAGGAAATGCTTTTAGACATGATCATTGCTTTATCAAAATATTTTCCGGTTATCAAAATCTTTGCGATAGTGGGCGGTAATCACGGAAGGATGGGGAAGAAAAAGAATAGTGCTTCTCCTACCGATAATTTTGAATATCTAATTTATCATCACGTAAAACAAAGAACAGAAGGAATGAAAGATATTTCTTTTAATTTTACTTCTGCAAAACACATGATAGTAGAGATTAATGATTGGAAGTTTTGGTTGGAACACGGGGATACCGTAAGGAGTTGGGCCGGAATACCTTTTTACGGAATTAAAAGAGAAATGAGTAATATCAATGCTATGTTAGGTAAGTTTCACGAACACGCAGACTATCTATTAGCTGGACATTTCCATACCAAAGCAAGCTTCGAGGAAGTATTTATGAACGGATCATTCCCCGGTGGAGATTCTTATAGTGTGGGTGATCTAAGGAGAATGGATTTCCCTTATCAGAAATTATTGGGAGTAAATAAAAAACATGGGATAGTCTGGGATCGGAATATTTGCTTAATAGATAATCCCCGTGAATTGAAAATAAAAATTTATAAATAATGGGGGCGTAAGGTTTCGATAGCTGAATAACACCGTTAAATAGGAGTAGGGCAATCTTATCAGGTGCGAAAATCTATACTGCAGTTCGAGACCTTTCCCCTCTACCATATTTTGAGAGGTAATTAAATGAATGAAAAAAAGTTTCTTAAAGTATTATTTGAAGAAGAAATGCCTAAATATAAAAAAGAAATTGAACGCATTAAAGAATTAGAAAAACCATACAATCAAGTAGTTAAGCTATTAAATGAATTAGATGGCGTAGAATTACAATGGGTTATCAAAAAATGTTATGAATTATTAGCAGAAGATTAGACGACTCCCCGATTAATTATATCGGTTAGGTAGTTTATATGACTACCTGTATTAATGGAAGTAGGCGGAAGTGTTATAAATTCCTGTAATTGGTGAAAAAGGGTACACTATAAAGTCCTTTAAATGCATGAAATAGCTGATTCACCTTAGAGTGAGCTTCCATTTATTAACCGCCCGTTGAGGGCTTTGGCTAAAGACGGGCTTTCTAATAAGGAGGGGATATGAATTTTAAGCCATTAGAAAACGAAGAACAATATAAATATACTAAAATGATAATAGAAGATTTTGAAAAACAGATTGATGTATTAAAAACAACATACAAGGAAACAAGTGATTTTGTAATCTTTGCTGAAACTATCTATTATGCGAAGGATATATTAGAAGCAGAAGTCCAAGATTATGAGCATAGGAGAAATGGTGATTATAACTTTATTAAATATAATATTAGAAAAGGTGAACCTGTAATTGTTGAACCATAAAGCAGAATTGTATCTACATTGTATATACTCGTTACGCCTCTTAACAATGCGCACCCTGACGGGTAATCGCCTGTAACAAAAGGGATAATAGGTTATGGTTACGTAACCCATAACTACCACAAAAAGCAGGTAATAGTTTATCTACTAATGCGACCTTATCCCGAAATGTCGCCTTAGTCATTTGTGCCAGATTGGCGATTAGGTTGGCATTAGTAGACTCTGGCCGTACTCTGGCTGTTATATCGAAAGTGACAAGAGTGTCCCTACAGGACACATAATGCAAACCTACTGCAATATTACAAAGTGCCGGAGGTTATGTTCACTTTTCGCTAATGTTCACTTATAAACGAACATTTATTCCGTTGTTAGCATATTTGCTAACTCTCTCCGAAAGCGAATAAAAATATTTAATAACAGTGTTTACAAAGAACAGCTTCGGGGTTTACAAAGACGTTTGGTCGTAACTGTTTACACATTTTAAAATGTGTAAACAGTTAGGGACGGTTAATTAATGGAAATATTAATTATAGATATCTGGGTAGGACAGGCGTCCCGCCTGTCAAGGATAAATTCCCGCTTTCGCGGGAATGACAGACTATCAAAGTTACGGTATGGCTGGGTGAAGGAAATCAGGGAAGCGTTAGAAGAGTATCGTAGGTTATCTACAAAATAACTTGCGTATCATGGTAGACAATATATAGCATACAACGGAGAGTGTCCAAGTTATGCATATATTGCACAAGTTGGTGACATTTTGTCATCGACTGAGTTACCTGACATGCAAGTAATTCTTACAAGTTGTCTGGTATATACTTTGGAGTATATAAAGAAAGGAAGTCATTATGAAAGTATTGGTCCACTTAAAGGAAACGTCACAACCGATAATATATGAAGATGTTATTAATGCTTATCAAAAAGGCGATTTTTATTGTGTGATGTATATGAAAGATAACAAAAGGATAGAGGATAAGTTTTCTATACGAGATAAAAATATATTTATGTGTAGAGAGATTGAAACGGATAGCGACTTAGTTAAAAGGTATTAAACTTATGACTGATTACGAAGAACTATTAGATAAGATTGAAAACGGCACGCCTGCCGAAAAGAATGATGCCGAGCTGGAGTTGCTCGGTCGGCTATTATATTATGAAGGAGACTAATACTATGAAAATAAATGAAATCGGCGATAAAAAACTAAAAAAGCCATTAGAAATTACCGTATGTAAGCAATATATAGCCGAGTGTGATGAACTGGAACTATTCGGCGAAGGCAATAGCGAAGAAGAAGCAGTTGCAGATTTAAAGGAAGCATTTCTGGATATATACGAAGATTTGATAATAAACGAGGAATTTACTACTGGCGGAGATGAATATAAGAAGCGATTTTTAGCATACGTTGATTAGCTAAAATAATAGACGTTCGGCTAAAATATTAGCTCATCTGCCACGTGTAGAAGGAGTAACGGGTGCGTTGAGGCGTACCCTGTTTCAACGCGTGCATTTTTTGCACAAGTAACGAAAAAGTAACGATTTGGTATCGATTTGGGGTAAAAGGAGAAGCTATCCGGAAATACCGGATAGGTCACAATTAAGTACACGATTATAGACACGATTAAGCAGGTTGATGTAGTGAGTTGAGAAGCCTTATCCCGGCCAGGCGGGTTTTATCCTGGATTATTTTTTCCTCCGCAGATTTGGTCGGTGTAAAAGCCGGTCATTTCTGTTTACGGTACTAATAACCCCGTTAATTCCGCCATATCCCGCTTATGATTGTATGTAAAAAAAATATTCTTCACTACGGCAATCCTGGTGCGTTTTAGGGGGTATTGTTTGTAACCCTTATGTAGCAACGGTTACAGCGGTTTATCTTAGCGGATTAAAATTATTTTAAATTATTTTCATTTATTTTTAATATTATTCCTCTGCTTTATTATTAATACGAGCAAATACGAGCATTTTGAAGCATACGTAAGGCTGAACTATATAATACCCATATAATAGGTTATTGTAGTATTATACTACTTGCCATCATCTTAAATTAGATTTGCAATATAATTGCCTTATGGTAAAATTAGGTATGATAAAAAACATTAGAATCCAAAAGTTAATAGAAATCAGTATTAGGAAGAAATTCAACTATGTAAAGATGTGTTATCTTTTAGGTATCGGTACAACTACCTGGTTTCGTTGGGTTAGGGGAGATGCCGAGCCAAACAGTAAAAACATCATCGAAAAAATCGATAAGGTAATAGACGAAAATAAATAATAAATACGGGGGACATAATGAAAAAAGTTCTAAAATTCCCACATTAGCTACAATTGAATAAGTGGGATTTTCAAGGCTATTTAATTATTACTTTACATAAGATATATTATGGTAACCGATAGGTAACCATACGGTAATGCTAAAATAGAATAAGTCAGTAATTAAGCCTTGAGAATCGAAAGATTTTCAGGGCTTTTTTGCTGGCTTTTTTTATTTTAAATTAAGGAGAGAAAAAATGAGATATCAAATAATGGCTCGTTGGTGGAACGGTAAAGATTATGACATAACCAAAAAAGAGGTTAATACAAAAAATTCTGTTTTAGGGGCAGTTAAGTTATTAATGGAAAATACAAACCCCTATCAGATATCAATTACTGATATGAATACAAATTTACAGGATCATAAATAAAATCATGCCTGCCCTGTGGCGTGAATAACGCAAATGATAGGTTCAAATCCTTACCTCAGGACTAAAGATTCCGCGGGTGCATGGGTGGCAATGCTAAAGGAGAGCCCGGAAGCTCCCTCATGGGGCAGGCAAAAGAAAGGAGGAGGAAATGACTAAAGAAGAAAAAATAGAACAAGCAATAGAATGGTTAGAAAATGCTTCTTATAATTGCGATAACATTAAGAAAATTGGAATAGGTTTAGTTCCAATAGTAAAAAGTCAAATTGATAATTCTATAAAAGCTTTGAAGGATGAAGATATTAGTCATATAAATTAAATTTAAGGAGGTCACTCAAATGAAAATCGTAGAGACTAACCCGGCTACACACACAAGGAAGGTCGTCAAGTTTGACGAGCTGATTAGCCGGTTGCAGGCGGTAAACATGAATGTGATTAATAAGAGGTGGATCAACTACAAACTGCTTAACGGCGAAACGGTAAGAGTTAACGGTAATGAGTATAAGAGAGAGATTAATTAAGGGGGAGAAGAAAAATGGACAATTTGGAATATTTGAAAAAAATGAAAAATTTCAATACAAATAACTTAAATGTAAATGCACAGTGTCGAACTGCAAAGGCACTCGAAATAATTGCTGAACAGATAATAAATTTAGATAATACATTGGCTTGTTTAGTATCTTCTTTAGAAAATATCGAAGTTACTATTAAGCAAAGGAATTAAAGGGGGTAGGCCTATGAAGCAAAAGCATTATAACGGTAGATTTTTTTGGTAAGAAATATTAATTTAAGGGGGAAAATGAAAATGAGCAGAATGGAGATTTTAGAAAAAACAATAGAACAATTATCTAAAGAGGCTGATTATTTAAGAAAGCAAGTAGAAGATTTAGAAAATGAAATAGAAAAACTTGAAGGGGAAGCACGGGAATATGGAAATGAGATTAAAGACTTAAAAGACAAAATAGATGATATGCAAGATAAAGCATACGACATCTATAAAATGTAAGGGGGAAAATTTAAATGGATAAGTATTTAGCTGAAGGAATAAAAATGACAGTAGAAGAGGACTTGAAGGAAATTACTAAAGCCAAGCTGGATATCTTAATGCTGAGGAGGGATATTGAAAAAGACCCTCTATACATAAAAAACAACAAAGAAATTGAGAGATTAAATAATGTAATAAAGAACAGGGAGATGAGTTCGGAGGATATTTTAAAGAAATATGTTTCCAGTGAATTGGAAATAGATTTTGATAATCCAGATATAGAAGCAGAAGAACTGAAAAAACTTTGGTGTGAAGGAGTGGCAAAACTTGATTTAGAAGAACGGAAAATAAAAACTCCAGCTGGTTCGGTTATTTTTAAGGTTATGCCGGATAATTGGGAATATGATATTCCTAAACTAATTAACTGGGCCAAAGATGATGACGATAGAAGAATGAGATATTTAAAGGTAATAGAAGAAATTAGGAAAGACCAACTTAAAAAAGACTTTACACTTGGTTTGATAGGGCATGACGATATCTGCGATGAAGGCGTGACCATCACTCCGCAAGAGCCAAAATTCAACTATAAACTGAATGGAGGGTTATAGCTATGCCAACAAGAACAGCCAGATTACTGGCACGAGGCAATGGCCACACCGTAGAGGAAGAGGAAGAGATCCTACAGAGGCGGCAAAGGGATATTAACTTGCACGGCTATGGCTATGCCTTCAAGCGGGACAGTGTAATGACGTTTGAGAAGTATGAGTATCAGAAAAAAAATAATAGATTAAGGGGGGAAATGTGATGACAGAAGTAAATAGTTTATCGATAATTGAGAATACCGACATGACAAGTTTTAAAGCGACCATGTCAAAGATAGGACAGTTTCAGAAATTAGTTAGGGAGAACCTGCAGGACGGCAAGGATTACGGCACGATACCTGGAACACACAAACCAACACTGTATAAGCCTGGTGCCGAAAAGATACTTATGCTTATGGGGCTACAATCTACTTATGAAATTATAGACTCGACCCGTGACTGGAAAGAAGGGTTTTTCCAGTATCAAGTCAGATGCACACTCAAGAAAGAGGATTCAATTATCACTCAGGGGTTAGGTTGCTGTAACAGTAAAGAGAATAAATACGCTAAGCAAAATCCTTTTAATATTGATAACACCATTTTAAAGATGGCGAAAAAGCGTAGCCAGGTAGATGCAAGTTTAACCGTTGCCAGTCTAAGTGAAATCTTCACACAGGATTTAGAGGATACTGAGGTAGATGATGAGGACAATCATCATAGGCAAGATAGGCAAACCTCAGTCAATAATAGCCCCGCCCCCGTACCTAATAACAACCGTCCCAGCAAAATACAGATGAAACAAATTTATGGCGAGGTTGTTTGTGAAGATTGTGGGGTTAGGGTTTTCGGCTTTAAATGTCCTAAATGTGAAAATAGCATTAAAAATGAAAAATTGCACGTTATATCATTAGGATTCCTTCACAGCCATTTACTCACCAAAGCAGATATCAAAGCACCTGGCAAAATGACACCCGCAATGGACTGGGGCAAATTAACCAAAACACAAGCTATTGATATTTATGATTGGTGGATAGGTAGTAAAGAGAAGTTAATTTTAGGTGAGAGGAAAAGGAGGGAAGAGGGAGAAGGGAAACCCAAACCCACTAAGGCCGACAAGATTAAGCAGGCACGTGAGATAGTCAAGACTGGGTTAGAAGTAAAGGATGACAAAGCAGCGTTTCCAGATGAAGGGGAGGATTTTATAGCACCAGAGGACATGCCCGAGTAACTTCATTTTTACACTCCAGGGGCAGGTTGAAAGTCCTGCCCTGCAATTATATCAATTTATATTTTATAAGGAGAAATAATGGAAGTAAATAAGATTATAAAAGGCGATAATTTAAAGGTCTTAACGAATATGCCTGCAATGACAAATAAAAAGTGGCCGAAAAAAAAGAAAATAGACCCCAGTAAAATAAAAACAGAACTATATCATGATAATTTTCAAAATTATAAGAAATATGGAATACCAAAAGCACAGTTAGTTATAGCAGATATACCCTATAACATTGGCATAAATGCTTATGGAAGTAGCACAGAATGGTATATTGATGGGGACAATAAAAAAGGTGAAAGTAATAAGGCAGGAAAACAATTTTTTAATACTGATAAAAATTTTAACTTAGTTGAATATATGCACTTTTGCAGCACTTTATTAATTAAAGAACCTAAAGAAAAAAATAAAGCTCCCGCAATGATAGTATTTTGTGCATTTAACCAAATGCAAATGTTGATTGATATAGGGAAAAAATACGGATTTAATAACGGCTATCCCATATTTTTCATTAAAAATTATAGTTCTCAAGTGTTAAAAGCAAATATGAGGATAGTCGGTGCAACAGAACATGCAGTGGTTTTATATAGAGATAAACTGCCTAAATTCAATAATAATGGAAAAATGATATTTAATTGGATGAAGTGGCCTCGTGATAATAATATTACAAAAATACACCCAACACAAAAACCCGTTTCATTACTTAAAAATTTAATAAATATATTTACAGATGAAGGGGATGTGGTTATTGATCCTGTTGCCGGAAGCGGAACAACACTAAGGGCGGCATGCGAATTGAATAGGCATAGTTATGGTTTTGAAATTGATAGGGATGTTTATAAAAATGCAAAAGAAAAGATTTTAAACAATATTCAGATGAGCTTTCTCATAATAGCTCGCAAGCGTGTCAAGGCTATACCCGAATTATTATTTTAGTTAAATTAAATTAAGGGGGGTAAATATGGACGAAATAGTAGAAGAATATCTTACACATACACAACAGGAATACCTTAACTTTAAAGAAAATTTAGAAAGATTAATAGATGGCTATTTGAAATTAACTACGACTGCAAGGACTGATTTATTGGAGAGGATATTAGATTTAATATTTAATTAAGGGGGAAGGAAAGATGGAAGAGAAATTTGAAGGTTGTAAAACTTGTAATGCAGGGAGCTATTACGGGTTACAGGTGAGTGGTTATTGTACAGCAACTTGTCGGTCTGCACGATTAGGATTAGATGATAAATTAAGTTATATGTTTCGTTCTGTCCGCTTAAAATTAAGGCAGAAATATCCTGAATGGTGTCCAGAAAAAGATTTAGTTAAGGAGGTCTAAAATGTCAGATTACATTTGCGGAACGTGTAAGTATTACGATTGTGATGAATGTTATTGTATGGTTACCGGTGAGTTTGAAATGTACGAGCAAGACACCTGTGACGGCTGGACTGACCCGGAAGAAGTCGAGCCGACCATCGATGAACGATATGACGGCGGTGTTATGAGTAACTTTGATAATGAAAATCCAAATGAGGGGAGGGAGATAGAGTGAAGATCATAAAGACTAAAGTTGATAATTGTAATACTTTTAGTTTCCAATGTAAAAAGGTAAGAATAACTTTAGCACATTGTCCTTTTTTAGATTATTACGATTATGCAGATATGTGCAGTATAGAGAATAGGAAAGTTGATGATATTTCTAAATTACCTTCCTGGTGTCCACTCGAAGATTATAAGGAGGCGCCCCGTGAAAAACTTGCTTAACCTAACCGAGCTAATAATTATAGTCTGCCTTGCCGTGCTGATAGTGGCGCCTGAGATAGTATATAGCTTAACGCTTAGAGGGCGTGATTGGGTTGTAGATAGGGTGAGGAGAACTATAATTTTTTAAGCGATTACTATAAAAATAATATTAGAAATTATAAAGGGGGATTTTATAATGGAAAATTTAGAGTATTTGAAAAAGGTTAAAGAGGAAAATGTTGAATATAAAACCTACAAAGAAGTAGGTGAACACGAAATAGAATACCGCAAAATGAAGGCACTCGAAATAATGGCAGAGCAGATAATTAATTTGGATAATACGTTGGCTGTTTTAGGTACTACTTTGGAAAATATAGAAACAATATTAGAAAGGAGGTGAAACCAAGTGAATAAGCAAATTGATAGCCAGGTAATCATTGACATTGTAAAGGGGCATAGGGGGATAAAGAGTGCCATTAATCAATATGATATAGCCGATGAATATATATTGGCAACGGGTGACAATATCACTCCAAGATCAATTAGAA
>Ga0307377_10001740_pt1 | contig 26745 bp, 32 predicted proteins | sample TR3MG_FD_202535 | JGI IMG/M metagenome (GOLD analysis project Ga0307377, IMG submission 202535) | Soil microbial communities from Risofladan, Vaasa, Finland - TR-3 | ecosystem: Environmental > Terrestrial > Soil > Coastal area > Acid sulfate soil | place: Finland: Risofladan, Vaasa | collected... | reverse complement strand
AGCAAATATTGCCTTTGTCTTCATCATAATACTTGAGAAAGTCCTGACGGTCTTTTTCATCACAAAGTCTGAGTATTTCCAGTGCTTCTTTGCGACAATCCTGACGAATTTCTTTTCTTACAGCAACCCTTATTTTCTTTTCAATATCCATAACCTTAATTTTGGTAGCGGGAATGGGACTCGAACCCACACGGACATTACTGCCCACTGGATTTTAAGTCCAGCGTGTCTACCAATTCCACCATCCCGCCATTATTGTTTCTCCGTTGCAACTTCTAACACAATTTTTTTACTGAACCCACCATTAACGGCTTTTTTATCTATTTTATATTGCTTAATTTCATCAAGAGTAATTCCTTTTAATCTTGCAACAGCCTCAATTACTTCAAGTAAATCAGCAATTTCTTCAGCACAAACATTTCCCATTAATTCATCCATTTCTTCACGTAGTTTAGCAAATAACAGGATTTCGAATTCATCTTTTTTGGCGATATGAAATTTACACTTACCATTATCAGCTTTAATGATGTCTGGAATCTTATCTCTTACTAATTTATAATATGCTTTCATGCGCTTAATAAATGTTTAAAATCATCACCATTATATAAATCAAATACCGAACCCTGTCCGTGCATTATTCTGAAATAATATCCCTTGAAGAACCTAATTTCTGTAGGGAACATGTTTTCGAGTTTAGGAACACTAATTGGTGCGAGATTATCAAACACATATGAGGTAACAAATCTTAATTTGTTGTTCGAATAGACTTCATAACCCTTATGCCAACATTTTTCACGCCACTCATCACCGTGTTCCAGAATCAACCGATACATGAGTTTGTCGAAATCATTGGTTTCCAACCATTTCTCGAAACGCAAATATCTGGCTTCTTTCAGTTTTTGTTTTTCAGCGAGTTCGTTGAAAAATTCTTCAGTTTTTGCTTTTCCTTCTGGCGAGTCGAGATACGCCTCCAATGCTTTAATGTCCATCACTTCAGTTTTAAATGTTAATTTGGTGGAGGTGGGGGGAGTCGAACCCCCGTCCAAACACGAGACTAATACGTTTTCTACAAGTTTAGGATAAAGTTTTCTAACTTTCCAAATTATCGACACTTTTTAGCCTATGCTGCCGAATTATAGATTCGGTTTACCCTACCGAAAAAGGGGTTCTTTGCTGTTTTTTCTGCTTCCTATGCTGCGATTGCAAGTTCAGCGTTTCTTGCGAATACTACATTACCTCTCGTTAGAGAAGTTGGAATAGACATTATGTCTTCTGCATTTATTGTTTTGAACCTTTTTAAAGTAGTCCGATTCAACTACTACTTGCTTACTATACCACTCTGTCGTGCTGTCAATACCAAGCACCCCCATTATTTTAAAAGAACGTTCCAATGTTTTTTATATAACTTTTCAAATTCACTACCATCACATATTGTGAGTCTCATTGTATTTCCACCTGTTATAACTCCAAGAAGTAAATACTTAGGATTTTCAATTCCTTTGAACATTTTGGGTTCAAATGCCCTATCTACTGTTTCTTCACCTTGTAAACATTTCAAAAGAACATTTCCATCTTCTCTATATTTTACGAATACTGCTGGTATTATGTCAATTTTTTCTATTGTTTCTTCCATTCATTAAGTATTAAACCATAAAATGATTTTATCCCAGACATCACGAGCAGCCTTTCCAACGCCATTAAATGCTTCTTTAACAGAATCTTGTTTTGCTTTTTTCTGTTTAAAGACTTTGTTTTCTTCTTCTAATCTTCGATATTCTTTAACCAATATGGTTGTCTTTTTCACCAAATCAGCATATTGTTCTTTTAGTTTTGCGTTTTCTTCAGTCAAAACATTAATAGCAATTTCTTCATCAGTTTTTTTTCTGGGTTCAAAAGTATGTGATTCGTAACTTTGTGCGCAACTATATGCATTAGGTCTTATTTGTGCACAACTTTGTCGTTGCGTAATCAACCTTCTTACCATTTCTTCGTGTGATTCTGCTGCCATAATTTATTTATTTTTAAACACTAATTTACCTGTTTTATTGTCCATCCAAACTATACCTTGTTCACCACGTTTGAATTCTTCTTCCGTTAATTCTTTAGGTTCAGTAGTTCCTTTAACTTCAATGGTTTGATAATATTTAGAGTTAACCGTTTTTTTTTCTTTTTTTTACAATCCATTTCCAAAACATTCGTTCAAATGGATTAATAATTATCATTGCGATAAGTATTATACTTAATATGTGAAATGTATTATCTGACATTATTTCTTATTTTCTGGTTCTTTTCTAAAACTCCATTTATAATCAAATCCGTGTTGAGTGATTTTATTTTTGTCGCTTACTTCTACAATTTCCTTTTCTCCCCTACCAAGTACTCCACCAAGAAACATGCTGATTTCCTGAAATGCTTGAAATGTGTCAACTACTTTATAAAACTCAAAATCCTTTAATATCGGATTGACGATGAATATTCCCGAATTTAATTGACGACCATAATCACCACGTTTTATAACTGCATCATTATCGTAAACAAAAACTGGTGCATTTATTTCCCTGAACATATTAATTGGGTCGTAATTTAATACGTATTCGACATCATCTTTAAAATTATGTCTCCAAAATCCCCCTCTAATAAAATCTTTAACATTTTCATATCCATAGATAATATCGACTTTCGGTACTTTGGTCATCGCCCCTTTTTCTACATCGAATTCTTCCACAGAATATAAGAGTCTCCAACCCAAATAAAGTTTTCCACAGAATCCAATAAGAAAGAATTTGGCTTTCTCATATTTTTTACAATGTCTTTCAGTATCACTATAACCAAGATTTAAAAAATGGTTATCATAATTTCTACTCCATCCAAAATTACCATGAAACTCCTTCGGCATTTCTCGTTGGTTTTCGATTTCAATCAGATTGCGTTCATACACAAGTGTTTTATCCATGCCAACACTGCCGACAACACCATCATAATAATCCTTATGTTTACTGATAATATACATTAATATTTATTTTATTATAAATAGTTCCGCTAAAGTAGATATTTATACGAAGAAAAACAAGGAATGTTACAAAAATATCTGATTTTCTGAAGTAGTGACATGCCACTAACTGATATTGCTCTTGGGAACACTTCTGCCCTCAGTGGTGATTGTACACTTAGTTCATTTGGACTGAACGCCAACCTGTGGCACGCACCTGCGATTTTTACCACTACTTCATTTGCATGTCTGGAAGGAGTCGAACCCTCATCTTTGGGTTTGGAAGCCATTATCTTAGCCATTGGACGACAGACACATGTTGCACACCGAGAGAGACTCGAACTCCCGACCTTTGGTTTTGGAGACCACTATTCTACCAACTGAACTACCGATGTGTGTTGTCTGGAGATTCCAGACGATTTTAAAATATTGAGATGCCTAATACAATACTGATTGCGGTGAAAATTATAAGTTCTGCCCACCACATAAAATGTTTTTTATCCAGAAGCAATGAAAGTAAAATAAGTACAGCTACTCCCACTGTCATGTACCACATATGATATTGAACTATCATTGCAAGACAAGCCAGAATCATTCCACCAACTGCACCTATCATATGAACTGCTCTTGTTGGAAACTTATGCATGGCTGCTGCTGCACCCACAAACACTATTCCACCACCAGCAAGTGTCATGAGATAACTATCACCTAATATCATTGCGGGAAATGCAAATAACCAAGTAAATAAAATAAATAAAAAACCTTTTTTTTCTTTTTGAAGCACGTAATAGCTTTCGGAAATACTTTTTTGAATTCCGTACTTTATCCAAATAAATAACACGTATGACACGAAAACCGATACCATAAGTGAAAATAAGATTGTTGATGGCATATTTTAATTTATTATAAATACTGTCTGGAATATCCAGACAACTAAGTAGCACTGGTGGGATTCGAACCCACACTTTACAGGTTTTAAGTCTGCCCCCTCTACCAGTTGGAGTACAGTGCCATTTAAACAACAGGCTGATGGAATCGAACCACCGTTACCAGCCACGCAGGACTTACGGTCAACACTCGCCACTATGTTAAACCCATTGTTTGGTGGAGCAGAAGGGAATCGAACCCTCATCTACAGGTTGCAAACCTACCGTGTTAGCCGTTGTCACCACTGCCCCGTGTTGGATTTTTATGCTTATCTCTCACTGAGTCCTATAAAATCCTAAAAGTCTCCCCTATCGTGGAGCATAAGGGAGTCGAACCCTTGACCCCCTGCGTGCAAGGCAGGTGCTCTAAGCCAACTGAGCTAATGCCCCATGTGGTACGGATGGTGGGATTCGAACCCACAAATTACGGTGTCTGAGACCGTTGCCTATACCAGTTCGGCTACGTCCGCATGGTGGAATATGGCAGGATTTTAACCTACTTCGGTCATGAACCCGACTTAAAGACTTAACACATACCCCATTATTGGTTGCGAGACCCTAAAACTACCTGTGCACGGTATATCTTAGAGGACATTCCTTAATGGGAGGAACATCAACCCCACAGTTTCTCGCTTGTGAGGATGAGGGGAGTCGAACCCCTACGCCCTTTCGAGCAACGGTCTCTCAAACCGCCCTGTATACCATTCCAGCACATCCCCATGCTATTGTCCTCTCAGTCGGACTCGAACCGACACACCTTACGGCACATGTTCCTAAGACATGCGTGTCTACCAATTCCACCATGAGAGGGGATTCCTTTGAACCGATGGATAAGTTTATAGGCTCACAAGCCGATAAATGTATTTTATAGGCTTATATACCGATATTGGCAAATATCCATCGATTCTTGTGCTCCCTGTAGGATTCGAACCTACGACCCCTTGCTTGTAAGGCAAATGCTCTGAACCAACTGAGCTAAAGGAGCGTTTGTGCCGTGCCACTTCACACCATCCCGTTAGGTAATTACTCCTGACGAGCGGGAATCGAACCCGTTAAGAACCATTGCAATTAGTTGTACTTCCTGTAGGGTTTGAACCTACGACTTTCTGTTTGTAATACAGACACTCTCCCAGACTGAGTTAAGGAAGCGAATTGAGAACTTCTGCGAGTTCTGCTGAACATATTATGAATGAACATGGTGCTGGTGCTTTATCCAGTCTATCGCTATATTCACGATAATTCTTAATTAATTCTTCATCACCATATTCTTCAATAAGTTCGTCTAATATTTTGATACTCATTTTCTATTATTAAATTTACTTAAATCCATTTCAATTGTCGGCAATTTGTCACTGTACCAATTACCGATATCTGGAACTGTTTGAACTGCGAGTTGATAAATCGATTTGAACTCAGTCCCGATATTCCATACACCAGTTCGTTCTTCATTTATTAAGTCGATTATCTGACCAGCGATTACATCAACGTAATCAAAATTTCCTTTAACGTTTCCAAACGCTTTTTCATAAGGAAATGGTTTGGGTTTGAAACTACATCTAACCATCAGATAATCTGATACACGTAATTGAACATGTGCATCCGAAAGTAACTTTGTATATGTATACCAAGTTTTTTGATGAACTGGAACATCAGTCTCTTTTTTTGCCGACCCCCCTTCGCTATTTGCGTAGATGTAATCCGTTGATATATGGACTAATTTCATGGATTCCGTGTCGCATAAACTTGCAAGATTTGCGACAAATTCATAATTAATTTCCCAATGTTTTTGTCTTTCTTTTGAGTATGTGTCTGTCCATCCAATACAATTTACAACAACATCTGGGTTGATATCCATAATTTTGTCTTCCAAATCATCAAAGTCTTTCACGACATCAATTCCGTCTTTTTTTGCTGATAAATATTCCCAGCCTGTTTGTTTGATTATTTCTGAACCCAATAATCCGTCACCTAAAACTAATATTTTCATAATGTGGCATATTTTCCCCAAATATAGGTATTCTGGGGATAATATGCAACATTTTGCTTAATGCATTCAGCATTTTTTATTTAAAATCACTTAATACGTTAAGCATTTTGTACTCGGTAGGGGAATCGAACCCCTATTGCAAGGATGAAAACCTTGCGTCCTAACCGTTAGACGAACCGAGCATGGCGAGATTTTTTAAGCGGACGCTCTTGGAATCACTAAACCTCGATATGAACAAATCTCGTAAACCTTCTATTTCATACCGAACCTCGTACTGCGGACGGGACTCGAACCCGCAATTATCAGATTGAAGGTCTGACGACTTGCCAATTTGCCTACCGCAGCATTAAATATCATGAAAATCACATTATAATGGTTAAAAAGTATCATATATGGCACTTTTTACTGTTTTAGCAGTAAAATAACCATTATAATGGTACAAAAGTATCATATATGACACTTTTTAATACATTTTTACCGCTATAACAGTAAATATAAGGTAAATGCTCTGCTACTTGTTACGGATGATGGCTTTTTCATGCCACAGTTTCCTGCTTATTTAAGGCAGATGTGTTTTTTGCACTAACCCGTGTATCTTCGTACCCAATACCCTCTAAGTATTGACCGTAAACAGAGCATTTTTGCCGTCCCAGAGGGATTCGAACCCTCGTTTTAGAAGAGTGACAGTCTAATTCCCGCACGCCAGTCGAGCACATAAGACGGTAAAAAAGCGGTGCGTATGGGACTCGAACCCACGACCCCCTGCGTGACAGGCAGGTATTCTAACCAACTGAACTAACGCACCAAATTCCAACATGTCAAAGAACCTACACACCCAAACACAAAAAACCCGACCAATTTTCATCAGTCGGGTTTCTTTTGTAAGAAAGGAGTGTGTAATATCTAAATTACCCGACTGAATATAATCTATCCTCATCTGCTGCCCATAGGACTGCAACTAAGGCTACCATTAATATGTCGAGTAAATTTTTCATCGTTTCAAATTTTTAAATTGTTATAAAACTATTTGTTTCTTCTAAATACGAAGCAAAGGTATAAAATGTTACATTAAATGCAAACTATTTTTAAAAAAAGTTATTATTTAGAATAAATCTACATTATTTTTTAAATAATGGGTTTGGAAATATTTCTCTTGTGGTTCTATTATAATATCCTTTAACATATTGTGGTGGGAGAATGAATATTTCATTACCCTCATCATCAGTTGTCATTTCACTTATGGATTCATAATCACGAATACTACTGCTTATTTGAATAATAATAGTGAAATTTCCATATGGTTGTCTAATAGATAACATATATACTAAGGCAGCAACGTTACCAACATAATCGGTTGTCTTTTGGAATAGTTCAAATCGAAAACCATTTTGACATATTGATTTGGTATTTTCTTCGGTTTTAGTTGTGTGTAAAAAATTGTTATATCCTTGTGATTCACCAATGAATTCAATTAAATTCTGATATTTATTTTCGTAATCATATTTTGATTCTGTACTGAATTCTGTTAGTGTCATACCACCAACTTTATTCATCATTTCAAAAAGTCTTTGTCTATTATCTTTTTTCACAACATCAGATTTTTCATAAATACTTTTTCCATGCTAAAAGTATTACCATGTATTTATAAACGAAATGCAACAAACATATAAAAATATAACGGGTTGGTTCAAATTTGAAAAGAAATTCGACTTAATCTTAAAAGGATTTGACTCTGGTGTGTTTGTAGAAATTGGTGCTTGGTTCGGAAAAGGAACTGCATACATGGTGCAGAAAATTAAAGAAGAAAAGAAGCAGATTAAATTCTATGTCATAGACACATGGAAGGGAACTGAAGGTCTCCCTGTAGGAGAAATTGCTAAGAAGTTAGGTGGGAATGTCTACAGGGTATTTGAAGAGAATATGAGAGCATGTGATATGTTAGATGATATTGATGTAATAAGTGAATCATCTATTATTGCATATAAAAGATTTGAAGACGAATCAATCGATTTAGTTTATGTGGATGGTGACCATAGATATGAAGGAACTAAAGCAGATTTAGATAACTTTTTCCCAAAACTTAGAAAAGGTGGTGTGATGATTATAGATTATTATACGTTCGAACCAGTTAAACAAGCAGTTGATGAATTCTGTTCTGAACACAATGATATAACATACGAGATTGATGGTAATGATTGGGTGATGTATAAACATTAATAATTGTTAAATTATTAATTTTAATGAACTCTGGCACATATATTGCTTTTAATTAAGAAACACATACACTATGAAAAAACTATTATTACTAACACTCACATTACTGTTATCTTTCTCAGTATTTGCAAAAGAAAGACCAACAAAATTGGTATATGAAGGAGAAGCAATTGTTTCTAATTTCGATGATGTTAATTTTGAGGAAATGAGTGAACGTGAATTAATGCGTTATCTCTATGAGAATGCTAATTTATTGCCACAGGTATTTGTATATCCTCAAGACACTATAAGAAAACTCAGCAACTACGAAAAATATCGTATACAGAAAGACAGAGAAAGATTTGGTGAACCCGACACAACAAAAACTGATACGGTTTACATCGTTGTCGAACAAGATGCTGAACCTGTTGTAATTAACAATTATTACAGTGATTATAACCAGCCAAATCTCCGTTTTTCATTGACATTTGGCTACTTATGGAGTCCATATTATCAACCATATTATGGTTATTATGACCCATTCTACTATAATGATTGGTATTATCCATATAATAGCTATAATTATTGGGGTTACAACCCATATTATAATAGGTCTTATTACGGTTATTGGGGACATAACACATATTATAATAGGTCTTACAGCCAACCACATGGACAGCGATATGCTGCTTCAAGTGCTTTAGGTCGCAATAGAAACTATTATCAACAATACAATAATACATATCGTGAAGGATACCTGAGTGCACCAACAGCAAGCAAGAAGAATGTTGTGGCAACTCGACCACAAGAAACCAGACAAGCTGTAAATACTCAAAGACAGAATAAGCCAACATATAATCAAAGCAATAGAACCTATACACCATCGTATAGTAATCCGAGAATGGCTACACGTCCACAATATAATAACAGTAATGTAAATCGAAACAGAATAACTACTACAACCAGACCTGAAAGTAGAGGTGTACAGCAAAGTACTCAAAACAGAAACATTATAACAAGACCATCTTCAAATGCTCAAAGAAGCACAGTTACACGTACACCTGTACGTACTCAATCACGTACTTATTCTACACCACAGAGAAGTCAAAGTTATTCAAAACCAGCAACTCAGTCAAGTAGAAGTTATAGTACGCCTTCAAGAAGCGTTTCAAGTGGAAGTGTAGGTAGAAGTTCAAGTGGAAGTGTAAGCAGGAGTTCAAGTGGAAGTTCTACAGGCAAATCTAAGAGATAATTGTCTTAAGATAGATTTATCTTAGATGACTGGCAAGGATTTGAATTGGTGTGTGTTTGAGATTATAGACCTTAATATAAGTATCAAACAATGATTTGATATTTCGACTCCCGTAAGGATTCATAGAGTGTATGATGATTTCTTTCGGGAGTTCTTTATTATTGTCCATGCAATAATCAATAAGCCACTTGGCACAATGATATCCAGTTTTTTCGTAATCTTCCCTGTCGTAGTCAAAATCCTGTTGCTTATAATGTTCATCAGCAAGGTCATGGTCGAAAGCAATTAATTCGGGTAAACCTTTTGTTTGAACAAGTGAAATAAAAGCATAATAATTCCTGACGATAATCCAATCGGGTTCGTTGAAAACCTGAAGTCCCATGTAATGAAACGTGGTTTCTGGTCTCCTGACATCATCAAGGAATAATTTATAACTCATTGGTTTCTTTTTTTATTACTTTCTTATCTACGTTTCTACGGATTTTAGCAGTCCACTTCTTACCCCATTTTCTAACGTGTCCCGCCCATTCACCATTCAGGAATGAATTTTCTTTGTGTCCTACTCTTAGTTTGCTCATAATCCTATTCTTCTTAAGTTTCGAATTCCTTCCAAATCTTTAACATTTATACTGAATCTCGGTATAGTACCACCCTCAACTTTTTCCATAATAACAATAGTTACATCATGCTGCAACTCTGTTGGGTCATACATGGTTGGTGTGATAATTGGTTCAAACTCTTGAATATCCAATTTTTCAACACATTCCTTAAAATATAAAAGTAATTCTTCTGCGTTCATAATAAATCTTTTATGCAAATGTAATTCATTATACGAAGAATAACAAGAAATGTTACAAATAGTTGTCCCCGCAAGGCTCGAACTTGCACTCTTCTGAACCAAAATCAGACGTGTTGCCAATTACACCAGAGGACAATGGTGGGATGGTAGGGTTTCCACCTACATCTCTGCCTCCAATGGCAGCACTTTCAAGTGTACACTTTTTTTGTTAAGCTACACCCCCATTTAGATGTCCCCGTGGGATTCGAACCCACAAACCTTTCGGTGTCGCCTTCAAAGGGCGATGCAATAGCCGTTCTGCCAGAGGACAATTTGTTGTCTCGAAGGGAGTCGAACCCCTACTTTTCTCCTTCAGAGGGAGTTGTGTTGCCATTACACCACGAGACAATATCACGTTTTTCCATGATAATCTAAAGTATCACTTTATTTTATCATGTATTTTGGGTGTTAGAGGGGAATCGAACCCCCGTATACGTGATTCACAGTCACGCACAGACTACCAACATCTGCAACTAACACAGTCGAATAGGCAGGACTCGAACCTGCGGTCTCTGCATCCCAAATGCAGCACGATACCAACTTCGCTACTACTCGAATAATCCCGTTCGGGTATAATTAAGTCAATTTTGACCCTTTTATACCTGTTCGGGTATAATATCGTGTAATTAATGCATATTTTCATTTTATGCTATCCAGACACGATATTTTCATTTTATCGTGTTTTCACACGATACTTTGGGTGACTGACGGGACTCGAACCCGCAACGTCCAGAACCACAATCTGGTGCTCTACCAATTGAGCTACAGCCACCATTTGTCAGGGAGGTGGGGTTCGAACCCACGGAAGACAACGCCTTTGTGCCCTCACTGGCTTCCAAGACCAGTAGCTTCAACCACTCGCTCACTCCCTGTTGTTTGTCGGGGTAGCGGGACTCGAACCCACGACCCTCTGGTCCCAAACCAGATACGCTACCAACTGCGCTACACCCCGTACAATTTATTTACCCTTACTAACGGTCAAGATTCTTGCCTTCAGATTTGCTACCATTCTCGGATTATCTGAATGACTTTTCAATTGGTCGTTCAACTTCTTCAGTTTCTTTTCTTTACTTTTTTCTTTTCCCATTGTTTAAATTTTTTAATAAAAAAACCCCACTCTTGCGAATGGGGTTCATGTTTAACCTAAAACTTCTCTCGAAAAAATTCAGGCATACCTTCCCCATTCAACAATTGGATGCTGTTGCGGTTGGGGTTGTATGTTCACTAAATTTTTCATCTTTCTAAAAACTAACTTTTAAATACAATGCAAATATATGCATTAAAATCATAAATACAAACATTCTACGAAAAAAAATCGAAAATGTTACAAAAATTATTGATTTTTTAATTATAAGGCGGTAATTCTGCTTCTCCCCACCCCAAAGATGCGCCCATTTCTAATGCCATTTGCCTTGACGTATTAGCGACTTGTATTAGTTTATTCCTATCACCAGCACCATTATCATCACCATAAAGTTTACCATTTTTTGCAACATTCATTGCTTTTTTCCCTGCATCATATAAATCGTAGATATATTGTTTTGTATCTTCATCGGCATTTGCATCCTCTAAACCATCGGCACTATAATTTGTATCCAAATAATCCGAATACTCTTCTTCATTCAATGGCATTCCACCTACTTTATGCATTGCTTCGAAAAGCATTTTTTTTGTACTATCTTTTTTCATAATATCAAATTTATTATAAATACAAAAATATACATAAAAATAATTGCACCCGTTTTAAGAGTGCAATTACCTGTTCTAAATTTAGTCAAGTCATAAATTTTACATAACCACTGTCTGGCGATAAAATTTAAAAACCATTCCTGATTTACTCAGACCTAACTTAATACATAATTAAGCAATGACTTTCAAACATAAATACTCCACAACCCCATTTTATTACCAAATAAAAAATAATTTTTTACTAATATTTTGTGTATTTATAAAAAATAACATCATATGAATAACAAAGATTTTGTCAAAATCATTAACGAAGAAATATCGAATTTTGACTTTTTAGGTAATGATGAATTCCTTAAGGAACAAGAGGTGACGGATTTATTATTAAATGAAGACCTACAAAAACAGTTTATTTGTGACAGTCTTTTGAATAGAAACGATAAAATTGTTGTTGAAATTACGGACAATGTTATTAGTGATGATGCTGGTGGTGCAATTTTTAGAACCCCAAATTCTTTGAATATCGAGATTAATCTAAATATTAAATATAAATATGACCAAACAAAAGAACCAATTAATTTTAGTTTGGGTTTTAATGGTGATAGGATTGAAATAACAATGGATAGCGACTATAATGCTGGACGTTATGGGGCAAGTGTTGATGATTCAGAAGCACCTTCTGGTGGTGATTGGATTGATTATATTGATTGGGATAATATCGTTGTTACCTTATATACTATGAATGGTGATGAAATCGAATTTACAGCATTTGAGAAAGCACCAGAAAAAATTCAAACTCTTTTTGTTAGGGAATATTGTGAAAGTAATATTGAAAATCATGGTGATTATGTAATCGATTTAAAACAAGTAGATAATATACGAAATATACCATATTGTTAAAATGACAGAGGAAAAAAAAATAATATTAGAGAAGATTGACAAGTTAATTAGTAAGAGAAAAACTGAATTACTTAAAGGTCTTCCATCTATTCATGAAATTGGTGATGGTATTATTATTCGATTCTTTACTGAATGGGATGATTGTATTAATGATATTAAATTCAGACGAATTATTGATGATAATAAACCAGAAGATATCACGATATTTTATTTCTTACCTAAAGGCGCAATAATCGAACGTAAAAAAAGAGACTACATCAAATGCATTGCATGTTTAAGTGGTAAACTTGAAATCGTTGAAGATACCCAAACCCGTTATTTAACACCATATAAGAAATTCTGTCTGGATACTGATGAATTTCATGGTATTGCGTTGCAAGACACATATGTGATTACATCAAATCGTTAATCACCACTTCTTTATTCTACAATGTGACTTAGGACTTCTGGCTTTTGCTGGCATATAACAACCACATAATGCACAAAAATTTCTATCATTTAATTTAGGACAACCAACACAGATTTCGATTCTTCTTTTCGCTTCTTTCTCAATCGTGGGATTTGGGAATGTGAAATTCTTCCAACCTTCATAGATTTCCTGCAACCTACCCATTATCTATAAATTATTCTTCCACCTTTACTCACCAACATGTTTTTTGTTGGGTCGGTTTTGACTTCAATTAGTGCATTGTGTAATACTTCTGGTGAGGTGAACGCCCTATCATATACTCTGAGTTTCTGTATTCCACCTGTGAAACTATAATCGAAGTTTTGTTCAATAGTCAGGTCAAATTTTCTTTCGTCTTGCACCAAAATATCAGCAGCAGTATATTCAAAATCTTTAATGTAAATAGTACCACCAGTTAGGAGTTCGGCACTACTTTCAATCAATAAACCCATAGTTATGAAATTCTGTCCCGTATTATCTGGTGTTCTGAAAACGCTTTTTACTGGTAACCAAGTATTGTCACCTGTTGAATAATAGTTGACCACTGATTCTGGTGTTTGTCCATATCCAACAACTAATGCGTTTTCTGGTGTGACTTGAAGTCCTGAAACACCATAATACATAATACCATCAACAACCCATTCATATTCTTGTCCGTCTGGGAACGGATGTAATCCCGCACCATATAAAGTTTGAAGATATGCTGTAGTTACTGGAAACACATATTCGATATCACTAACGACATTAATATCAACATCATCACTATAGGTCAATATATTGATTTTATTTGTGGCTTCACTGTCAAAAATTCCATCAACAAATACAGATAGGTTGGCGACATAATCTCGGTTTGATATTACGGAAATTGGTTGCATAAACTTTACGAAGTACGTGTTACCAGTTCCACCAGTATATTCGATACGCATTACTGTAAGTGGTTGTTCCACATCGGGTGCACAGGTCTCAACGTATGTAAATGTTGTGCTGTCTGCACTTATAGATAATCCAGCAAGATATGTGTCACCAGTTGGTGGTGTGTAACATTCTGTTGGAATCGGGTCTGGTTCAACAAAGAATTTTGTGTCGATATAATTTTGGTCTTCACTATTATATATTACGTAGGTTTGATAATCGTAATGCCAAGATTCAGCCAATCCAAAACTACCACCACCCCAACTTATTGAATATGGTACACCTAATTGTTTTTCCTTGTCGTTTGTAAAACCGTGGAAATAAAATTCTGGGAACTCCTTAATTATCCAAATTGCACGACCATTGACATAGAATATTAATTTACCGAATCTTTGTTCTTTACATTCCAAAACTGCTGGGTCTGTGATAATATCATCTGGTGTGAAAACCATTGTAATCATTGTCCAACCCGTTGTTGGATAAATTGCTGATGCTGACGTATTTGTCACAACAAGACCATCGGCATTAACATATTTATATGCTAATTTCTTGTCTTGAGTTAGTTCGAAAGCAATTGCGTTGCTCTTGATATTATCAAGAGGTGGAATTTCACGATATTGGGTTTCATACATGTTAGATTCTGGAGAACTAAATGCTGGTTTAATCACTTCATGGGGTTCAAGTGCGTCAAGAAAATTATCAAGACTTGTTGTGACACCAGTAATTGTACTTCCAGTTGTGGTTTCACCACTGAAATACGGATTATATTTATCTTCCGCACGTGCGCCCATCATATAGAAAATACCCTGTGAATCGGGATAAAGATATAATAGGGTTTCAATTGTTATACCACTACCGTATCGTGCAGGTAACAACTCATAATTATAATCCTCTAATTTAAAGAATCCCTGTAAATATCCACCTGATAAATCAAAATAGTTTCCACTTATGCCTGATGTTATTGCTGATATCGGTAAAAATTGTGTTATTGCAGTAATCCCGCTTGTTTCTCCAGTTGTTGGATTCCAGACTTCATTATATCCAACTCTGTACATGGAAAATAATGTATCTTGTGGTCTGATTGTAATACCATTCCACATAATGTTTGTTCTACCGTTATCAAATCCAGTTAATCCGAAATCAATTAAATCAAGGTCATCTGATACCGCACCAGACCATTTTGTTAAACTGAATGATGTTAGACCAGTGTTTAAGTCCCATGAGTTTAGGTCTGTTAGGTCAATGTGTATTGCCAGATTAGTGGTTATTATGTCGTTTAAGCATTCTAAATTCATTTTGTACAGGAATTTATAATAAATACTCACTGACTTTAATTAATAATTCTGTATTTATAGAAAAATTAATTCATATGACGAAATATGGTGGACAGCGACTTATCGAAATGATGAATAGGGTCGCAGGAATGCCTATTAATGAGATTGATTGGGAAGGCGAATTCAGTGACGTTTCCAAAGAATGTATTAATGATGAAGCATTGAAAGATTATTTTAATAAAATTCTTGCTAATCAAAAACTTCCATCAGATAAAAGAACGAAGGCATCATTATTGGTTCATAATAAAGCAATCCCATTTGATGAAAAGGGTGAAATTGATGTTCAGGCATTTATTCAAAACATAACAAAAATGCCAGCACAATTATATAGCCAGAATGAAAAAATGGAAAAATCAGGTGCTGATAATTCAATTACTTTTAATATTGGTATTCCCGCATTACGTGGTATTGTTTATGATATTGAACACAAAAAATTTTATGTCGTAAATACCTGCCCCGGTGCTGGGGCATGTGCCAAAGTTTGTTATGCAAGACGTGGTAATTATATTATGCTTCCAAATGTGTTCGGAAAACAAACACGAGTTTTAAATCTATTACTTAATGACCCCGAATTGTTTGAAAAACTACTGAAACATGAAATTGAACCGCTTGTTTGGAAAAATAAAGGGAAGAAGGTGCTTTTTAGATGGAATGATGCTGGTGATTTCTTTTCAAAAAAATATTTTAAAATTGCTGCTGATATAACAAAAGAATTACAGGCAAAAGGATATAAGTTCGAATCATATGCTCATACAAAAATGGGTGACGTTTATAATCTCAATGACCCGAACATGACATTAAATTTTTCTGTTGATGCAGCAGAAAAAGAAAGAGAAAAAGTTGATTTGTCTAAGGCAAAAACGTCAGAAATCGTGCCATCGGAATTATTTAAAGACTTGTTTCTTAAAGACAGGGCACATCTAAAGGTTGATGATGCTGGAAAACTAATTCCAGCCAGTCCTGAAAGTCTGAATATTCTTAAGCAACGAATAGCTGATAAGTTCAATGTGGATACGAATACCTTAATAATGTATGATGATATGCTTAAAATACCTGTTGGCACTGAACAAAAATGGAACGTGATTGTGCTACCAAAGGGTCAGGGTGATATAGCTGCTCAAAGAAAAGATGTGCAAAGAACGTTTCTATTGTATCATTAAAGTATTTATAATAAATAAAGATGAAAAACAATTAAAATCAAGAATATGAAAAGAAATGACAAACAAAGATTATTCGAAGTCATGGGAAGACTCGATAAAACATTCAAACCCAAATTAAATGAAGGTTTCGAAGAAATAGAAGCAACTGCTGAAGTTCCTGCTGAACCATCTATGGGAAGTATGGAAGACGCTCCTGTTGAAGAAAAATCACCAGAAGAAAAACTTGCGGAATTAACTGCAAAAGTTGATGAACTTTATGCACTACTTCATGGTGAAGAAAGTGCTGAAGAACCAGAAGAAATTAGTGTTGATACTGGTGAAATTGAACCAGAAAATCTTCAGGAATGGAACTTCGATAAGAAAAAGGGTGAGAAAGAAGACGAAAAGGACGAAGAAGGTAAGGAACACGAGAAGAAGGAAAGTCCTGAGTTCGAAAAAGGTGAAGAAGAAGGCGAAGAAGAGGGTAAAAAAGAAGAAAAAAAGGAATTGGATGAAGCCAAACCCAAAGTTCCTGTTGCTGCTATTGCAAAAGTTGGTAAATAACAAATTCTTTTAAATAAGAATCTATGAAGGAAGTTAAGAAGAATCCACGTTTCTGGTCGGGAAAATATTGGAGGGGACATAACATTTCAGATACTCTGAAAGAAGTTGTCGAACCCGATAATGTTGATGTGTCAACTATTCAAATGCATGACGCATTGAATCCGCTTATCTGGGAATCTGATAATAAACTAAAACCTGACATCAGAAAAACATTGTTAATGAATGCCAAAAGATTTATTGAGTTCTGTGATGCAGAAAATCTTAAATACAATGATATTATTTTGACTGGCAGTCTTGCTAATTTCAATTACAACGAAAATTCTGATTTGGATGTTCATGTTATTCTTGATTTTAATCAGATTTCCGAAAATAAAGAGTTTGTTGGTGATTTCTTCAGATTAAAAAAGGCATTGTGGACAGATAGACTTCCGATTCAGGTGAAGGGACATGATGTTGAAATGTATTTTCAAGACAGTGCAGAACCACACCATTCTTCGGGAACATATTCATTGGTTAAAAACGACTGGATTAGAAAACCAACTAAGAAAATTGTAAACATTGATAGTGCTAATGTACAATTAAAATCAGCAGACCTAATGAACACCATTGAGGATTTGGAAGGAAATCGAAGTGAGAAAGACTTTATAAAAAAACATGAAGCACTTAAGAATAAAATAAAAAAATATAGACAAACAGGACTTGATACAGGTGGTGAGTTTTCAACAGAAAATCTGGTATTTAAAATTTTAAGAAATACTGGATATCTTGAGAAAATGGTTAAAATGAAAAACGATTTTCTCACACAGGAATTAAGTCTAAATGAATTTATTGATTAAACCATGAAAACATTTTTAGTAACCAAAGCACAACTAAACGAATATGTCGAAAGAAAAAAAGCAGAAAAAGTTTTCTATGACATAGTAGAGAGTTTGCATAAAAATGTGAAGTTCTTAAATGAGAACGTTTCACATAAAAAGGTTAATCAATCGGTTATTGAGGACTTTAAGAGAAAAAATCTGATAACACCCAGAGTATATGAAATGCTCGTCAAACATAAAATAATTGACCAAAAGAGCGAAATAATATAACATAACTACTTTTTTGGTCTTCGTAAAGTATTTATAAAAAAATATAAGTAAATAATTTGCACTAAAAATATATTCAAATGAAGAAACATACATCAGAAGAAGCATATTACGATAGAATCAAAACTTTAGCTAACGTTAATAAGACTTCAATAAAAGAGTCTCAGAACCGTGGTTTAGGTACTTTGATTGATTACAAAAGAGCAGCCGATGGTGTTGCATATGGTATCGTTAAAGAACAACATCAATACTACATCAAAAAAGGTGGATTGAATGAAAACCAAACAGTTGCAGATTTTGCGTACATTGGTGGATTAGCTAATATAACAGAATTCCAATATGGAAAACTGGCAGAAGCTGAGAAACAAAGAAATATGTTGTTCAGAACAATCAACGAAGGTATTTCAACCAAAGTAAGTAAAACTGGTAGTAAAGCCGATAAGAAAAAAATGTTAACCGAAGACAAAGCTGGTAAAGAAATTGAAATGGCTGCAAGTAAGGTTGATGATTTGGATGCTGCTACTGACGCTGCTGAAGTTCCTGCTGAACCAATAGCACCAGAAGGCGATGCTGAAATGGATGCTGGACTTGATGCTATGGGTGGTGCAGAAGATGTTGCTACTGATGGTGTTGAGTTAGGTGGTGCAGAAGGTGACCCATTAGCTGGTGGTGATGCTGAGTTAGGTGGTGCAGAAATGGGTGCTGGTGCAGAAGGTGACCCGTTAGCTGGTGACGAAGAATTGGGTGCTGAAGAAATTCCTGCTGGTGACGAAGAAGAAATTGCTGTCGAAGACCCACAAAGTGAAGAAGAAAGAGAGCTTGAAAAAATGCTCGGTAAGATAACCAATACATTAAGAAAAACAGAATTAACTGATTCTCAGGTTAAATCATATGTGAATACATTCCTTTCTGCGTTTAAAGATAAGTTTCCTGATATTGATATCGAAGACAGAAAAGCTATGGCTGAAAAAATCACCAAAGTTGTTCCACCTGAAGATATTGAAGATTTAGGACAAAATGTTGAAGACACTGAAGATACTGGTGGTTTACCTGAACCAACAGAAGAACCAGAAATGGCTGCTGAACAGCAATGTGCAGAATGTGGTGGTTTCGCACAATACGCAGAATCACGTGGTTATAATGCTGATTCTATTAAAGAATGTGGTGAAGAAGAAATGACTAACATGATTAGTGGATACGCTAATGGACATAGTGAAGGTCAAAATGATGGAGATTTTAAAGCAATCGCTTTATTTATTACTCCTGAAATTATAGAAAAACTTAAAGGTGATTACGGACATGATGATTTCGCAAATCAAGTTGAGCCGTTTTCAAATGAAATGAATGAAACCAGTGCTGAAGACCGTGATGCACAAATCAACGAACTATTCGGTGGTTTAAAAAATCTTGGTAGAGCAGCAGGTCAGGGTATCGTTAAAGGTGCACAGGCTGTTGGTCAGGCTGTTGGTCAGAAAGCACAACAAGTTGGACAAGGCATCCAACAAGCTGCAACTAATGTTAAACAAACATACCATGCTGGCGAATTAGGTGGCGAAGTAAAGAAACTTGAAAAAGCTGCTGCTAATTTAGGTGCTCAAATTGGTTCTTTAAACAAAAGAATGGAAAAAGCTGGTGGTCAACCAATTAATGTTGGAAGTATTTTGACAACAATAAAGAATCAGGTTGCTTCTGGTGGTGCTGCAAATCTTGGAAAATATAGTACTGTACAGGAAGAAGGTATTCCAGTTGATAGTGTTGAAGTTCAACCAATGATGGAAGATGCTGCAATTGAGGAAGACGTTAATATTACTGTTACTGAAAAGGCTGGTAAAAAACTCAGTCCAGATAACGTACCTCAAGTTGAGATGAAAGAAGGTGAAGAAAAAGAAGGTGAAGACGTGGATATCGATGCTCTTGATGTTAGTACTGAACCAGAAGGTGAAGAAAGTGAAGAAGACGTATTGGATTTAACCAAGCGTGAAGAACCAGAAATGGGAATGCATGCTGGTTTTGAAACTATGGGTGGTGGAGTTGTAAAACCTGATGGTGCTGAAGTGACAACTGTTGAAGTGACAAAGGACAGTGTTAAAGTTGAAATGAATGAATCTGAAGCTAAAATCAGAAAATATATTCGTAAGAGACTTGAAGAACATGCTGGTGTTAGAAAACCAAGTCTGAATGAAAATAAGAAATCTGAAGGACTAAAAAAACTTGATAGGGTAATTGATAAACAATTTGGTTTGTTTGAATCTGAAGTAAAAAAAAAAGTTAACGAAGAAAAAGTAAATGAAGTTTTTGGGTGGAGTTTAAAGGAAAAGTTTACGAAACTCGACCCGAATGATGCTGAAGGTGTGAAAGCACTTTTTAATACAGCATATAATACTATTCTAACTAATCTAAGGATGCGTACTATTGGTGATGCGTCTCGAAGAACACCAATACCAGAAAAATATGCTTTATTAAAACAGTATGTTGATGGTAATGGTGGAACATTAAGACTGGATTCGGCTGGAAAGTTAGTATATCAACCACAAAGTGTTAAAAACACTGCAACACGGAGCGCATTTGGTTCAGGTGGAACACAGGGAAAAACACAATCAGGTGGTGTTTAATTGTTATAATTTTAATTAATATTAAAAAAACCCGAAGAAATTCGGGTTTTTTTGTAACATATTTATATCTTTGTCGTATAAGAACCTATGATACATAGAAAATTTGATAAATTAAAATTCACAAGAACCTACATTGGTGGGTCGAAACAACGTGAACTCGAATTGTTTACTGAAGTTCAAGGAACTAAAGAAGATAATTCTGATTGTAATTGGTTGGAATACCGAAGACTGTTCTCGGAATATTCTAATGACGTATTAAATATCATTTTAAGTTGGGAACATATATCAAATATATTGACCATTATTTTTGGAATATTAGCAGTATTGATTAGTTTTGTGAGTGGTTATGTGGGAGTAGTTTTTCTAATATTATCGTTCGGATTCCATATAATATATAGATATCTCAAACAAAGAGAAAGAAGAAGTCTTTTCGAATTCGACTTTTCATTCGACATTATTTTATCGGCAATAAAACAAGAAACGGGATTCGAACTTGATAGAAATTAAGCCACATCAGTGGCTTTTTTATTTTATTGTTATTAGTATTTATGAGAAAATCACATTATGGACTACGATGATAAGAAATTAAAATTGATATATGTGTTAAAGGTGGGTTATAATGCAAAATATGAGGGAATATATGAGTTCATATTTTCATTAGACCATACAAATATCGATGTTGAAGGTTGGTGTTGGGATTTATCACCAGCATGTAATAATGCGTTACCACCAACAGAAGAATACATCAATGCGATATTCAATCTGAAAACCGATTCATTTGACTTATTTTGTTTACATGAAGCAGTTGATAGAGAATACATGCATGGTTATCATACAATTCATGCATTAGCATTTGAAGTTGAAAGAGAGAATGATGGTACTGCACCATTCAGTGATTACGAGAAAATGTTTGAAGGTGACAATGATGATGTACCATTACTTGTATTTCATTACGGCATGACATTGGCGAAGATAAAGGAAATCCTGAGTTCCAGAAAAATGATTTTAAAAAATAATGAATTTGTAGAGACTTCTTCGTTGAAATTTTAGTATTTATAATTGCCCATCGCACCAGATTAGGGTGAAGGGGTTTCGAGGCACGATGTATCAAGATATACACCGTGCCTTGCGGTTTTATGTTTGTAAGTATTTATTATAAATATTTATAAATGAGTACCGAATTCGACCTTAATTTAGACGCTGCTTCTGAAAAAGATAAAATTAATATAAATCTTAATTTAGATTCTACTCCCGAAAAAGACGATTCTGATTTTCCCGAACACATTCCATTGATTCCATATGATGCACAAAAGGAAAGAGAAAAGGAAGAAGCCAGAAAACAGGCAAGAAAACTCAGGAAGGCTGCTACTAATGTTGAACCTATTATTGTCACCAAAGCAGGTGTTATAAAAAAAGCCAGTGAGTTAACATTTCAAGAACAAGAAGACGAAATTGTTCGTTGCGCTGCAAATCCTATTTATTTTATCGAAACCTATTTAACAATTTTTGACCAGACTCAGGGTGTTGCTGGTATGATTGTTCCATTTAAACTATTTGATTTCCAGAAAGAATTAATTAAAAGTTATCTTGATAACCGATTTGTCGTAGCCAATAAATATCGTCAGGCTGGTGTTTCAACAACAACTTGTGCATATATTGCATGGTATGTTATGTTTAATAGAAACAGAGCCGTTGCAATCGTTGCCGATAAACTGGAAACCGCTACAGGTGAATTAATGAGTGATGTTGTGGAATTCATTGATTGCTGCCCTTCTTGGCTCAGACCTAAAACTGGTAGAAATACCGAAAAGAACTTAAAAGATACGCAAAAACTTAAGATTTACGATAACGATTCGAAACTCGGTGCATTCGCATCTAAGACTTTACGTGGTATGACACCAACACTGTTGTTCTGGGATGAAACAGCATGGGCAGAAAAGGGTGATAAGTTCTGGACAGCAGCACTACCTTCATTGGTAACTGGTGGTCGTGCAATCATGGTTAGTACACCATCTGGACTCGATGCTGTTTTCTATAAGACATTCATGGGTGCAAGAGAACTTGATGAAGATGGTCGAAGTAAAAACAATTTTCACGCTGTTGAACTCTGGTGGTATAACGACCCAAGATATAATCAGGGTTTGTATTGGGTTAAAAATAAAGGCAAAACAAATGAAATCAAATTAGAAGATGAGGGTAGGTCACATGCACAACGAAGTCAACTTATAGAAGATGGTTGGGAAGCAACCAATGAATGGTTTGATGAACAGATTCGTAACGCCAATGGTGATATGCGTAAAGTTGCGCAGGAATTACTTTGTTCATTTCTCGGTTCTGGTGACAACTTTATTGCCGAAGAATATCTTAAACGAATACAAGATGATGAAATCCAAACACCATTACGTCAAGAATATCTTGATGGAAATATGTGGGTTTGGGAAGACCCTGTTGTTGGTGAAGATTATATAATGGCATTAGATGCCTCGCCCGGGCACGGAGAGGATAATTCAACACTAAATATGTTGAAAACTACCGAAGTGGTTGAAGAGAAGGTGGTTACGAAAAACGGAAAAACAAAAAAGGTTAAAATAAAACGACATAAGGTCGAACAGGTTGCCGAATATTACGGAAAAATAAGTCCACAACAACTTGCAGAAATCGCATATCAATACGGAAAACGATATAATGATGCATATTGTGTTGTTGATGTTACTGGTGGTCATGGTGTTCATACTGTTGAGAAACTACTTGAAATCGGTTATGAAAATGTTCATTATGCTGAAGTAGCACATAAACCAACAAGAGACAGGTTATCTGGATATATTAAAAGAGGTCAGAAAGTAATGCCTGATGGTGCGGTTTCAAACGTAGACCTAATCCCCGGTTTCTTTATCGGAAACAACCGTCCATCAGTTGTGCTTGAAATGCAGAGAGCCATCCATTTAGAGGATGTTGTTATTAGGTCTACAAGACTATTAAATGAATTAAAAACATTCGTTACGGTGGCTGGAAATCGTGTTGCTGACCATAAACGTACATTCCATGATGATAGTATTATGGGTTTAGCAATTGGATTATTTGTATTGAATTTCGACATGGCAAGATTTAAACAAAGTAAGGGAATTACCGAAAAAATGTTAAATGCTATACTCACTAATAATGATATAAGTGAGATTGGAAGTAAGAGGGAAATTAAACATAAACCAATGATTTCACCAAATAGTATATCACCATTAAACCCATATCAAGGAAATGCATGGTTATTTGATGGAATAAAAGATAAAAAGAAAAGATAGAATGTATTTATGAATAACTGACTTTTACAAAATTTCAGAGTATTTATAAAAAACTATAAAAAATTATAAAAATGGCTGGCGAAAAAGAGAATAAAGGGACTATATACCAACAACTAAATAAGATGTTGAATCTTGATGGAATGGGATTTCAAGATGCACAACCATCAATATCACAAAGCACACCCTCAAAAGGGTCTAAGATTGTTATTAAAGGTAACACTCCTGAAGAAATACATAAAAAAGGTCTGGAGTTAGAGCAGAAGAAAGAACTTCAAAATAAATTCTTTAGGACAACTGATAGGGGTTTCCAGAAGGCATTGCAATATGAAGCAGCCAGACTCCCAGCATATATTGATTATGAGGGAATGGAATATTATCCAATTATCAGTAGTGCATTGGATTTATTCATGGAAGAAGCCACCACCATTGGTTTAAATGGTAAAATGCTTAACATTTATTCCAATAAAGACAGGATAAAGACGTTATTGGAAGAATTTTTCTACGATACTGTTAATGTGAACGTAAACCTACCATTTTGGGTGAGAAATGTTTGTAAATATGGTGATAATTTTGTATTACTCTACGGAGAACGTAAAAAAGGTATTACCCACGTTAAGCAATTAGTGAATTACGAAATCGAAAGATTTGAAAGAATACAAAACGGCAAACCATTGGTGAAATTCAAGGAAAGAATGACTGGTGACGAGTTTAACGTTTTTGAAATCGCACACTTTAGGCTTCTTGGTGATGATAAGTATCTACCATATGGTTCTTCAATCTTAAATAAGGTCAGAAGAGTATTTCGTCAGCTTGTAATGGCTGAAGACGCAATGCTTACCTATCGTATTATTCGTGCTGGTGAGAAAAAAGTATTTAAAATCGATGTTGGAAACATAGATGAAGACGATATCGAAGAATATATCTATAAAGTTGCTACCACATTCAAAAAGACATCACAGGTAGCACCAAATGATGGTCAAATCGACTATAGATTTAATATTTTGGGTAATGATGAAGATTATTTCCTACCTGTAAGAAACGCAAATACACAAACGGGGATAGAGACACTCCCGGGTGCTCAGAACCTCGACCAAATACAAGACATTGAATATCTTAGAGACAATTTATTTGTGGGTCTCGGTGTTCCAAAACCATTCTTGAGTTTCCAAGATGCTGCTGGTGCTGGTAAAAACATGGCACAATACGATATTAGATTTGCTAAGAAAGTCAATCGTATTCAACAGGCAATGATTCAGGAACTCAATAAGATGGCGATGATTCACCTGTATTTATTGGGTTATACTGGTGAGGACCTAAATGGTTTTCAACTCACACTTACAAATCCTTCAACACAACAGGAATTACTGAAGTCTGAATTAATGCGTGATAAAGCACAGACCTATACTGAATTAACACGTGCTGAAGGTGGTATCGCTGCAATGTCACATACAACAGCAAAACGATTGATTTTCAACATGAGTGACAGAGAAATTGTTGACGATTTGAAACAACAAAAAATGGAAAAAGTCGTTATGCAAGAACTTCAAGATTCTCCAGTTGCAATTAAGAAATCTGGTTTATTTGCTGATATCGATAAGAGATTCGGTGAACCGATTGAGGACATGACTCTCACGGGTGGAACTGAAGGTGGAATGCCACCACCAGAAGGCGGTGCTCCAGCAGGTGGTGATATGGGTGGAATGCCACCATTAGGTGGTGGTGAACCATTAGGTGGTGCTCCAGCAGGTGGTGGTGATATGGGCGCACCCATAGGTGGTGCTCCGTTAGGCGGTGGTGCTCCAATGATGGAAGGTAAAATGAGTGAAGAAGAATATGATAGACATCTTGAAAAACTCGTTTACGGTAGTTCAGAAGAACCTGAACAAAAGAAAAAGATTAAACAGAAGGAAATTATTCAGGAAAATAACAAGATTAACGATAAACTAAATAAAGGTGCTACCGATATGATTGCTGAAATAGACCAGTTATTGGTGGGTAGTGAAACCATTAATAGTCAGCAAAAAATTAATGAAACCGAAGATACTGATATTGTGGATATTGAAAACATTGAGTTAGATGAATAATTTAGGTGTGTAATTAATATATTACACAAAGTAAGCATTTATAGTTAATTATAGTATTTATATTAAATCGAATCATACCATATGAAAAACGTCAACATAGGAATTGCTAATTTGATAATTTCCAATAAATTAAAAGAGTCGTATTTCAACGATAAGTTAATCGTGGAATCAAAAAAAGTTGCTTTCGATTTTTTTGATGTTGTAAAAAAATCTCCAATTCTCCAATTGGAGTTCAAAGTCTATAATAATATCGAAACCAAACATATTGAAAACGAATTGTTTGCCAAAGATTATCTTGATAATAACATCAAGTTGTTTGAAGTATATACTATTGAAGAAATCGAAGCTGAACGTCAGAAATTAAATGAGTTTCTTACTGAAAATGTTATCGCTACAATAACCGAAGCTGATTATAATCTGGAAAAAGTTGGTTTATATGATGCGATTAACACACTTATCACAGAATCACTAAAAGTTAGTGATGATGTGGATGTTGATGC
>Ga0307377_10001739_pt1 | contig 26755 bp, 30 predicted proteins | sample TR3MG_FD_202535 | JGI IMG/M metagenome (GOLD analysis project Ga0307377, IMG submission 202535) | Soil microbial communities from Risofladan, Vaasa, Finland - TR-3 | ecosystem: Environmental > Terrestrial > Soil > Coastal area > Acid sulfate soil | place: Finland: Risofladan, Vaasa | collected... | reverse complement strand
ACAAAATCAAGAGCCAAATTGACCTCGCTGAGCTTCATGATGCCTTCTCTGGACATTCCTTGTCATAAAGACAATTCGCCAGTCAAGAAGTCATCTGTTATGAAGAACTTGGATTCGTACCTTTCGGGGAAGGTGGTCCGTGGATAGAGAAAACATTCGAAAAACCGGGAGAAGGCCCTTGGTTTAATGGAGAGCTCCCATGCTGTCCTTCTGGAGGTTTGATTGGATGTGGACATGCAGTTGGTGCTACGGGAATTATGAGCACAGGTGAAGCTACTCTTCAATTAAGAGAAGAAGCTGGTAAGCATCAAGTGCCAATTACTAAGGGTAGAGCAATATCTCACTCAATAGGAGGTCCTGGAGCCGCTTATGCTGCGATAATTGTAATGGCAAACGAGGAGGGGTTGAAGAAACCATGAACGAAGAATTTCAAGACCATCAAATTCGAGACGTAATAAAGATTAACTACAAATATACTATGGGAGGACAATCAAAGTTTTTTAAAGAGCTGATGAATAATAAGCGATTATTAGGTACAAAATGTAAAAAGTGCGGGAAAACTTGGATGCCACCTAGAATTAATTGCTCTGATTGTTACGAACCTGCAGATTGGGTGGAGCTTAAACAGACTGGAACTATTGAAGTGAGCACCATAGTGTGGTATACTACTTCAGCTTTTATTAAAGCGATACCTTATGGGATAGGATTTATAAAACTGGATGGAGCTGAAACCGCATTACTTCAGGGTATTTTTTCAGAGAATTTGGTCCCTTCAAAAATCAAAAAAGGCAAACGAGTTAAAGCAGTATTTAACAAGCAGAGGGATGGGAAAATGACGGATTTCTTTTTCGTTCCAGAGGATGAATTTGATAATTGGATTTCAAAACCAGAATACGAGGGAGGTGTGTAGAAATGGGACAAGCAAAAGAAAACTTAATGAAAATCGTTGAGAATATGAACGAAAATCCAAAAGCTCAAGCCGTATTTGTGACAAATATTGCGGGGAAAGATGTCGATTGGGAGATGTCTTTCCAGTTTAATCTTGATAACGACGAACCATTCTATTTGGAAATAAAAAACCAAATAGTTAATTTGTCGATTGGAACCAAATCTGATGCAGTCATCGTAATATCTGGAAAATCTGACGCAATTGTGAGAATTTGCGAAGGAAAAGGAGATTTTACACATGCTATATCCCGCGAAGAAATTCTAGTAGAAGAAGGTAATGTTATGGATGTAATACGGCTTACAAGGGCAATAACTATAGTGTTAAAAACTAAATAGATTTTTCCTCCTTTTTATTTTTATTACTTTTATTGGTTTGCTCCTTTACGAGTGTCTCAAAAAGAAGACATATAAATTTTTTAGAGGAATGATATTTTAATTAACATTCTAAGATTAAATGTTGATATTATTAGGCTAGAAATGAAAATCTTTATAAATTTCCTTATAACATTTATCCTCTATATCATTTAATATAAAATACAACACTAAAAAAATTTTAAAATAAAAATAAAAAAGTTGATTGTTGGATGAAAAGAGAAATAGCAATATTAGGAATTATCATCGGTATAGCGGTAGGGTTTGCTGTAGGATGGTTCGTTCCTGGACTTTTTACCGAACCAACACCTACACCGTTAATTGATCAAATTAAAACTCGGACTTATATCATTGTAGGGACTAGCGCTGATTACCCCCCCTTTGAGAATAAGACTTATCCTGGTGGAGTGATCGTAGGTTTTGATATTGATGTTTCACAGATGATAGCAGATGAGCTTGGTGTTACACTCCAAATGCAAGATATAGGTTTTGACTCTCTTATTGGTGCTTGTAGAGCTGGTACGATCGATATGATTGCTGCGGCTATGACATACAACGCAGAACGCGCGGTTCAACTTGCAGCTTCTGCAACCTATATTTCAGTTAGTCAAGTTGTGATCGTGAAGAATAATTCATTAGATTTTCTAGCTCCGATTACAAATTTAACAGCTCTCATAGGATTCGATGTTGGTTGCCAATCAGGTACCGTAATGCAGGACGAGTTAGAGGCTATCCCTGGGATAAATGTTTTTACTTATGCTAGTGCTGATATCCTTATTCAAGATTTAAACGCTGGAGGTATAGACGCCGCATATGCAGACGGACCAATTTTCAATGCATGGGAAGGTACATATGATCTTAGGATTATATACAGTTCAGAAGAAGAACCTTTAGCACTGTGGACTAGACACGGTGAACCTGCTCTGTTGTACGAAATTAATAAAGTTATATTTGATAGTTATCAAGATGGAAGGATGTACACTCTAATAAATAAGTGGTTTGGAAATGTAACAGCATAAGAAGGCGAGTAACATGCCAGACTTCTTTGATATTTTTTTTTATATTATTTTTCATGGTTTATTTAATACACTACTTCTTACTGCCCTTGGTTTATTAGGGGGGTTTCTCTTAGGTATAATCTTGGCAATTATGCGCGTTTACGGCGCTAAAGAACTCATGTGGTTATCAAGTGGTTACGAAAAACTTTTGCGTGGAATTCCTATCCTTATATTAATCTTCATATTCACCTACGGTATACCAGACTTATTTTGGTATATAGATTTACTTGATAGACCACTTGCTAGCGTAATTTTAGCACTTGCTCTTCGTAGTAGTGCATATCAATCTCAGATTTTTCGTGGAGCTATTATATCCGTGAACCCAGGACAAATGGAAGCAGCTCGGTCATTAGGTATGAGTAAAGTCCAAGCTTTCCGATCTATTATAATGCCTCAAGCCTTACGGTTAGCTGTTCCTAGTTGGACCAATGAGTATGCGGTAGTTATCAAAGATTCATCTTTTGCTTATGCAGTTGGAATTGTTGAGATGACAAAAGCAGGGTATGATCTTGGTGTAGGTTTCACAGACTTATGGGCTTTATCTATAGGTGTTGTTGCCATTCTATACTTTTTATTTACCTATCCAGTAGCAAGAGTATTTGGCGAAGGGCAAACTAAAAAACTTAAAAAATTAGGAATGGGAGGTGGCTAAATTTAAGCGAAAAAGTATTACGTGTAGTTGATGTGTGGAAGTCATATGATGATTTAGATGTTCTTAAGGGCGTCTCATTCGAGTTAGCACAACGAGATGTCAAGGTCATTTTTGGACCTAGTGGTTCAGGTAAAAGCACGCTCCTTCGATGCATTAATATGTTAGAACCTCCCGATAAGGGTGAAGTACATCTTTCTGGGCAAAATCTAACGGATTCTAAAGCAGATCTTAATGCATTGAGAGCGAGAATCGGTATGGTGTTTCAGCATTTTAATTTATTTTCTCATCTCAAAGCAATAGACAATGTAAGTATTGGTCTTCGGCGGGTGAAAAAATTACCCAAAGAAGAAGCTCGAGAAAGAGCACTTGAAGCTTTAAAAAGGGTAAGATTGGCAGAATGGGCTGACCATTACCCTGCTGAACTTTCTGGAGGTCAGCAACAACGTGTAGGTATTGCGCGGGCTTTGGTCATGGAACCGGATGTAATTTTATTTGACGAACCCACTTCAGCATTAGATAGGTGAAGTTCTTCAGGTAATGTTGGATCTTGCTAAAGCAGGCACGACTATGGTTGTTGTCACCCACGAACTCGGATTTGCTAGAGCCGTCTCATCAGAAATGCTCTATCTTGATGAGGGTGTTATCATTGAACGTGGTACACCTGAACATTTCTTCACGGCACCTAAATCTGAAAGGGTTCGGCGCTTTCTAAACCAAATTAGTATATTATATGGGGATCACGAAAAGCTTTTAGAACTTCCAAAAAAAGGAGAAAAATGAGTGATGTTTCAAGTTCTTCCTGGACCGATTGAGGAAATTCTTACTGTACTAGAATATTGGGATCATATTTTTTCAGGTTTCTTGTTAACATTGTGGTTATATGGATGGGCAATTTTAATCGGTTTTTTTCTAGGATTATTTTTGGCAATTCTCCGACAATACAAAATGTCCTATCCTTTAGGTATTATTTCAGATATCTCTGCAGGTTTTATCGAGATTGTACGTGGCACACCTCTACTCGCACAATTATTACTCTTATATTTTCTCCCTTTTAGTTTAAATCTACCGATTGAAAGTTGGAGTTTTTCAACAAGCTTCATGATTTTTGATAAGGAAATAACTCTTATTCTCCTAAATCGGCGAACTTTAACTGGAATCATTGTATTGGGGCTTAATAGTTCAGCATATCAAGCAGAATATTTCCGTGGGGCTATTATGTCTGTAGGTTCTGGACAGTTAATGGCAGCTCAATCTCTAGGTATGTCTCGTTTTTCTGGAATTCGCCATATCATCGTACCTCAAGCTTTGAGGCGCGTTATTCCTGCATGGTCCAATGAAGCTGCTTACCTTCCGAAGTATACGGTTATTGTTTATTTCATTGGAGTTGAGGAATTGTTTGCCGAGGCACACTGGATTGTTTCTAAGACATTTATTTCTCTTACTACTTATATCGTTATTGCTTTCATCTTTCTAATTCTGATCACGCTTATTTCAAAATTATTAGATATTGTACATAAACGTACAGCGATTCCGGGTTTGTGATCCTATAGATAATATGGTTTAAATAAGATTTGTAGGTGAGAGAAATAAGTTATTACATTGCAGCAACTTTGCTTAAGGAAACCAATCTGGAAAAATACTAATTATTTTTTAGTAGCATGATTAATTATTAACCCTTAGAGTTAACTTGATTTGATTGGAATGAAAATAATTGATTTACGATCTGATACGGTTACCAAACCATCTCCTGAAATGTGGGAATACGTGAAGTCAATGGGTAATTCTCGACTTGGGGATGATGTGATGGGGGAAGATCCAACTGTGAATGAATTAGAGGAAAAAGCTGCTAAACTTATCGGAAAAGAGGCGGCACTTTTTGTAACCTCGGGGACTCAAGGTAACTTAGTATCGCTACTCTCGCAAACAAAACCCGGTGATGAAATATTATTAGAGGAATTAAGCCACATATATGGTCATGAAGTAGGGAGTGCAGCAAGGATAGGAGGATTAATGATTAGAACATACCCTTCTAATAGAGGTGTTCCCTCCTTTGAGTACTTACAATCTTTAATTAGAGATAAGGAGGATATTCATGAACCTCCATCATCCCTATTGTGCACTGAGAATACTCATAATTACCATGGTGGTGCAATAATAAGTATTGATGTTTTAAAGAGAATGAAAGAATTTGCATTCAATAACGACCTGAAATTTCACTTGGATGGTGCAAGAATATTTAACGCAGCAGTCGGATTGAATGTACCTGTAACTGAAATTACTAATCATGCAGATAGTGTAATGTTCTGTCTGTCTAAAGGGCTCTCGTGTCCTGTAGGATCAATTGTAGCTGGTTCTAAAGAATTTATTTCGAAAGCTAGAAGATTTCGAAAAATGCTTGGAGGAGGAATGCGTCAAGCTGGTATTATAGCCGCTTTTGGACTTCTTGCCTTAGAACCTAAATGGATCAAAAGACTTGACGAGGATCATAAAAATGCGAAATTATTAGCTCAAGGATTAAAAAGTTTTAACTTACCTATTAAAGTGCATCCTACAGACACAAATATTGTGATAATTGAGTTGTTGGAAAAGGTGGGAATACTTAAAATAATTAATCAACTTAATAATGTTGGAATACTAGCATTTAACATTAGTAAACAAAAAATAAGGTTTGTCACTTATTATGGTATTAACACAGATGATATTAACTATAGTTTAGAGCAAATTGGCCTTATTTTAAAAAAAAATTTATAATATCCTTAGAAATTATTAAATTATATATTGAAGGAGTAGAAACTTTAAAATTGAATGTAGACGATTTTGAAGACATTTTATATGAGAAGGAAGAAAATGGTATTTGTACGATTACCATAAATCGACCAGAAAGAAGAAATGCTGTTACATATGTTTCCTTTTTAGAAATTTATACCGTTTTAGAAGATATGGAAAAAGATAAGAATGCAAAAGTCCTGATAATCACCGGAAATCCTGAGGGAAACGCGTTTTCATCCGGAGGATACTTTGAGCCAAATTATTTTGAAAAGATACAAAAAGAGATTAGAATGGAAATAGATCTAATGGATATTGCTCAAAAGAAATTATGTATGGCACTCTGGAAATTTACTAAACCCGTTATTGCTGCGATAAACGGATTAGCAATTGGTGGCGCCATTACAATGCCATTATCTGGAGCGGATCTCATATACATAGCTGAGGATGCTTGGTTAGGATTCTATTTTTCTAAGAGAGCCATCATCCCAGAATTTAGTGCATCTTTTATGTTGCCTTTTTTAGTCGGATTCCAAAAAGCAAAAGAAATATGTTTCTTTGGTGATAAAATTACCGCCCAGAAAGCTTTTGAACTTGGTCTCGTGAATAAAGTCTTACCTCGGAAAGAATTGATACCGTATGCTAGAGAACAAGCAATGAGATTAATTCCTCCCCAAGGACCATCTTTATCGATAAAATTAATGAAAAAAACCATGCATGCTTACTTTATTGATATTTTAGAAAAAACATTAGATTTAGAAAATAAAGGTTTAAGGAAAACATTTAGAACAAAAGATTTCAACGAATCCATGAGAGCTTTAAAAGAAAAAAGAGACCCTCTTTTTATTGGGCGATAATTAATAAACTATTTTTTTTCTAAAAACATATCTTTAAAAATTATTTGATAAATATTTTTTTATGGATGATATTAATTATGATGAAAGCAGAGTAATTTCCACTTACCCTGTTATAGTAATCGGAGCAGGACTTGGTGGGCTCGGTGCTGCGTGTCAACTTATTCTTAGGGGAGAAAAAGTATTACTCCTAGAGAAACACAATGTCCCGGGAGGATTTGCCACATCCTTTGTGAGAGGTAGATTCGAATTTGAAGGGGCACTGCACGAGTTAAGTGATATTGGGACTGAACATAACAGAGGTAGTCTCTATCGATTTTTAGAGAAATTAGGTGTAGTTCCAGAAAAATTGAAATTTACCCAAGTCCCCGAATTTTATCGCAGCGTGTTTAGTGATGGTTATGATGTTACAATTCCACTTGGACTTGAAGAATATACCGAAAAAATGATAGAGTTATTTCCTTCTGAAACAGAGGGTATAGAAAAGTTCATGGAGATGTGTAAAGCCGTTTTAGAAGGCATAAAATACATTGCTTCAAAGGGAGGTAAATTTTCACCAACAGAAATGCTAAAAGAACATCCGTGGATACCACGAATTTCTGGACTCACATTATCAGAATTGTATAAGAAATTCTTTAAAAACGAGAAGTTGATAGCATTAATCTCCCAACTCTGGGGATATATTGGCTTACCACCCGATAGAACAAACGCTTATACGTATATAGCTATGCTTATCTTCTATTTAGAATGGGGGGCCGCTTTTCCAATTGGAAGATCGCATTCGTTAACTACTGCTATGATTAAATCATTTGAAGAACGTGGGGGTGAAATAAGATATAATTCGTTAGTAGATCAAATTCTCGTAAACGATGGAAAGGTTGCAGGGGTTAAACTACACAATGGAGATATCTATCTGAGTAAAGCAGTAATTTCGAATGTAAATCCAATATGTACAACTATGAAGATGCTTCCTCAGGATGTGGTGCCAGATAGTTATAAGAAAAAGATTTTCGCTCCAGAAATAGGACCTTCTGGATTTTCTGTTTATATAGGTTTAAATGCTTCTTATAAAGAGTTAGGTTTTACCGCTCATGAAACATTTATTAACGACTTATACGACGCGAATAAGGCTTTTGAGAATTTCACTAAATTGGAAACACCTAAATATATGGTTGCCGCTTGCTATAATCACATTTACGAAGAAATCTCACCTCCGGGAACCACACAAATAGTTTTAACAACACTTCAGATGGGTAAACTTTGGCAAAGTATTGCACCTGATCAATATTTCAATTTAAAGGATAAAATAGCTGAAGGGATGGTGTCGTTAGTAGAAAATACAATTTGTCCCGAATTTAGAGATTATATTGAAGTAGCTGAAGCTGCAACTCCATTAACATATTACCGCTATTCTAAAAATCTTGAAGGTGCGATCTATGGAACAACTCAGGATGTTACAAATGGACCTCTACTACGGTTAAAAAGTAGAGGAGCAATTCCCGGATTATATCAGGTCGGTGCTTGGACTAACTTTGGTGGTGGTTTTTCTACTACTTTGCTTAGCGGAAGGATAGGTGCCGGATTATATTTAAGCGACAAAATAAAAGGGAGGATATAAAAAATGGAAAAAGAAATAATGGAAGACGTTAAACAATATCAAAAAGCTGAGAAGTTGAAGAAAAAACGAGATGAAGTTGAACCTTTACCTTGGTATTACGATGGTTTAGAAAATTTGTGTAATAGAATTCATCCAGGAAAGCAATTATTGCAAGTTACTGATATTGAATTACTCTCTCGAGATACAAAATTATTTAGATTTATCTCTGCTAATCCCAATAAGCCTTTAGCGCCTTTTCGAGCGGGACAATACATAGGATTGACGGTGGATATTAATGGAGTTAGAACTTCACGCCCTTTTTCTCTTGCCTCCTCTCCAAATCAACTATCTTATTACGAATTAGGGATTAGAAGAAAAGATAACGGATTCGTTAGCCCATTCCTTATTGAAAACTTAAAGGTAGGAGACATCTTAGAAGCATCTGAACCACTTGGAAATCTTTTTTATAATCCATTATTTCACGGAAAAGATTTGGTTTTTATTGCTGGAGGAAGTGGAATAACACCATTTTTATCAATGTTGAGAGATATCAGTGAGAAAAAACTTCCTATAAATGTATGGTTAATTTTTGGCTGCTTAACTGAAAAAGATATCTTGTTTAGAACAGAATTAAATGATATCCAGAAAAGAAGGTCAAACATTAACATTAGTTATATTCTCTCTGAACCAAATTCTGATTGGAAAGGAGAATGTGGCTTTATCACAAGGGATAAAATATTAAATGAAATCGGTATAATTGCAGAAAAGTATTTTTATGTGGTTGGTAATCGTGCGATGTACGAATTTGTAAGAGAAGAATTAAATGCTCTTGGAATTCCTCAACATCGAGTCTATTACGAAGCATTTGGAGTTCCTGACGACATTACAAAAGTTATCGGATGGCCTCAAGATATAAATTCATCAGATAAAATTCAGATTACAATAGAATATAGACGCAATACATTCAAAGAGAAAATAGAGTTCGAAGCATTATGTTCAGAACCAATTTTGAATAGTTTAGAACGAACAATCAAGGATAAAATCGAGATTGCAAATACTTGCCGCTCGGGTGAATGTGCTCTATGCCGAACAAGATTGATTTCAGGTAATGTTTTTGTTCCCCCAGAAGTGACAATAAGAGAAGTTGATAAAAATTTTGGCTTTATCCATCCTTGCATATCCTACCCGATTACAAATATCCATTTGAATTTGACATTAACTTAGTTTTTTTAATATTTAGATTTAATAACAACAACTTTTTTTTAAAAAATTAATAATTAGTAGAAAAAATTTTTAAATTTATTTAGATCGCCATTTCGGTTTAGTTTTCTGCAATCTTGCGAGAGCTCCAGACACTGCATCTTTAGTTTGAAGTAATTGAGAACTAACTAAAGTTTCTAATTCAAGACCAAAAAATACATCTTTGCCATAACAATCGTCAATTAATTTCTTTGCTAATCCTACGGCGAGTGGGGCACTATCAATAAGTTCGTCAGAATACATTTTAATAATTGAATCTAATTCTTCTGGAGATTTTGCTACTCTATTGACAACCCCAAGCCTGTATGCTTCGTTTCCGTCAAAATTCCTTCCTGTTAAAATAATATCTTTAGCGTTAGGGATTCCACATAGTCTTACTGTTCTTATAGTGCCCCCTACATCTGGATTCATCCCAATCTTTGTTTCTAGCATGCTAAAATTCGCGGAATCTAAGCAGAATCTAAAGTCACAAGCGAGTGCTAGCTCAAAAGCCATACCAAAACAATAACCGTTAATCTTTGCTATTACTGGTTTTTCCATTTTCTCAATTTTAGTAAAAATTGGTTGGATCCAAGTATTAGCGAAATATCTAAAATTGCGGGGTACTCTTAAATCCGGAATTACTCCTTCTGGATCTTTTTCTTGGCCTGTTAAAAAGTTCAAGTCGATACCCGCACTAAAAAAATCATCCGATCCTGTGATAATTACTACCCTAGTGTTAGATCTTTCTATCTTATCTATCGCATTCTGAAGTCCTACTAATAATTCATAATTCATCGCATTTTTCTTTGCTAATCTGTTCATCTTTATTGTCGTTATTGTTCCATCTTCGTTTTCTTCTATTAAAATTGCCTTTTCACTTATAATTTCTCATCTCATTAAGTTTATTTATTTTTTGTTATATAATAATGGGAAAAAAAAAACGTATTAAATTTTTATTATATTGGCTCAAAATATTCTATATCCAAAATTCTTTTTCTTGGATTTTCTTTAAAAACAGCTTTTACTTTCATCCCTATTTTTAGTTTTTTTGGATCGCTTTCTTTTATGATATGTACAAAATCCGTGTCTGCACCATCGAGCCTGATAATTCCATAAGCGAACGGTGGTTCGAAAGGCATAACTGGTGTAGAATGTGTGATAACAGTAAACCCTTTAACAATCCCTTGATTTCCGATCTCAACCCACTCTTCCATTTTTTCAAAACATTCAATACATATCATTTTAGGAGGAACATTCACCTTATTACACTTCGGACATTTGACTCCATATATTTTATTGTTTTTTCCGATTTCTGTTATAAATTTTTCAACATACGCCCCTGCAGTATGTTTATAAGGAACTTTAATCCTTCCTCGATACACTTTTTTCTCAATTTCTTGGTTCATTTTTTTTCCCTCCAGCTTTAATCCTCATTTTTTATTACTTTATAATATAAAATATCTCCTATATTGCCTTCTCTTTCTTCTTTAAAAACGGCTTCAACGCGTTGACCGACTTTCAGTTTAGTGTAGTCTGTTTCGTCAACAAAGTGCATAGTAAATGTATCCGCTCCATCCAATTTAAATATAGCATAACCGTACGGAAATGGGCGTAATCCTCCAGTAGTAGGGTCCGTAAATGGATAGTTAACGACTGTGAATCCTTCTAAAGTACCCCTCGGCGATAATTCAATCATATCCTCAACTGTCATTTCAATAAAACATTCAGCACAGACTGCCCTTGGTGGAGAGTGTACTTTACCGCATTTTGAGCATTTACTTCCCATTATCTTCTTATTTTCCTTTAATTCTTCAAAGAACTTTACAGCTAATTTACCAATCGAATATCTATAGGGTAAGTCTGTTTTCCATTTAATTTCAAAAACTTTTTCCTGACTTTTTTTCTTACTCATATTATCACCTCATAGGTTCTTTTCCTAGTATTAAAATTTCAGTCCAAAGACTTCCCCCAAAACCCATCGCGAGAGCTTTTTCTACATCTGGCACTTGTCTCTTCTCACCTCGCCCCATAACCTGAGTTGCAGCTTCGGCTACTCTTACTAAAGCCGTAGCACCAATGGGATTCGTACTCAAAACTCCACCCGAGGGATTGATTGGAAATTCTCCACTCATTTGAGTTATTCCTTCGTCCAATAACTTTCCACCTTCACCAGGCTTACAAAAACCTAAGGCTTCTGTCCAAGAAAGTTCGCTCCAAGAAGTAGGTTCATAAATTTCTGCTACATCTAAATCTTTCACGGGATTTTTTATACCCGCTTTTTTATACGCTTTCTTAGAAGCAATTGTTGCTGTTGGAAGGTCGTACATTTTGTCGTCAGTTCCAAAAGTATAATAATGAGCAGTTTCAACAGCGTGGAACCAAGCAGGATTGTCAGTTATTTTTTTAGTTTCTTCTTCGTTGGCATAAATAAGCGCACAAGCTCCTTCGCTTTGAGGACAGCAATCGTGTAATCTTAATGGATACGAGATCATTTGTGAGCTCATAACATAATCAATTGTAATGTTTGGCATCTGTAAGTGAGCAAATGGATTATTGGCAGCGTTGCTCCTATTTTTTACCGTAACTTTTGCAGCTTGTTCTGCAGTAATTCCATATTTAGCAGAATACATACCGGCCATAAGAGCTAATGGACCTAACGCTCCAGCTAAAGAAGGTCGTTCCCAAACTGGATCGAATGCTGTAATTATCCCCGTTGTAGCTCCGCCTTCGTTTAACTTTTCCCACCCAATTACTAAGACATTGTTATAAATTCCTGAGGCAACATTATGATAACCACAAATCGCTAAAGAACTACCGGTTGTTCCGCCTGTAGCTACTTTCACTACGGGTTTTAAATATCCCGGTGCAGCTTCAATTCCGCACATCAATTCAGAAAAATTGATTCCTTCAAAATGATCCATTTAGTATTTAATATCGATATGATATCAAATATTACCAATTATGATAGCGTCAATGTCTCCAGGATCTAAATTTGCATCCTTAAGAGCCATATCAACCGCTTCATAGATCATTTCAGGAATATTCACATCTCGTCGTTTACTTCTAAATTTTGTTTGTCCTATACCGACAACGGCTACGTCGTGTTTAGTCATTTTCATTCACCTCCAAAAATTAAAACGCAATTTCCTTGAGAGCATATCCCGTTCATACCATAAGCAAGACCAGTTTTTGCGTTAGAAATTTGTCTTTTTTCAGCTTTTCCCTGTAATTGTAAAGCAATCTCTGCTACTCTAATTAAGCCATTCGCCATTGTTGGATTGCTGGATAATACGCCTCCAGAGGGATTTACTGGGATTGAACCATTCATTTCTGTTTCACCACTTTCGATGAACTTACCACCCTCTCCTTTATCACACAGTCCTAACGCCTCATAAATCATAAGTTCGTGAACACTAAAGTTTTCGCTTACTTCACATACATCTAAATTTTCATTAGGATTGTTTATGCCTGCCATTCGATAAGCTTCCTTAGCTGCTAATTCTAACCCAATTAAATCAGTCATGTTTCTATTACCCAAATAATATGCATCAGTACAATTTCCATAACCTTTAAACCAAATAGGCGTTTCTGTCATTTTTTTAGCAACATCTTCTTTTGCTAAAAGCATTGCAACTGCTCCATCTGAAAATGGAGGAAAATCTAGTTCTTTCAGAGGATACGCCATCATCTTAGAATTAAGTACATCTTTTATAGTAATTTCTTCCCGTAAATGTGCGTAAGGGTTATTGAGGGCATTTTTTCGATTTTTAACCACAACCTTAGCTGCTTGTTCTTCAGTCACACCATATTTATTCATATACATGTTTGCCATTAAACCAGCAGAGGAAATTTGATCAAGGCCTAAGTGCCTTTGATAATAGGGATCAAAGATCGTGTTGTTTACGAGGTATTGGTTGACCTCAGAGCACTTACAATGCGAAACTACCATTACTGTATCAAAAGACTCTGATAAAATCCTCATTGCACCATACATAAAAGCAAAAGCACCATCACCAGACACCCTTGATTCTGCTTTTCTTACCGACCCTATAGCATCTTGTATAGCCATGTTTGCAATTGTTCTCCCATCATTAAAATCGTTAGAACTTGTAATCACACACCCAACATCGTCATTAGTTATTCCTAAATCGTTGTGAAGCTTCTTAACCACTTCGAAAACAAGTTCAGAATATGTTTGATCTATTTTATCTTCCTCATACTTAGTCTGAGCGACTCCTACAATAGCTACTTTTCCTATTTCTGTCATTTTCACCAAAATTAAATTAAATTATTACTTTTTAAAATTTAAATATTAATATATTTAATATTTTAATCAACTAATTATATAATTAATCAAAAATAAACGGAATATAGAAGAAAATGTCAGAATCAAACCCAGAAAATAAGTTAGTTATTTCAGCTGCATTAGCTGGTGCAATTACAACTAAGGCTAATAATCCTGATGTTCCATATACGGCAGAAGAATTTGGAGATGAAGCAAAAAAATGTTATGATGCGGGTGCTGCAATTGTGCATATTCATGCTCGAGAACCCGTGAAAGGTAATCCAACACACGATTTAGATTTAATAAAAGCAGTGTTAGACAATATAAAATCAAAAGCACCTAAAGTAATAATCAACTTAAGTTCTGCAATTAGTTCTGTTGCCACTGATAAAGAAAGAATAGCGCCTGTTCAAACCTTCAAACCTCCCTTAGCTTCATTAAATACGGCGTCTATGAATTTCGCAGTTGGTGATTACAGAACCGGAAAAGTTGGTATGGGAGCAGGAAACATCTTTGCAAATTCATTTAAGACCATTTCGAAATTTATGAAAGAGATGAAAAAAGCCGGAACCAAGCCAGAAATGGAAATCTACGACTTAGGGGGTATGTATAATATGCTTTTCTTAAATAATCAAGAAGGCGTATTAGCGCAACCACTTCATTTTCAGTTTGTATGGGGTGTGCTCGGAGGAATTCCATTCAACCCAAAGAATCTCGCTTTGCTGCTCGATCTAAAGCCTCCAGATGCTACTTGGAGCGTATGTGGAGTTTCTAAGCAACAGTTTCAAGCAGGATTGTGTGCTGCAGCGTTGGGCGGGCATATTCGAGTTGGCTTAGAGGATAATACCCGTGTTATATCAGGTGAATTAGCTAAAGGTAGTTACGAGCAAGTAGCATGGGCTAAAAAAGTTGCCGAGGCTGCAGGACGAGAGATTGCACAAGGTGAAGAAGCAAGAAAAATATTTCATCTAAAACAAGAACATGTGACATTATAGGAATTAAGTTTAATTTAAACTCAAGCTTTAGTCTAAATTATAATTTTTTTTTTTTCATACTTGTTTTACGAGAATTAAAAAAATAAGAAAAAATTTAAATTTAAAAAGTAAAACCTTCAGGTAATTCTGATTCTGAGGTTCCTTCGACAACGAACCTTAGATCAGTGATTGTATAAGTAGGTGCTTTGGTATTAAATATCGGAATTACTCTTTTATCAATTTCAGGTTCTCCAACGGTTAAGACACTCATTAAGATGGTCACTACTCCTTCAAACTCTATATTTATGAACTTTATAGGCTTTGGAAGAGAATTAAATGCACCAGACCTATGAGTGATAATGTAAGAATGAATCTTTGCTTTAGTTTTTGCTCTATCTGTCATATCAATGATAGTATTCTTCCTCAAACAATCCGGACAATATATTCGAAAAGGCTGATAAATAGATCCTCTTGTATCACATTTTTCGTTATCACATCGGGACGCCATTAATTTTCCCTTTCCCAGACCTTCGAAAAAAGGAGCTTCTCCACCGTAAGAATGTATAAAAGTCATATCACGAGGGTTGGTTATACCTACTAATTTCCCAGTATCTTTGTTAAATATTGGCTGATTCGCCTCTGGAACGTGAAAAACTCCTTTTGGCTTATATCTTCCATTAACTACATCAACAAATCCTTTTTCATTTTCTGTTTTTGGCATCTTTTAATCCTCCTTTAGTAAGTTATTTGGGTTCATTAATATTGTTGCTGTGACATGCGAACCGACTCCAGCGTGACTTATTGCTAAGCCTCGTTTAGCGTCTTTTACTTGCAAACTAGCCCAATCATCGGGTTTTTTTCGGTCAAACTCATCCCATTTCTCTTGAGGTTCATGTATCTCATCCCATCGATTCCAGATGTGGTATCCAATCTCTGCGATTTGCATTAATCCCGTAGCTCCTACAGCATGCATGCATCCTATTAATCCTCCACTTAAATTACTTGGTAATTTACCTTGTTTTTTGGTTTTTGGATTGATAAGATAAGCATCTCCTGATTCAATGTAATCCCTACCCTCACCATATGGACGCAATCCTACATCTTCATAAGATTGAATATCGCTAATAGTAAACGCATCGTGAAGTTCAATTACATCAAGGTCCTCAATTGGATCTCTAATACCCGCCATTCTATATGCATAATATGCTGCCATTCTAGCTGCTAAAAACCCTGTGAATCCCGGATACCTATCGGATCCAGGGAATTTCTTCCCTAAATCTTTGTATGTATCGGGAGTTTCGTTTGGTAATAGCGGGATTGTCATATTTCTTCGGTCAGCAACTCTCAATGTATGACTTCCTGCTGCTATATAAATTCTCAGGGGGTTATCCGTGATCTCATAAGCTGTTTTTTCATCGCAAACAATACCACAAGCAGAACCTACGCTCATCAGACAACAATCCAATACTCGAAGTGGATAGGCAACAATCGGTGAGTTCTTGACATCCTCAATAGTAATTTTCATTGGTGCTTGTGCATAGGGGTTCATACGCGCATATCCACGATTTTTTACAGCAATTTCTGCCATCGTATCCCGAAAAGAATCTTCTTCCTTTCCAAAGATTTTCCAATACCTTTGAGCCATGACTGCGTAATAACCTGTGTAAATATGTCCTAATGGAGTTTCCCAATCCTTATCTGCAGCAGCAGAAATGAGATGGTTCCCCTCATCTGTGGGTACCTCATCCATTCTCTCCCAACCTAATGCAAGAGTACAATCACTATAACCTGACGCAACTGCCTTTACTGCTTCCCACATTGTGGATCCTCCTGTAGCTCCACCTGTTTTAACTCCGATGTTTCCAAGAGGATCTAATCCGAGTCTATCATGGATCACTGATTCTCCTAAGAGTTGGTCACCAAAATGATCAGCGAAATGTCCGTAATAGCAAGTGTGAATATATTGTTTTAATTCTGATGGTGTCATATCGACAAAATCAGCTGCAGCTGTAAACGCTTGAATGCAAAGCTCTTCAGTTCGAGTCTCTGGGAACGCGCGATCAAACTTAGACATCCCTACTGTAGCTAAGTATACTGGTCTCATTAACTTTGGAATCTTTAATTGTTTATCACTAAATTTAATCATTAATTATTCACTTTTATAGTTATATTCTTGTTTTAACATTAGAATTTAAAAATCTAATAGATATGATATTTTAATCTCACTTTGATTAAAAGATTTCGAATAATCCTTTCATTAAAATAATGGGAAAAGATTCCAATTATTACTCCAGAAGATAATTTTAATATTTTAAGAATACAGTATGATAATTATGGATACAAGAATCAGAGAGTTCGAAAAAATCAAAATTCAAAAATATATTCCAGAATTGGATTTACTAAACAATCCCGTGCTTAACGCACAAGAAAAAGAGTTCTTAGCAGAGTTATATGGATTTATGGAGAAAGAACTCGATCCCGAATTCAGAAAGTTAGAAGATTTGAATTATCTCGTAGAAGAGCCTACTCAAGACAAAAAGAGAGAACTTGTAATTGATATAATGAAGAAATTATCGGATAAAGGTTATTATTCTACAATACTCAATACCGAAGACTACGATGTAGGAAGAATTACTAGAAACGCTTTAATAGCTTATGCAATATGTGGTGGTCGATGGAGTGAATACAGCGAACGATATATTGCTGGAAATTATAGCGTAGAGATGGGTAGGCTTGCTGGAGGTACGCTTTATTGTAATCCTGTTAATTATGCGTCTAATGATGCACAGAAAGAAAAATTTCTGATTCCCGTAGCAGGAGAGGGTAAAATTGGTGCTTCTGCCATGACCGAATTTAACGCAGGTTCTGATATTTTTAGAATGGAATTAGCTCTACAAGAAACGGATGATAGGATTATAGCAAAAGGCAAGAAATTATTCATTACGAACGGTATGATTGCTGAATACATTATTTTATATGGAAGGTTAAATAATGGACAATTAGCTGCAGTTGTTGTGGATACAGAAAATCAACAGCTAAAAGACTTTCGAAGTGCTCGGGTAAGAACCTATGGTATGACTGATGCTTTCGTTAGTAGATTAATATTTGATAGAGTAGAACTCCCAAAAGAGAATCTACTTCAAGGTCATGGGTTAGACATTGCTTTTCATCAATTAACAGAAGAACGATTAGTTATAAGTGCCGAAGCTTTAGGGGACACTATGAAAAAATTACTCTACTCTCATGCATACGCTCTCCAACGCAGACAATTTGAACAAAGATTACATCAATATCAAGTAATTCGATTTCCAATTTCTCGAAAAATCCGTGAACTGAATTTGTTAATTTCTGCTATGATCCAATATGTACGACAATTAGACAAGCATCCTGAATTAGCGGGTTCAAAATTGATGGCTGCTAATACTATGGGTTTGAAGATAAGTGCGACGGAACTTGGGTTTGAGAGCTCCATTCATTGCTTTAGAACTATGGGCGGGCGGGGCTTTACAAGACAATATGCTAATGAAATCGGCTTATTCGACCCATTTTGCATGATACACGGCGGGGGTAGTAATTATGTGCTGGAGGATAGCGAATCTCGAAGATTCTTTAAATACAAACCTCCACGTAGAGAATTTGAGGATACTATACCTAAAGTTGATTATTAGATTTTTATCCTTTTATAATTTATATTTTTAGGAGATGTTTCAAAAAGAACCAAAATTAATTTTTAATCAAAATTTACTCTTCAAACAATTAGTTTTACTATAATTTAACACCGATCAAGTTATTAAAAAGAATAACTTTTTTACTATAGACAATGGACTACTATTACAATTTCGAAACATTTGATATTACACACCTCGCAGATCAATATAGAGGCAAAACGATCGAAGAACTCTTTCCAAATCATTCATTAGTAAGAAATAAAATGGGTCAATTCATGGAAATTGTTTGGAAAGACGAAGAATTTCAATGCGACCTAAATCTCTCGCGTTCTAAGGCAAAGATTCTTAGAAATTTAAAGACAATCTATTATATTGGCGATAATACTGAACGTCAGCTGAACAGAAAAGGCGTTAAGTCTTTGCACGATTTAAAAATTAACTTAAAATATAATGTCTCTGCTCACAGACTACTAGAATTGATAGAAAGCAGAAACTATAAGAGTTTATGCAAAAATAAAAATATATACGATTTAGATGTAGCTTTTTGCTTTGATTTGGAAAAACTATTATTCATTGATATCGAGACATTAGGGTTGTATGATAGTCCTATTATCATGATAGGATTAGGTTATTTTAGAAACGATAAATTTGAAATTCATATTCTTTTTGCGAGGGATTTAGAAGAAGAAATTGCGATCTGCGAGCATTTTAAATCAGAAATGTTACCAAAATTTACATGTTTTGTAACTTACAATGGTAAAAGTTTTGATATTCCTTACATATCTAATAGGTTCATGTATTTCTTTGACGAGAATCCTATGATAGCAGAGGAAGATGTACCTTATGAAAGGTATAATACCAGATTCCACCATATAGATTTATATCATAATTGTCGAAGGAAGTATAAAGGTAGTTTTGAAAATTATACACTTACAGATATGGAAGAAAAACTGCTGGACTTAAAAAGAGATAATGAATTGCCGAGTGGGATTGTTGGATTATGTTATAAAAAGTATTTAAATGCTCCATTAAGATATATTGGATTAGTAAAAGAGGTAATCGATCATAACTATTGGGATATTTTCTCTATGCCTTTAATTCTTCAAAAATTATTAGAAGATTAATTTTTTATATTTGTAGTAATTGAGTTTTATAAATGGATAAAAAATTGAACATTATTTCATTAAACAGAAAAGCATGGAATAATGTAGCGGTAAGGTACAATAATGCGAATTATAGCAAATTGAATCCCGCAATTGAATTTTTTAGCAGAGAACTCCCTGAAAGAGCCTTCATTCTAGATTTATTTTCTGGAACTGGCTTACCCTTTGCTAAACTGTTTTTAGAAAAAGGTTTTAATTATTTAGGTGTCGATATCTCGTCCCAAATGATCAAAATCGCGCAAAAAAATGTACCTTCTGCTAAATTCAAAGAAATTTCGATGACAAATTTGAAGTATGATAAGGAATTTGATGGAGTTTTCTCACATTACTCAATGCTTTTACTTAACCCTCATATGTTCAAGGATGTCGCAAAAAAAGTTGCTAAATCTCTAAAACGGAATGGTCTATTCTACCTTTCGTTAAATGAACCTAGGGTGAAGGATGCAGATTTGGATGAGGATGTAATATGTAAAATAATGGGAGAGACAATGTATCCTCGTGCTTACACTGAAGAAGAGATTCTAAATATAAGTTCTCCTTTAGGCTTAAAATGTCTCAAGATTTATCGTGAAATACAAAATTCCGAGGAATTTGGAACTGAATATATGATAGCTTTTGTTTTTGAAAAGATTGGATTGACTTTGGATAGACTTTAGCTAAGATTCTCCTTAATTCATGCGTAATATTATTAAATTTATTAAATAAGAAATTATAACATTATTTATGTATCGGAAGCTCAATAGCTATGATGTGACTTTTGAAACTTTAGAAACATTAAAAAATAAGTTAAACTCATTTAAATCTGCTGTCATTAATAAGTCTTGCTTTTTAGGCTTCGATGGTTACATTGATTCTCTCTATTCTTTAGTTCTAAGCAGAAGTAGTGCAAAAAAATGGACAAGAATGAATACTATGAAATCTTTTGGGGAATTATTAGTTGATGTGGCCGGAAGTTCAGCAAATATAGAGAGAGTTTTAAAAAAAAGAATTTTTGGTGGTTTTGCTCCAAATACGTCTAGGGCGTTGAGCGCTTTAGGAGTTAAAATATTCTTAGTTGCTGCTTTAGGCATTCCAAATATAAACGATTTTTATCAAGAACAAGAAGGAGTAGAATCTATCTCAATATCTAATCCCGGAGAAACATTAGGTTTAGAGTTTGATGATGGAAAGGTTATGATAACCGATTTTGCCCCAATATTAAATATCGATTGGAGTACAATCCTCAAAAGTGTAAAACGGGAACATCTGATACAAAGATTAGAAAAGTCCAATATTATGGGTTTTGGACACTGGGCGTTAATACCAAATCTAAACGACATATGGCAGCATTTTTTGGATGACCTCTTTCCTTCTATATCCAATTTAAAAGAAAAAATATTTTTTGTAGACATAGCTGATATAAGAAAGCGTTCGAGACAGGATCTTTTAGATTTGGTAAAAATTCTTCAAAAAATAGACCAACAAGTTCCAGTTATGCTAAGCGCAAACGATTTGGAGGTTTATTTCCTTTCAAAAGTTTTAGATAATGTTAAAACCTTCGCTCCGTATCAAGAAAATTCAACTGATTATATTGACGGTGGAAAACGGCTTAATACAGAAATGGATTTATCCTATTTAGTAATTCACTCTCCTCACTTCGCAACGATCTCTACTGTAGAAGATCATTGTTGGATAACTGAAGGATTTACCTCAAAACCTAAATTTACCGTTGGTGCAGGCGATTATTTTCATTCGGGAACGGTTTTAGCGTTATCGTGTGGCCTTTCTCCTCCTGAAGCAATTCTCATGGGTAACGCTCTAACGGCTATTTTTGTAAGAACTGGAAATTCTCCAAACTTTAACCAATTATCTCAATTTATAAGTAGATATATGGAATTTATTGCTAATGATTACCCTAATTTTCCTTAAAATACAATGAAAAAAGTATATTTGGTTCTCAATTATATAGAGCACAACGAATATCTGGGCAGTTTTGGGGTGCGCATTAAATATGTAAAATATTATATGTTTTGTAAAAAATCATTCAAAACGGAGGTAATTGCTTGAAGATCCATTAGAGCTTCACTGCCACCATCAAAGCTGACATCTCCGGCTTCATGTGCACCAGAAATTTCAATTGTTCCAAAAAGAATTCCTGTAAAAGTATCCATATTGGTTGTAAAGGCTAATGAAGGATTACCGACATCACCTTCTCCATAATCTATTTTTCCCTCTTTGAATTTAAACCAAAATTTCTTGTTTTCATCTGGTATGATTATTTGTCCTAAGAAGTCCATATCTAGCATGGCCATATCATCGAATTCTTCTCTTAATCCCGCATTTTCTGATGAGATCTGTTTATATATTTCAAAAAGCTTGAGACAATCTCCAGGCATAGCACTACCATCAGATAATTTTAATTTAATCTCATTTAATAATACTGAATTTACCATTTTTATTACCTTATAATTTATGAAAAAATATAGATTACAACTATATCAATTTATTTATCCCATAAAAATCAAAAATATTGATAATAGAAACATTAAGAAACCTTATTTATAGTCCAGAATTTTCTAAACATGGTTAAAATGATAGATTTGGAAAAAAAATTATTTGATCAATCCTGGACTGTCAAAAATAGAGAAAAAATTATCCAAAAAATGCAAAGAAATCAATACGATGTTGTGATCATAGGAGCGGGTATTACAGGAGCAGGAATTGCAAGAGAAGCAGCAATGAGAAACTTGAGTGTTGCAGTAGTAGATATGCAAGATTTTGCTGCAGGAACTTCATCAAGAAGTACAAAAATGGCACATGGCGGAATTAGATATGTAGCACATAGCGAAATGGATCTAGTTAAAAGTGCTACTCGTGAAAGAAATTGGATGAGGGTTCAGATACCCCATTTAGTTAGACCTCTTCCATTTTTTTTACCATTCATGGAAGGAGGAAAGTATAAAAAGCGTATTTTAGAAAATGCCGCTAAAATTTATGATTTTCTAAGCGATGATAAATCAGAATTTAAGAATTTTAAAAAACATAAATCTTATACCGCTGAAGAGATTTATGAACTTGAACCCGAATTTAATAGAGAAGGCCTTCAAGGTGGCGTAATTTATTACGATACAAACATCGACGACGCTCGTTTAACGATTGAAATCTTAAAGGAAGCAAAAATTAGAGGAGCAGATTCAATAAATTATTGTAAGGTTTTTGGTTATATCAAAAACAATGGGAAAATTGTTGGGATTAAATGCAAAGATCTAGAAAAAAAATCCGATTTTGAGATTCGGGGTATCTTAGTAATAAATGCGACTGGTATATGGGCTGATAATCTAATAGAGAGTTACCCTGATACTATTCCAAAACCGCTAATTAGACCAACTAAGGGAGTTCATCTCCAATACAAACGTGAAAATATCGGTAATAAAATGGCAAATGGTCTTAATTCAAATATTGATGATAGGTTTTATTTTGTTATTCCGAGAAATAAAAAGTACACCCTTGTAGGAACAACTGATACCGATTATCAAGGTGATTTGGCAAATCCTTTTTGTGATAAAGAAGATGCAGATTACTTAATTGAATCTATTAAGTTATTCTACCCGAACGCAAAATTAGATTATGAAAACATTCTTTCAACATATGCTGGAATCAGACCACTAGTAATGCAAAAAGGAAAATCAGAAAGTGAAGTTTCACGAAAACATATAATCTTTTTTTCTAGCGACAATCTACTAACAATCACAGGGGGTAAGCTAACAGAATGGCGTGAAATGGCAGAGGATTTATTTGAGCACATTGAAGAAAAGAATATTTTCCCAGAGATAAAAAAAGAGAAAAATTGGTCGCGACAACCATTTATAATTTCTCTAGAAAAAGATAAGTGGTTAGATGTTCTACGAAATTCAGGTATTCATTTAGATGAGGATATATCAGATCATTTATATCAACAATATGGAAAAGGCGCTATTCAAATCGTCAATTTGATAAAGAAAGATGAATCTTTAAAAGAAAGGGTTATCGATGAGAATGATTTCATTTACGCTGAAATCCTTTATGTACTAAGATATGAAATGTCCCCTCATTTGATTGATGTGTTTTGTCGACGAACAGAAATGTCACTATGGATACATCACCGAAGAGCATCTGAAGCGGCAGAAACTATAGCAAGAATAATGCAAAAGGAATATTCTTGGGATAATGAAACAAAAAATGAAGAAATTCATAGATACTTGGATTATGTAAAAAAATGTGTTTCATTTATTACTTAAAACTAAATATTTAGTCAATCTTCATTCCTTTTTCGAATTTAATACAATTTAAAAATTGGACTAGATGAAATATAAATACTTAAAAAAAAATATAGAACATAATAACAATTTTAAATTAACTTAAAGAAGTGAAATTTGTTGATATATCAATTTGATTTTACAGAAGCCTTTTTAAGACCTTTGGCAGAATTCGCTGGATTTTTTACTTTGCTACTTGGTGTTATGTGGTTAGTTTACGCAATATACGAAGCTAAAAGAAGAGGATCCGTTAAAAAAAGAAAAGTAGAAGACTGGAATTACGATGTTACTAAACTTTTGAAATTTCTAACCTATTTTGGAATAATCGTTGGTATTTTGAGCCTACTTAGTGGAGTTGGGGGTTTAATTTTAGATCAAGCTCCAAGCGTTGCGTACGCTTCTAATACTCAAGATGCTAAAAGTTTGTTCGTTTCAATCTTTTTAATTATTGTAGGTGTCTTTACTTTATTAAAACCGTTAAACGACCTTCCTATAGCCAGCGTAATTGGAATACTTTTAGCATCAATCATAGTTGTTGTAGCAGCTTCCGCGATTCCAGATCAAGTAGTCCAAGTAATTGCAGTATTTATTGATCCAAAACTACTCTTAATAATTATATTCATTATAGTATTTGCATTAGTTGCACTGACTGTTAAATTTTATATTGGAGCTTTAATGGGAATTTCGAAAATGATATCGTGGCCAGTTTTAGCGTTTATAATAGCAGCATTCTGTTTAATTCAAGGGTTTTTACTCCTCGTAGTAGGAGTATCAATAACTGGATTTTTTTAATCTAATTTTCTAATCTTTTTTATTATTATCTCTCTCTACCTAAAAAAAGCTAAACCTTTGAGAGGATTTTCTATTAATTTCGCCCTTAATATCGTTACTTAAATCGTATTGGCAATTTGGACATTTCTTAGAATCAGTTATATCAATTTTTGTGAACCTATAACCACTCCTTCCCAAAATTAAGTGATTACAGTTTGGACAGTAAGTATTTCCTCCTTTTTCATGACTTATATTCCCTACATACACAAATTTAAGACCTTCCTTTGTAGCGATATTATAGGCTTTATCTAAAGTTTCGAATGGAGTTCGATCCTTAGAAGGTTCCTTAAAATCTGGATGATATGCAGAGAAGTGAGTGGGTGTATTAGGTCCTAAATTATTGACAATCCATTTTGAGAGAATTTTAATATCCTCATCACCATCGTTTAAATCCGGTATTATTAGATTTGTTATTTCTATGTGAATTCCGTTAGATTTAAACTCTTTAGCCGTGTTGAGCACGGGTTGCACTGATCTAACACCACAAATAGTTTTATAAAACTCATCAGACATTGATTTAATATCTATATTAGCAGCATCGATTCCAACTTCTATTAATTCTTTTCTAGCTTCTGCGGTAGAATACCCGTTCGTTACCAGAATAGTCTTAATACCTTCTTGTTTTAGTAACGATGCGGTATCTATAATCCATTCGTGCCAGATTAAAGGCTCGGTATAAGTATAAGCAAGTGTTTTTGCTCCGCTCTTTTTAACCATTTCAACCAGCTTACTAGGCGTCGTTTCCACTAAACTCATTCTTCGATTTTCCATTCCTTCTAAGGTGTAAAATCCACTTTTTCCATTTTCAGATGGATTTGCTTGGCTTATATTCCAATTTTGACAGTTTTTGCACTTGAAGGAGCATCCTATAGAAGCAATAGAATAAGCTGTGGCTCCCGGCCAAAAATTATAGAGTGGTTTCTTTTCTATAGGATCTAAACTTCCCTTGGAAATCATTGATCCATAAATTAAAGTAAATAATTCTCCGTTGTAGTTTTTTCTAGTTCTACAGATTCCTACCTTATCTGGTAGGATAGTACATTCATTAGCACATACATGACATTTAACCTTATTTTCATCAAGTTTATCAAATAACCTTGCTTTAACCTTCATACAAATTACCTTTATTCAGAAATTGTTTGCTTAATCTATCTCTAAATATATAATAGATAAGAAATTTTATATTTCTTATCGGTTTAAAATGTATTATTTATAATAAAACACAGTTATTAAAAATGTCGAGAATAGAAGAAGCTCTTTCAAGTTTTAAAGAAGATTTCAGCTGTGCTCAATCAATCTTCAGTACTTATGCACCTCATTATGGATTAGATCGGGATAAAGCTTTGAAAATATCTACTGGTTTTGGGGGAGGAATGGCACGTAGTGGTAGAACTTGCGGTGCTGTGACTGGAGCTTATATGGTTATTGGATTAAAAAATGGTATGGGCGTATCAAAGGATACGGAAGCCAAAGAAAAGACATATCAGCTTATCAGCGAATTCTCTACCCAATTTCAAGAAAATAATGGTTCATTGATTTGTAAGGAATTACTTGGCTGCGATATAAACACTCCTGAAGGTAGGGATTATTTCAACCAAAATGAATTATTAGAAAAAAAATGTATTCAATGTGTGAAGAACGCAGCAGAGATTTTGGAAGAGATGTTATAGCACATGGTAATTTAATTAAAATTAATTAGTTTTCCTTCTTATTTATGGTTGAAAACAAAGATGAGTATACCCAAGAAGAATTAGAGGCCCTACTAAAAGAAAAATTAATTATTTTGAAGCAATTGGAGCAAATTGGTAAGGATTCCAATTATATCCACGAATTAAGTGATATCGCCTTAATTCAGCTACAATTAGAACTATTTAAGGAATCCGAAAAGAATTATCTGCTATGTTTAAAACATTTTCAAAAGCAGAAAGATAGGTTAGGTCAAGCAGATGTTTATGGTGTACTAGGTACGCTCTATTATAAAAAGGGTGACTATCAGAAATCAATTGAATTCTATGAAAACGCTTTCGATATATATGATGAATTAAAGCAGATTCAAGAGCAAATCACTAGT
>Ga0307377_10001738_pt1 | contig 26757 bp, 17 predicted proteins | sample TR3MG_FD_202535 | JGI IMG/M metagenome (GOLD analysis project Ga0307377, IMG submission 202535) | Soil microbial communities from Risofladan, Vaasa, Finland - TR-3 | ecosystem: Environmental > Terrestrial > Soil > Coastal area > Acid sulfate soil | place: Finland: Risofladan, Vaasa | collected... | reverse complement strand
TCTCAGCGCAGCCACCATTCAGCCTCACTCCTAGGCTCTTCTCTACCGCAACGCGTACGTCCCCCAAACTCGCGCCAGGGCCGGTCTGTTGCATTGCTGAGCACGCATGACTCGCGCTGCCACCTCTACCCCGCCCACCGGGCACTGAGGAACACCGCCTTCATCACCAGACAAACGGAAGTCCCAGCTGCTTCCACGTGGGTGCATCCTCCGGCGAGATAGAAGCTCCACGATACAGCAGCCGTGCCCTCGCAGCAAGGCTAGCGCGGTTTCACGGCGAAATGACTACTTCAGTAGGACCCGACGCCGTTGCCGTTGAACTCCCTCGCTAGATGCTGCCTCCTCGCTCAGATATCTCTCTCAGAGATGCACAAGGGCATGGACCTCGACTCACCTCATAGGAGGAGGATATGGCGACCTCGCGATGTGTACTGGCGTGGTTCACCCTTCTGCTGCTCGCGCTCGCGTCGGCCGCATCTGCCCGGGGGGAGGAAGTGGTCGAGGTCTGGCGGAGTCTCTGGGGATGTCCCTGGGCCATGTCCGTCGACCCAGTTGACGGATCATGCTGGGCGGCAACTGGCAGCACTGTCATGCACATCGCGGCAGATGGCGATGTCCTCAGTCAGGCGCTAGGCCTGAACGACCCGCAGAGTGTTTCGGCAAACCCATCAGATGGCTCGTGCTGGGTGGCTGACAGCTATAACGACGCGGTAGTCCATCTGTCTCCTGAGGGGACGGAGGTTTGGCGGGGCGGAGGCTTCGCCTCCCCGTGGTCGGTCTCCGTCTACCCAGCAGATGGTTCTTGCTGGGTCGCTGATGACTACTGCGTGACACACCTCGCGAAGGACGGGACCGAACTCTCGCGGAGCGAGGAGTTCTTCTTTCCGCTCTCCCTGTCAGTCAATCCAGCGGACGGATCTTGTTGGGTCGCAGATACCTACAACACCCAGGTGGCACATCTGGCGGAGGACGGCACAGAGCTTTGGAGAGGGGATGGGTTCTCCTGGCCGACATCCGTCTCGGTCAACACCACCGACGGCTCCTGCTGGGTGGCAGACGCTGACTCCGACCAGGTCGTGCACTTGTCATCTGCTGGCACGGAGCTATGGCGCGGGGCAACTCTCAACGGCCCCTATGCCGTGGCTGTCAATCCGGCAGATGGCTCGTGCTGGGTCGGGGGAGAGTACACGTTTGAAGTTGTGCATCTGGCCGAGGATGGGGCCGAGCTGTGGCGGGGGGATGGGTTCTCGTGCTCGTGGCCAATCGCCGTCAACCCGGAAGATGGGTCGTGTTGGGTGGCGGCGTTCAACACGTCGGAGATAGCGCGCTTGGCGGCGGACGGCACCGAGCTTTGGCGTAACGGGGGCCTCCATCAGCCCTGGGGCCTCTCTGTGAACTCGACAGACGGATCGTGCTGGGTCACTCACGAGACCGCCCAGGGCTGGCCCCGCGAGAGCGAGGTAGTTCATCTTGCGGCGAACGGCACAGAGCTGTGGAGCGGCGGGGAGTTCAGCCTGCCTGAGTCGATCGCGACCAACCCCAGTGACGGCTCAGCCTGGGTGGCAGATCGATACACCGGGCAGGTCGTGCACCTGGCCGCTGATGGCACCGAACGATGGCGCGGCGGGGGATTCTGTGAACCCCTGTGCGTCTCCGTCAACCCCACCGACGGCTCCTGCTGGGTGGCCGACGACATGAACTGCCAGGTAGTGCACCTGTCTGAGGCCGGAGCTGAGCTGTGGCGAGGAAACGGGTTCCGTTACACATGGTCGGTCTCAGCAAACGCTCAGGATGGGTCTTGCTGGGTGGCCGACCCGTGGCAGCGAAGAGTTGTACATCTCGCCGAGGATGGCACAACGCTGTGGCATGGGGATGGAGGGGCTTGGCCCGGGGCGGTAGCGGTGAACTCCGTAGACGGGTCTTGCTGGGTGGCCTCAGACAGCTGGGTATTGCACTTTGCCGAGACTGGCGACCTCTTGTGGCAAGGCGAGGTGTACAGAGCGTCGCACGTTGCAGTGAACGAACGAGATGGCTCTTGCTGGGTCGCCGCCAAGGATGCTCACCGAGTACTACATCTGGCCGCCGACGGCAGAGAGCTCTGGCGAGGCGAGCAGTTCTGGGAGCCCACCGCCGTCTCCGTTCACCCGGTCGATGGCTCTTGCTGGGTAGCAGACACGAAGAATGGGCAAGTTGTGCATCTGGTGATACAGTGTACCTTCGGCGACGTCGGGACCTACCACTGGGCTCGCCTCGAGGTGGAAGCATGCGTTGCCGCCGACGTGATCCAAGGGTATGACGACGGTCTCTATCATCCCGAGGTAGCCGTAGCGAGAGACCAGATGGCCGTCTACATCGCCCGCGCCCTAGCCGGCGGTGATACCGCCGTCCCCGACGGCCCCGACACCCCCACCTTCTCGGACGTCCCCAACACCGGCTATGGCGACGGCAGCGACCCCTACTGGGCCTACAAGTACGTCGAATTCGCGGTCGGTCAGAACGTCGTCCAGGGTTACGAATACCCCGACCCCGAGACCCCCGGCGAGACCATCTGCCTCTACGAGCCGCTCTGGATCGTCACCCGCGACCAGATGGCGGTCTATGTCGCCCGCGCCATGGTCGCCCCCTCCGGCGAAGCCGCCCTCGCCGACTACGTCCCCGCGGACCCTCACAACTTCCCCGACGTCCCCACCACCGGCTATGGTGACACCGGCACCGACCCCTACTGGGCCTACACCCACATCGAGTACTGCGTCGAAAACGGCGTCGTCCAAGGCTACGACGACGGCTACTATCGCCCCGAAGACCCCGTCACCCGCGACCAGATGGCGGTGTACGTGGCGAGGGCGTTTGGGCTAAGCATGTGAGCAGGGAGGGAGGCCGCTGCTGTGGTCGCAGGTTCGTATCGAGGTCGCAATAAACGGCTGGATTGCTCGGTCCTACCCCCGTCCTGTCCAGAAACTCATCCGTGCCCCAGAGTGCCCTCAAGGCGGTCTCACGGGTCCTCGACACCTACACATAGACTCCTAGATGTCTCAGATTAGTTCTGGTACACTTCGGCTCCACGAGCATCCTGAGAGCCAGATGAGTTTCTGGACAGCGCGGGGCCTCGGCTGCGAGGGGAAGCTCGTCACCGTGGAGAACACCACGTTGGCCGGAGCTCATCTTCTGACCGGCCCCACTGGCAGTCCGCTGACGGCTGGGCAGTTGATCGGAACGGCTCGGCGCCTGCGACGATGGCAGTGCTTTCCTGACCGGCCGGGGAGGAGGTAGGCGGATGCACGGCGATCGCTCTTCGGGTCTGAATGTGGTACTCGCGTTGGCAGATGTAGTGGTGCGGGCGAGCTTCCAGGGGCCTGGCGTCAGCGTCGGCGGAACGGAGGTCGAGAAGCTCTATCTCCTCTCAAAGGACGCCGCTGACGAGCAGATCACGTCCTACACCGAGAGGTTCATCACTGCCGGTTTCGAGCAGGGCGAAGATGTGGAACAGGAGGACCGCTTCTACGATCTTCTTGTCGAGCACCAGTTTGTCCTGCGGAGCTGGGACTACTATGTCAGGGTCAGGCGTAAGACAACGTCGCAGGCAGTAAGCGGAGAGGTCAAGGTCTCCTACCCCGGCATGCAGGAGGAGCGTAGCGTGCGGCCTGCCACAGAACTGAGACTGCCCGGTGAGGATGATATCCGCTACTGGCAGCAGCTGCTCTCGCAGCGGCTTGGATTCAGTGTTGAACGCTCGTATCTGAAATGGCGGCGCCCCTCCACTCGCAGGACGCAGTGGAGTGTCGAGCTCGAGATGGATCGATTCCATCGGCAAGAAGAGAACGGCGTCCTCAGTGGATGCCTGTTCGTGTCTACCTCGATTGAGATTCCAGATCAGTCCGGCCAGACTGCCGCGCTGACAGTCCTTGACGAGGTGGCGCGGGAACTCGGTCTGCCGGACGAACTGCCTGGGAACTACGAAGACTACTTCTACCGCAAACTTGAGCTCGACTGTTGAGGGGAAGAAACACGTGCGACCATCGGTCGCTGTTGAGCGATCCTGAGACCGGCGTAGAACGCATGGGGTAGATTCCTGAGGTGCGTCGCGATCACAGACGCGCCGCGACCCCGCGCTGTCCAGAAACTCATCCGTGCCCCAGAGTGCCCTCAAGGCGGTCTCACGGGCGGTCGGCATCCGCACCGGGGCCAATGGCATACGAACATATGTTCTCATATGGGTTGGAGTCGTTGCTCTGTCTTCCAATGCCCCCCGCCCTAGACGCCGGCTACTGCCCTCTGCCGCCCATCTGAGGCGCTGCTAGATCCCTGGCGCGGGCGCAGTGCAATCACCCTCGGCGGTAGCTGAAAAGTCAAGGGTGGTAAAATCCCGCCGGGGCTACCACCTGTCTTGACTTTGTCGAGCACGAACTCAGCCGACAGCCGACCCTGCACCACCAGCCGCGCGGCCGGTCGTTTCCGTCCACGAACCCTGTGCGCGTGCACGTGGATGGCCCCCACGAGCTCATCCAGCGCCTCCCGCAAGGGTGCCACTTCGCCTCTGGCGACGAGCTTTGGCAGGTCCTCCAGGTAGGCGCGGACGACCGGGGGAAACACCGCCACCGGAACCTGCGCGAGCTCCGCCTCGGCCACCCGGAGCTGCGCCGCCACCTGTGTCAGCGCCATATTGACGCGGGCGAGCTCCGCCTTGATCTCGTCGGTTAAGTCGTCTAACTTCAGCGCCTCAACCAGGCGCCGGGCCTGCACCGTCAACTCCATCTTGAGCGCCCGCAGTTCCCCAATTGCCTCACCGCCCGCCGCCTCGCGGTTCCACTCGCTCAAGAGCTCGCTTACTTGCCGTTGCAGTCGCGCCTCGAAGTCGCGGCTGTAGATGCGCGGCACCAAGTCCAGCACCCGGCGCTCGGCCTCCTCCGCCGGGACCGTCACCAGCGAATCACAGACGATATCGCCCCGGTTCTGCCGCGTGGCGCAGGAGTAGGTGTTCCGGCCGCGCAACACCATTCGAGCGCCACACTTGCCACAGATCAGCTTGCCGCTGAGCAATCGCTGGCCCCGCTTGTGGGAGGTCGCCTTGCCGGCCGTGCTGCTCCTCCGCTCCAGTTCGCGCTGCGCCGACTCCCAAAGCTCCTGCGATACGATCGCCAGATCCGGCACCTCCACAACGATCCATTCGGCCGGGGGCCGCTCCCGCCTGACCTTGCGCCCGTCCTGTTCGGGGTCCCGAGGCCAGCGACTCAGATTCCAGCGCACCTTCCCGAGATAGCGTTCGTTCTTCAGGATCGAGTTCACCGCGTGTCGGGACCAGGTGCATCGCAGACCCTGGCGCTTCGGCCAGCGCGCGCTCGGGCCGGGAACGCCCTCCGCGTTGAGGGCCTCAGCGAGCGCGCGCGTGCTCCGGCCGCTGGAGGAATCCTTAAAGATGCGCCGCACGATCACGGCTTCGCCATCATGCACGACCCACGCCTGGCCGACGACGCGACCCGTGCCCTCCGGCTCGCCGGCGATGCGCTCCTGCACCGGCCGGGTGCGGTAGCCGTAGCAGCCGCCTCCCGCGCAGAGGCCGCGCAACGCCCGCCCCTCCAGGCCGCGCCGGCTGCGATGGGCGTTTGCTTCGAGCTCCTGCTCGTTGACGAGCCCCTTGAGCAGCATGATCGGGCCGGCAGCCTGCGGGTTGCTCACCGTATCGAGGCCGTCGGCAACCGCAACCAGCCCGATCCGCCAAAACTCCAAGCGCTTCTTCAGGCCGGCCAGGTCTTCCGGGTCACGGGTCAGGCGGGAGAGTTCATCCACGACGAGCACATCAAACTCGCCCGATCGGGCCGCTTTGAGGAGCCGCTGGTAGTCAGGGCGTGCCCGCGCCACCGTGCCCGCGATCTCGCGGTCTGAGTAGACACCCACCTCTCGCCACCCCCGTCGCGCGATCTCCGCGCGGCACGCGCGCACTTGGTCCTCAATCGAGGCCGGCCGCTGCTTCTCGCTGGAATAGCGCGCGTAAATGACTGCCCGCAAAGGCCCACCCCCGCGCTGCGCGTCGCCTCCTGATCCCTTACCCTTCATCGTCCTGCCCGCCTGTGGGGGTGTTGGCGCTGCCGGCATCAAGGCGCCGGAGCGCAGGAAGGCCCCGGCCTCTCCGAGTGGGGCCCCTCCCGAGACCCTCCTTCCAGATCGCGGCCGCGATGCCCTGCGCGAGGGCCTCCACGACGCGATCCTCCACCTCGGGCGGCAAGCTTACCTGCGCGGTCTCTCTGCCTTGCGCCACCCCACCACTCTCCCTGTCACTGCCCCTCGCCTGCCGCCACCAACAGCGCGCCGCCGGGCAAACACCAGACCTCGGGGTCTTCCGGCAGCCACCGCTGAGCCGCCGCGCTCAGCAAACTGCGCGCCTGGGGCGCCAGGTCGGGACGACGCTGCGCCTGCGCCAGATCGCGAAGGCTGCCGATCAGCAGTCCGGGCTCGGCCAGGCCGAACACCTCCTCGCCGAGCACCTGCGCGATCCGCAGGAGGTAGCTGGTCCAGAGCGGATAGAGTCCCCGCTCTATTCGACTCAGATTTCCCGCGCTGATGCCCGCCCGCAGCGCCAACGTGCTCTGCGTCAGACCTCTCGCCTCTCGCATCGCCTTCAACCGACCGCCCACGTGCACTCCACTCACCTCCGCGCTCAGATGTAGAACCGAGCAGATAGCCGTGTACACCCTTCAGCAGACGTTCTGCTCTGTGCGACGCCTACCAACACAAAAGCCGAGCCCCTGGGCTCGCCTTCGGGTAGCCAATCCGAAAGCCAGCACAGGAACTCGGCGTGCACGCTCCGAGCGCCCTATTCGGTTCTCTGCCAGGCCTGTTCACATCCGTATTCCTGGGTCCCGAGATTCGCGGCAGACGAGTGAGACCCTTGGGGGGACGAGCCTGGCATCTGTTGTGATTATAGCACATCCGGCGCAACAGTCAAGCTCGGCAGCGGAATTTGTTCGACCTGGCAGACGCGCGCCACTGGTTCCACGCAAGAATGTCAGGGAAATGCGACTGAAACGGAGCCCGGTCCAGCCCCCATGTGCCGTTCCTCAAACGGCCGCCGCCAAACACCCCCCGCTACTGGTCCAGCAGCCCCACAAAGCGCGAGACCGTGTGCCTATGTCGGGCGTCCGTAGGACCGTCCTGAACGGGTTGTGGGCTTGCCCTGGCTGAGCCCCTCGCGTATGATCTGGCACCGGTAGGCGGCGCCTTCGGGCGCCGTTTCTTCTTTGGGAGTCACTGCAGTGGAGATCTACGAAGCGTCGGTGTCATTGATGGTGCGGGCTCTGGTCGTCAGCGCCCGGTGGGCGGCCCGGAGTCGGCGTCTCGGCATGGAGCGAGTGTCCGGGCATGCAGAGGCAGGACGAGTGGCACAGTTGGAGGCTCGTGTCTTGATGCTGGAGGATGCGGTGGCGTTCCGGGATGCGCGCCTGGAGGTGATGGAAAGACGACTTGGCGAGGAGCGGCCGCGAGGGTTCTATCCGCTCATGGAGCGGCTGCGCATCCTCTGGTTGATGGAGTACTACCAGATCCCGAAGCGGCGAGTGCAGGATACCTTCGGAGTGGCACGCTCAACCGTCCACCGGTGGTTGAAAGGCTTCCAGGAGGGCAAGCTGGGAGGTCGCCGGAGGGCTGCCGAGCCCGTCAACAAGACGCCCAGGGAGATCGCAGAGCTAATCTGGGACATCTTCAGGCAGAACCCGATGTGGGGCCGTCACCGGATGGCGATGACGCTGTGGGCGCTGGGCGTGTTCATCTCGGCCACCGCGGTCCGGGATATTCTCCTCCGCCCGAGACCGAAGGCCTCGACCCCGGCGCCGGCCCAGGCACAGGCGTCCGCTAAGCCAAGGCAAGTCGTCGCCCGGTATCCCAACCACGTGTGGTCGGTGGATCGGACCCGAGTCATGCGCTGGGGGATCTGGCCTACGTGGGTGCTGGTGGCGATCGATCACTTCTCCCGCGCGGTGATGGCTGTCGTGCCGCTGGAGGGCCCCAATGCCAGCTGGGTGGTAGACGTGCTGGAGGGTGCATTTGTGCGCCACGGCTCCCCCAAGCACTTGATCAGCGACCAGGAGGGTATCTTCACAGGCGAGGCGTTCGCCACGCTACTGATGGATTGGGACGTCAAGCACCGGTTCGGTGCGGTGGGCAAGCATGGCTCCATCGCGGTGACGGAACGGCTCATTTGGACGCTCAAGCACGAATGGCTGGCGCGGGTAGTACTCATCCGAGACCTGGATCACCTAGGGCAACTCCTCGCAAACTTCGAGGAGTACTACAACGAATGCCGCTGTCACCAGCGGCTGGGCGGTGCGACGCCCGCGACGCTCTACCAGGGACGCATCTGGCAGAAGCCCGACCACTTGGCGAAGCAGTTGGCGGGCCCCATCCGGCTGCGACACTTCCGCGAGCAGCGGATCACCGTCTACGAGCTGGCCGCCTGAGAGCCAATGACGCCCTCTGCCCTCCGGGAAAGCGGCTCCTATTGCGGTATCATGGGCCCCCGACACACGCAGGTGGGCCCATACCGGCACGTCTGAGCCCAACCGTAGGCCTCCAAATGCCGTCGAACACGTCCAGCACCGAGAAGCTGTCAGAAACCCAGATGATTACTAGCTTCTTCAACGGTCCGGATGAGTTCCGGTACACTTGTATGCTTCACGTAGTGTCTTCCTATAGTGTAGAAGGAGGGTACTGGAGACGCTACGGACCGCGGGAGCGGAGATGCTGGTGGTACACTAAGCCCCAGAGGCTGACCCGTAGATGAGCACCCGTTCCTGCTCCCCCTAGGTCGGACAGTATCTTAGGCCTCCGATATGGAGAAGCCTGCATGTACAAGGCTGACCACGGAACCGGTCATTGTGCGTCTCCGAATCACATCTTACCGAGGAGCGCAATGGCTGACACACATGTGGGCATCGATGTTGCGAAGGGCAAGTTCGACGTCGCCCTGTTGAGACGAGATGGCCGGTACCGTCACCGGAGCTTCGCCAACAACTCCACTGGCTTCGCTGGACTGCAGGCATGGCTGAAGCGCCAAGACGCAAGTTCGGCGCACGTCTGCATGGAGGCGACCGGCACGTATGGGAACGCATTGGCGAGCCACTTGCACGCGTCTGAAACGCCAGTGAGCGTGGTGAATCCTGCCTGCATCAAGGCTTTCGCTCAGAGCGAACTGCTGCGGACCAAGACCGATAGGGTGGACGCGGCACTCATTGCTCGATTCTGTCGTGCGATGAAGCCCGGCCTCTGGCAGCCGCCAGCGCCCGAAATCGCCGAACTCCAAGCCTTAGTGCGACGCCTGGAGAGCGTACAGCAGATGCTTCTGCAGGAGAAGAACCGGCTTGGCGCGCCCGAGATATCGGCATCAGTGCGAAGATCCCTCACGAGAATCGTCGAGGCACTCGAGGCGGAGATAGAAGAGATTCGCCAGCTCATCGCTGACCACGTCGAGGAACATCCAGAGCTCGAGCACAAGCGCGACCTGCTGGCCTCAATCACGGGCATAGGGAAAGCCACCGCCAACGTGCTATTCAGTGAGATGGCCGGGACGAGCTTCACGAACGCCCGGCAAGTGGCCGCCTATGCCGGACTCGCGCCCCAAGCTCGCGAGTCCGGCTCCTCCGTGCGAGGCAAGAGCAGGATCTCGAAACGGGGCAACGCGCGACTGCGTAAGGCTCTCTACTGGCCCGCGATTGTGGCCATGAGGACGAACCCAGTGCTGCGGTCATTCGCCGACCGACTGCGGGAAGCGGGCAAACCCACAATGGTCATCATCGGAGCTGTCATGCGGAAACTACTCCATCTCGCATTCGGTGTCCTCAAAACCCAGGAGCCATTCGATCCGTACTACGAGGCGCGCAGGGCTTGACAACGAACACAGTATCTACGGGGTCAATCCCGGACGCCGACCAACACCTGCTTCTGAAGCCGATCTCGGCAGTCACCTCCCCTCATGGACACAACTACCTTCGTAGATAGACTTCATTTCCCAGGCCGTCACTTGTTTGATGGCCAGATCGCCGTCTCGGGTAAACAGGCTAACGTTTAAGTGCTCCGGAGAGTACTCGTGCCAGGCCACAGCGGCCTGGCGATCATTGGCAAAGACCTCGATCATGCTCTTGTCGATAAAGACCCGCAGCGTCAGGTCTTCATTCTCTTTGAGCTCGAAAGGAGGCTTGATATAATCCACAGTCAACGTTGTGCTCCCAACTCCAGATGCGATGGTGAAACCATTCTCGCCTTTCTCATCACACAGCAGATTGATTCCGAACTCGTTGGCTTCTGGCGACGCGATGACAACCTCCAGCTCCATCGTGTCGCCCTTGATGCCATCCAGCAGATGGATTGTGCCGCTCTTTACCGTCATATCTTGCTCGCGTTTCCTGTCACGACGGAGTTCCTTCAGTTCGCGCAGAGGCTTGATGCGCAGCACTCCGTCTTTGGGCAGGCTGAGTTCTCTTGGAAGTGATTGGATTCCCTGCTGAAGAATGGAGTTGTCCATAAGGCTGTCGAAGTTCGTCTTCCGGTCGCTTCTTTGCATCTCGTTCACCCATGGTGTGCACCAAGCCCACATAACACGACGACCATCTTTGGTCAACAGTGATTCCGGCGCAAAGAAATCCCATCTGGCCCAGTTCAACAGGGCGTGGTGGTCGGGAGCATATTTCTCGCCTACGAAGGCACCCAGGTAGTAGCGGGCCCCCAGGCCGTGGCTTATGCAGAGAAGCATCCACTTGTTTCCAATCTTGAACATGTTGGGGCATGAGGTATCCTCGCCTCGATCGACACCCAGATTTGTGGAGAAATCTTCAGGGAAGAGCTCCCCCAGATACAGCCACTGCCTGAGGTCCTCGGATTTCATCAGCGCGGGATTGCTCCCACCACTCAGTCCGTAGTATGCGCCGTCCATGAGCCAGCAGTCCGGATCCCAATGATTCATGCCCGGATCTTCCCCCGTTGCCGTCAAGGGCTCGACCGCGATCGGTTTGGACCATCTCTCCAGATTCTCATCCAACGCAAACGCCAGCTGGTTCCTCCCCGATCCCTCACCATGGTAGATCATGGCTGGCTGTCCGTCCTTGGTGAAGAAGCCGGTGCCACTGAACATTCCGTGGCCCGTCGTCCTCGGGGTGAGAATTGTCGGGTGCCACTTCCAGTGCACCATGTCCTTGCTGGAGACATGGGCAAAGGCGAAGCCTTCCTTGTGGTTGTAGATGTAGTGCAGATGGTACCGATCTCTGTAGTAGAACGCGGGATTGGGATCAGCCGGGAGCGCACCGCCGGGCCCGGGGTGGGCAAGGTGATAGGTCAGCCAGGTTTTCGGCGGGTCCGTCGGCATGGACGGCGTTTCGAACTCAGCGGGGATGTCATCCATAGTCACAGTCTTCACAAGGTTCCTTTCCTAGATGTAGATAGTCAGCGAAAGTGGGGCTAGAGGGGGCTGGAAATAGGTTACACCTCCGGTGTCGCAGTGTGCCAAAACTAATCCGGGCCTGGAAATGTCCAGGGAGCTCCCTGTTATCTGGGTGTCTTGGCCACGCATTGACTTCTCGCCGCCTCTGCGGCATCCTGTCCCTCCCAGGGGCCGGTGACGCCGGTCTGTCTGGGAACGGAAGGAGCGGTACAGGCCCAATCGCGGTCTCAAGGGCCCTCGACACCTAAAGGTGGTCCAAACGGCCGCCTAGCGCTGGTCGGCGCCGGCGCCGGTGCCCTTTGCCCGCCGCGTCTCGCCATCGAAGTCCTCGGGACAGTCGAGCAGGCGGTCCACCATGCCGAGGGCCGGGGTGGCGGCCGCGGTGAGGTGAAGATCCCCGGTGGTGGCGTCCTTGAACCACTTGTCCTCGACGCCGGGGGTGATGTTGCCGGCCTTCGTTACCCCGCCCTCATCCCCGTAGATGCGGCCTCGCACGAGGTTGTTCCTGATGTCGACGTCAGCTAGCTGCCGCCAGTGGTAGTGAACGGCCGAACCGCGTTGCTCATCCGGAGTTAGCACCGTGTTGTGGTAGACCTTCACCCCGTCGGCCCAGCAGATCTCGATCCCGGTGTCCGCGCCGGCGACGATGAAGTTATTGCGGATGATGCCGCCCGTGTTGTGGGGCCGATCCGTGTCTTCGCTGGAGCCGGAGGGGTTCCCGTAGCAGATGGAGCGGTCGCAGTTCACGAATACGTTCCGCTCCGAGACCACGTTCTGAGATTCCACCCAGACGAAGATCGCGCCGCGGCCGCCGCCGTTCGCGCCGCGGACGTTCTTGAAGTAGTTGTCCGCGATCATCCAGTCCTTCAGCCGCATGCAGTCGATGGAGGAGATGTAGTCGCCGTTCATGAACCACGTCCGCGGCGGGACCTTAGTGTTCTCGAACGTGCAGTAGCGGATGCTGCCGCCGTCCACGAACCCGCCTCCGCCGCCGGTGCCCTTGATCGCGCGGGTCCCGATGTTGAGGAAGTTGCAGCCGTGGATGTTGATGTTCCTGAGCTGCCGGCCGTTGAGGGGCGTTTGCTCCAGCTTCACCCCATAGGCGTGGCAGTCCGCGAAGGTGATGAACGCGATCGTGACATCGCTGCATCCCCGTATGCGCAGGAGATCGTCCTGATTGGTGCCGCTCTCCCAGCCGAGGCCGCGGATCGTCACCTTCGTCGTGTCGCCGGAAGCGCCGCGAATCACCACCCGCCGCCTCCCTCTCAGCTCGAGGAAGCGCGTGAGCCGGTACACTCCATCCGCGAGCATGATGGTATCGCCGTCTCTTGCGCCGCTCAGGGCCGCTCGCAACTGCGGTTCGTCGGATACGTTCACGATCCGCCCGGTCGCGCGCAGTGGCGGGGCGGCCGGCATCCACGAGGGACGCTCGGGTGCGGCCGCGTCCGCGCCCAGGGCGAGGCACAGCATCACCGTCAGAGACAAACCCGTGTACAGCGTCGTCTGCATCTCAAGTCTCCTTAACACAGAAACAGCGCGGCGGCGTTTCTCGGTCGTAAGTTCATGCCCGTCGCAGGAGCCTGAGGTACTGCCGCGCCACCTTCAGGTCCTCCAGGGCCTCGGCCGCTTCGCACGGCGCTTTCGTCTCCCCCCGGTTCGCGGCGACGCCTTAGCCCGCCGCGACTCTCTGTGGTTGTCAAGCGGCAATGAAACCGGCCTGGGATGCTCGGGGCAAGGCAAGTCCCGGGGCAGTCGCAGGCCAGACGCCAGACGGCGCTCCGACTCCAACCCCAGCTAAGCATATCTGGAATCCCGGTCTCAATACATCCTGGCCCGTCCGCTCTACACTCGATCGTCCAGAACCGGAGAGGCCCTTTGGGGCGGTTCATTACCGCTTAACAACCACATTCTGTGTCGGTGCTGACTTCCTCCAACGTGAAACCGCTACCCGCGGGTTCATCCTCCAGCGAAATGAAGTGCCCACGATACACGAGAAATGCCCTCAGAGGAAGCCTTCGGCGGTTTCAGAGGCGGCTAACCGCGGCAGGTTGCTCCAGGAGAGCGTGGGCGGATCGTACAGAACCGCAGGATAATCTTACAGTGTCTGGGCGTTCCCGTGCTGGGATGATTATGGGGTAGCCACTTCGGCGGACACGGCCAGGCCCACGGGGCGACACGGCCGGCGCTCATCCCCGCCATCTCCGTCAGGGCCGAAGGGTCTCTTCGGAGGGGGCCGGCGAGAGCTGGCACGCTCGATCCTCGGCGCGCATCTCCGGCGTCGGAGCGCGCGGGTACATAGCACTTGAGCGCAGTAAGGAGCGAGATGCGCGCTGAACACCCCTTCAATCAGTCTTGGATGTTTCGTCGCCTCGACGAGTCGCGCTACGGCGACTGGACCTTTGCCAGCCCTCTGTTTGACGACTCGGACTGGGAGACCGTGGTGCTGCCTCATGCCCCGCGCCTCGAACCCCTGGTGGTGAACGAACTGTGGCAAGGGGTTTGCTGGTACCGCAAGCGCTTCGCTACAGAGGACGCTTGGGAAGGCGCCCGTGTGTTCGTGGAGTTTGGCGCCGCCATGCAGGTCGCAGATGTGTGGGTGAACGGGAGACACCGGTGCCGCCACGCCGGAGGGTACCAGGGGTTCGTGATGGACGTCACCGAGGACTTGGTTTCCGAGGGAGCCAACGTCATTGCCGTCCGGCTCGACAACCGCGATACGTGCGAGTGCCCTCCGGGGAGACCCATGTATGGAACGCCCGAGGACCCGCTGACCGGGCTCGACTTTCAGTACTTCGGGGGTCTGTACCGTGAGTCCCGCGTCATCGCTACCGATTGTGTCCACGTAAGCCACCCGCTTCACGTGCATGTCGAGGCGGGTGGCGGTGTATTTGCGAGGTTCGAGGAGATAAGCGAAACGTCGGCCAAGCTGGTCGCCAGAACCCATGTCGTGAATGAGAGCTGGTCCGACATCCCCTGTCGCTTAGTCAGCTGTCTGATCGACAGAAACGGGAATGCCGTCGGGGGCGTGGAGAGCGAAGAGGTGGTGCTTGGCCCGCGAGGTGATCACACCTTCGACCAGTCTACAGAGGTGTCAAATCCCCGCCTGTGGCACCCGGATCACCCCCACCTGTATCTACTGCGTTCCCAGGTCCACCGAGGTAAGGAGCTGGTTGACGAGGTCACGACGCGGGTGGGTATCCGCGACATCGACGTAACCCATGACGGTGGGTTCACGATCAACGGCCGCCCGTTGAGACTCTTCGGGGCGAACCGCCATCAGGAACATCCGTATATCGGCAACGCCCTGTCCGCGAACGCCAACTGGCGAGACGCTTACCGAGCGAAGCAAGCCGGACTGAACTTCCTCCGTCTCTCACACTATCCGCAACACCCGGCCTTCCTGGACGCCTGCGACGAACTCGGAATCCTGGTACAGGCGGCAATCCCCGGCTGGCAGCAGTTCCACGACTCCGAAGCATTCGTGTCGAACGCCCATCGAGACGTGCGTCAGCTAATCCGCAGAGATAGGAACCACCCCTGCGTGATCCTGTGGGAGGCAAACCTGAACGAGACAACTTCTCCCAGTTGGTTCACACGGGAATGCCATCGTCTCGCACACGCGGAGCTCCCTGGTAACCAGTGCTTCACCGTGGGTGACGGACCGGGTTGGCAGGCTGCCCCCGTCTGGGACGTGCTCCACACACCAGACCCAGGCCAGCAGAAGCCCTCTGTCATTCGTGAGTATGGAGACTGGCCCTTCGGGGCGAATGACAGCACTACTAGGAAGTCTCGCGGCGACGGCGAGGGCGCTCTACTCCAGCAGGCCTGGAACTTCCTCTGGGCTCACAACCAGAATGGACGACAGAACGGTTGCCTCGGCGATGCAAGCTGGTGCTTGTTCGACTACAATCGGGCTTACGATCACCGCATCGCTGCCTGCGGGATGATGGACATCTTCCGTTCGCCCAAGTTTGCCTACTATCTGTACCAGAGCCAACGTGACCCGCGCCTAGTAGGTGCCGGCAGCGAGTCTGGACCGATGGTCTTCATCGCCAGCTATTGGACGCCCCGCGAATCCCCCGCCAAGGTAGTCGTCTTCTCCAACTGCGATGAAGTTGAGTTGGAGTTGAACGGCAGACCATTGGCGCGCCAGGCCCCTGACGCGGGGCCGACGACTCGCTACAACCCGCGCAGAGACTACGACCCAACGTTTGCCACGGTCGGCAACCACAGTCTCGACATGAGTGGAGGCGATCCGTTCGATGGTGGGAACTGTGAGCATGTTGCTCATCCACCGTTCACCTTCCTTGGCGTTCCTTGGGAGCCCGGAGAGCTGAAGGCGACGGGCCACATCGACGGAACGGCGGTTGCCGAGCACATCGTTCGAACACCTGGCGCACCGACGGCGATCGAGCTGTCATTCGACCTCAGCGGACGAGCATTGGAGGCGAATGGCGCGGATGTGATCTTCGTGCGGGCGTCCGTGGTGGACGCCGCCGGCACGGTGGTACCGACTGCTGATAACTGCATCAGCTTTGGTCTGGAAGGACCGGGGGAGATCGTCGGCCCGACGTCCGTCGTCGCCGAAGCAGGTGCCGCAGCAGTGCTGGTGAGAGCGCAGACGGAGCCCGGGACGATCACCTTGACCGCACAGAGCAGGGGGCTATCTGGCGCCTCAAGCCGGGTGAGAAGCGTACCGGAAGGCCCGATAGGGTGATGTCCGGCAAGTTTGTTCTCCAGCGCCTCCACCCCGCTTCGAGATGCCCTGCGGAGCTATCTGTCAGAAGGTCAGCCGCAGGCGCACTCGGAAGGGATCGCGCGGCCGCAGTCGGCAAACGCGATTGCTGAAAGTTGTCCATGAGATATCGGATGCTCGCGGTGGTGCGAGGAGAGGAGCACGACCGCGTGCCCTTCGTGCAGTACGACAACGTGGGCGCACCGAACGAAGAGGTCTGGGCACTGATCGGACGCGACAACATGGGTATCCTCCGCTGGCCGCGCTTGTACCGGTGGGAGAACGCGAACTGCCAGATGGAGACCGTTGGAGTATCCTTTGAGGGCAAACGCGGGCTCCGCCGGACCATGCACACGCCGGTCGGCAGCATCACCGAGAAGCGCATCTACCAGCCGACGTACGACGTCATAGCCTTTCTCAAGCACTTCGTCAAGGAGCCGAGGGACTACGAGGTGCTCCTGGCGTACCTCCGGGACGCGAAACTGCACGAGTGTCTCGAGGAGATCGAGGCCTACAACGCGCAGCTCGGCGACGACGGGCCTTGCCACGTGTCGGTTGATCGGACCCCCCACCAGCATTTATGGACTCAGTAGATCTCTCGCCGACCTCGCTTTGCACCTCGTCGACTGCCGGATATTGTGAATAAAGTGACAACCGTGATGACCGAGAACGCGCGCAAGATCCACCAACTCGTGTCCAAGGCCCCGGCACCCTACATCGTCATCCCCGACAACATCACAGCCGCAACCATAGGCGAGCGGTACTTCCGGCAGTACTGCCTGCCACTGTACCAGGAGTTGGCTGGCATTGCCGGGGAGGCCGGGATTCCCGTCCGCGCATACCTGGACGGGGATCTCAAGCCCTTATGGCAGGCGATAGGCGAGTCGAGCATACAGGGCATTGATTCACTCTCCCCACCCCCAGACAACGACACCAGCCCCGGCGAGGCCGCGGTAATGTGGCCTGAGATGCGGTTATGCGTAAACTTCCTATCCTCAGTGCATCTCAAGTCCCCCGAGGCGATCAATCAGCGGGAGCGCGAGCTCTTGGAAGAAGCGGGGTATACAGGTCGTCTCCAGATCCAGGTCTCTGAGAACGTTCCGCCTGGGGTCTGGCGGAAGAGCTATCCGCAGATCGTCAAGGCTATTTACGACTTGGGAAAGCCCTAGCTGTCCCCGTCCCAAGAAGGTACGTCATCAACTAGGACCTTGGCAGCAGCTCGACAACCACTCAGCAGTCGCTGACGAGACCTGTATGGTCGGCCGTAACTCGCGTGCTCCGCGCTCTCGACAGGAAGCCATGGGAGCGCGAACCACAAAACTACCCCTCCGTCGGCGTGTTGTTCCCGTGTAGGTGACGCTTCACGTGCGATGCTCTGTACTCACTGGGAGTCTGGCCGTGCTCTCTGAGAAAGAATCTGTGTAAATGGCTGTCGTCCCAGAAACCCGTCCTGGCGGCCACCTCCTTTACCGTGAGGTCACTCGACGTAAGGAGATGTGCCGCCGCCTTCAGCCGCATCTGCAAGCAGAATTGTCCCAACGAGACTCCCGCGGCCTGCCTGAACTCAGCCTCGAAGCGGGACCTGCTCATCGCGCAAGCCTTGGCCGCCTGACTCACGCTGACTTTGTGTGGATGAGCGCTGCGCACCAATACCAATGCGGGCATGAGCCGGGCCGGCAGCTCCGGCAGTTCGACACGCGGGTCGGGCTCTGCGCGTCCATCTACAATGGGAGGCGGCTCCCAATCTCGTACCAGTTCAGTCAACAGATGCAGCACCTCCAGGCGAACCAAGTGGGTCCACGACGGGCGCTTGAGCACCGACTCGCGCGACAGATCTTCGCCGATTGCACAGAAGTGCAGTCGCGTCCTCTCGTCTCGGACGTAGGGCCTCAGACTGGCCGGCGTTGAGAACAGCGTCTGCCATGGTCCACAGCCCACGTCGGCCTCACCCAGGAACTCGGGCAGAAAGTGCGGGACCGCGGTGCGTACGCCGCAGTCGGACACCTGCCATGCGTGCACCTCCCACGCGTTGCAGAGCCACACATCACCTCTTCGAAGCACCGCCTCATATCCGTCCTCGAAGAGAATACTCTCCTCACCGTCTAGGATGACCCCAACTTCACAGGCGGGGTGGAAGACCGTTGTTCGGGCCCTTGCACCGGGGCACGACCACGCCCCGTCAAACCACAGCAGACGGCCCTTCCCGGGAGTGTGTTCGTAGGTTGGTGACTCAGACGGCATATGCATGCCAGGCTTCCCTTCGTAGCACTGCGGGGCTCGTCGGGAATTATTGTACAGCATCCCAGGACGTTCGTACAGGACATTCTACGCCCGCCGGGGTTAAAGTAGGAGGCGAAGGATCATGAGACAGAAGGAGGTGATTTGACGGGCGTGCGGATTGTGTATGGGTGTCCCTCGCGGGCCCGCCCGCGAGCCAAAGGCGAGACTTAGGTCAAGGAGAGTGAAGGAGATGCGCCGAGTAGGACGAGGATTCACGCTGATTGAGTTGTTGGTCGTAATAGCGATCATCGGCATTCTGGCTGCGATGGTCTTTCCAGTCTTTGCGCGAGCCCGGGAATCGGCTCGCAAGGCGGTGTGCCTGTCCAACGTGAAGAACATCGCCCTGGCCATTCAGATGTACCTAGCGGACAACAACGATACCCTCCCGCCTAACGAGCATCGTCCGGAGGTGATCAACTACTTCGAGAGCAAGTGGGACACACCCGGGTGCCCTCTCATATACCAAGCGAACCCATACCTTCGATGGCCAGTGATCCTCGATGAGTATGTCAAGAACCGGGATGTATGGAGGTGCCCCAGCGCGAAGATGACGGGAGGCGCGAACTTCATCCTTCCCGGCCCAGACTGGTTCGGCTACCTCCTCGCCAACGAAGCCGCGTGGGAGTGGCCGAACCCGTGTCCGATGAAAGTTGGGACCTACCCTCCAGGGTGGGGCGGCGCTGTCACCGACACCGTGATGCAGCAAACGTACGCGGCAGCCGTGCGATACCTCCATAGTGAGAACGCGGCTAAAGCCTTCGAGCAGAGCATCATGGTCAACGATCTGCCCTGGCACCTCGGGTTGAAGCTCGTCCAGGTGCAGGATCCCGTCAGGTTTGTCATGGTTGGTGACGGCGGCGTGTTCACCATTTGGGCGAGCGCGGCGAACTGGGCCTATCCGGATATGTGCGAGATGGGCTGCATGTGTGACAACGATGCAAACTGGGAATGGGCTCGGGAGGAGTGCCCGTGGGTGAACGACTGTGTCCCCACCTACGCGGAGAAGCAGGATCCGCGGTATCGCAGCCAGGCTGCCCGACACCTGGGCGGCGTAAACCTCGGCTTTCTGGATGGACACGCTGGCTGGATCAATTCCCAGGCTTTGCTAACCAAGTTACCGCGCTGGCAATCAGAAAACGCCTTCCTTAACGGCTGGCCGTCTGGACTCACAGCCGTGGTGCCGCAGGACGACGGCATATTGGGTCTCTATCCCATGTGGAGCCCGACGACGACGCCTGACGGTCAGGACTTCTCAAGCGCGTGCGGCTCACCGCCACTGTGGTAGTCCCAGTCAGTATTCCGCATGCCGCGACGCGATGATGCACGAACGGGCGGAGTGCTGAAGAGCACTCCGCCCGAGTCTACTCCCTGTTCCACGGTTGGCGCACGACAATGGCCGCGGCGCCTCGCAGGACGAGCGTCGTGCTTGCAGTTGCGATAGCGCAAGGGATTTCGACGTGGTAATCTGTGCGCGGCGAAGGAGGTCGATGTCGATGCGGGCCCTTGCGGGGGTGATCGGAGCGATGCTGGTAACGGTAACCTTTCTTGGTCTGGCGCAGAGTCAGGCGGAGGGAACGCCCCGACACGCGGGGCGGGCGGCGACCGTGGACGATACGGGTGTTATGCGGTGGCGGGGTACCGGCGAGGAGGTCGCTCTCTTTGGTGTGAACTATACGGTGCCTTTTGCCTACGGGTACCGCGCTCTCGGTTACGTTGGCGCGAGCCGGGAGCAAACCATCAACCAGGATGTCGCCCACTTCGCGCGCATGGGCTTGGACGCTCTTCGACTTCATCTCTGGGACCGAGAGATCAGTGACCTTGAGGGGAACCTTCTGGAGAACCACCATCTGCGCCTGCTTGACCACCTTATCGCGCGGTGCAGAGAACGCGGCATTTATGTCGTGCTCACGCCCATTGTCTGGTACACCCCTGCCTACCCGGAGCCGGATGCGGAGCACCCCGGTGTGGGTTTCTCGAAGCTTTGCGCTGACAAGGGGCAAATGATCACCGACCCGGACGCGCGCGAAACCCAGAAGCGCTATCTGTCCCAATTGATGGAGCATGTCAATCCGTATACAGGTTCGCGCTACAAGGACGAGCCGGCCATTCTGGCCTTTGAGCCCATCAACGAGCCGTGGAGCCAGTCGGCGAGTGTCGAACAAGTTAGGGACTACATCGAAGCGCTGGCAGCAGCCATCCGTGAGACGGGTTGCCGCAAGCTCCTCTTCTACAACGCCAGCACTGGGAAATCGGAATACAGGAGCGCGCTCCGCGAGGCCTCGGTGGAGGGAGCGACCTTCGGTTGGTATCCGAGTGGCTTGGTGACAGGTCACTCGCTGCGGGGGAACTTCCTCCCACGGGTGGACGACTATCCGGAGATGCGGGATCCGCGCCTGGCGGGGAAGGCGAAGCTGGTATATGAATTCGATGCGGCGGACGTGGCTGGCTCCCATATGTACCCGGCGATGGCGCGGACGTTTCGGTCAGGGGGGGCGCAGTGGGCGACCATGTTCAGCTACGATCCGCTGCCGCTGGCCACCAGCAACACCGAGTACCAGACCCACTATCTCAATCTGGTCTACACGCCCAACAAAGCCATCAGTCTTCTGATTGCAGGGGAGGCGTTTCGGCGGCTGCCCCGGGGCGAGAGCTATGGGAGCTATCCGGAGAACACGCGCTTCGGGCCATTCCGGGTGAGCTATGAAGAGGACCTGAGCGAGATGGTGACGGCGCGGGAGTTCCTCTACTCCAACGACACGCGCACGCAGCCACCGGCGCCGGAGTCGCTGGAGCGGGTCGTGGGGTGTGGGTCTTCGCCCGTGGTGGCGTATGAGGGGACGGGCAGCTACTTCCTGGAGAAGCTGGAGGCGGGGATCTGGCGGCTGGAGGTGTACCCGGATGCGGTGTGGGTGAGGGATCCCTATGGCCTGCCCTGTCTGGATCGGGAAGTCTCGCGGGTGCTCTGGCGGGAGTGGCCCATGGCGATCCGGCTGCCAGACTTGGGGGAGAGCTTCACCGTGGAGCCGGTCAACCAGGGCAAAACCTATCGTGCCCAGACCAGGGACGGCACTTTCCCGATCCGGCCGGGGGTGTACCTGTTGGTGAGGGAGGGTGCCTCGGCCTCGAAGTGGAGTACGGAGAGCCCGTTCGGGCAACTGAAGCTGGGCGAATTCGTGGCGCCGGAGGAAGAGGAGAGGCCGACCGTCGTGCTCCATGAGCCGCCTCGCGAGCTGCTGGCGGGTGAGCCTTTCCCTGTGACGGCGACGGTGGTATCGAGCCAGCTGCCGGAGCGGGTGACGCTTCACCTGCGCGCGGCAGACGACGAGGCGTTCCGCGGCCTTGAGATGCGACCAGAGCGGGGCTATCGCTGGCGTGCAGAGGCTCCGGCGGAGTGGGTGGTGCAGGGGGAGCTGGAGTACTGCATCTCGGTGAAGCAAGGGGTAGCGGTGCGGACCTATCCGGCCGACGTGGCGGGGGAGCCGGGGGAGGAGGGCTTCGCCTGGCCCTCGCCCCAGGTCCTGTATGCTCCCGAGCGAGGAGACACGTCTCTCTCTGTCCACTACCAGAGCCCGGGAGGCGAGGAAGCGCCGTGGCGAGGAGAGACGGCACTGACGCTTCGCGTCCGCAGCACTGACCCCGACCTCACGTCCCTCCAATTCGGTCTCGTCGAGGCTGGCGGTGTCACCTACGTCCGCGACGTCCCGCTGACAACGGCCCTGCAGGATTGGCGCTTCTCGCTGCGGGAACTACAGCCTCTCAGCGGGTCTACGGTTCGGCGGGGTGTACGCCTGCCAGATGTCGCGGGGCTACACGTGGCTATCGGCGAGCTGCCCGTCGGCGTTCGCGCGGTGCAAGATACGGGCTTGGACATCGCATCCGTATCGCTCGGGCCGCTGGTCCGCTCATGGGTGATCCCGGTCGTCCGAGACGACGCCCCGTTCATGCTCTTCGAGGCCGAGCGAGACGCCGCGCGCGTGGAGTACGGAGACGCGTGGTTCTACACTTACGGACTTGTCCCCGGCACATCTCCGGACCGGCCTGCGCTCCGCCTCGGACGGCCGGCGCATAACGTCTGGCTAGGAGACAAAGAGGTCGTGTGCCGCCACATGTTTGGTGAAGACTTGGGGGAGAGACATGCGCACCTTGATCGATACGACACCCTACGCCTGACCGTGCGGGCCAGGGAGAAAGCCACTGAGCAGCTCCTGGTCGCTCTTGTCGAGGACGGCGGCAAGGGGTGGGGCAAGATCATTCCACTTACTCCTGACTGGCAGGAGATTCGGCTCCCACTGTCCGCGCTCGATCCCATCAGGCCCTCCGTCGTGCCCTGGGGATTCCCGCGATCCTGGCCGGAGCGGCGAGAAACGCCAGAGTACCTCCCGCAGGAGCAGGCCCGTGTCCGCGTTGTGGACGTGGCCGAGGTGCAGGTCCTATTCGGTCCGCCCTTGTGCGCCGAGTCGACCGAAGAGGCGCACGCGATCGAGTTGGAGAGCATCGCGCTGGAGATATCGGAGAGCGGATTCACTGAGTAGACGGCGGAGCCTGATCACATGAAAAGGTGGGCGCTGATGGCGGCGCTAGTCGGTGCGATAGCGAACTGCCACCCGTCTGGAGCAAACAAGCTGATGGAACGAAGACCGATCGTTGACGCTAAGGGCGTGCTCCGATGGGCCGAGGCTGAGACCGAGGTCGCGCTCTTCGGGGTCAATTACACCGCCATGTTCGCCTTCGGCTTCCGCGCGCTCGGGCACACCGGTGTTGATCGGGAAAAGACGATCGATCAGGATCTGACCCATCTCGCGCGTCTCGGCGTCGATGCTGTGAGGCTGTGCCTGTGGGGGGATTGGGAGCTGACCGATCGCGAGGGCAACCTGCTCGATAACGAACACCTGCGGCTGACTGACTACTCCATCGCGCAGGCTCAGTCTCGCGGGATGCACATCCTTCTTACTCCCATCGTGACTTACAGCGCCCAGTGGCCGGAGCCGGAGGAAGACGGGGCGAGCCAGGGCTTCTCCAACGTCTACTCACGGGCCGATCTCGCCACCGACCCGAACGCGAGGAAGCCGCAGACGAACTACCTCCGCCAGCTCATGGAGCACGTGAACCCGTACACAGGCCGTGCCTACAAGGACGACCCCGCGATTTGCCTGGTCGAGCTGATCAACGAGCCCGTGAATCCCTCTACTATGGCCGAAACGCTCGAGTACATAGAGGACCTTGCGAAAGCGGTTCGGGAGACAGGCTGCCGTAAGCCGCTGTTCTACAATGCCAGCCAGGGGATGTGGGACGGTCTGGTGGAGTCATTGACCGACTCGAGCGTGGAGGGCGTGACCTTCGGCTGGTATCCGACCGGCTTAATGGCGGGGCATTCGCTGCGGGGGAACTACCTGCCCGCCGTGGACGACTACCCGGAGATGCGGGATGCGCGCTTGGCTGAGAAGGCGAAGCTCGTCTACGAGTTCGATGCGGCGGATGTGCCCGGCTCGCACATGTACCCGGCGATGGCGCGGACCTTCCGCGCCGGCGGTGCCCAATGGGCGACCATGTTCGACTACGATCCGCTGCCGCTGGCCGCCAGCAACACCGACTACCAGACCCATTATCTCAACCTGGTCTACACGCCCAACAAAGCCATAAGCCTGCTGATTGCAGGGGCGGCGTTTCGACGGCTGCCCCGGGGCGAGAGCTATGGGAGCTATCCGGAGAACACCTGCTTTGGGCCCTTCCGGGTCAGCTATGAAGAAGACCTGAGTGAGATGGTGACGGAGACGGAACTGCTGTACTCCAACGACACGCGGGCCGAGCCGCCACACCCCGAATTGCTGGAGCGGGTGGTGGGGTGTGGGTCTTCGCCCGTGGTGGAGTATGAGGGGACGGGCAGCTACTTCCTGGAGAAGCTTGAAGAGGGGGTGTGGCGGCTGGAGGTATACCCGGATGCGATCTGGATGAGGGACCCCTACGGCCGGCCGTGTCTGGATCGAGAAGTCTCGCGGGTGCTGTGGCGGGAGTGGCCCATGGCAATCCGGCTGCCGGATGTGGGGGAGCGCTTCACCGTGGGGCCGGTCAACGAGGGCAACAGCCACCGGGCCGAGGCCGAGAAGGGCATGTTCCCGATTCGGCCTGGGGTGTACCTGCTGGTGCGGGAGGGGGCCTCGGCTTCGAAGTGGAGTGCGGAGAGCCCGTTCGGACAACTGAAGCTGGGCGAATTCGTGGCGCCGGCGGAAGAGGGGAGACCGACCGTCGTGCTCCATGAGCCGCCTCGCGAGTTGCTGGCGGGCGAGCCTTTCCCTGTGACGGCGACGGTGGTATCGAGCCAGCCTTCGGAGCGCATAACGCTTCACCTGCGCGGCCCAGGAGAGGAAGCCTTCCGGCGCCTGGAGATGGAGCGGGAGCGGGGTTACCACTGGGCTGTGGAGGTCCCGGGGGAGTGGGTGGCGGCAGGAGAGCTGGAGTACTGCATCTCGGTGGAGCAAGGGGGAGCCGTGCGGACCTATCCGGCCGACGTGGGGGGGGAGCCGGGAGAGAAGGGCTTCGCCTGGCCCGCGCCCCAGGTCCTGTATGCCCCCCAGCAGGCAGAAACACCTCCCCCCGTCTACTGCCACGGCCCGGAAGCCGAGGTGGCGACCGCAGAGGTGGTGCCGGCCGGCCCGCCGGCCACCTACGCGCTGCAGCTGACGGCCTCGGCCTTGGGCGACAACGGGAGCGCGACCGTCACGGTGCCTACCGCGCGTGGTGCGGGGATCTCGCGCGCGTGGCGCGGTGGTACGGCCGTCATTGTTCGGGCCCGCTCGAAGAACCCGTCTGCGGCGGCCCGCATCGAGCTTGTGGAACGCGGCGGGGTAGTCTACGCATCGGACTTTCCACTGACACCAGCCTGGCAGGACTGGCGGCTGTCCCTGCGCGACTTCATGCCGTCGAAGGGCTCCCAGTTCAAGCGGCAGGTCGATCTTTCTCGCCTTGAGTCAGTAAACCTCGTCCTCCATCCGACGGAGGGCACTGAGAGCGCGCCGCGCGGGGACTACGACTTGCAGGTGCAATCCGTCGCGCTGCGGCCCCTAACATCACTCTGGCGTACGCGCGCTGCGTCGGCTACTGAGCCCATCGTCCTCTTCGACGCCGAACGAGATCACGGCAACCTGGAGCGACGCGCGGGGTACAGGGAGCGTCTGGTCCCCGGGTACACGGATGGCAAGCAGGCGCTGCATATCGGCGTCGACGGATTCGGCCAATGGCTGTGGGAGGTCTCCTGCCGTCACTGGTTTGGCGATTCCGCTCGCCTCCAGAGCGAACACTGCCACCTATTCGATACCCTCCGAATCACTGTCAGAGCTGCTTGGAACATGCCAGACGCGGTGCAGGTCGCGCTGGCCGATAGACATGGTTCGGCATGGGGAGCAACTATACAACTCATCACAGGCGAGTGGCAGGAGGTGAGACTGCCTTTGGGTGCGCTCTCGCCGGTGACTCCGCCGGAGGTGCCTCACCCTTGGCCGCTTCCGATTCGTCCGGGCGATACGGACAGAACACCTCTCTCTGTGGGTGAGTTGGTTGCCGTACAGGTGTCCTTCGGTCCCGGAGTGTTCCCCGAGCAAGGAGAGCAAGCCGCGGCCATCGAGATAGAGGAGATCGCCCTCGAGATCTCACCTGGGCGCGGCGCAGATGCCACCCACGACGGGAGTGCGAGCGACGACGCGACGGGCGTTGACGGAAGCAGTGGGCCCTGCCGAGGGCGCTGATGGCTGACACTGAAGCCACAGAGCTCGAACAACGTGAAGGAAAAGGAGGGGGGTTGCGGTCGCGTGCTGACGGCAGTGTAACGATCCTGGTCGTGGTGCTGGCGATCGCCCTGCTGGGACTGGTGGCCGTACTCGGATTCTGGCTCGACATCTACTACGGCGCGGCCCCCCGGTTCGGGTCCGGGATCCCTGCCTCCGGGCCGCTCACGATCCTCTTCGTTCTGACTTTCCTGTCCGGCATGCGCTTCTTCACTTCCCGCCTGCGGCTCACACGCAGGCAGCTGCTGAGCCTGTACGCCATTATTCTCGTTGCGGCGCCGCTCGTCTCTACCACAGTCCTGGCGAACATGCTCGCGTACGCCACCATCCAGCGCTACATGGCGGCCCGGACCCTGGAGTGGCAGGAGAGCTTCATCCCACTGCTTCCGTCGTGGTTCGGCCCGACCGACTGGTCTGCTATTCAGGACTTCTACGTCGGCCTGAGGTCCGTGCCATGGGGGGCCTGGGCCATCCCGCTGGTGGCGTGGTGCTCGTTCCTCCTGGCGCTGGTTGCCTGCTCGGTATGTCTGGTTCTCCTGGTGCAA